>CEVF01115520.1_pt1 | contig 10645 bp, 7 predicted proteins | sample 356441 | NCBI WGS metagenome assembly CEVF01 (sample SAMEA2622765, study PRJEB7988) | marine metagenome | biome: marine biome (ENVO:00000447); feature: surface water layer (ENVO:00002042); material: "saline water (ENVO:00002010), including plankton (ENVO:xxxxxxxx)" | depth 5 m
ACAGAGCTGGAATATTGGTAGTGGGAGACAATGCCGATGATAGGAACCAAGGATTCCGGTTGTTCCGTGAAGGGGATGCCAATGAACAACGAATTAAGGTAAACGTGGGTACTGGAGCGGCAGAAAGTTGGAACGATGGTGGTGTTATCGATGTGGCCGCAGGAGAATGGGTGCATATAGCTCTTTCCATTTCCCAAACCCAGAGTACTATATATTTCAACGGGGTTGAAATGTTATCTGCCGATTTGCCAGCGCCAATTGATTGGACAGGTTGCCAAGAGCTCGTCATTGGTTCTGGAGGTCCCACCTTTGATTATTGGGGCCATGGTTATGATGCCAGCCAAATGGACGAGTTACGAATTTTTGATAAGGCATTGTCCCAGAGCGATGTCCAAATCATGATGAATGCTGCCAACCCATATATCCCTCAATACGACGGGGAATCATTTTACATGCCATTCGATGGGGATTATATTGATTTGATTGGGAGCAAAGCAGCGACAAAGGTCGGTTCACCAAGCTTTACCGATGAAAGTCAAGTAGGTGAACAAGCTTACCTTGGCGCCACAGATTCTTATATCAACTATCCTGCCGAAGGATTGATGACTACCGAGTTCAGTGGATCCTTTTGGTATAAAGTGGATGCCAATCCGGACAGGGCGGGTATCATAACCATTGGTGATGATGCCACTGACAGGTTCCAAGGATTTCGACTCTTCCGTGAAGGGAGCGCTGACGAACAGCGGATTAAATTGAACGTCGGTACCGGAAGTGGGGAAAGCTGGAACGATGGAGATGTAATTGATGTAACCGCAGGGGAATGGGTACATATTGCCTTCACTATATCGAACAGCGAAAATGTCATTTATTTCAATGGAACCGAGGTGTTGTCATCAGCGATGTCCGCTCCAATCGATTGGACTGGCTGTGAAACCTTCACCATAGGAGCAGGTGGACCCACGTTCGATTATTGGGGACATACTTCAGATAATAGTATCATCGATGATCTAAGGTTCTTTAGTAAAGCGCTTTCCCCCGAAGAAGTGGCAGCCATTGCCGGTGGTTCCGTAACACCAAAGAATTTCGGGTCAACACTTTATATGCCTTTTGATGGATCCAATATTGACGACAACTCCAATGAAGAGGCTACAGTCGTGGGTTCTCCCGGTTTTGCAGGGGAAAGCGCCGTAGGTAGCGATGCCTACGCAGGTGCTGCCGATTCCTATCTTACCTTCCCGATTGACGGATTGTTCAATGATCAATTTAGCGGCGCCTTTTGGTATAAGGTAAATTCAGACCCTGATAGAGCAGGAATTTTGACCGTAAGTCCACCAATGAATGGATCCGATAACGATCTTTCCGCAGGTTTTAGGTTGATCAGGGAAGGAAGCGCTGATGAGCAGCGCATAAAATTGCACTTGGGCACAGATGCTGGAGATGTTTGGAACGATGGGGATGTGATTGATGCCACCGCAGATGAGTGGGTGCATGTTGCCTTTACCGTTACCGATACCCAGACCCTTATTTATTTGAACGGAGAACCCGTTGCAAATACTGGGGATATGGACGGAAAAACCATTAGCTGGGAAAATTGCTCTATTCTTTCAATAGGTTCGGGCGCACCAAACTTTATTGGGTGGAACCATCTATCGGACCTGAGCTATATTGATGACCTATACCTTTTTGATAGGACATTGACGCAAGAGGAGATACAAGAGATCATGAATAATTAATGTGTGCGTAGTTCTATGTGCATTTATTTGAGTTAGTTAGTTTATATGAGGTTAATTTTAATTTCAATGGCCGTTGCAATCCTACTTTTGGGCTGCAATGGCCATAATTCTAAAAAAAGAGCAAAAGCAGCCCAAAAATCTGTAGAAAGTTTAACTGTCACCGATGAAGAATTGATGGATTCCATCCAGTTCCAGACCTTCAATTACTTTTGGGAAGGAGCGGAACCTGTATCGGGATTGGCAAGGGAACGTATACACATGGATGGGGTCTATCCCAATCACGATAAGGATATAATCACGACCGGAGGATCGGGATTTGGCCTCATGGCCATTTTGGTAGGAGTGGAAAGAGGGTACATATCCCGAGAACAGGCACTTGAACGCTATGAACGGATCGTAAACTTTTTGGAGAAGGCAGATCGCTTCCATGGGGCATGGCCCCATTGGCTATTGCCATCAGGTAAGGTAACCCCTTTCAGCTCCAAAGATAATGGTGGCGATTTGGTGGAAACTGCATTTTTGGTCCAAGGTCTTTTAACGGTCAAGGAGTATTTTAAAAACGGAAATGAAGAGGAAAGGCAATTGGCTGACAAAATACAGAAACTTTGGGAAGGTGTTGAATGGGACTGGTATACAAAAAATGGTGAAGATGTGCTGTATTGGCACTGGAGTCCGGAATATCAATGGGAAATGAACTTTCCGGTCGGAGGTTATAACGAAGCCCTTATCATGTACGTTTTGGCAGCGGCATCACCAACCCACCCAATAGAAAAATCTGTTTATGAAAAAGGATGGGGAGTAGATGGCAACATTACAAAAGATACCATATACTATGGTCTGGAAACCGAACTGAACCATTACGAACATGACAATTCCCCGGTCGGTCCGCTTTTTTGGGCGCATTATTCGTATTTGGGTCTCAACCCAAAAGGATTAAAAGATCAATTTGGCGATTACTGGAAATTAAATCAAAACCACGCTATGATCCATTATAGATATTGTGTGGACAATCCCAAGGGTTTTGAAGGATATGGTGAAAATTGCTGGGGGCTCACATCCAGTTATTCGATCAATGGTTATGCTGGACACAGACCAGATGCCGATCTGGGCGTGATATCGCCTACAGCGGCCCTTTCATCAATGCCGTACACGCCAAAAGAAAGTAAACAATTCTTGAGGTTTTTGTATATGGAACAGGACAGCCTAATTGGTAAATACGGGCCTTACGATGCTTTCAGTTTAGAAGAGGATTGGTACCTTCCGAGGTATTTGGCAATAGATCAAGGGCCAATTCCTGTTATGATCGAAAATTACCGAAGCGGATTATGCTGGAAATTGTTTATGGCCAACAAGGAAGTACAGAAAGGTTTGATGAAATTGGGTTTTGAAAGCCCATATATAGATACTACGGATGATTAAGAACACGATATATTTTTTCCTTTTGATTACTATGGTTTTATCCTGTGGGGAAGGAGATGACTATACCTATATTCCGATAGAGCCAGAACTCCCAGGTAACGGTTCTGGTTCTGATAATGATGATGGGGAACCTACCATTTCTGACGAAGAATTGTTGGATTTGGTCCAAGAGGAAACCTTTAAGTATTTTTGGGACTTTGCCGAAGAACATTCAGGTGGTGCCAAAGAGAGATATCATCCAAATGACCCTGGGCGCGATGCCAATGTTGTTACTACCGGAGGAACAGGTTTTGGACTTATGGCCATTTTGGTCGCTATCGAAAGAGGTTTTGTGTCCAGGTCTGAAGCCGTGGAAAGATTGAGCTTAATACTTGATTTTCTGGAAAACGCAGATCGTTTTCATGGAGCTTGGCCCCATTGGATCGATGGGTCCACGGGTGCAGTGATTCCATTTAGTGATTTGGATGATGGTGGAGATTTGGTGGAAACTGCTTTTTTAGCACAAGGGCTTATCTGTGTCAAAGAGTATTTTAAAAATGGTTCCGATGCAGAGCAAGCTTTGGCCCAAAAAGCCGATGTGTTATGGAAAGGTGTGGAATGGGAGTGGTATGCCCAAAATCAAAACGTACTATATTGGCACTGGAGCCCCAATCATGGCTTTGACATCAATTTGCAGTTAAAAGGATACAACGAGGTGCTGATCGCCTATGTAATGGCCGCTGCATCACCCGATCATGGAATTGAGAAAGAGGTATATACCAACGGATGGGCCTCGGGTGGGGGCATCCTATCAGGAAATACCCAGTATGGATATCCACTTTTGGTGAGGCACAACGGGGCAGAGCAATTTGGAGGCCCCTTGTTTTGGGCGCATTATTCCTATTTGGGACTAGATCCAAGGAATTTGTCCGATGAGTACGTGGACTACTGGGATGTCAATGTAAACCATACCATGATCAATTATGAATATTGTGTGGCCAATCCAGGGAATTTCCAAGATTACGGACAAAATTGTTGGGGATTAACGGCCAGCTATTCCCGAAACAATGACGGTAGTATAGGGTACGATGCGCATAGCCCAAGTAATGATAAGGGAGTAATAGCACTAACTGCGGCAATCAGTTCAATGCCCTATACACCGGAACAATCATTGGAAGCATTGCATTATTTCTACAAAAACAAGGATGATCTATTGGGTCCTGCAGGTTTTTTTGATGCCTTTAGCCCCGAATATGATTGGGTGGCAGAAGCATATTTGGCGATAGACCAAGGGCCACAAGTAATAATGATTGAAAATTATAGAACCGGTCTTCTTTGGCATCTTTTTATGGCAAACGAGGATGTTCAAGCCGGTTTGGCCAAACTGGGATTTTGACAGGGTCGGCACGATGGTTTGATTCAAAAAAAAAGAAAACATATTGTTGTTGATCTTGAAGCTTTGTCAATTTTAAAACTGTTATCGAAAAACTAAACAAACATACCTATGAAGATGAAATACTTTTTTTCGTTGGGCTTCCTTTTTGTATCCGTATTTGTCTCGGCACAATGGCAGTCAAAATATAAATCGGAAACCCTGATAGATGGTAACGATACCTTAAGGTATCGAATAATGTACCCGAAGAATTTTAATGAAGAAGGAAATTTTCCAGTGGTCCTGTTTTTACATGGAGCTGGCGAAAGAGGTGATGATAATGCAAGTCAACTGATACATGGGGGCAAATTATTTGCCACGGATTATCTGCAGGAGAAATTTCCTGCCATCGTTATTTTTCCGCAATGTCCAAAAGATAGCTATTGGTCCAAGGTAGACGTTGATAGGAACACATATCCATTGACACTTGATTTTAAGTATGGGGAAGGGCCCACCAAACCCTTGCAAATGGTAATGGATTTATTGGAAAACACAATAGGGGAACCGTACACCAACGACGATCAGGTTTATTTGATGGGACTGTCCATGGGGGGCATGGGAACTTTTGAATTACTAAGTAGAAAACCGGAGATGTTCGCCGCGGCAATACCGATCTGTGGAGGAGGAGATCCAAATACGGTGACCGCCTATGCAAAAAGCACCCCATTGTGGATTTTTCATGGTGCTAAGGACAATGTTGTCAATCCTGATCAATCCATAGAAATGGTCACAGCGTTGCTAAAGGCTGGAGCGTACCCGAAATTTACCATATACGATTTTGCCAATCACAATAGTTGGGATCCAGCTTTCGCTGAACCTGATTTGTTGCCTTGGTTGTTTTCACATAAGAAAGGAACCACAAACTAACATCCTTATAAAATTTTAAATCCAAAAACAAACTTACCGTGAACCATAAAGAATTAGTTTTTATCATTTTGACCCTGTTTTTTTCGGGTTTGAGTGCGCAGCAGCGAATTGTTGAAATTGAGGAACTCTTACAAAAAATGACCATTGAGGAAAAAATAGGTCAATTGAACCTGCTGACTCCTGGAGGGGGAGTGGCCACCGGATCTGTGGTAAGTGAAAATGTGGAGGCCAAGATCAAGGCAGGAAAAGTTGGTGGGCTATTTGGGGTCGCTGGTCCGGATAAAGTCAGGGTTGCCCAAGAAATAGCAGTGAAACAGAGTCGTTTGGGGATTCCGTTACTTATTGGCTCGGATGTTATCCACGGATATAAGACAACATACCCTATTCCCCTTGGCCTGGCATCGAGCTGGGACTTGGAATTGATAGAAAAGGCGGCTCAGATGGCAGCCAAAGAAGCCACCGCCGATGGAATAAATTGGAATTTTTCTCCTATGGTGGATATTGCCAGGGATCCACGTTGGGGGCGTATTGCCGAGGGCGCTGGAGAAGATCCCTATTTAGGTTCCAAAATCGCCGAAGCCATGGTGCGAGGTTATCAAGGTGGCGACTTGGCGGCCGAACATACCATGTTGGCCTGTGTAAAACACTTTGCCCTTTATGGAGCAGTTGAGGCTGGTAGAGACTATAATTCGGTGGATATGAGTAAAGTAAAAATGTACAACCAATATCTACCACCCTATAAAGCAGCCATTGATGCAGGGGCAGCTACGGTCATGACCTCTTTTAATGATGTGGACGGCGTTCCCGCAACGGGAAACAAATGGTTGTTGACAGAGCTTTTGCGCAATCAATGGGGGTTCGGTGGTTTTGTGGTTTCCGATTATACCTCACTTAATGAGATGATATCCCATGGGTTAGGTGACCTTCAAGCTGTTTCGGCATTGGCTTTAAAAGCTGGATTGGATATGGATATGGTGGGTGAGGGTTTTTTGACCACTTTGAAAAAATCACTGGAGGAAGGAAAAGTTACGGAGGAAGAGATTACAAACGCTTGCCGAAGGGTCTTGGAAGCTAAATATATCTCAGGCCTTTTTGATGACCCTTACAGATATTTGGACACTAAACGACCTGCGAGGGATATTCTGACCAAGGAACATCGTAATCTTGCGAGAAAACTTGCAACCCGATCTTTTGTGTTGCTCAAAAATGAAAATGGGATTTTGCCCATTCAAAAAAACAAGAAAATCGCGTTGATAGGTCCTTTGGCCGATAGTAGGGAAAATATGTTGGGAACATGGGCGCCCACAGGAGACCTGAGTTTGGCGGTGACCGTTTTGGAAGGGCTGAAAAATGTTGCGCCGAATGCTAGGATTGAGTATGCAAAAGGAGCCAATATAACGGACGATGAGGAGTTTGCGAAACGAGTAAACGTTTTTGGCACAAGGATAGATATTGATTCGCGATCTCCAGAATCTATGTTGGAAGAGGCTGTTGATTTGGCCAAAACCTCGGATGTGGTCATAGCAGTGGTTGGAGAAGCCACCGAAATGAGCGGGGAATCTTCCAGTAGGAGCGACATCTCTATTCCTGAAAGTCAAAAGAAACTTATAAGGGCACTGGTAGCTTCTGGAAAACCGGTTGCTTTGGTCTTGATGAGTGGCAGACCGCTGACGATTCCTGAGGAATTTGATATGCCGGTTGCTATTCTACAAGTTTGGCACCCTGGTGTGGAAGCGGGAAATGCCATTGCAGATGTGATTTTTGGAGATTATAACCCTTCGGGAAAATTGACTGCTACATGGCCCCGAAATGTTGGGCAAATACCTATCTATCACAGTATTAAAACTACGGGTAGGCCCGGGCCTTTGGACGGTACGTTTGAAAAGTTCAAATCCAATTATTTGGATGTACCCAATACACCCTTAATACCTTTTGGGTATGGTTTGAGCTATACCGAATTCAAATATTCCAACCTAAGATTGGACAAGGAGACAATTGGTCCAAACGACTCCATATCGGCCACGGTCACCGTGTCAAACATTGGAAAGTTTGATGGTGAGGAGGTGGTTCAACTGTATTTAAGCGATATGGTAAGAAGTATTACGCCCCCCGGACGTCAATTGAAAGGCTTTGCCAAAGTTATGTTGAAGAAAGGGGAAAGCAAAGAGGTGACCATTACCTTATCCCCGGATGATCTTAAATTTTATAATGGACAATTGGAATTCGTTTCAGAACCCGGGGAGTTCAAAGTATTTGTGGGACCTAATTCCGATGCACAGCTGTCAAAAACCTTTATGCTCAAATAAATTTGAAATTAACAAAGTAAAGGTACCCGATATGGTTTCGTGCCAACATTGGGATAATTCTAAAGAAAATTCTGAAAGGTTCCCCAAACACTATTTTTATAATGTTGGATGACGATGCCTATCAATATATATGGTTGTATGCCGAAGTTTTGTTGGTTCGGTCATCCCAACGCATTTTACGCTTTTTGTTTGAATAGAAAGGAATTGTCGGATGGGGTTCAGATTCCCTTGGTGCCTATAACAAAAAAGCTGTCCAAAATGTATTGAAATACGTCATTCTGAAACAAGTTCAGGTTAACGAAAACCGATATTTTAGACAGCTTTTTTTTGTTTTCTATATTGTAATGGACTCTCCGATATCAGGTAGCATCAATTTTTTTCCTTTTTCCTCAAAATAGTTGATTGCCTTCGTTTTGTCCATTTTGATTGGTGGGAAAGTATCATAGTGGCACCCGATTATTTTGTCACATTTAATAAAATCACTGGCAATTGCAGCATCCTCATATCCCATGGTAAAATTATCTCCAATGGGCAGAACCGCAATATCCAATTTTGGGCAGGTTTTGGGAATAAGTTCCATGTCCTTGGTCAAGGCTGTGTCCCCAGCGATATAGATTGAATTTGATTCGTTGTAAAGAACAAATCCTCCAGGGTTGCCACCATTACTGCCATCTGGCAATGTGCTTGAGTGGATGGCGTTTACATATTTGGCCGTACCAAAATCGAATATATATTTTCCTCCATGGTTCATGGGGTGTCCCTTGATGCCTTTTTCTCCGAACCAAGTAACTATTTCAAAATTGGAAACCAGCAATGCTTCCGGATTGTTTTTTGCAATTGTCTCGACATCCAATACATGGTCTTGATGGCCATGGGTCAAAAAAATGTAATCAACCTTCAAATCATTTATGTCAATGTTGGATGCCATTTCATTTCCAGAAATAAACGGATCGAACAAAATTTTCTTCCCTTTCATCTCAACCAGCATAGTGGCATGGCCCAAAAAAGTAATCTTCATAATATTATGTAATTTTTATTTCTGAAATATTTTTGACTTACTGGATAAAGTTAACAAGAACCCTTGGAAATTTCAATTTGAAATTGAAATGGATACTGCCTTGTGCACGGATTTTTTGAATCCAGAAATATGGATTGTAGAAAAAGCGTTTAACTTTGCAGCATGATTGGTACGATTTGTAGAAAAGCACATTTTAATGCCGCACATAGACTCCATAATCCTAAATGGAGCAAGGAGAAAAATATCGAAGTTTTTGGCAAATGCAACAGTCCCAGTTTCCACGGCCATAATTTTGACCTGGAGGTAAGGATCAAAGGTGAGATTGACCCCGATACAGGTTTTGTGATGGACCTTGCCGATTTGGGCAAACTGATCAAGGACGAGGTGGAGGAGCGTTTTGACCATAAGAATTTGAACGAAGACTGCCCCGAGTTTGAGAATTTATTGCCTACGACCGAATATTTCGTAAAAGTGATTTATGATATATTAAAACCCAAGTTGAAAAAAGGGCAATTGTTGCATATAACCCTGCACGAAACATCAAAGAACTCGGCGGAGTATGGAGATTGGGATTAATTTCCGATATTTGCAACCGTTTTTAAAAGGGATATTAGCTCAGTTGGTTTAGAGCGCTGCCTTGACAGGGCAGAGGTCACTGGTTCGAATCCAGTATATCCCACTTTCTTTTCTTTATAAAATATCCAATACTCGTTCCAGTGCCATTCCCCTGGAACCTTTAATGAGCAGTGTTCCTTTTTCCAGAGGGTGTTGTTCCAAATGGGTTTTGAGATCCTCGAAGGATTCAAACTTCCTGAACGGTGTTTTGGTTCCAAAGAAATTTTTCCCCACTAGATAAACAGTGTCGAAGTTGAGTTCCTCTATTAGATTGGCAATGTATTGGTGTTCTTTGGCCGCTGTATTGCCAAGTTCGAACATATCGCCAATGATTATTGTTTTTGGCCTGCCATCCATCAGATGGAAGTTTTCCAAGGCAGCTTTCATGCTGGTAGGGTTGGCATTGTAAGCATCAAGGATAATATTGAAACCGTTCTTTGCTAATATTTGTGATCGATTGTTCTTTGGTTGATAGGTTTCAATAGCAGTTTTAATGTCTTCCAAAGGGACGTTAAAATATTTGCCCATGAGAATAGCTGCGCAACAATTGGGAAAATTGTACTTGCCCACAAGTTGTGTATTGATTTGGACTCCCTCGACCTCTATGGAAACATAAGGGGCGACTCCGAGAAATTTGATATTGTAGTATTGGTGGTCACTGGTGCTAAAGCCGATTTTTTTAGTGTAACCCGCCAATTTTTCTTTTTGGATAGCATCATCTGCATTAAAAAAAACATACTTGTTATGGGAAGTTAGATAATCGTATAATTCGCTTTTCGCTTGGATTACTCCATCAATCCCTCCAAAACCTTCCAGATGTGCTTTGCCAAAGTTGGTAATGTAGCCAAAATCGGGCCGGGCAATATGGGTCAGGGATTTTATTTCCTTTTTGTGGTTGGCGCCCATTTCAACAATGGCTATTTCAGTATCTTTTTGAATGGATAAAAGTGTTAAGGGGACCCCGATATGGTTGTTCAGGTTACCTTGGGTCGCTATGGTTTTGTATTTTTTGGAGAGTACTGCATTGATCAATTCCTTTGTGGTTGTTTTGCCATTGCTTCCGGTCAGGGATACCACTTTTGCTTTGCAATGGTTTCTATGGTAGGTAGCCAATTCCTGCAAGGTTTTTAAAACATCCTGGAACAAAATCATTTTATCGGAGGCCTGGGAGGGCTCCTCATCTATTATTGCATAAGCTGCTCCATTTTTCAAAGCTTCTGAAGCAAAAACATTTCCGTTGAAATTAGGGCCTTTAAGGGCGAAAAACAGACAGTTC
>CEVF01306924.1_pt1 | contig 10598 bp, 6 predicted proteins | sample 356441 | NCBI WGS metagenome assembly CEVF01 (sample SAMEA2622765, study PRJEB7988) | marine metagenome | biome: marine biome (ENVO:00000447); feature: surface water layer (ENVO:00002042); material: "saline water (ENVO:00002010), including plankton (ENVO:xxxxxxxx)" | depth 5 m
GCAATAACACGGCCAAGGACAGCGCCAACATCCATAACCGGGGATTTTTCCATAAGGTTTGTTTCCAATCTATTCTCATATCATTTTCTTTTGTTGATTAATAAATTCCGAAATGGCCCGTTCCATATCCCCGAAATGTGCAAAGAGTTCCATGAGCTGACCATGTTCCACTCCATCGGTGAGATAGGCGGCATAGACCTCTGGGGGCACCTCCAAGCGAAAGACATTGCTCTCCTTCCCGATCTTGATGAATATTTCGGTGTATTTGCGTTCCCCAGTAAGACTGTTTCTAAGGGACTTCAATTGATTGAGATCATGGCTGGACAGGTTCAATCGCCTTGCCAGATCATCATAGCCCTTTTCATTCCGTAAACTGTACACGACCTGGGTATTCTCCAGGATACTTGCCGAAGTGGCATTTTCTGGTAACTGGTTGATGGATTGTAAAATGATACCAATGGCCCCGTTCTGTTTTCGAATGGCCTGGTAATAGAACTCCACACTCTCCAATACATGGGGAAACTTGAGCTGCTTGGCAAACTCATCAAACAGGATAATGCCCCTTTCCGAACGGTTCCGCCAAATGGTCCGTTGGATGGCCGACTTGATCAATTTGAGCATTACGGACAGGATTTCCTTATTGTCGCGCACCTGGTCCAACTCAAAAACGATCAGGCGCTTATCCTCTATTTTATAGGTCTGGTCTTCTGCCGCATGGAACAGAAAACTATACAGCCCACCATCCACATATTCGGAAAGGATGTGCAAAAATCCATAGACATTGAAATCGGATTCCTGAACCCGTGTATCCTCGATCAGGGTATCCTTGTGCTTATCAACGAACTGATATAGGGAAGCCAAGGAATGCCCCTCCCTGACCGTATCATAGTAGTGCAACAATACCTTTTTCAAGGCCACTTCCTTGGATTTGGTCACCTGGTTTTCGGCCAAGAGCTCCAAAAGAAATAGGGCCAGATCTTCCAAACGTTCAGGGGTCAAATCTGACGGATTGGCAATGTAAAAGGGATTGATGCCCAGATTCTTCCCCTGTTCGTATCGCAGGATGACATGATCATCGGTATACAATTGGGCAAATTTGGCATAGGAACCCCCTAGATCAATAATGACCAATCGTACATCGGCCTCAAAGTATTGGCGTAGGATATTATTGGCCAAGAAGGATTTTCCTTCCCCTGTCGGGGCAAAAATGGCAAAATTTCGGGCCTTGATGCGCCGTTTCCCCTCGTCCCATACATCCTTGACCACAGGAATATTGTACTGTCTATCATTAAAAACGATTCCTGTTTCATCAGAGCGATAATTCGTATTGTTGATGTACAGACAAAGGGCTGCCTTTAGGTCCATCACAAAAAGATTTTCATTGGAAAAGTTGGAGGCATGACTGGGATAGGAATTCAACAAATAATGGGTGCGCTCCTCCCCATGGGGATGATAGGGTCGTATATCCAATTCCTTCAATTGCGCCTTGATGACAGAAGCAATACGCTTCAACACCCCAACTTCCGTATGCCAAAAAGCAATATTCACATGGCCACGAACGATCCGTGCGGTATCATCCCCATTGATCATGTCCAAGATATGTTGGACCTTGTTGCGAACCACTTTGTTCTGGGAACCAAAATTGGAGCTCTTGGAGAGTTCTTCTATTTTTTTGTCCAATAATTTGCGCCATTGATGGGTATCGTCCAGATAAAGGATTTGGTTGATGATATGGTTCTCCCCCAACTCCAACCCGAGACCGTCCATAAAACCCTTGTGAAAGCTGAACCCGTCCGAACTGAATTTCCCATTGGGCACACTGCTCTGTACGGTTTCCCCGAAACATTCTTCATTGTTGATGGCCATCACATCAAAATAATGATCACCAATTTCTATGGGGCCTTTTCCTAGCTGGATATCCGTATCAAAACCTTGATTGAATCCATTGAAATACTCCTGGGTATGGTTCAATATGGCTTCAGGTTCCATGGGAACCATTGACACACTTTTGGAGTTGTTGACATAGGATACAGAATCGTTGACGGCGGTCACAAATTCCGCTACCTGCACATCCAGTTTACGGTGCAACCCTTTCTCCACTTTTCGAAAGGGATTGACATATTTGGTGGCATTAAAGGCCTTGTCAAGAGGAAGGACAAAGAAGAGATAACTCCGATGGTCCAAATGTTCACGACCTACAAAATAATCATGGGTAGCCTTTGCCAGAAAGGTATCCCTTGGAAGGTTCCTTGCATCATAACCTTTCTTTTGATATATCTCCTGCTTATGGATAACCGTACCCACCGGCAAGGATTTAAAGGCTTGGAACCACATCCCATGTAGATCCCCAAAATCCGTTTCAGAAAGGGAGTATATCTCCGGCAATTCCACCTGATAACACAATACCACATTGCCATTGCTCCCAAAGACCACATGGTTTTGGATATCCAGGATTGGGTGAAATGCATTGAAATTGAGCTTAGACATAGTCATTGGGATTCAACTGTTTTAGGCTTATGGTCCTGGGAAAGGTTTTCACTACTTTCAATTTGAAAGGTTTCTTCACCCACTGCAACAATGCCCCATAGAGCAGGGCATTGAAGAGCAGTAGGCCCACGATGACACCAAAATGAAACGAAAAAATGATGATCAAAAGCGAACAGATGATAGACACCATCATCAGGGCAAACATGGAAATGGTCAGCCCCATGATCATGGCTCGCTTTCGTATATTTCTATAGACCTCGAACTCTTTCATCAGACCACGATTCCGATGAGATAGGTAAAGATGCCCACAACGGCACCTGCAATCAACACAAAGACCAAGACCCGGGTAATGCCCCTTTTTAGGTCAGCATTCTCCCCAAAGAAATGTCCGGCATTGAACAGGAAACCCACTAAAAAGATAACTCCCAGGATTATGGGAAATATGGCCCGAATGGTATCGGAAATATCATTGACCGAATCCTCGATGCCCCCGATCTGGGCCAAAACGGCACTGGAGGTAAAAAGCAATAATAAGGTAATAAAGAAAGATTTTCGCATATCGTAAACGTTTAAGGGTTAGACGATTATTGATATGTGAAAATTATAATTTATTTCACTTATATATTTGATTATCAGATATTTGTTAATATCATTTAAATTGAATGGAAGTGGTTTTATAGTAGTGTAATCGAGGGCAAAAAATATTGATGGAATACATTGGGATGTTAACAAATTCTTGAAATCCAAAATCAAAATGACGATAAAAAGTAAGAAGCAAGAAATTTTCCCACTTTACAATAAGAATTTGAACACTTTGTTTGGTAGGGTAACCACCAATCATTCAAAGTTTCTCAGCTCAGATCAACTGGAAAACTTTAACAACTCGAGGTTCACAATTTCAGAATCCTGATGGAGCATTTCTGGATTGGACTTTTTCATTTCAAATCTAATCTCATTGATTAAGTTCCTGTCAGTGACGTTCACCAGCAATAGTGGCTTAAGCTTTTTATCATTAAACCCTTCCAATTCAAGAAGCCTTTCAACATCTGCAATGAGCTTACCATACCCTTGCTTTATTTTATTTTTTAGTCTTGCTTGCGTGGTATTGAGCTTGAACATTTTTGTTTCAACTATATAGAGGACTTGTTCATCCCCTACCCGGGACTCAAACAAACAGTCTATTTCAATGTCCGACAAATAATTTTGATTCAAAACAAAAGAAAAATTATGCTTTGCCAGTTGATAAACCAGGGCATCCATAAGCAGCCCGTCCTTTGCCTTTACAATTTGATATATTTCTTCATCAAGCTCATATGGCACAAAATAAGTAAGCTGTTTTGAACAATTCGGACATTTTATCTCCCGCAATTTTATTGGGTTTAATTTTAACTGGAAAAATCCTTTATAAGTTCCCGGTTCGCAATGGAAACATTCTAGTATGGCATCCTGCTTGCTCGGAGAAATAATCCCTGCTTCATAGAGCCGCGCGAATAACGAGATTCTGGAACCAAAATCATCTTCACTGTTCAACGTGTTAATCAGTACTTGATTGGAGTTGTATAGTTTTTTATAGGAATTGTTGACGTACAATTCTTTGATAAACCTAATACCCTCGAAGAACGTTTTGATATTATTTTCATTGACCAATGAATTTCCCTTTTGCGGAATAAATTTACTTTCCAGATAATGTTCAATTTCTTCAAAGGAATTTATGTGCTTACCGACAAAACCATATTCTTGTAGAAACTTTACAATGTTGGTTTCCCGTCTTTTTTCATTGGTCAATAATCTGACTATTTTAATCACCAGTGACCAGCCTTTATGGTCCATATCATGATGAAGCTTGTCAAAGGCCTTTTTGAAATTTTGGTCCAAAAAGCTTTCGACTATTGGCTTAAAATAGTCTATTCGTTCCTCCAAATTCTTGTCCAATGTGATTAAGGTATTTTCATTTCTGAATTTAATGGTCATGGAATCGCCACTTCCCTCAGCTGAATTGGAAATTATGATACGATTGGAAGAATAACTGTAACTATTTTGTTGTGTTCCAAAAGTAGATGTTTCAAGGAGTTCTTCTTTTGATAACAAAAATAGATTTTGACAGGTTTTATCTTGCCAGAATAAATTGTAAAACTTTTCTCTTACTAGGCTCATTGATTAAATGTGATGTGTTGTCAACAATTCAATTTTTCTCTGCATCTCCCTTTCTTTTTTGTCCAACCCAAGGTATTTATAGAGGTTTTCAGAAATCCTATACATCGACAACAGATAACTACTACCGGTCAATCCCATTCCTTCAATAATCTCAACACCCTTTTCTTGATTTTCAACCGCCTTGTCCACTTTTCCAATGACCAAGTATAAATGGGATAGTTCATTGTGATAACTGGCCAGGAGAAAGTCATTCCGATGTGAATCATCAATGGATTTATGCAGTCGCACCCCCGATTCCATAAGTCTTATGGCCTCATCAAAGGAACCTGCAATGGCATAGGAACGAGAAAGTATCCTAAACTCCATGCCCAATTGTTGATCATTGTACAGGGAATATTTTTTTCTGAGACCTTGGACCATATTGAAGTTTTTGATTGCATTTGACAAGTCTTTATTTCTCAAATGGATATTGGATAGATTATTCAATGTGGTAATGATCAAATCAGCTGTTTTTTTATTCTCTCTCGTATAGGATTCCAATGCCTTATTAAAGTAAATTACGGCTAAATCATCCTCATCATTTTCAGCATAACAGAGTCCCAAATTATTATAAATGACGCCCAAACTGTTTTTGTTTAAGCTGGAAAAGTTTTCCGCCCTTCTTGCCAAGTCTATCAATTGGGGCAAATGGTTCTTTGCCCCGAAATAAAATCTCTTGGCATAAAAGAGCTCATTCTCAAGTAATATCAAAGGTTGATATAAACTGCTCCTATATTCCTCCTTAATCGTATCTAGAATCGAATCGGCGTATTTTAAATATCTAAATGAATTTTTCGGCGAATAATACCCCTCTTCAATTCTTCTGGTCAACCAATTGATGAACAAAAAGTTGGAAACAAATGGACTAATCTGTTCCCTTTGGTTATAATTTATTACCTCCCGGACCATTTTATGGATGTCAATCCTTTTTCTGTCGTCACTTATGGTTATTAGCCCCTTCTTTTCCAAAGAAATGGTCACATTGTTAATATGCACCTTATTCTCCTCGTAATAGGGTATTCCGTTCATAAGTATCAGGTCCTCAATAATAATATTATTGGAAGGTAGAATTGCCAAAAATTGGAGATAATTCATTTCATTCTCATCCAGCATCGGAAGCTTGAATCTTTCCAACAGATAACTGAAAATTTGAATTGAACCACCACTGCCCCTTATGTCGATGTCTATTTGAAGTTGATTTTTGTTGAGTGCCTGTTGCTGCAAGGAATCGACAAAATCACTAAGGGACAGGTCAATACTGTTTGCAATAGTTTTGGAAACCAATTCAATGACCAGCACATTGTAATCAATGGCATTGAAAAAATCCTCAAGCAATTCAGTGCCCATTTGGTCTTGGTTTCCATATGCCATATAGACCTCTTTGGCCAATTTAAAGTCTAAATTTGGCAATCTTTCGCTTGGAATGGTTTTCAAATGGCTTCTTGTAAGAATCAGTTTATGCCAATTGGGAGTTAAATTCAATGATAATATCTCTTCGACTTCCTTCTTGGTCTCTTGAATATCGACTATAATTAAGTTGGTTCCATGAATTTTGTTCAAATGGTTCAAAAGTCTTTTGTATGAATTCATCATGTCTTCTGAACCACTGGAATCGAAAAAGTTTATGTTTGCGAGCAATACATCATCGAACAGTAAGGATGTAGGAATGGAGCTTTCCGCGTTTACCCAAATGATGTGGTCATAAAAATCAAATGTTTGTAAATATTTTTTTGCAAATGAGGTCTTACCCATCCCGCCTTCTGAATAAACGGATACCATTTTTTTCTCGACCAAAATGGAATTTACCTGGTGTAAAAAATCATCCCAGCCAATAATATTCAACGATGAAAAGTCGGGAACAAGATTTAAATACTTAATACCATCAACTGAGGATTTTCTCAGTTCATCCTTAAGAAAAAGAATTTCCTTGGAATGGGCGTCACTTGATTTAATAAGGCTTTCGACATTCGCTCTCAATTCATCCATTTCAATTCCAAAGAGTTTTACTATCCTATCATTCACAAGGCCCGATAGGTCTTCTTCGGTTTTATCGATAATGGCTTCTAATTGTTTTCCGTCAAGTTCCCTCTCTTTTCTGTTTTCTTTTTGCGATTTGTTATAAATTTCTGAAATAAGCACTTTGAAAAGTAATTCGGGAGACCTACCATTGAACTTATTATCAGCTAACAGATCATGAATTTCATGGGTAAGCGTATTGACCCCATTTTCAGGGGTCAGGTCTTTAAAGTCCCACTTGATCTTTTTCACAAAGGACAAAATATTGGCTTCGGTCAGGGAATTCTTGAAGGTTTGGCTCGCATTGTTTATAATGAGCTTGTCAGGCTCTGGAATTCCACGTTGAAGGAGCTTGTTTCTTCTGTTCTTTATTTCTTTTAGCAGAATTTCATTTATTTTCCTCACGCATTGAGTCAAGATTTCTTTGTCCTCAAATCCTTTATCTTTGATCCAACTGGCCAAAAGTTTTTCCCTCTTTGCTATTTTGGAGTTTGTTGAAAAGCAAAATGCCGTTGGTCCTTTGACCCCCCCATACTTTAAAAAAATAATATAGAAGTTAAAAAGGGCATTTTTCACCTCCTTGGAATTCAGACTAAAAGCAGAAGTATAGCATTTAACTTGGGTGAAGATGATCTCATTTCCAAACTCGGTTATATCATCCTCAACTTCTACTGCTGTTTTTAGTTCGATGTTGTTGATGAAATTATGTACCCATTTTTTCAATACCAACAGATATTGATAATAAAAGCCCCTATTGGTGGCAATTGCTTCTGTATTTATTTTAAAGACGTCAATTAATTCTTCGAGCATACTTTTTCTGTTCCCTTGACTTTCACTTAACCGGTTTGTCCGTCCAGTAGAAAGTCAAACCTTCGATTTCTTCAATAATTGTATGAATATCACTATCCAACCATTTTGAAAATGGACTGGTAAGATAATTTTCCCTTGATTTACTACACGTGCTTTTTTTGACAACATAGGCGGGAATGGCCTTGATTGATTCATCCAATATTTCCATGTATTGTGAATCATTGTCGGGAACCTTGATGGTATAAGCCAAATTGCCCTCCTTAAGATAGGGCTCCAATGCGAATTCTTCCCCGACGATTACCCTTTTCATATACAATACCCCATCAAATTGGCAGATATCCTTAACAAGAGGTTTGTCATAGGATGGCTTAAAATTACTGTTAAGATACCTTTTCTGATCTTCCAACCATTTTACAAATTTTTTGCGATCGGTTGGTATTCCTTCGAAAGTGCCCATCCAAGTATGAAGGTTTCTTATATGCCCCAAACTACTTACCCTAACTTCCTTGTCCTCCATATTCCAGGAAATAGTCCAGGAAATGATACACCCCAGCCCTTTTTCGACCATTTTTCCCAATATCATTTTAAGGGACTTAAGTGTCAATTCAATATCCTTTTCGGGTTCTTTATCACTATGATGGATGCAAGGAATGTTCCAGTATTCATCCTTAATGCTTCCGAAAAGAACGTCTTCTTTTATGAAAAGGTCCTTCCCCAATCTTTGCAAAGCCTTTTTGACCTCAATCAGATCATACTCAACAATGGAACAATCTTCATCGTCAATCGATATTACATCATATATGGAGACGGCATGGGAATGTCCCTTGAAATCATCATTCCTTTCGTGATAGGAAACCAAAAGCCGTATCCCATCTTCCTCACTCATTTCATGTGGAACGAGTCTTTGAATTAAGGTCTTCTGTACTTCATCATGGTCAAACTGGGATTTTGGTTTATCAATTCCAAAATACTCATAGATCAACGGATTCCCTTGCATGTATTTCGTAATTAAAGTTTTCCAATCCTTTAAATCCAAACTACCATCAATGCGAAACAGCTTTTTATATTGGCTATTTCTTCCAAATTCTGTTAGCTTATTGCTCAACCTTTCAAAAAAAAGATCGGATGAATAGCCCCTGATTGCCCCATCAAAGTGGATAAAGGAATTAATGTTTGTATCGAAAATCGAATGGATATATCTACAGCCAAAAAAATCCTGTAACGTTGGCACATTATTTTCCCGCAATTCTTCCAATTCAAATTCCCTTAAGTTCTCATTGTTCTTCCAGTAAAATTCTGTCGATGAAATTTCGTAATATTCCCTATCAAACCCAGTAGTGTTATATCGGGATAGCCCTAGTTTGATTTGGCTGATGTCATCCGTATATTTCGGTCCAAACCAATATTCGAACTCCATCGAATGGGCAAAATCCGGAGCATATCCAACCATATCCCAATCCAAAGCAATTTTAAGTGTAGTTCTTTTATTTTCTTGGTGGGTCATTAGTTCATCCAAGAACAAGCTGTGGAAATTGTTGTACCTTGACAAGGATCTTCGGAAATAACTGTGGGCGTATATGCAAAGGGGTATTTCCTTATGTACAAAAGCTCCATGGTATTTGTATTCAAAGGACCCATTCAAATCCCGAATATCAATGAGGCCATCCTTATCCAATAATTTCGGTAGTTCAGAAAACAGGGATTGCACTATGTTGTCGTCAACAATGGCCAAAGTGCCAGCTATATGATATTTAAAATCCTGGGAGAGTTTATCCTTGACCAAATTGAACAATCTACCCTCATTTTTTTCGATATAGTGACTCAAGTTTTTTACAACTGAATTCCTTTTGAAATTTTTTATTTGGTTCCATTCCGTATCCGTTTCCGGCAATAAAGTTATGCCCAAACTTCTAACAAGGTATGGTTCAAAATATAAAGCAAAAGGTATTATTGCACCAATTGGGCGATGCATGTCATGACCCACATGCATAGGTACACCTTCGGTGCCTTTTTGCCACATAATATCCTCCAAGGTCGCCAATGGAAATAAATATCCATACTTGTTGATCTGATCGGTGTTTAGAAGGGTAAAGGATCGGTGCATAGTCGGAGGACAAGAATATTTGTATTTATTTTAATAGCTTAATCGAACATGCTATATGCCTTCTCGATAAACTCCTCTGGAACGGAACGCATCCCTTTTGAATCCACCAAGGCGTCCAAGAACTCACCAAAGGGTATCAATGAATTTTTTTGAGCCTGGATAGCCGCTTCCCTGGAATTGTATTTTCGTCCTCGGACCGAAAAATCAATGTAGTTATCTTGATAATCGATCAAAACATCTTCAAAAGATAGTTTTTTATGCTTGAAAACATCTTTATTATAAATTAATGTATCGATGTCGATGAGTACCAAAGGTCTAATGTTGGAAGTATCGAAACCTTCCTTGGAAAGTTTTGCGAGTTCTTCCCGGAACCAAAAGTTCACCCATTTATTCAGTCCAGCTGTATTAAATATTCTATAATGTAAGACCAAAATGGGGTGAACAATGGCATTTTTAGGGTTGAAGCCCGAATCAAACTCCAGGGTGCCGGATAAAATCTTTCGCACATTATTGATCAATTGCAGAACCGCCTTGGGCTTTCCTTTTTCGTTTTGCAATAACTTTAAAGACAATTCCCGGTCAATGACATTGAAATCGGAAGATTGTTTTACAGCTGCATTGATCAGGATATCCTTGGATTCAAACATAAATATTCGTTTTCCGTTCCTAACATAATAATCTGGCGCGGCATCATAATTGGCATCAAGTTCATCCCCTGTTTTCTGAAAATATCTATTTCCATAATATTCCTTCAATAACGTATGAAGTATATACTTTTCTGAAAACTCATAGGTTTTTAAACCATATAAATTGGTGACTTTTTCGTCTTTGGGCAGTTGGTCATTGATCGCTTTGAATTTAAAGTACAGTCCATTACCGATCAATTCAAGGACAAAAAGTGGGTATGTCAGCCGAAAAGTATTTTCATCGACACGGTAAACCGGCGTCGATCGTAAATTTTTAAAATCAAAATCCCCAAGCAGTTGGG
>CEVF01057403.1_pt1 | contig 10593 bp, 10 predicted proteins | sample 356441 | NCBI WGS metagenome assembly CEVF01 (sample SAMEA2622765, study PRJEB7988) | marine metagenome | biome: marine biome (ENVO:00000447); feature: surface water layer (ENVO:00002042); material: "saline water (ENVO:00002010), including plankton (ENVO:xxxxxxxx)" | depth 5 m
CTGCCAGGCCGCCACATCATGGGCGCGCGCTTTTCACTCACGTCTGTCAGCCACAGAAAGAAGGTGCAAACAATGCGTCGAGGCGTCGCCTCTAGGTCCAAAAGCGCATACTGCAGATCGATGTGCTGGTCGTAGGAGAAAACCGCACCCGGTTGCGGATAAGTCGCTAAAATCGCCGTTTGAAAAAAATGTACGGCTCCCGTGCGTAAAACGGTGCAGGCGACATCTTCAAAAAATGGATGCTGTATAATATTCAGTAGCGCTGGGTCATAGTAGCTGCACGTGGTCGAATAACGATAGCTACCGGACGATGCGTCAAAAGGTAGCAGACGTTTGACGGTTACCGCAGCAGCCGCAATGTCTCCATCGCTCAGCGGTGTATCTATGGTAACGGCTCCGAGTTCGGTAAATTTCTCTGTCTGGCTCACTCTTATCACGACATGTTCTCCATGCGGCACGGGCAAGGGCGCGATACGTAACTTAGACAATGGCCACGCGCACCTGCAAGGCACTGCAGAGCGAATGATGGTCCCGTGTCACCGCAGTTCGGTGTCCTCGATGTAGGTAAACCAACGTATCTTTCTGTGCATCAATTTTTTATCGATTTTTACCCAGTGACAAAAAATTGACATGCCATGTGCAATAAATATATTCTCTATTGAATTGTTGATCACACCTTGGAGAAAACGCATGGTCGCTCCTCAAGCAAATGGGGCCAACGGCACGAACAAAACGGCCTTGGTTATTAATGCATACGAGCACCTGATACGCGAGCAACTGCAGATGCTCGGGCATAACACGAAGAGCGACGGGCTGATAGAAACGCCCCAACGAGTGGCTCGCGTGCACTTGGAACACTTTAACTGCACCGAGAATCCCATCGCAGATGCCGCACTGCACCTGAAGCCCTTCAAATCTCCCGCTAACCCGAGCTTAGTCTCGGTACGTTGTAGCTTTTCCGCCTTCTGCGAGCATCACTTACTGCCTTTTTTCGGCACCGCACATGTCGTCTACCTACCTGATGAGCAGATCACAGGGTTGTCGAAGATATCGCGCATTATTAACGAGTTATGCAAGCGGCCACAGATTCAAGAACGCATTACCTCCGAGACAGCCGAAGTTATGATGCGCCTCAACCCCGTCGGCGTACTAGTTGACTTGGTAGCTGAGCACACATGCATGCGCGTACGCGGCGTGCGCGACGCCTGCTCATCAACGCGAACGCGCATTGCTACCGGTGAATTCAAAACAGACTCCGACCTCCGCAATCAAGCCATATCAATGCTGGAATAATATGCCATGGAAACGATACGAGCACACAGTCACTTTCACGCGGGGCACCGTCAACTTGACTACGAAGGCAAGTGCGCTTGGGTGCACGGGCACACATGGAGAGGTCGCTTCACCATCCGTGCAGAACGCTTTCCACGCATAGAGAAACTCGATATGGGGGTCGACTTCGGCGCCCTGAAAGGCATCTTCAAGTTTCTGGATCATAAAATGCTCGTCAGCGCACGCGACACCCTGTTCCAGCAGCCCGAGGTATTTGATCCACAGGGCATCGTCGTTATGCCAGGAGAAAATCCTAGCGTCGAGAACGTTGCCCTTTACTGCTTAAATGAAGCAGTCGACTTGCTGGCAAAGCTCTTTCCCGGCGAGGAGATTGATTATCACATCGAGGTAGAGATCCAAGAGACGGACAATAACTTTTACATTATGGACCGCCAAGTAACCATTTAGCATGGGGACCTTATCTATTGGTGCGCAGGCACCCGACTTCAGCTCAGAGACGCACGATGGCGTCGCGCTTCAATTGTACGAGATCTTGGAACACAGCGCAGTCGTGCTGTTTTTTTACCCACGCGACTTCACGCCTGGATGCACGGCTGAAGCCTGTGCATTCCGCGATGACTACACCAATTTCGTAGAAGCCGGTGCCACCGTTGTCGGCGTCAGTGCAGATTCTGGAGAAAGTCATCGTCGTTTCGCCCAGCATCACAACTTGCCTTTCGCCCTTATCAGTGATGCTGACGGGGCACTTCGCAAAGCCTACGGCGTCGACAAAGTGTGGGGCGTCCTCCCAGGCCGCGTCACTTTCGTCATAGATCGCCAAGGAGTTGTGCGCAACATATTCGATTCCGCTCTTTTCGCCCGGCGCCACAGCGGCGATGCGCTCTCTATGGTCGCTCGCCTGCTACGAGAAGATTCGGCCCAGCAGCTAGCCGGCTAAGCTACCTCGGCTCGTACTTATCCGATCCCACAAGTGGCTGCTCCACAATCCAAATATTTCGATAGCACACCAAATCGCCGTGATCCTGCAACAGCAAGGGACCTGGCGCGTATATTGCCTCATCAAGCGCCGCACCCGTTACTCCGGGTAACTCTATACTGTTGTGAATAAGCTGACCGTTGTGTAGAACGGTAATCCGCGGTCCGACGTGCTCTCCTTCGCGCGGAGCGCGAAAAAATACGTCGTAGGTCTGCCACTTCAGCGCAACGCTGCACACGTTGACCAACGGGGCAAACTGATTGTATATCGCACCGCAGTCTCCTTTACCCGGCACGGCAAATCCACTAGAATCAAGCACCTGTATTTCGTAGCGTCCCTGGAGAAATACGCCGCTATTGCCCTTGGCCTGACCGGTTGCTTCCGGCATATGCGGACAACGAAATTCCAAGTGCAGATAAAAATCTGTAAAGCGCTCGTCTGTCATAATATCGCCCGTTCCGGGCACTACTTGCGCAACGCCTTCTTCAAATCGCCAGCCAGCGGGCTGACCCTCACGTGTTGTCCAGTTGTTCAAATCGTCTCTGAGTAGGCGTACAGCGTCTTCGGGCGGTGCCAATTCAAGCATATTCACCAGTGTATATCCTTTCTATTGAGGCTCTCCACTCTGATAAAACCTATAACTTTGACAAGAGCGCACCGCAAAAAAATACAGCAATCACTCAGTAGAATATGGGTAACCTTAGCGAACCAACAGTAGTTTTTGCGTGCGAGTCTGCAGCTCCTCCGTTGCCCGCAATCCGCGGCCAGTTACGCGTAACTGACACAGGTATACACCTGAAGCCACGTCGTTTCCTAACGAGTCGTGTCCATCCCAGTATACCTGGTAGTCACCCGCCCGACGCATCGCTCGAACCAGTTTAGTAACGCGCTGACCTGCCGAGTTAAAGATATCGATTGACACCTGTAGATCAGCTGGAATGGCATAGCGGATCAGCGTGCCGCTATTAAACGGATTGGGAGCACTGGGCTTGAGTTCAAGGGCATGCGGCAAGCCGCTCGTTGTCTCCTCGATGGCCGTGATAATCTCACCCCCTACAAGCCGTATTTCATCTAAGTAGAACCGCCCAGAAAAGTTACCCGAGAAGCTAATCTCTTTGAGCATTTCGATCTGCCGGAACGCTCCCAGAGAGACCTCTACTTCCTGCCAGCCAACCTTGGCTGTATCGACCAAACTGCTACTGAACAAATCGTACTGGGTCTCGCCCATATAGACGGAGAACGTCGGCGCCTTTTGGCGGGGATGAAACATGCGGTCTACGTTGGCCGCAAAGCGCAGACTTTCGTAGCCGGCCGTGTCTAATTGTTGTGGGGGACGAAATCGCACAACCCAATCCCAGTCGCCGTCGAAAACACGGAAGGACGCAGACCGTTCCCCACCAAAAACGATGGCGTCTTCATTCAGATCGTATGGATGACTATCCGACCAAGCTTTGTTTTGAACGCGCCACCCATCACCCAGCACATCGTCGAAAACAACGCGATCCTCCAAACGTTTGGACGGCATGACTACCAGCGTATGGGGATAGCGCACTTCGTGCGCGGTGCTACCATCTTTCTGCTTTATATGGATAAAAACGGTCTTTACGCCGCTCACACTACCCGCGTTTAGCGACGCGCTCAGCGTATACTCACTTTCTCCTGTGCGCACAAGCGGCAACGCGCTGGCACCACCAAACGAACTGAGATCGGCCACAACTTCCGGTGGATCTCCATCGGGCAGAGTCCGCTCCATTTGTATGGTCGCCTCGATTGGAAAGTCAGCCCCTGCATAAACCGAGTCAGCCAATCCAAATTCGGCTACAGCCACTACAGGACTGTGATCAATGCGCAAAATAGCGTGCACATTCTTATCGCTGGATATATACAAGCGCCCCGCGCTATCCGTCGTTATACCAACGGGATGTCCCCACACGTCTTCCATTTCCGTGCCGGTTTGGAAACCCGTCACAAAGTCCTCTCTGTATGCTTCTGATCCATCAGGTTTGGTGAACAGCGCCACGACCTTGTATCCGGGAGAAGGAGCCAGTTTGGCATGCCCCGCGTGCAGCGCGACAAAAGCCGCTGAGCTGTAGCGCATTGGAAATAGGTCACCTCTATAAAAGTGAATGTCCATCGGAGCAGTATGAGCCGGCAGCAGGGCAACAGGGCGTTCCATGCGCTCAACGAGCAACGAGTCTTCGCGCGTAATCGGCAGGTTCTCTTTGTATTCGGGAACCTCAAAATCGATATACGATCTGTATCCATAGGCCAGAGGCACGCCGTAAAATCCATCCTCGCGAATGATATCCACCCACTCGGGTGGAATACCCGAGCCCTCTCTATCATGTCCGTTGTTCGTGCCCCATAATTGATTTGTTTGCGGATGTAAATCCATACCCACTACGTTGCGTACGCCGCGCGCAAAGACGCGGCGTCCCGTGCCATCCATATTGAATTCTAAAATAGCCCCTCGCTCGGGCTCGTCGAGTCGACACATATCACAGGGCCATCCTACAGATAGATAAACCTTTCCGTTTTTCTCGTCCAAAACGATCGTGCGGGTCGAGTGACTGCCACTCGATGGAATATTGTCAGCAAAAACCTCTCGCTGCCGATAGGTACCATTGCTGTCAACGTCTCTATAGCGGACAATTTGGTGGCGATCTCCCACAAACATGGCGTCTCCCATAAATGCCAAACTGTGGGCGCGCTTGAATCCGTCTGCAATCGTTATGGCTTCATCGGCTACCCCATCTCCATCGGCATCTGGAAGAGCAACAATCCGACGGTTGTTCATATCGGCTACATGCAAAACGCCCCGCGCGTCAAAAGCGAGCAGGCGCGGACGGTTAAAGTCGTGCGCTGAAAAAACGCTAGCCGAAAATCCTGGTGGAAGATTCAGCGTCAAGTCTTGAGGTAAATGATCAAATTCAGGGGGAACCTGCACGCTAACCGGCTGCAGCGTTACCTCTTTCTTCGGCGTTAGTTTAAACGTGCCCGCATCGTAGGCCGGCTGCGCTCTAACCCACGCGCTCTGAGCCACAATACACGCAACAGAAAAGATAAATTTTAGCATAATCCGTTCTCCTTATATCTCATTCGCTTGTCACTTCGACGCATTGCCGGCATCTCATTTCACTCTTATATTGCGGTAGCAAAATTGCTCTCCCACATTTACCTCATATCGCTATGCGTATTATCTATACTCGCGTATTTCACAAAATAGCCGCTCTTCTATTCTACATAGGCTGTCTCAGCTGCACCTCATACGAGACAGAACAGCGCGAAAAGATCACCATCGAGTTTTGGACCATTGCACTGGGCGATGCCTTCGCCGACTACGTCAATGGCATGATTCGAACCTATGAAGACGAACATCCCGAAGTGCAGATTAAGTGGGTCGACGTAAGCGGCGGCGAAGTCTCGGAAAAGCTGCTTGCCGCCCTCGTGGGACAGACGCCTCCCGACGTAGTAAACATCTACGATTTGCCTCGGTTCCTCCAGTTCGGCGTTCTGGCCGATATGGACTCTCTCGTCTCACCCGAAGAGCAGAACAAGCGATTTGACAACTTCTGGCGCGGCATCGGTCAATACCAAGGGCGCAACTATGTAATTCCCTGGTACACGGGCGTCTCGATGCTGTGGTACAACAAATCGCTCTTTGAACGGGCCGGTCTCGATCCGGATCAGCCGCCCAAAACGATAGACGAAATGCTGGCTATGGGCCAACAAATCTACGAGCGGACGGGCAAATACGGCGTTTCCTGGCGCTTGCATCCCTCGTTAGGCACACCCCCCTGGGCACTGCTGCACGTAGACGGCTTTTGGCCCCTGTTCAACGAGGAGCGCAGCAAGACGCTGATCAACGACCCAGCCGCCGCGGCCATACTTCAAAAATGGATCACCGCGTACCAAAACGGCACAATACCCCCTGAGGCACTGGCCGCTTCTCACCGAGATGACGTAAACTGGTTTATTGAGGGACGGGCCGCAATGTTTCCGTTTTCCGGCGGGTGGATCACGCGCTATTTTGACCAGTCTTTCGAGCAGGTAGCCCAACCAGCTGCCCAGCCCCGCGGACGCCTGGGCAGCGTTCCCGCCAACAGCCAAGCCATTGTCGTGCCAAGAATGTCCGACCACGTCGAGCAGGCCGTAGACTTCGCCCTGTTCGTCACCAATGACGCAAACCAGCTTGAATTCTGCCGCCAAGTCGCCATATTGCCTTCAACAAAAAAGGCGGCAGCAGATCCTTACTTTCAGCGCGAACCCGTCACCTTAGCAGATCATGCAAACCTCTTCTCATACAAAGACATTGGTAAATCCATTGTCATAACCCCACCCGACGTAACGGGGTGGAGCCGTATGGAAGACGTGCTGTATGAAGAATTCGCTAAAGCCATGGCAGGAAAACAGAGCATCGAACAGGCCCTTCAACGGGTAGAGCGAAAATGGAACCACTTACTGGACTACTAGTGAGTATGAGGTTTACGCCCCATGTATAACCGACATTCACCCTATTTATTCATGGCTCCCGGCCTCTTGCTCCTGGGTGTATTCTTCGCCTATCCGCTCATCGACACGTTTTGGCTGAGTTTGCACAAATACAACCTATTCAATACGCCAGAGTATATAGGCTTAAATAACTTTCGGCGCGCTATGGACGATGAACTATTCTGGCGCGTGCTGGCCAATACGCTGCTCTACGCGCTCATCGTAGTCCCGTCTATCACGGTTATTTCCTTTGTCCTAGCGCTCCTGATAAATAGTACAATAAGAGGCGTGCACCTTTTTCGCACGGCGTACTACATTCCTGTGGTCACTTCTATAGTAGTGGCAGGTATCGTATGGAAATGGGTATATAACTCCGACGGACTGCTCAACGCAACGCTGAAAAGCTTAGGGCTAAGCGGAACATCGTGGCTTGTCGATACGCGCGGTTTGCCCAGCGTCATCTTAGGCGCTTTCGGCATCGAAACCGACGCACTATGGGCCTCAGAGCCGGCCATTGCCCTGGTCGCGATTGCAGTCGTGACGCTGTGGAAAGCTTCCCCCTACTACATGATCATTTACCTAGCAGGTCTTCAGGGTATTCCCAGAGAGTTAGAGGAAGCCGCTCAAGTAGACGGCGCCAACCGATGGAACGTCATACGACACGTAACGCTTCCGGCCGTTCGCCCCTACACGCTCGTCGTGTGTATCATGGCTACGATCGCCTCACTGAAGACGTTTGGTGAGGTATACGTCATGACGGGAGGGGGACCTTTTCACCGCACCAATCTACTTTCCTACTATATCTACACGCTCGGCTTCAAATATCTCGAGGTCGGCTATGCGGCAGCTGTATCCCTGCTGTTGCTCTGCATCATTTTGCTCCTCTCGTATATCAACTTTCGTTTTGCTGGTGGCGACTTAGACGGAGACAACAAATGAACAGCAGAACGGTTCAGCTGTTGCTCCTCTACGGCACATTACTCGGCATTGCAGGCCTGTTGCTCGCTCCATTTGCATGGCTCTTGTCCACCGCACTCAAAGCGGAATCAGCGGACTTATTCGCTTTTCCTCCCCAGTGGATTCCAGACCCAATCGTGTGGAGCAACTTTGCAAAAGCCTGGGATATACTCCCCTTCATGCGCTACTTGTACAACACGTTTTACATAGCCATTGCCACTGTTGTAATCAACGTGTTTCTCTCTTCAATGACGGGATTTGCCCTAGCGCGTATGCACTTTCGCGGCCGCCAATTTATTCTCTACGCCGTCCTAGCGACTACCATGGTGCCTTTCCAAGTGCTTTTAATTCCCCTTTTCATCGTCACACTAAAGCTGGGGCTAGTTGATTCCTATGCCGGCGTCATTTTACCGGTCGCCGTGAACGCCTTCGGCATTTTTCTTCTGCGCCAAGCCTTTTCGACTATTCCTAAAGATCTCGAAGATGCCGCTCGCATAGACGGCTGCTCCGACTGGCACATCTTTTCCCGGATCATGATTCCACTAGTTAAGCCAGCGCTTGCGACTCTGGCCGCTTTTACCTTTGTCGCACAGTGGAACGATTTTATATGGCCACTCATCGTGCTGAAAAACCGCGACCTCTATACGCTTCAGCTAGGTCTGGCCAGCCTCCAGGGAGTCTTCGGCGTAAACTGGCGCTACATCTCCGCGGCATCTGTTATCGCACTTGTTCCAACGGTTCTTTTCTTTCTTTTTACCCAGCGCTTTTTTACCAAGGGCATGACAGCCGGTGCAGTGAAAGGATAGCGCGTACTCAATGTGTGCATCTAAAGATATGGGATCTGCGACGTTCATCCGTTGCACGGTAATGCTGTGTTTGCTGCTCACTTTTAGTCCATCTCTGGCCCAAATGGAACCTCCGCTACCCAAGTACAAAATATACTCCGTAGATGATTCGATCGTCGTTGATGGTTTGCCCAACGAGCTAGCTTGGCAGCAAACACCAATCATCGACTCATTCTCTTATCCTTGGTTTAAAGATGGAAAAAAAGAGCGGACAGAAGTGAGGATGCTGTGGGACCGCAGCTATTTGTACGTGTTCTTTACGTCATACGATGCGTTTATTTCTTCCCATCTGACCCAGCGCGATGATCCCGTTTCCAGGGACGACTGCGTTGAGGTATTTATCGCACCGGACACATCGCGCATCGAGAACTATTTTAACTTCGAATTTAATGCGATCACAACCATACTCGATCGGTCGCCGCTAATGGAGCGCAGCGGCCGGTGGAACGCCGACGGCATTAAAGTAGCCAGCCATATTGCGGGCACGCTAAATGATTCATCTGACGTGGACGACTATTGGACGATGGAAATCGCCATACCACTTTCCACTTTCGAGACCTTCGCTCCAGATATACCGCCCCAACAGGGCCAACAGTGGCGCCTCAACCTTTACAGGACCGGCGGTGACGTCAACCTACAATATGCAACGTGGTCGAATACGCTGCGCCCCAAACCCCAGTTTCACGCGCCTGAACGCTTTGGCATTGTGACATTCTCGACGACACCCATTACCTCAAACTAGTCTACTCACTTCCGCATAAATCGTGATACGTATTTTCCGCACGTGGCGTTGGCCAGCTTTTTGGCGTGCAGTGCATTTGCAGGCACTAACAGGCTTGCTGTTCGCACTGCTTTTGGCCTGTTCTAAGCCCCAGGAAACCCCAAATACGCTGGATTCAAGTAGCGCAGACGCTCAGCGCGAGCCAGCAGATGCGGCGGCGACACCGCCTGCACAATTTGTCGACGTCAGCAAACGCGCTGGACTCGTAGAGCAAACCGTATCCGGCAGCCCCGAACAGGGCTATATCGGCGAGACAATGTCTGCAGGCGTGGCTGCATTTGACGTGGATGCTGACGGCTACCTCGATATTTTCCTAGTCGGTGGAAACCGGCTCACACCGCCAGAGGTAACGACCAGCCAGCGGCTTTATATGAACAATCAAGACGGCACGTTCCACGAACAAACCCAAGCCGCTGGGTTAACGGCGGTTGGCTGGGGCATGGGCGCAGCCGCTGGCGATACGGACAACGATGGTGACGTCGATCTATACGTGACTTATCTCGGAAAAAACAAATTGTATGTTAATAACGGCGACGCGACCTTTCGTGAGGTCGGTTTGGAAGCGGGTGTGGCAGATACGGCCTGGGGTGCCAGTGCCGCTCTGGGCGACCTGAACAGCGATGGCTTGCTCGACTTGTACGTCACAAACTACGTGGAGTTTAGCTTTAATCATCCTCCGACAGGCCCGCTCAAATGCAAATACAAAGGCTTAGATACGTTTTGCGGCCCGCAAGGTATGATCAGTAGCAGCGACCGACTGTACCGAAATAAGGGGGACAACACATTTGTCGACCTCAGTGAGGAAACCCCCGTGGGCGACTTTTTTCTGCCCGCACTCGGCGTCGTCTTAGCAGACTTTGACAACGACGCCGATTTGGACATTTACGTCGCCAACGATTCAGAGCGCAATCTTCTATTTGAAAACACTGGCCAATGGACCTTCAGGGAGCGCGCTATTGAGTCTGGACTAGCCTACAGCGAAGAGGGACGCCCTCAGGCCGGAATGGGCGTAGACGCAGCAGACTTTGACGATGATGGAGATATTGACATTATCGTGACCAACTTTTCCGACGACGTGAACACGCTCTACCTAAACGATGGCAAAGGCCTATTTGCCGACCGCACATATGCCGCAGGTCTTGGGAGCGTAGTGCGACCCTATTTGGGATGGTCCACTCGGTTTTTCGATTACGACAGCGACGGCGACCTAGACCTCTATGTAGCAAACGGCCACATCTACCCGCAGCTAG
>CEVF01095437.1_pt1 | contig 10590 bp, 6 predicted proteins | sample 356441 | NCBI WGS metagenome assembly CEVF01 (sample SAMEA2622765, study PRJEB7988) | marine metagenome | biome: marine biome (ENVO:00000447); feature: surface water layer (ENVO:00002042); material: "saline water (ENVO:00002010), including plankton (ENVO:xxxxxxxx)" | depth 5 m
TCCGAGTTCCGAGATTTTCACACAACCAAAATCCATGTCGTAGCAGGACGCGGCCCTCAATTCCGCGAGAATTGATTGTGCAATACAGGCGTTACTGAGGTAGGCGACCCTCCTCGACATCCGGCAACGGTCCGGTGCAAGCCTTCATGAATTCTACCAGATCCGCCTTGTCTTGGGGCGTGAGGTCGAGTTTTAGGATGTCCTTGCTCAGATTGGCGTTCGGGTGCCCCCCCTTCACGTAGTGATCAACGACTTCTTCCAACGTCTGCATGCTACCATCGTGCATATACGGCGCGGTCATAGCGACGTTTCGGATCGTCGGTGTTTTGAATGCGCCGAAATGCTCTTGGTCTTTGGTGATTCCCATGCGTCCGTCGAGAGGTTTTTCGTCAAGCATGCCGATCCCGATATTATGGTACTTCTCATCGGTCAAATTCGCACCAACATGACAGGCGGTGCAGTTAGTCTTTTCACTGAAAAAAAGCTCTCGACCCCGAAGTGCTGATTCTGACATAGGGTGCCTGGACGCCAATTGCTTCAGCTCGAGGTAGCGGGCATGCCCTTCCGGGTCTTCTTCTCGTAGTTCATCGAAGTCCTCCGGTTCATAGTCTTCAAAGGGCCGCAGGGCTTCGGCGTAATCGAACGGTGACGGACCGGTCACGATCGCCCGTTCAAAAGATGCAATTGCCTTGGCAATCGTGTCAATGGTCACACCCTCATCTGGGAAAATCGTCAGGAACTGTTGCCTATAGCCATTTATCCCCTCGACTGTTTTTACGGCCTGCTCATGGGTGTTTCCCATTTCTCCCGGCGCCGCAATCGGACCTTTTGCCTGCTCTTCAAGCGAGTCCGCTCGACCGTCCCAAAATTGTTTGTCGCTTAAAATCCGATTGTAAGAAGTTGGGGAGTTGACGCCGGTAAGTTGATCTCGAATGCCTATCCCAAAAGGAGTGGGTGCCGCGTAGCCATGGTCTGGACGATGGCAAGACGCACAACTGATAGTGTTGTCGGCCGAGAGGCGCGTGTCGAAAAATAACTGTCGGCCTAATTCAATTTTCGCTCGGGTCAGAGGGTTTTCGTTCACGCCACGAATCATCCCAGCACCCGCCGATAATCCAAGTGGAAGTTCAAATTCTAGTACTTCGTGATTTTCGGGATCGTCAAGCCATTCTTCAATCTCGCTCAGCTCCAATGCATCGCCATCGCCAACGATGCCGGAGGTCAGACTGGCATCCCCCAACTGGACGTTAGCTGTCTCTGCAGTCGCAACCCGACTAAACAGCGTCAGCGTGTAACCGGCAACCCAAATCGTTACGAATATGAATGAGCGGCAGACTATCTGAAAGGATGCGACGAACGGTCGTGAATGTTTTCTCTGCGTGTCTGCGGACATTGAGCGAACTCCTGTGTCTCGGCGATACGTAAATTGGGGGAAACCTATCCATGACTAGAAATTATAGCTTTGTTTGTGGAGAAACCAACCAATTGCCCATCCTCCTTGAATCTGAATAATCTCTATCGCATCCGCCACCATAAATGCAATGGCAGGTTCGCCGTCTCGCAGTGCGGCTCGACGCTTTGTCTAAAGCGAACCGCATCCGCTGGATAGCCTGCCGTCGGCTTTAAACCCGGGATTTTACTAATCCAATGGCGATTCCAAGCGCGCATTGCCAACTCGCGGAGTAGCTTCGATGCCAGCGACGCCAACGCTGCGGGAAGAAATGACTCACCCCCCTTACGGAAACAAATATTTGTCTCGTGTGAATCGCGGTTGAGCCGATAGCGACTCTCAGGTCGCGATTCCTCCAGAACTTGCACCAGCGTTTCAGGGAATTCTCGTTGGAGGGCCGGCAGGTAGTGATTTCTGCCGCCATGTTTATCGCACACGATTAAAGTGTCCTCGGCTGGTAGGGTTTTAAGCGTGGCACCGATCAATGACATGGTCGCTCGAGTTAAGACCTCTGCCTTACTATCCAGTTGATCGATCGCTTGATTAAGCTCTTCCGGAAAGATCGCCTTGGTACGGACACGAACCAGCTTGCATTGTGTTCGCTCCCACAGATCAAGCAGCGATTCTCGCAACCGTTCGATTTCGTCGACTGTTGCATCAATCGGTAGGTCCTCGTCGTATCCGGCATACCACGGAAGCGTTTCGAGGGGTTCAGGTAGGCTGCCGGTGAGTGTTCTCCAGAGATCTCTCCAGGTCGTCGGCCACCGATCGGCAGAGGTAGGGCCGCTAAGGCAGGTCAGGACGCCGCGCTCGAGCAGTCGAAGTGAACCGCCTGAGTGATATAATTTTTTTGAATCATCGATGATTAGCTTGCTTTGATCCTGCCCTCCACCCTGACCAATCCGACTGGATAAAGCATCATAGAGATTCATCTGAGTTGGTGAACACTGCACATGCCATAGTGAGATAGAGATCATCAGCGGTCCGAGGCGAGGACCGTAGCCTGCTTCATCGGCTCCAATCAGAAAAGGCATATCGGCGTTGAGATCCTAATTAAAACGAGGGGAAATGGCCGCCACCGGCAACTTAATCCATCGGATCCGGCAACTGAAGATGACCGAAACCAGCCGGCTCGATTTCCATCGATGCTGGAGTGGTCCAGCTCTGAAACCCGCGACCCGGCAGTATCCGTTGTACGCCACAAGCCCATAGCCGCTCGGCGGTTCCTGTCTGAGCAGAAAGAGCCGTGAATGGGATGGCCAACTCGCAGGTCCAGTGGGTCTCGGTTTCCGCGCGTGCGACATACCACTCTGGATTCCAGGTCGGGTCCAACCAGAGTTGATCGTGCGTGCACCCGCGGGAATCGACGGTAAATCGGTAGCAAGTGGCATAGTCGCGGTCAATGTCCAGTAAGATTTGAACGCGATCCTGGTTTGTAAGGTCCGCATCGCGCTTGCGGGCGGTTGGTGGCGGATCATAAGCAACTTGGTCGGCTTTTCGACAGCGAATTGCGAAATAGAGATGCTGCAGATCAAAACAGGTCAGCACTTTTGTTGGCGAACCGGTTATGCCCGTTCGATCCGCAAGTTGAATGCCCGCTTCCGCAGCGGTTGCCCAGCATGCGTCGTCCAGTTTTCCATCAAGAAATGGTTTGCTACGGGCACGCACCGCCGTCCAGGGCGATGCGCCTGAGTTGGTCATCAGGTTGGCTTCTGCGGTTGCACATGCCGCGTAGTTGCCCAACCAGGTCGCCTGAGCCAAAAAGAGGGCGATTCGCTCCGCTTGACGCGTTTCGCCTTCCTGGCGGAATGCCGCGGCCAGAGGGATTTGAATCCGCGGATCACGAAATAGCACGGGTGCCGCTCGCTGCAGTCGGTCGCCCCACCGTGAGGCCGGCAGATCGGTTTCTGTCGCGTCGGAAGTCGTGTTAGTGAGTTGCACGTGGCCAGCACTTGAAATTCCCTGGTGATGTTGAAATTCCCCGCTCGTGTGATAGGTCAGAAGCCATTTCCATGCGGCAGCCGCCAGCGGATGTTCCGGCGCATGATCGATCAGCATGGCCAGTGTCTCGGCCGCAAGCGAGACTTTGCCTCGAGCAAAATTTTCAGCGGCGATGTCGACCAGTAGTCGAGTCGATTGATCGACCGGCAATTCGGCGGCAGCACGATGGATCTGTGCCTGCCATGCCGCCGAGGATGGCTGTCCTGCTCCCGCCGACGCGAGGACCGCTTTTAGAATATCAGCGCGACCTGTCTGCTGACGCAATAAGCCCACAGGCACACTCTCGTGATTATGAAGCAGGCGTCGACTCTCTCCGCCTGGCGTATGTTGCAGTCCGCTAAAGAAGTCGCCGCTGCCGCGTCCCTGCGGAAGATTATTTAGGATCACCGAGAAATGATGTACCGGTTCGACTTGTTCGGGATAGACCTCCAGCAATGCCCGCGCGCCATGCGTGTACTCTGAAAGTGTACTTCCCAGCGTGAGCATCCAACGAGTGGTAGCGATGGATATCCCTCCGGATTGCCGTGGAGGCAAATGGGCCACCACTTTCCGCACCTGCCATCCCGCGAGTCTTGCAGGAGACACTCCATTTGTACCCTCTGTCGCTTCTGTGGCCGCCCGTTTCACAGCGCGCAGAACCGCCTGATTGATCTGAAACCCAACTGGATCATCACGACGTGTTGTTGCCGGATGAGTAATGACCACATCCGGGCGAAGTGCACGGACTTGCCGTTCAACGTGCGATTCGAATGCACGGATCAAATTCCCTTTCGAATGCGGAGGTGGGCAAAGATCGGCAACGACGACCGGTATGCCGCTGATGAGCTCAGCCGAGTCGGTGGTGTTCCAGGCCGGCGTGATCGGTACACGGAAAGCTTGGTCCACAACGTCGACGCCACTCTGCACGAGTGCCTCACGCTCGCGGAGCGATGCATCATCAAGGGGCACGGTCGGAATGAGCGGCTTGTGCCCCAACAACAGGACTCCGCTGCTATAACCCTCCCCGGCTGAGAGCTGTGAGAAAATTTCCAGTGGTGTCGCTCGAGCGGTCGCGAACACGCCGAGTACCGCTGCCCGTTTCCGTCGTTGCTGCTGGATCTGCCATGATACGCCGCCATTTTCTGTCGACAGGATTGTTCCCATGGCGCCGGCTGCCCAACCCCGCTCGGGTGACTCGAAGTGGACCGCTTGCAGCGGCATCGACTGACCGGTCGGTTGCATCTCCCAGTGCATCCCGCCGTCGTCACTGTAAAGCATGAGGTGTCCCGGCGATCCGAAAACCCACAGGTGGCGACCGTGGGCTTCCATCCCTTGCGGGACAAAACCCGTGGGCAACGCGAGCTTTGCACGATGCTCCCACAGACGCCCCCCTTGGCGAGTAAAAAACAGGTCGCCGGAAGCACGCAGTGCATACACGGTTTGTGCGTCAACGCAGCAAATATCGATCCAGGTCGATGCACCGAACGCTATGTCATCGAAGACCTGGGTGTCTATTTCTCCATCATGCATGATGCCAAACCGGCTCTCTGCCAGAAGGTATCCACAGGCAAAACTATCGCAATCGACACTTTCCCACCGGGTCGGTCGATCAGTTGGTGGCACCGACCAACTCCGACCCCCATCGGTTGTGATCAGCATTCCATACGGATACAGCGGAGAAGGTGCGACCAAAGCGATTCCCTCGTCTGCGTTAAAGAATTGAATTCTTTTAATCCGAGGCAGCGGATCTTTACTGCAGCGGGTCCAATGTTTGCCCCCGTCTGAGGTGCGGAGAATCGTCCCTCGCGAGATGTGAGTATAGGGGTCGGTCGATCCACCAGCCGCCCAACCGAGACGGGCATCCAGGAAGGTCACGCTGTGCAGCGTGCAATCGACTGGGGTATCTTGCAGGGTCCATTGCGCACCGCCATCGCTTGTGTGCCAGATGGCCCCTCTATCTCCTACGGCCCATCCGATTTGCGAGTTGACCGACGTAAGATCAAAAATGGTCGCGTCTCGGCGTTGCTCTGCGCTCGCAGTACCGCGATGCTCAGCCGCAGCGAGATCGGCTAAAGCAACGGCCCATATGGCGAAAACAACTGGCCACGTGCAAAAGAAGGGATTGAGCGGTAATGGAATTTGAATGATGCGTCGCTTCACCGCGGGTCCCCTTTAGCGGAAGGTATCGCGGTCGATTGTAGGCTTTCAATGGCCGCGCGACCTAGAGCAAAATCAGCTCGCGCGTCCAGAATGCTGCTCAAACTGTGACCGCCCTAGATTGTGTTGCACTAAGCACCATGTGCCGTCGTGAATCGGCCGAGCGTATCGATGAGCCTGGCAATGGTTGTTTCGTTGTGCCCATAGGTTAGGCTAATTCGCAACAGGCATTCCTGTTCGGGTACCGAGGGCGGTCGGATGGCAGGTACAAAAAATCCTGCCTCCAGCAGTTGCTGGGTGATTTCCATGACGCGGTCTGCAGGACCGATCCGCAGCGGGATAATCTGACTTTCAGTTTCGCCGGTTTTAAAGCCTAGCGCACGCAGTGCATCACGCAGTGCGGTGGCCCGCTCCAGGAGCAACTTCCGCCGCTGCGGTTCCTGCCTCACGATCTCTAATGCGGTGGCCGTTGCGGCGATGCCTGCTGCCGGGGGGCTAGTCGAGAACACATAACTTCGCGCTCGATTAATCAACCAATCGATCAATGATTGTTGTCCGCATACAAAGCCACCGCAGCCGCCCAGCGCCTTGCTGAGTGTGCCGATTTTAATGTCAATGCTCGACTCCACACCCATCCGCTCGGCCACGCCTCGTCCGGATGCACCAAAAACGCCTGTTGCATGTGCCTCATCAATTAACAGCATGCAGTTAAAGCGTTCCCGCAATTGTGCGATCTGCTGCAGCGGAGCAAAATCGCCATCCATACTAAAGAGACTGTCTGTCACGATAAGCCGTTTACCGTTGCAATTGGACCGTTGCAGCAGCAACTCAAGATGTTCTGCATCACCGTGACGGTAAACGGAAATCGGTGCACCAGAGAGTCGGCAACCATCAATCAGACTTGCATGGTTTTTCTGATCCGCAAAAATTGCATCGTCGCGGCCCACCAGAGCCGGAATTGTCCCGGCGTTTGCGGCAAATCCGGAACTGAATAGCAATGCCGCATCGCACTGCTCGAAACGAGCCACCGCCTCGGCCACTTCCGCGTGCTGTTCGGTGTGTCCACTGATTAGCGGGCTCGCTCCACTACCCCAACCGTGCCGTGTCATCGCCGTTTGCACGGCCTGCACGATCCGTGAGTCATTGGCTAGGTTTAGGTAGTCGTTTGCTCCGAAATGTGCAAGCGTTTTACCGCCGAAAACAATGGTCGGCTGTTGCGGGCCGTTCCGCACTCGGAGTTTGCGACGAAGATGACGCGCGTCCCATTGCCGAAGGGCACCGCTGAGCCAATCAAGTGGGGAAGTGTCGCTCATAGCGTTTTCGGGGATCGCTCGCTTCGCAAAATGCAGATTAGGAATTGCTTTCGCGATTCGCTCCGGTTGGATTTTTTCCAGTCGTTTTCTTCTGGCTGGGAGCAGATTTGGGGATTTGTGCACCTACACCAAGTAACCATTTGGAGAGAAGTACGCTGAGTTGTTTGGTCCGTTCCGGCTCGCGGCTGGTCAGATTTTCCTGCTCACCCGGATCTTGGGCCAGATTATAAAGCTCTAGGTGCCCATCATCGAAGAACCGGATTAACTTGTAGTTCCCCTGACGCACGATGCTATAGGGTGTCGCGTCGTGACCGCGATAGTGGGGGAAATGCCAAAACAATCCGTCGCGAGTCAGCTTGTCGCGGCCCTCCATGACACCCAGCAGGCTCTCGCCATCGATTGTTGGTTTTTCCGGTGTCGGAAGGCCAGCAGCATCGAGCAGCGTCGGAAAAATGTCGATGCTGCTGACTGGAGTCTGAGAAGTGCTACCGGGTGCGATTATGCCCGGCCAGCGGGCAATTAGCGGAACCCGAATCCCGCCCTCATAGGGATTACCCTTGCCCCCGCGAAGTGGCGCGTTGTTGGTCACACTCGCCAAGCCGCCATTGTCGGAGGTGAAAATCACAAGTGTATTTTCGTGAATGCCCTGGGCCTCCAGTTCGGCGAGTACACGGCCCACCGACTGATCGACACTTGCGATCATCGCAGCATACGCCGGGTTTTTTTGATCACCAAGTGGCTTCTCCTTGAAGTACTCCTCGAATTCTTTTTTCGCCTGAATCGGGGTATGCACCGCATAATGCGATAGGAACAGGAAAAATGGCTGAGCGTGATTGCGGCGGATAAAAGAAACTGCCTCGTCTGCCTCACGGTCGGTGAGGTATTGCCCATCGGGCCCCGACTCGAAACCGGAGAGGCGATGGGCGCTCTGGGGTGAGAACGGAAAAAAATAGTTCGGTGGCTGTCCCAGATCAGAGCCCCCGCGATGAAAGGAAAAACCCTGGCGATCGGGATACCATGGTTCGGCTCCGAGATGCCATTTACCGATTTGACCGGTCTTATATCCTGCGTCGGTCAGCAGTTCCGCGATCGTCTGCTCCTCAAGTTCCATGCGGTAGGGGTTTCTGGGCGTCAGCATGCCCTCACCAACATTTTCAAATGCTCCCGCGGGGGGATCTTTCAGATCAGTGCGGGTGCCCGCGGGAGCCATTCGCATCCAATCTGTGATGCCGATGCGGGCCGGATAGCGACCTGTCAAAAGGGCAGCACGGGTTGGCGAGCAGACGGCTGCGGCCGCATAGGCGTCTGTGAAGCGTATGCCATCGGCGGCGAGTTGATCGATGTGGGGCGTTTCGTAGTAGGTGGCCCCGTAGCAGCCCAAGTCCTTCCAGCCCAAATCGTCGATCAGAACCACCACGAAATTCGGAGGGGTTTCCTCCGGATTCTCAGGGTCCGCCGCGCGCCCCAATTTAGTAAGACCGATCACGATCACCAGAATCAAGAAGCCGGCGAATAAAAAAAACAGACGGGAGGGCATGTACTCGCTCCAGAGATGAAAAATCTGTATGGCAAATATTATCCTCGGCCCTCGAATTTATCGCAAGAGTCAGCGGTTGCTATGGTCAGTGCAGGGTGAGACCACGCTATTTGTGTTGTGGTGAGAATTCGTAAACGTCAAGCATTGCCAGGAACTGATTGTAGAGCGGCCATGTGCGCTGTAGGATGCCAGCATCACCAGGCTATACTCCGCCGATTTCAAGCTCAAAATTTTGCCGTAAAAGAAATCAGCAGCATTCCCGCACCCCTTTGCATAGGAGGCGTCCCGCCTCATGAACGGTCCTTTGCAACCGATCTCCGAAAGCGAGTTTCGCGTCTTAGCCGATAACGTTCATCAACAAGGTTCGGAATGCGCTCTTAACGCGCTAGCGACCAGATTTCGTGATCAAAAGCGATATCATGAGTATTTTGAGACGCGGCTAATGCAATGCCGAACAGCGGCAGGCTTGCCGGCCGCGAGCCCGTTTCAAACTGATAAATTACCTGAGACGGTTCGGGATGAACTCGAGCAAAAGTATCTGCAAGTCTGTGATGAAACAGGTCGTCTGTTTTTACAGGGAGGAAAACTTCGCGAGGCATGGATGTATCATCGTGCACTCGAAGACCATAGGTCGATGCGTGAGGCATTACGATCAATGAAAGTGAATGCGGAAAACATCGATAGTGTGTTGGAGATTGCAATTTATGAAGGGGTAGACCTCGCCTTAGGCTTCGAGCATTTGCTCAAGGAGATGGGGACCTGCAATGCGATCACCACCTACGAGTCGGTGATGCCGAGCCGAAGCTTTGCAGAGCGTCAACAGATCGCTGTAATGATGGTGGCGCATTTACACCATGAGCTTGCCTCTAACTTGAGAGCGGCAAGCGAGTCAGAAGTTTCACCTGAGGCATTTGCAACGGATGTGCTTGAAGGAGTGCTAGCAGGAATTGAGGGAGCGTTCGGCGAATACACCGTCCATGTGGACGCATCCCATCTGAGTTCGGTGGTCCGCTTTGCCGAGATTATCGAAGACACTCAGTCGCTGGAGCGGGCCTATGATCTCACACTTTACGGTACGCGCTTGCACCCAAACTTTCATTTTCCCTGCCCTGCACCGTTCGATGAGATTTACACCAGCCATCGGCTGCTGTTCGGTGCACAGTTGGGTAAAGAGGTAGATTTGGCCGTCGAATATTTTGCCTCGCAAGCCGAGAAGGGAAAACGGGAGGAGGGGACGGCGTGGCCGGCTGAAGTCTTTGTCATGCTGCTCGACCGGTTAGGAAGATACGAAGATGCGTTGCGTGCAGGCATTGCCCTTTATCCCCATGATCGCCCGCTTGAGGGCGTGGCGCCGAGCTTGCTGGAACTAGCGTCGAAATCGGGACAGTATGAGCCGCTCCTGCAACATTATCGAGATCGGGGCGAGTGGTTACCGCTTACCGCTGCGTTGATCCAGAAGCAGACTGTTAGCTAAAGGCTAATAAAAAACTCGGCCCGCCGGAGAACCGACGGGCCGAGATGATCTTACGCTTGACAAGAGTGCCGAAACACTACTTGGCAGCATACATTCCACGACGTCCGATCAACGCGGAAGCATCGGGCTTCGGCGTGGGGGGCATCGGGACTGCGTCAGCTGCACCAGCAGCGCCACAGCCACAGGCGGGCTCGGCACCACAGGCGGGTGCGGCATCGCATCCACCGTTGTCGCAACCGCAGTTGTCACATTTGTTGCAACGGCTCTTGCAGCGGTTTTTGCAACGGCTTTTGCAGCAGCGGCTCTTGCAGCGGCTCTTGCAGCAGCGGTCCTTCTTGCAGCAACCTTTGTCGCAACCGCAGGACTTGGCGGCATCACATCCGCAAGCCGGTGCAGCATCGCAACCATTGGAATCGCAACCACATTTCTTCTTGCAGCAGCCACGATTGCAATGCAGTCCGTGTAAGAAATCCATCAGGCCACCACAGCAGCGACTCTTGCAGCACGACTTCTTCTCACAACCACAATCCGCTTTGGCATCACAACCAGCTGGTGCAGCGTCACATCCGGTGTCACATCCACAGCCAGGAGCTGCATCGCAACCGCAGGTGTCACAACCACAACCAACACCAAGCATACGGTCGAGCAGTTCGAAACCGTAACTATGTTGGCTGGTGCA
>CEVF01027235.1_pt1 | contig 10567 bp, 6 predicted proteins | sample 356441 | NCBI WGS metagenome assembly CEVF01 (sample SAMEA2622765, study PRJEB7988) | marine metagenome | biome: marine biome (ENVO:00000447); feature: surface water layer (ENVO:00002042); material: "saline water (ENVO:00002010), including plankton (ENVO:xxxxxxxx)" | depth 5 m
CTGGTGGCCGCACTGTGGTGGCTCGTTTTCACACTGCCACTGCTATTGCTGGTCCACGAACCCCATCGCCCGCAGTCAGCGATTCCTGTCACTGAGAGTATCAGTCGACTCGGACGGACGCTGAGGGAAATCCTTCGGAACCGGTCGGTACTTCTTTTCCTTATTGCTTATTGGCTCTACATCGACGGCGTCAACACGGTAATCTCGATGGCAAGCAACTATGGAAAATTATTAGGTTTTTCAACCGGCACTATGCTGAGGACACTAATTCTTGCGCAACTCGTAGGCGTGCCCAGCACATTGCTTGTGACGTATCTGGCCGGCAAGCACCGTGCCCGTCCTTTCTTGCTCGCGGGCATCGCACTGTATTTGGTCACCGTCGGCTATGCCGCGGTGATGCCGACCGCGCCGATCGATATTTTTGGTTACTCCGTGAGTAGTCTGTATCTATTGGGATTTTTGGTCGGCTGTGCGCAAGGAGGTGTTCAGGCACTCAGCCGTTCAACGTTCTCATTGTTGATTCCCCCGGATCGCACCGCGTCCTATTTTGGCGTTTACAATATGCTCGGGCAGTACGCAGCCCTGCTCGGACCGCTCGCGATGGCCATCGTCACCCGAGTAACCGGTAGCCCGAGGTGGGGCGTCGCATCCATCGCCGTGCTTTTTATAGCGGGCGGTCTCGTTTTGATTCAACTAGGAAATTTGGAAAGCGAAAAGCGGGCGGTGGTCGTCGAGACAGTCAAACCTTAAACTGAGGCGGCGTTCGAATTTTTTCGGGACAAGATCGTTTGCAATCAGGAAAGACACGATGCATGATCCGGGCAGAGTGGTCATCGTGGGTGGCGGCATCGGGGGACTCACCCTGGCTCTGGCGCTGCACCGGGCGGGCATCGCATCCACGGTCTACGAGCAGCACACGCTTCAGGCGGATGGAAGTTTTCAACGACGGGCAACAGGATTTACGCTTTGGTCCTACGCAATAGCAAGGTTGATCGATTTAGGCGTCAACGTTGAGCGGACAGGCAACCCAATTGAGACAACTGAAATCCGTAATCAGTCAGGAGACTTGATCGCAATAATGCCGGTCGGCGACGCGTCGCGCAAATTAGGCGCACCGAGTTATGAAATCCGTCGCGGAGATTTACTTGCTGCAATCCTGGCTGAACTACCCGAGCACACTCTTAAAACCGGTCGCGCTTGCACGGCGATCCGCGAGCACGCCGATTCAGTAGAACTGGAATTTGAAGACGGCGAACGCACCCGAGCGGATTTGGTGGTTGGAGCCGATGGAATCCGCTCGATAGTCCGCGAACACGTAGCCGGGGAGATTCCGCTACGCTATTCCGGTTACAGTGGAGCCAGCGGCGTCACCCGTTTTACGCATCGTGACCTAGCACCGCATACGCACGTTGACGTCTGGGGTCGCGGAGGCAAAGCCGGAATCGCCGATGTGGGTGAAGAAAAAATCCGCTGGTACCTTACCTGGAAAGGCAGCGAAGAGAGCCAAAAATCACTGGATGAAATTCTTTCCCGCCTGGAAAAGTGGTATTCCCCAGTTCATGCTGTTGTTCAAACGACACCCCAGACGGCCATCGTACAGCACGCTTATTATGATATTGCACCGCTTCAAGAGTGGAAACGCGGCAACGTCGTTTTGCTTGGAGATGCAGCGCACGCAACCACTCCTTTTGCGGCAATGGGTGCAAACATGGCGATCGAGGATGCCGCGGAACTGGCAGCACTCTTATGCAAGGCAAGCTCAACTGCAGAGGCATTGAAAAATTTTGAAAATTCGCGGAAAAATCGGACGGAAGAAATCGTCAAGCATGGACGCCGGATGAGCCGGCTCACCCAACTGCACAGTCCCATTGCGGCCTGGCTTCGTGATCAAGCCTTCACGCACATGCCTGAACAGGAAATGGAAAAAGTTGCTCTTGCAATGGCTGCTGGAGAATAGCCACTATCTAGAAAAATACGAAACCCGCAAAAGAAATATTCAAATGGAACAACTGAGAATCATCCTAAAAACCTGGGAACAAGTATGGCAAAGCCCGGATTTTGCGATTGCGATTTTACAATATTTCCCGCTGGTTCTTGCCTTGAGTTTAGTGCCATTTGCGTTCGTTACTTTTTTTTCTATCGGTAGATTTAGAAAATTAATGGTCACACTTTGCCTGTCACTCAATGCAGGCATCTTAATCACTGCTGCCACAACGTCTTGGCTGACCACCGGTTTTTCAGCACCTGCTCTAGAAAATCCCGAAAATAATTTTTGGTGGATTGCGTTGTTGGGATCGGTAATTTTAATTTTGGCATCTTTCGGAAATAAGATCTGGCGATCGATCGGAAGATTGCTGTTTTTTATCTTCTCGTTTACCTTTGCCGGCTATGTACTGCACCATGCGGACACAAGCGGGCAAATTGTGGGAGGCAAGGGCACTGAAGAAGCTGCCCCCACTGATGCAAGTCCTTCACAACCAAACCAGGAACCAGAAACCGCTGTTACATCAAATGCACCACAATTAACCGACAACCCGCCGTCGACAGCCACCCCCCCTGCCCCCCCGTCACCGAAGCCGGCGACACCCAGCGCGGCTGAAAACCAAGCGCAGCTTGTACTCAGCCAAGCAGGACTTTACGAGGCTAAGCCGGGTGTTTGGTATCTCAAGCAGGTCAATAATTTTTCACCCCGCGTGTACAATCGCCTCTCTACCGATGGAGATGTCCGCGCTGCGTTAAGAGCGCTCGGAGGGCAGTTACCACCTCGGACAGACTGGGGCAAGCGCCCCTAGAAATCTGAGTCTAGAAAGTTGTAATAACGTAAGTCTAAGTGTCCTGCCCGTGGCGACTGGTTGGCAAAATTCCAATCCGTGAACCAATCGAACACCGACCAAAACGGGCGACTGTTTCGCAATGTGCCATATTTTTCTTTCCAATGCTGCCACGTTTCGGCACTGTCCACACCCCGCAACTGCAACAGGCAGTCGCTCGCATCCTCGGCCGAGAGACTTACGAAAAGGTTTGGAAAATCCCCGACCAGCCCTCGATAAACACTGAGGGTATCGAGCTTCGGCTGACGCGCTCCGTTTTCATCAAAAATCACATTATTGAAAGCGTAACTTCGATTCGCGATCAGCGTGTAAACCTCCCAACGATCTTCGAAGCGAATCCTGAGATAGGTGACGCTCGGCAAAAACGGGGTAAAAGAGTCGCCGGCGCGCATCGTCAATTCGCTCAATGCCCGTTCCCAGTCTGAAACAGTTTGAATCGGTGCATCTAAATCGAAACCTCCAAGTAAGTTGCTGTTAAGCGGATCAGCCGGGCCGCTCACTTGATCCGTCAGATGCTCCTGAATAAGAGTTAAGATTTGCGAGATCGGATCTCGAGAAACTATCGAAACGTCACTTTTCGCAGTCTCACCGGGAAACGGCATAGTAAAAAGAAGTTCCCGCCCGATTCCGCGTGTCCAGCGATTTCGGTATGGCGACCGATCTTTTTCAGGAAGCAGTCGCAGAAAATTGTCCTCAAATTCCTGGCGCAAATAGCCCATGAATTCCCAGGTCGCGATCTTCGATTGCTCCCCACCCCAATATCGGTATTCCGCGACCAGAGAATAGTAAAGTCTTTCGTAACCGCTGTAGTCAATCAGCCAGAAGGTGGGAGGAATGCCCCCTTTGCGACCATGCAACACGGTGGCGTTGGTTTCATTGCGTAAGATCGTCAACCAAGCGTTTACATTCTGCTTTTCACCATCCCAGATATCGTCAATCGAGTAGCCCTGAGGTTTATAGCTACCAAGTGTGTTGGCATATGCTTTTTCGTAGGCCGCATCGCCCCACACCGTGTAACTCATGAAATCTTTCCAACTCTTGAGGCCCAATTCCGGTTGAAGCACGGAAGGATCAGAGTCGGGATTCACAAAAAATACCCAGAAATAATCTTTGATCGCGTAAGTCGCTAGATTGCCGACGCAAACCGGGCCTCGAATCATGCCGCTGGCAATAAGCTTCGAATTTTCAAGTAGAAATAATGATCGACTTTTTGCCGGAATAGCCGCGAAGACTTCAAACGGATTGTGGCTTTCGTAGCCGGGATTCAACACGCCATCGGCGGCCCATTCAGACTCGTAAAACAAGGCCTCCAACCGCGCAAGCATCGGATCGTTAATCGACCAGAGAAAAAATGATTTCTGCACATAGGAGGATGTAACCCGCTGCAGACGATAGTAGAACTTTTTCACACCCGGCAGATATGGCGTGTCGAACGGTCGTGCGGTGATAATACGTTGGATCGGATATTCGCCTGGTGGCGTCACCGAGCGTACTAATTTATAAAATTCACCAGGCGCGCGCTCAAAGTGGACTGAGGCTAGAAAAATGTGCTCAAAAATATAGCGGCTGATCAGCGGCGATCGGGGATCTGAGCGATTTAAAAACGCTTCCCAACGATCAATCATTTCTGGCTTGGAGGGCTTGCTTCGGGCAGCCATTTCAGCGCGTGTGGGGCCAGGTGCCCCGGCGATGATCCACCTCGAAAAGATTCCAAGTTGCTCCTGCGAGATCCCCGGCAGTCCGAAAGGCATACCCGCAGAGGGTCGTTGTTTCAGATAGTCATTTATCTCCTCACCACATGGGCATAAGTGTGCATCGGCTTTTGTATAAACCGGTTTTAGCGGACCTAACGGGAAAAGCGGAAGATTCCGTTCCGCCCCGGCTGAAACCATCCGGTAGAGCACTGACTGACGGGGGCGTTCCAAAGCCGGGCCAGTCTGGTCGATCACGCTGCAAAATCCGCGCTCACGCCAGGCCTGAAGTGACGGAGCGTCATAAAGTCGGATTGGCTCTTCGGTGAATAAGTGGGGATCATCCACATTTTCACCCTTCGCACCTCGCATCACACCCTCATAAGAGGTCAGTTTTAAGTTGCAAGGTGAATCAAGGCAACCGTGACACGCGATGCATCGTCGATTCAAAATCGGCTGCACACGATTCAAATAAAACTCATCCTCCAGGGCAACGGATTGCCCTGGATACTCGGGCGGATCAAGAACGAAAGGTTGCCAGGGTGTTTTTTCACTCGATGCCTCGTAAAACAATACGACGATCGTGGCGATGCCCGCAAGGATCACCAACGCAATCACGACCGCACTGATTTCCAGTTTGTATTTTACCGACATCTGTCAATCTGTTCTGTCATCAGGCCTGCAGGCTTATCTTTACCCTCCCGCCGAACCGATCTCGATCGCACGCATCGGCAAGGTATTTGATGCTGATTAAATCGTGCATCCGAGGCAATCTAATTTTTGCCCTCGCCGGTCATCGACGATGGTGCCGACCATTGGTTTTGCCACTCCCGGTATAAATCATGCAGCGCCGCCCGCCAGTCGGACGCCCTACGCGATTCAGGATAAGGCTCGGGTTTCACCGACTGCTCGGCCTCCCACACAATGTCAAACTGCCCGTCGCCACGAACTTTACCGATCCGCGGCTTGCGGTATGCGTGCTGGGTGGCAGGATCGATTCGCATTTCGCCCCCGGGACCTTGCCCCCGAACACCGCGAAGCCCACGTCGGATGGCTCCCGGTTCAGTATTTCCCGCTTCGGTCACGGCCGCGGCCCAGAGCATTACCCCAGCGTATGCTGCCTCCATGGGGTCGGTGATCACCTGATGAGGACCATATTTGGCCTTATAAGTCGCAACAAAATTCTGATTCGCAGGCGTGTCAATCGATTGAAAATAGTTCCAGGCCGCGTAGTCGCCTGCCATTGATTCAGGATCCATCCGTGACAACTCTGATTCTCCGACACTGAAAGAAATAGAGGGAATTTTTTCGGGCGTGATACCGCGACTGCGGAGATCTTCAAAAAACGCAACGTTGGTACTACCGTTGATCAAATTTAAAATCACATCGGGATCCGCTTTTTCAATGGCATCCACCACTTGTTGAACATTGCGTGTGCCGAGCGGCACAAAGACCTCGCCTGCGACTGTTCCACCCAGTGTTTTCAGACGATCTTTTATCACCTCTGCAGCCATCCGCGGAAACACATAGTCGGAACCTACAATGAAAAATTTTCGTTTCTGTTTCTCCCGATACAACCAGTCAATAGCCGGTAGAATCTGCTGGTTGGGTGCGGCACCGAGGTAGATCACATTCGGAGACTCCTCCATTCCCTCGTACTGCACTGGATAGACCAGGAGATGATCCGCATCTTCGAAAATTGGAACGATGGTTTTTCGACTTTCCGACGTCCAACAGCCAAAGACAGTGACCACTTGGTCCTCGCGGATCAGTTGTTCAGCTTGTTGGGCGAAGTGACTGGCGCGGCTGCGGCCATCTTTGACAATCGGTACCACAGGGCGATCCAACACCCCTCCGTTCTGATTCAATATTTCGATTGCCAGCAAAGTCGCATCGACCACTGGTCGCTCGCTATCAGCCATCGTGCCGCTGAGCGAGTGCAAGACGCCCACTTTGATCGGTTCTCCTACCGGCACTGTCGGACCACGAAAAAGAAAAAGTCCGAACGATACCGCGATGGCCAGCACAAAGGCCAACCCTACAAACAATCGCAGACTAGCAATCCGCCGAGGCGCCACGGGCCGAGTGTTTTTTGAATCCGGAAATCTCGTTGGCAAACTTCCCTCGAGTCCTCCTGCTACCTCGGAAAGTGCGTTCTCCATCTCTTCCATGGTGGTAAAACGATCACTAGGATTTTTGGCCATGGCCCGCTCTACAATCGCTGCCGCAGCGTCGGGTACAGTTGAATTCTTTTTGCGGGGATCGGGCGGTGGATCATTACAGTGGGCAAACATCACGGTAACCACGCTGGTCTTTTCCGCGTAGGGCCGCTCTCCGGTGAGTAACGCGTAATATGTGGCGCCTAAAGAATAGACGTCCGAGCGAGCATCGACGGGTCGGGATTCGCACTGCTCAGGGCTGATATAACTTGGCGTGCCAATAATCTGTCCATCGCGAGTGATGCCAAGGTCCTCATCGGACACGCGTTTTGCAAGCCCAAAGTCGGTCACCTTCACATTGCCCTGCGGATCGAGCAGCAGATTGGCAGGCTTAATGTCACGATGGACAATGCCTGCCTCGTGTGCCGCGGCAAGCCCGGCCGCTGCCTGTCGGATTATCTTGGTTGCCTGCTCTACCGAGGTCATGGCATCGGGGCGACAATATTGCTCGCTCGTACCTCCCCGGACTAGTTCCATTACGATGTAGTGGACGTCTGCATCGGAACCGATCTCATGCAGCACTACGACGTAAGGATGACTGAGCTTTCCGACCGCCCTCGCCTCATCCAGAAATCGCTGTCGAGCGATCTGTTCCTGGACCAATTCCATGGGCAGAATTTTGAGGGCCACATTCCTCTGGATCGCGGTATCAATGGCCTCAAAGACCATGCCCATGCCGCCCACTCCCAGCACACGGACAATTTGATAGCGGGCAATGGTCCGTCCCACCCAGTCTTCAGGGTGCTTCAGACTGGCACCAGCTGATTCCGAATTGGTTTCACCGTGAGGATCAACTGTCTCGTCGATCGATTCGGGCGAACCACCTTCCCCGTCCTGTCGCCTCGAATTCTCATGGTGCTGATCGTCGGCACTCGACGCGTTTGAAGGATACATTCGCGATCTCATCGTTGGACGCTTTGATTTGAGACATCACTGCTCGCTTCCATCATACCAAAGCACGCCACGCTGCTCGAAAAATTTTATATCGCATCAGACTCGATCAACAAAAATTAAGTAAAGACCAAACCCAAGCAGGACGGCTAGAGGTCCTTTCCAGAGAATGGCGTTGCCGCTGAGGACCGCTTCATGGAACCATGACAGGGTGGCAAAAATGATTCCGAACGCGGAAAGCATAATCCAAATGCGTCGAAAACGTTCGTTTTTCATCAGAGGTGGCCTCGCTTATCATCATGTCAAAGAAAAACTGGCTGAAATTTGATCTCGCTGTGGTGATTACCATGGAATTCGGTCGCGGGCAGCACGTGACAGGATCCCGCCGCACCCTAAATCATCAAATCTGTGCGTCCCCCAGAATCTAATTCGGTGCATCCCGAAACCCGCATTTTATGCCTGCGTGGTAGTTCGGGGCGTAAACAGGCCCGAATTACGTCTGCTCTTGCCCAAGCGATCCGATCCCCGCGACTAGCGCACTGGTTGCGTCGGCACACTAGCTGCAGCCGGTGGTGCCACCGTTGAAGGTGCCGGCGGTGGGGGCAAACTCAGACCCGAGGCGGTTGCACTTGCCGTGTAGCGCTTCAGCAGACCATAGACCTTCTGAAACACAGGCTCGCTCGCTAGCAGGTGATACTGTGGCGTGCTGGCCACTGAATCAAAATGGGAGAGCGATGTCTGAAGCTCTGTCGAATCGACCGGCTGATTTTCGTAATAGACGGATTGGGGCAGAGCAAGAAACGCCCGCCATTTCTCATCCGGTAACGCCGCATACAAATGCGGTGCGGTGGCAGCAAGTTGTCCGCGAATTGCCTCCTGCGACGGAACGCTCGGTGAGAGCTCGGCGGGTGCCGCGGCAGGTGCGGAGTGCACAATGGCCGGGGTCGTAGTCGGGGAAATGCCTAGATAGCTGTCCAGCACGCTGACCAGACGGTAGGCAGACGTCGGCCACGAAGCGCCCGGAAGTCCGGTCGCCGTGTGGTAATACATTTGATCGGCATAGTTATCAACCTGCAGCGCCGATCCGTCAAGTGACACCCCGACAAACGCACCTCGGCTTTTGGAGTAAGACCAGACTTCAGCGTTGAGTTGTGCGTTAGTTGCGGCACTCGCCTGACGTCCGAAAGGCCCCGCCGCAGCCGCCGCATCGGCACCGAGGGTGAAGGTCCCGTGCATCAAGTTTTGAACCGATCGTTTTGTGCGGAAAACCAGCACCACATCGGTCGACTGCACTCCTGCCTGAAAGCCGACGCTTCCACCAGTTAGAGAAACAAACCGCGGCGGAGCGAAACCACCATTGGGTGCTTTGGGCAGCAAAACTCCCATCCCGTGACGAATGCCGACGATGAATCCGCCCTTGATAACGTTCGGTATAATGGCAATTGCCTGCGCTTCGTGAAACACCTTGGTGGGTATTTTTCGCACACGCATCGAGACAAATTCCTCTATCACAGACGTCGCATTAGCGATGATCAGATCTTGACGCGTTTGTCCCACACCAGGGTTCACTTGCATCGGTGCAGCTGCCGGCGTGTTGATCCCGGCACCTGCCGGTACCGGAACTGGTTGCACGGTCTTTTCAACAGGACGATCGAATGTTGGAGAAACGATCTGCGCTTCTGAAACCGCTGCAATGAATACGATAGCAATTAAAATAACTGCAGTGCACACCGCAGGGGTCCCACACCTCCAGGTCGTAGTAGGGGCCATAATCCAACACTCCTTGTCTAACATTGATGGTCTTTACCGCGAGTGGTTGTCGCTTGTGAGGGTGATTAGAAATCAAAGATGAAAATCGGCCAATAGCGATTTTCAAGCTTGTGACGCAGCCTAAAAAGGCCCTTGATTCTCGCCCTAAGTTTCCCACTAAGAATCTTAACCCAGCGCTGCCGCGACCGCTTTGGCAGCGAGCGTAAGCTCCCGATCGGCCAGGCTGGAAACCTGCCAAAAACCAAGAAAGGCGTGAATCGCCCCTGGAACACGCCGGCAGGTGACCGCCACACCTGCCGCCTCGAGCCGATCGGCATAGGCCTGCCCCTCATCAATCAGTGGATCTAGCTCCGCAAGCAGGCAGTAGGCCGGCGGTAACCCCCCGGCATCAGCCACTCGAAGCGGCGAAGCCCGCACATCGTTTTCGCGGACCGAACGGTCATCGCAGTAATGGCTCCAGAACCAAAACATATCTTTTTTCTCGAGAACAAGGCCCTCAGCAAAACGGTCCATGGATCGCGTGTTGCAGGCAGCATCGGTCGCAGGATAGATGAGCAATTGATACTGCACTGCAGGGCCGCCCGCATCTCGCGCCAGAATCGAGACGACAGCTGCTAGATTTCCACCTGCGCTGTCGCCACCGACAGCAATCCGCGTTTTATCAATCGACAGACTTTCGGCCGAATCGGTTGCCCACTCAAGGGCTGCCATTGCGTCTTCAACGGCCGCAGGAAACGGATTTTCCGGGGCCAGACGGTAGTCCACCGAGAGGACCGCGCAACCCGAGCGCGCGGCAAGACTGGCGGTTAATCCGTGAGCCGAGTCCAAATTACCGAGAACCCACCCACCACCGTGATAATAAACCAAAAGCGGCAAACGCTCGCCGGGCTGCGGGTGATAGAGTCGACATGGAATATCTCCAGCATTTGTCTGCGCGACCAGATCATCTTGCCTGCCGACGGCCTGTACCGAGGGGCCTTGGAAAAGATACTCGGCCTGAGCGCGGGCGGCCGCTGGAGTCAACTGGTGGACCGGCGTGTGAGCCGGTCCGTTAAGCAACTTGAGGATCCTGCGAAACTCCTCGTCGACATGCTGCAGGGGCGAATCTGGCATGATGACACCAATCGGCAAGAACCGCTTCGAGAAGAGAAGATCGAACAAACGA
>CEVF01153066.1_pt1 | contig 10553 bp, 10 predicted proteins | sample 356441 | NCBI WGS metagenome assembly CEVF01 (sample SAMEA2622765, study PRJEB7988) | marine metagenome | biome: marine biome (ENVO:00000447); feature: surface water layer (ENVO:00002042); material: "saline water (ENVO:00002010), including plankton (ENVO:xxxxxxxx)" | depth 5 m
TCCTCTGAAGGAGGGAGACATACTGTTTACCGGTACTCCAGAGGGCGTCGGGCCGCTTTGCATGGGGGATGAACTGAAGGCTTCCTTATTTGTCGATGAAGAATTAATTTTGCAGCATTGTGGAAACGTTACCTGAGGCATACCATTCAAATATGAACGGCTGGTCGCCAAGCCGCTGGAGACAATTATTATGGCACAGTGGCACGGAATCTCTCGACGCAAACCTAGCGGTGGAAGAAGGACCCTTGCAAGAGGCAAGAGAAGCACAGAAATATCATCCGAGAAGCAATTTGCTCTAATCGGTGAGCCAAAAAGAAAAATCTACAGAACTACTGGAGGCAACACACTCGTTAGAGTTCTGTCCGAAAACCGATGCACTGTGAATGGTAAAGATGGCAAATCATCCGTTGCTACAATCACCAATGTCATCAAAAATGACGCTAATCCAAACTACATTCGACGAAACATCTTGACAAAGGGTGCTGTTGTGGAAACAGACAAGGGTAATGTCAAAATTACATCCCGTCCGGGGCACGACGGCGTATTGAACGGCGTTCTACAATGATTAACAGAAGTCAATGCCGACCTGTGAGGTTATCATATGGAACATAATCCAGACCGAATAGCGGTTTGGCCGGGATATTTCGATGCAAAGACTTCTCGCAGAAGTGGGCGTAGAGTCCCAAGAGACTCGAGCGTTCTCAAACCCGATTTGGAAGGTTTGTTCATTGCATCTCGCGCTCTTGGACTGCGAAAAATCAAGCGAGAAGAAAGAGTCTCACACCCAAACAGACCGCACGGAAAAGAAGGTCGTTTGTGGGTCTCAAAAAAAGGAGCAAAAGAAGCGATTGGTGCTGGCACAAAAGAAGAAATTCTGCAATTAATCGGTGGGCAATGGCGTCAAATGCAGAAGGACCAAAGGAATAGCGAGAAAGAAGCTCAGAAACGTGGCCCAAGAGTGGGAGACAAGCGTGCTAGAACCCAGAGAAAGGGTTCAAACAAAGCAAGAGCTGCTCAAGCTCGATCTCAACGTAACCAAAAACGCAAAAGACGATGAATATAGATGTCCAAAGCAACTATTTCCTAGACATTCAAACCAAATTCACAAGGGTGTGATTCAAGAAGGGATGGCTTTTGGGCTAACTAGGGCAATTAGGGTAGTCTGGATATCCTTTCGGCCTTCGGAGCCGAAGACGTGGGTTCGAATCCTGCATTGCCCGCTTATTTTCAACCGTCAGCCGTGAGGCTCAAAAGTAGCCATTTGTAGCACCCTCCATGGGCTGCAATCTTCGTGACCTGGCGGATGCTGAGAATACAACCATGGATTCTATGCGAGGAAAGGTTGTTGGTATCGATAGTTTTCTGCTAGCATTCCAATTTCTCACGACAATCAGAGACCGCTCACCAACAGGAGATGGCGGGCCACTTAGAGCGAATAATGGGAAAGTTGTTGCCCACCTGATGGGTTTCTTGTCGCGCGCAACGCTAATGTTGTCCAAGGGGATTAAGCCTGTTTTCATCTTTGATGGCAAGCATCCTGAATTAAAGAAAGACGAAATGGATGCCAGAAGAGAAAAGAGGGAACAAGCTGAAATTGAGTGGAAGGCCGCTCTGGAAGCTGGCGATTATGCCACTGCGCAGAAAATGGCACAAAGATGTGTCAAGTATACGCCAGAGATGGTTGAAGAATCGATTGAGTTGCTAAACCTACTAGGGATCCCTGCATTTAGAGCAAAGGCTGAGGGAGAAGCACAAGCAGCTGTCATGGCTGCTAATGGACAACTAGATGCTGTTGCTACACAAGACTGGGACGCTCTATTGTATGGTGCACCAGTTGTAATCAGAAATTTCACAACTGATGGAAGCAAGAGAATGGGAAGAGTAGTAAGGGCACAAAAAATTGAACTCGATCAAATCTTAGGTGATAATTCTCTATCAAGAGACGAATTGATTGACTTAGCGATAATGATAGGGACCGATTTTCATCCGGGAATAAAAGGAATTGGACCAAAAACTGGACTCAAACTAATCAAACAATATTCTACAATAGAAGCGATATGCGCTGAAAAGGATAAGGAATTACCCCAACGTCTAGATGAAATTAGAGAAATTTTCAGAAATCATCCAGTTAATGAAATCAGCAATGAAGACCTAGTTCAAGGACCAGTGGACGTTGAAGGGCTCAAGAAATTCCTAATCGATGATAGGCAATTCTCTCAAAAACGATTTGATAACGCCATGAAACTTCTTGAGGAAGCAGGTTTGGTTAGATCTGGGGGACAAACCTCTCTATTCTCTTTTTGATGTAAACCTCAAAGGGCTGGCAAGGACTCTATTTCCCTCATAGGATTCCACAACACCTCTGGCAATACTCTGTTTGTCTGACAAAGCCTCACTAATCTTGTTGATTGGAGAAGTTGGTATACCATCTAACATATCACAAATCTCTGCTTTAGTCATGCCTTTGATATGTGATTGTATTATTGACACTAATTCTTTTCTAGAATTAACTCTCTCTTCATTTGTTTTCCATAGATTTTCAATGCTCAGGTAATCGCAGAGTTTAGCGAATTGTGCATCAGAACCTACCGCAATGACCACCCATCCGTCGCTCGCTTTGAATGCTTGATATGGGACAAGATTTGGGTGACCAGACCCCAATAATCCAGGATCCTTTCCGCTTACAAGCTGATTCTGTCCTTGGTTTGCTAATGATGCTATTGCACAGTCCCACAAAGATATATCCAAGTGGTTCACAGTTCCAGTCTTTTCTCGATGAAATAATGAGGCGAGTATTGCATTACCTGCGTATAGCCCTGTGATGATATCTATCCATGCAACTCCAACCTTGACTGGACCTCCGTTTTCCTCACCTGTTATACTCATGATTCCACTCATCGCTTGTAAAGCTAAATCGTAACCAGGTTCTTGTGATCTTGGTCCGCTTTGACCAAACCCTGTTATTGAGCATAGAATTACATTTTTTGGAATTTGTCCAATCATTTTTTCTAATTGTCCAGGTCTGAAATTCTCAACGACTACATCAGATTCTTGGATCAATTTCTGTATCTGGTCTTTATCGTTTTTTAGATTGTGGAATATTATCTCTTTCCCACGATTGCATGATAGGTGATAAGCAGCGGTTCCGTCTTCAAGAAAAGGTGGGCCCCAACTTCTGGTATCATCGCCCCACGGTGCCTCAACTTTTGTGACATCTGCCCCTAAGTCGGCTAACATTTGAGTACAGTATGGTCCTGCTAAAATTCTTGACAAATCTAATATTTTCACGCCCTTAAGCACATCTTTCACTATTACCACCCCATGTGTATAACCGATAATTTTCACTTACTTTGTCGGACCCTTCAAAATCCACTTCTACCCATCCGTCAATTTTTATTTCATCTCCAGTATGGTATTTGATTATCCAATTAACGTTCTCAAAATGGCTACATTCTAGCAATTCACTCTGCCATAAAGACTCACTAGTTCTCCAAAATCCATTATTCTGACCATCACTATCTGGATCCATTGAAAATTTGATGGAATAGAGTCTATGCATTGACAAAGGTGAATCGGAAATGAATAAAATATCCTCCTCGCTATTTATTTCATCCTTCAAATGCTGACCAATTACGTCGGTCCCTCTCTCACCAGTCATACCCAGCAAAGTTATGTTAACAATCAAAAGCAGAGAGATGAATACTACTGCAATGTTTTTACTCTTGGATGGGAAATTTATTCCCTTCGCCTCTGATCTAAGCATTACAGAGTACCATATTGGTATTAGTAACAGTGAGAGATATCTGCCATTATGTCTGAATGACCTAATAATATCGATAAAATCCTTCTCGAGTGCAACCGCTTCTGTAACCCAAAGTGCTGCTATCCAACCAACCAGCAAGGCCCCTATCATAGTTGAGCCTTTTGACAGTGATTCCGAGTGTTTATTTTCATCTCCGTCTGGTTGTCTAAAGAGCAGCATACCACATTTGACATACAAGAAATAAGCGATGCATGCGGTTATTAACGCAGGCAAAACGTTTTCATTTCCGTATGAAATTCCATTTCTATTCATTACTAAGAACTGGCCTAAAATAGCTATTAGGAGGAACTGAATAGGATTCATTTTCATCCTTTTTGCGAGAACCAAAGCTATGATTGCAGGTAGAAAATACCACAGTGGCATGCCTTTGAAAGAAATTATCACCAAAACTATCCCAACTGGAATGAAAAACCATGGACTTACTTTCTTTTCATCTCTTAATCCTTTGATTATTGCGTATGCTGAAATTGTTACCAAAAGTAGTATAATACTCTCTTGATAAACTCTGCCTGTTGCCCTTATCAAAGGAGGATAAATCGATGCTAATGCTGTTAATTTGATTGAATTATCAATGCCGAATAAATCTCGAGTACAATAGAAAATTACTGCTAAACAGCTTAATCCTCCTATCAAGCCAAGTAAATGTAGCGAGGTCGTAGATATTGAAAATATTGTAAACCAAATTTGCATTACAGTGTGCCATGCGAACCATTTGTCATCTGCTGGGACTTCAGAGATAGTAGATCCGCTGGGAGAATCCTGACGTAATTCTCCCCATTCAAGATGACCTTCTCCATCATCCATCTCGTCCGAGACATACGCAGCATGTACGTGTGCATCAAGACCAAGAGGCATGAGCATTGCTGCTAAGATATGAAGAATGATTCCAAGGACTAAAAGGCCCTTCCAATGCTTCATCTCCATATATCCTCCTGATGTGTTGAAGACTTGAGGCCTTTGGGGTTAATCCAACATCAACGGAGGTTTCCATGCCCCTCCATTCCTTCGATGATCCAGTAAATGCCAATATACTGTTTTCTCAGCCTCATATGGATTTACAAAGGGACCCAAGCGTTTCCATGCCCTCTTTGCATTCCATCTCAAAAACGGGATGGAGAGAGCAGGACCGCATGTCGGAAGAGAGAATTTACAAAGCCATGGTTTGCTGATTAGGCCTGAGTCCTTTAGAGCACTTTGCACTGCATTCCAATCTTTCCAAGGACCTGCTTTTCTTTTGACAAGCCATGATGGATTTACGCTGCTATCAAGTTCAAATCCTGCTTTTGCAATTACAGGTGCCATCCACGGAGCGATATAGCCTGCCGGTGCCCTAAACCACGGTCTCCAAGCTTTTCCTGCAAAATCATGAAGTTTGATATCTGCTTCTACTAAAGCCGCTAAGAGTCCCTCCTCGTCCTGTGGATATGCAGACCAACATCTGTGGGTTAGGCCATGGCAACCAATAGTGATTTGAGGATGCTTGTCAATCAAATTTTCTAACCACTCAGAGAAAACAGGATCGTCTAGCTGATCTGCTATTACAAACAGTGTCAAAGAAACTTGAGTTCTATCCAACCATTCATCAAACGAAGCCATAGCTTCTAACATCTGTGATGATGTACCTTCGTGAGGTTTTCCTCGAGACCTAGTTGGATGGCCTTGAGAGGTTGGAACATGACGTAAGTCGTCCGTATCAACGGTCAGCCAGACCGGTATCATCTAATCACCGCGATTTAATTGTATCAAATGTAGCACATGAGGTATTGTTCTATCATTGATTTCAATTGGAACAAATCCCTCAATTGCAAGTCCATTCCATTGATTGCAGATTGATTTACAAGCTGCCAATCCAGCCTCATTGTGAGGATGAACTGTAATTTCAATTAACGACTGTTCGGCTCTTTCAGACTGCCATGACAAAATCGAGTCGACACAAGCACGCGCTATGCCCTGTCTTCTCCAGTCTTTCCTCACCCAGTAACCTAAATTGTAGGCTGATGCAGCCAACTGAAGCTCGTCACCAAGCCCAATCATACCGACAAAGGCGTTAGATTCAACTGAATGAATTGCCCAAAAATGGATTGAGTCCCCATTTTTTTGCATCTCGATATCAATCATCAAGTCTGCTATTTGTCTCCGAGCTTGTTCACCATCTTTTAGCCATGGAAGTGCGGCCTTTGCTGCTTCTGGATCTTCTAGGTAGGCTTGTGTTACCTCTGGAAGAATTCTACGATTAATCGGCCGCAAATATACCAAATTGTTTACTGCCAAATCTGGTGTTTTATCCACCATTATATCTCAACCCCGAGGTGTGCTAATGCGGACACAACGTGTTCATTTCCGGGAAATTCTTGTTTTGCAGATTTAAGCATAAATCTAACATCATCCAATCTGTCTAGTTGTTTTAGAACCATTCCTACATGATAAATTAGGTCAACATTTTCAAGGCTCAAGTGTGGCCCTAGTTCGTCAATTGTTTTGGAAGCAGATTCTGTATCTCCGCCTTTTACCTGCCCTAATGCTAATACTACCTTAGTATGAACAACTTTTGGACTCCACGGATCACTACTTTCCCATGGCCATATCGTTGAGGGCTTTTCAACTGATGTTACAGGTTCTTCTACCGGAATGTCCTCAGGCAAAGGTGGCAATTTTGGATTAACTGAAGAAGGAATTGGCTGGACAGTTTTACTTCCTATTGTTGATTGGGTTTGCACAACCTCTGGTGAAGTAGGAATATTCGGCAGTGTGGGTAGAACCGACGCAGGAGTGGGTGCTGGAGATTTTGTAGTCAAGTCAATTTTGTTTTCATACAAATTATCTGGAGGCAGTGATGGTAATTCGTTTCCTCCAACATGACCCAGTAAGTCTCCATCTAAGCCGGTTGGGGTGTTAGGAGAAAATACTGTTCCCCTGCCCTTGTGAACTGGCTCTTTTACCTCCTCAAATGGGTCAACTTTTGAAAAATCTAGTTTTTGAACCCCCTCAATTGGCTCGCCAATATCCTCGGCTTCGATGTTCTCTGGTTTGTGAACAACCGTATCATGTAATTCCGGTGATTCAGAATCCATAAAACCAATTTTTTCCGGCTCCTCTTCCTCAAAATTTGTTGCCTCGTATTGACCTACTTCCAAAGGGTCGGAATCGAGTGTTAAAACAACATCTCTCGCTTCTCCCTCTTGCCAACTGTCATCCTCATCAGACATCAACTCATCAAAAATCGAGTTACTCAACTCTTGTGATAGTTCTTCTCCTTGGTCTCTAGGTGCCTTATTTAGTTCATAATAGCACTGAACACAAGTCGTTGAGCCGGCAGTGTTGACATACTCACAGTAAGGGCAGATTTCACCCTCAATGTTTGCGGTCGTCTTACGCCTAAACATATCCACCAGCGTTCTTTCGGTTACTATTTCGTTGTTAAGTCTCACCTATACGCGACCACCGACAGCATGCTATACAAGCAACGATAGCGAATACTATGTCCGAGAAGGGAGATGTGCGTAGAATGAATACTCGCGCTGACACTGCACGGGCTAAGGACGTAAAATACGAAGAGAAATGGAAAAAATCGCAGAACCACTTTGACTGTTTCTCTACTTTGATAAAAATTGAGTTGGACGACGAATTAAAACAAGTAGAGGATAGATGGAAAAATTGGAGTAAGCAAAAAATTGTCAAAGCAGGAGTTGCTCTGTTTGATCTAAAAGCTAGAACTGCTGGTCGATTCTTTGGAGACCCAATCCTTGTCTTTGAGAACAGAAATGGAATGAGTTTACCTTTTCACAGATTTGGACACGGAGATATGGTCGTAATTTCAAGAGCTAGACCGTGGGCTGAGAAAATTGTTGAAGGAGTTGTATTAGACAGAAACAGTTCTAGAATCAGAATAGTAGCCAAAGATAAACCAAGTGATCTGCGAAAAGGAGGATGGAGGCTCGACAAGGGGGCTAACAGAGTCGCCCATGATAGAATGCATGATGCTCTAATTTCATTTCATTCTACTGAGGGAGATGGGGGAACAGTTCTAAGAGATTTGATATTGTGTCAACCACACGACATCCAGGCCTCTGCACAAAGACCTCCAGAAATTCGTGGTCAAAAAGTTAGGCCTCTAAATCTCAAAGGTATGACTTTGGATGAAAGCCAAATTACTGCGATAGAGAGCGCTGTCAATCAAAGGCTTACTATAATCCAAGGGCCACCTGGAACTGGTAAAACACACACTGCTGTGCACTTACTCAAAGGATTGGTTGAAATGGGCAGAGGTCCGATTTTAGCAACAGCTGAATCGAATGTAGCTGTTGATAATTTACTGGAAGGTTTACTAAATTTAGGAGTAAAAGCTGTCAGATTTGGTAGACCTGTAAAGGTTAGAGAGCATTTGAGAGAAGCCACTTTGGACGCTCAGGTCGCCATCCATCCAAAACAAGATGAAATCAACTTCATTAGAGAGGAGAATGATGCTATAAAGTCAAAACTGCATGATTTGAAAGGAAAGGAGAAGGGGCTTGCGCATAGAGATATCAACAAAAATTATCGTGAAATAAGAGATATTGAGCAAAGGATATTCGAAGATGTATTATCAAAATCTGAAGTCGTATGTACTACTAATATTGGCGCAGGACACTTCACCCTCAGCAATAGAAAGTTCCCGATTATTCTTATCGACGAAGCAACACAGGCAACAGAACCATCCTCACTTGTCCCGATAGTAAAAGGCGCAAGACAACTAATACTTGTTGGCGATCATAAGCAATTACCTCCAACTGTAACTAGCCGGACCGCTGAGTCCTCCGGATTGAATATTTCACTATTTGACAGATTGCAGAAAAATGGGCTCAAAGCCCACATGCTTACCACGCAATACAGGATGCATCCCACGATTAGAGAATTCCCTTCTGCAAGATTTTATGAAAACCGTCTGGAGGATGGGTGTCGGGCTGAAGATCGACCCCCTGTTGCAGGGTTTTTATGGCCCGATTGGGATAAACCAGTGGCTTTTATCCCTGTTCATGGATCTGAAATTGAAGAAGAAGCTGGGTCTTCTAGATCGAATATGGATGAAGCTGCAGTAGTATTACAAGTCGTCAAGGATTTGTTGCTTCCTGGTGATTTAGACGTGCAAGATATCGGGGTAATTTCTCCATATGCAGGACAGGTCAGGCTAATTCGTGAAATGCTTGGGGAAGATTTGCAAAGTCTGGAAATAAAATCTGTCGATGGATATCAAGGTAGAGAAAAAGAGGTCATTGTTCTATCAACGGTAAGGTCAAATGAAGATGGTGTTGTTGGTTTTCTCTCAAATTTCCGTCGACTAAATGTTGCCCTTACAAGAGCGAGACGTGGCCTGATTGTAATAGGTGATGATAGAACACTGCGTAACGATTCTACGTGGGAGAGTTGGCTTGATTGGGTTGATGAATCAAAATTGATGGCTTGGCATGTAGTGAACTCATGATAATTATCCTTTCAAAGTATAGACCGTGGCGATGAATATGTCCGACTCACCTATCAGCATCCATAAGCCAGGAACGATGGCTCAGGCTGCCGTTGCTGCAACTGCTCCGGAAGGTATGCTAATAGCGCCTGTATGGAAAAGGGTAGTTGGAATCGCTCTGGATATATTCCTAATCACTATCGTACTAGCCGTCCTATCTCAACAGATATTGCTTAGATACATGCTCGCGCTTGATTATTTATTGACGGCTGAGGCCCCATATGTAGTAGGTGCTTGGACAATATATCTCACATTCTGTTGGCTGTATTTCAAGTATACAGGCAGGACCTATGGACGATCTTTAGGTCAAAGAGTAATGCGCATTGCAATAGTTTCCCATGATGGAACTTTGTTGGATGAGCAACATTGGGGAAAGCGCGCAGCATACAAATTGAAGTACGTCATTCCAATAGTAGGAATAGGATTCGGAATTATTGACATGTTTCTTACTTGGAGACACGAGAACAAACGAAGCCCAATCGACTTAGCGACTCGCACATTAGCAGCAGTGGATTGGTCACTTCCTGCCAACACCAGGTCCGGTCTAAGATAGCAATCTTTCCACGGTTGGCTTCAAGTATGGCTGCATATGTCGCTGTGTAGGTGGAGACAATGTCGACCTCTATGATAGGGAATAGCGGACCTCTAAACGCTGAGGTTGTTGACATTCGAATGGAAATTAATGACGATGATGAGGATGTTATCTTAACAACTATCTCTGTCTCCAATGAAGCACCTGTTCCAGTTGGTGAATTAGATTCATACATTGTTAGCAATACTGGTGTTAAACACACCTCAATTGAGGGAGTAACTAGCCTTGGACCAGGCAAACAAAGAGATTGGACATTCGAATTCCCACTGGACTCTGGTGAATGGACATTTATCATCGAAAATAAATCTGACAAAATACAACTCGGTCCATATTCACATGATTATGAATACAGTGCTACACAAGGTCGAAAATTGGCCAATACTATTGGATCATCTCTTTTTGCAGGAGCATTTAACGACAATTTGAGCGATTTTGGGAATGTGAAGGAAAGAGAAGTAATTGACCCTACAAAAGTTGTGTTAACATCATATGCTGCTGAAAATGCGAGTGGAGGTGACACGCTGATTAAAGCAAGTGATGCAGAGGTTATCGATTCAAAAGAACCGGAGAAACCTGTTAACGCAATAACTACTAATACTGAAAAAAGCAGTGACACCTTGTTGTCGTCCGCCCTAGATTCT
>CEVF01153719.1_pt1 | contig 10549 bp, 10 predicted proteins | sample 356441 | NCBI WGS metagenome assembly CEVF01 (sample SAMEA2622765, study PRJEB7988) | marine metagenome | biome: marine biome (ENVO:00000447); feature: surface water layer (ENVO:00002042); material: "saline water (ENVO:00002010), including plankton (ENVO:xxxxxxxx)" | depth 5 m
ATAGACAGCTATCTGGCACACTTTTTACCCATGTGCCATGATTGGCGATCTCAGACATGAAAAACACGCAACGGACCAACCTGCTGTCATCACGAAGCACGCACCACGCATAAGGGACAAGTCAATGCAAATCGCAGTAACGGGTGCAACTGGGTTTTTAGGTCGTCACATCTTGCAAAAACTAATTGCCGAAGGTCACACTTGTCGCTGCTGGTGGAGAAAAAAGAACGGCAAAACCGCACCGCCACCGCATCCCTCGCTTGAATGGATCGAGGGCGATTTACGCAATCAGGAATCGCATGCAGAGCTAATTACTGGATGCGATGCGTTAGTCCACGCCGCCCTTTATCGGGCACCGGGATTTACCAGCTTTCGAGGTGGCGAGGGACAACTATCAACTTTCGCTGAAATCAATCTGCTCGGTAGCATTCGTCTTTTTGAAGCGGCATTAAGTGTAAAAGATTTTCGAGTGGTATTTGTCTCCACCTGTGCGGTTCATGAGGCCATCCTGGAAGACCGACTGCTCGATGAAAACCACCCCACTACACCGCGTACCCATTACGGTGCACATAAAGCAGCATTAGAACAGTTTGTCCAAAGCTTCGGCGGGATCGGCCACGCAATTTGCGCGATTCGACCTACGGGAATTTACGGATTGAACAGTCCGCTCGAGAACAGCAAGTGGTTTACGCTGATAGAGAGAATTACTTGCGACGAATCGGTTACATGCACCGGTGGAGGCAAGGAAGTGCATGCGGCCGACGTGGCAAAAGCAATTTCCATCCTACTATCGGCGCCGGAGGTCAACGGGCAGATTTACAACTGCTGTGATCGCTACATTTCTGAATTCGATGTCGCACAAATCACCGCCAAAGTATCGGGCAGCGCAAGCCGTATTTCGGGCAAACCAAAACAACCACGTCACCTGATTGAAACACAAAAAATCCAGAAGCTCGGAATGGAGTTCGGGGGCGAAACATTATTAACAAAAACGATTAGTCAAATTGTTGATTCGCTGAAGAAGTAATCGATAGAGGCCAAGATGGATCACGCGAAATTTCCGAAACGGGCTGTCATTTTTGACATTGATGGTGTGCTGATTGACTCCTATGACGCGCACCTGCAAAGTTGGCAGCAAGTAGCCAAGCGTTGCGATCGTGAAATAAGTGAAAAAGATTTTGCCAATACCTTCGGTCGCACCAGTCGTGAAATCATCCGGCAACTCTGGGAAAACGCCACCTTAAGCGATTTAGACGTGGAAGCATTCGACCAGCAAAAAGAGGCCGTATTTCGCGCGATCGTAAGTGCGCATTATCCCTGGATGGACGGGGCGAGGGAACTGATATCGGCTTTGTCTGCTGCCGATTTCTACCTCGCGGTTGGGTCCTCTGGTCCACGGGAGAACGTTGAAGTGTTACTAAGACAACTCGGTGCAACGCACCCGATCGCAGTAGCTGTAAGTGGGTCGGATGTGCTCCACGGCAAGCCGCACCCGGAGGTCTTCCAGCGAGCTGCCGAAAAGCTCAAGATACCAGCGGGAAATTGCGCAGTCATAGAGGATGCCGCAGCTGGGATTACGGCCGCTAATGCCGCGGGAATGCTGAGCATTGGACTGGTCAGCACCGGACATGAGCGGTCAGAATATGCTGAAGCAGATCACGTTGTCTCCCACCTCTCTGAACTCTCAGCAGATCGGATCGGTCGGTGGATTGATGCTTCAGCGGGCGTATAGGCCGTTAACCGCCTTTGGGCTCCTCGTCGGTCGGCGTGGTCGCTCTACGAGCCACCTCCACGCTGGCCGCCAAACTGTTCCGCTAGCAGGCGGCCCAATTCAGGTCCACGGGCATTGAGGGAAATTACCTTCCCTGCGCGATCTACTAAAATCACGGTGGGAATGCCGGAGATCCCGTAACGACGCGCCAAAGGATTGTTGAAGCCGGTTTCACCGGGCTGGTCACTGAAAACAGTTTTCCAGGGCAATTTTTCCTTGTCAAGAAAAGCTTCTACAGTCGATTTTTCATCATCAAGATTGATGCCAATGACGTCAAAACCCTTATCGTGATATTTTTCATAGTTCGCAATCACATTTGGAAATTCTGCTCGGCAAGGTCCGCACCACGTAGCCCAGAAATCGACCAGCACTACCTTTCCGCGATAAGACGCCCAATCCAGCGGGGTACCATCAAGAAATGTTCCCGAAAGCTCAAGATCTTTGCCCGGCAATTCCAAACGCCGCGCTGTGCCCGCAAGCATAGAGGCAAACTGCTTGATCTGCTGGTTATCGCTTTTTGCAAATTTATCAACAAAGAAATTGCTGAGGCGAATGGCCGCAGGCGTCTGCCCGAGTTGTTCAACCTGTGAAAGAACTTCCATGATGACTTGCACATCTTGTGCTTCAACCGGTCGATCAGAATACTCCTTCTCTAAAATGCCAACCACACGGTCGACTGCGGCTGCATCCGAACTGGGGGTAAGTTGCAATCGCGATTGCAATAGTTGTTGCTTCGCAAATGCGGCAACTTGAGGGCGACTGTCCTGGCTGACTTGTTTCAAAAAATTGTTTAATTTTGCCTCCGCATCGGGTGCCTGGAGGAGGGTAGCTGCTTTCAATGTCTCAACCACAATCTGAACACTCATACCGGCGGCCTGGAAATCGCCATCGCCTTGCGTTGCTTTATAAAGTGCCTCACCTTCATCCGCGAGCCGCAGAAAAGGATCCGCAGCGGGCGGATTTTCTTGTAATCTGCCCAAGATCATCGTCGCTCGGAATTTCGCTTGCAGAGCGATCGCGGCGAAGTTCAGTTCCTTGGCATCGTTCGCAGCAAGCGTTTTATTGTAGAGTTGTTGTGCAATCTGGAGCGTTTCCTGTTGTGTCTGGCGATAGTTTTGGAACATTTCCTCTCGGGTGTCCCCCTTCGGGGTCTCGCGATTCAACTCACGCAGGCGTTCCACCAATTCGATAGGTGATCCTTGACTCACATCGGTGGCGGCATCAAGCGATCCGGCCACGTCGGTTTTTTCCTCATCCGCCCTCAGCGGGTCGGCAAGACAGCAAAGCCCGAGAAAGGCGGTCAGAAATAACAGGTCTCGTTTGCAGAGAATTAACATGATTCAACCTCTTCCTCGTCGTAAGTTTTGCCAGAAATGTTCCACTACGGACCGTTACTCCGCGGGCCATATTCTACTCGAGTGTTTACAGCTGCGAAGGTGAGGCACGCTAAAATCGTCCTTTTTTGCGCTCTTTAGACGGCAAACTCTCGAGACACGTGGTCCACCAACCAGTCAAGATGGTTTGCTGGAACGCCTCCGGTAATCCTTCGCCCTTCATTTCGCGGGCGAGTCGACGGTGATCGTAGTGCACGGGCACGAATTCGATGTCCACCGGTCCGCTCCCGTGGTCCCCGACGAGTGTGTACCACACACAAGTTTGACCATCATTCTCCGGTCGGCCCAGCACACCCACGTTTACAAAACGTCTACCAGCATTCAGGTCCCGTTTCCATTTGATTCCGGTGTGGGTCGCAAATAGACAGTCGATCTCCAGATCATCGAGCAGCACATCCAGGTAGTGATCAGTGGTTGTGCTTTCCCACAAAAATTCGTTGACGCGCCGCGGGCTTCCATGGCACAGCAGTACCCGATGCCGACCAAAATGCAGTTGTCGCTGCTTTGGGAGATGCTGCAGATAGCATCGGTTGGTATCCGAAGTATTTTTCAGGGTATAGTCATAGCTTTTTTGTGCAAAATAGTTATCGCGTGGATCAGTATATCCACACTGGCAATCGTCCAACGCATGGCCAACGGAGTGATCATAATTCCCTTGGATGCACTGCACCCCTTGCTCGTCCAACAAAGGAAATACGCGGTCAGGAAAAGGCCCGAAAGCACCTAAATCACCAAGACAGTAAATCGCGTCGACGCCACGATAATTGATATCCCGCAGGGCCACTTCAAGCGCGAGATAGTTACTGTAAATACCACCCAAGAGTGCGATTCGGTTACAGGGTACATTCATGCATATGACCTGAAAAACGCGTCGGTTTTTATTTTCCTTGTGAAGGATTCGAGCAAATGGCTCCGTGTTGATAGCAAGTCCAACAGGCACCATGCTCTAATGAGAATGATCGATCTGCTTCGGCAAGATTTTCACCCAGGAGTGAATCAGGTGATTCAATCAGGATTGGACAGACATGAATTCCCCGATCCGAGACAATCCGACTATGGTCACAAATCAGTTGAGATCGATCGAATTCAACGAGCATCTCTTCGGTAATCCGATCTCCTTCGGCGTAAGGACCACTCCTGGTCACCTCTGCACCGAGTTGAAGCATTGGCAAAATTTTTAGTCGCGGCCGATCACAACCTGCCCGTCTCAAACGATCGGCAAAGACCTCGACAATGTGATCTTCTTTGTCCAACGGCCAGCTGCGGGCGATTGTTACAATCGGTAAAAATCCAAACCGTGCCAAGCGGGTTACCCCCTCCATGGCGCGGTCAAAAGTTCCCTCACCTCGGATTGGATCGTTTTGCTCGGGTGAAACGCCATCGATAGAGACGCGGAATTCCAGACTGTACCGACTCTGCAACTCGGCATCGACAAGCTGTTGCAACCAACTATCCCGCAACACGGTGCCATTAGTCAAAACCGTTGCCGGACCATACTCTAGCGTCTCAATCAAAATTGGGACCATCTCCGGATTCAGAAATGGCTCGCCACCCGTGAAATAATATTCTTTGACTCCCATGGCTACCGAGTCTTTCAGTTGCCGCTGTACCTGCGCGCGTGACAAAAAACCGAAGGAGTGATTGGCTGGATGACAACTGATAAAACAATGATGGCAGCTCAAATTACACCTCGTCCCCGCCACCTGGAACCAGAGGTGCTCCAATTGCTTTAGGGCAACGCGGAGACCGGTCGGAGTCGAATCAGAAGTCAATCCCATCGATTTTGTATGCTCCCTGGATCAATCGTATTCTGACTCAGGAAAAATTGGATTTTATCGACTGATAAATATTCAGTGCCGGGTTTCCGGAAATCAGAGCAAATATCTGTCTGATTTGCTCCAGGCCGATTGAAAGTAGAAAGGTTGGATCTCTTCCGTAACTTTTAATTCCCGCAATATAAAAATCGGGTTCTGATGTCTGCAAACGATCGGTCGCAGGCATCGTCTGACTCAAACAATCACTGCCTCGCGTGTTCAAAAGGTGGGATGCAAGTCGAATGGGGCCTTCCGTGACGTGACACAACTGCACCTGTAACTCTTCAAAAATACTGCAATCGGGCCGGAAACCGGTATGTCCCAAGATGAAATCACATCCAATCCGCGCTACGTCCTTCTCACCATCCCGACCCTCGAGAACCACTTCAAACGGGGTCTGCTTATCTTTATGGTAGACCGCTTCAACGCTCTTTCCTGGAAAGTACTTTATCATTTCTCCACAACCCACCCATTTATTTGCCGTGGCAGACAACGCGGCGCGGTGCTTAAGTGGATCCTCGGGAACGCACCGCATCGGACCAGTTTCACCCCGCGGATGGCGTACTACCCACGTGATGCGCGTGTCTGGCTCACGTTCGGCCAACTCCGCGAGCGCACAAATCGATGTAGCCGCCGAGTACCCGCCTCCGACAACGAGCGTATGGCGGCCTGCATATTTGGATAATCCGCCATTGCTGATTTGCGGAATCCGGTAGTTGATCGCGTCTGCAACGGCCTGCTCACCCACTGCCGGCAATCCGCTCCGACCCAAGTTGCGATGTTGACCGTAAACGCCAGTCGCATCGATTACGACATCCGCTTCGGCAACCGACTCTTGGCCCTGTTTGTCGCGCAACAACAAGCGAAAGGGAGACTCATCCCGTTGGCCCTGTCCGCCGAAATCAGCTTTGCTTGAGTCCACACGGCCGATAGAGACCACTTCCATCTGTGGATGGATTGATGGGGCAAGCAAATCGGTTCTCGCAAGAGGTCTTAAAAATTGATCAACATACTCACCACCCGTAAGTTGCTCCTCATCACCAGGTAATTTTCGATCTGGATCCTGCGCCTCAATCGCCGCCGCCGACAGCGGAGAGTGATTCATGCCGAAAGGAGTGAACCAATGAACATGCCCCCATTGCGAGATATGATGCCCAACCTCTTCTCGTTCGTACACCTGGACTTCGTAGCCGAGAAATCTACCGTAGAGTGCCGACTCAAGTCCAATTGGCCCGGCTCCCAAAACAGCAATCGTGGGCAATGCGTGACTCATCGATTTTTCCGTTAGCTTTGGAAAAAATTAACTTCCGTAAGTGGGTATCGCACTATCTGTCCGACCTCCCCAACGGCATCATTGATTCGGCGTTACGCGTCAGCCGAAAATCATCAAGCGGCAGCGACAAATCTTCGCCCTGAATCAATTGTTTCATCAACACAGCGGTTCCCGTCGATAAAAACAAGCCCCACCGAAAATGCCCGGCAGCGACCCAAGCATTGGCAAAACCTGGCAGTGCATCGATAAACGGGTAACCATCAGGACTGGCCGGGCGGAATCCAGCCCAGCACTTCTCCACCGAGGCGTCCCGCAAAAGCGGCAGACGGGTTTTAGCAAACTGCAGAAGTTGCGCGATGGCAGCATCGGTTGTCTTTTTCTCAAACCCTACATCCTCAAGCGTTGATCCAACGAGCATTCTGCCATCGAGTCTCGGTATGAGATAATGCCCACCCTGATGCACGACATTCCGCAACAGCGGCTCCTCCATCTGCAGCAGTGCCATCTGGCCTCGAATGGGCTTTACGGGCAAGGCACAGTCCAAGCGATTCGTTAAATGTGAAGTCCAGGCTCCGGCGGCAAGACAAAAACGATCGGCCACAAATCTTCCCGCGGTGGTTTGGACCGCATGGAGGTAATCACCCTTCACCTCGAAAGATTGAACCTCCGCCTGCTCGATCACCGAAACACCCATTTGCAGAAGTGCCGCTTTCAACGCTTGCAAATGCCGGGGATTTCGAATTTGCGCCGAATTCGGGGTGTGATATACCTGCAAGTCATCCAGATCCGCCGGGGCGATCGCGAGATTCGGCTCAAGATGTTTAAGTGCCTTAGCGCTCAAAAGCTCTGCACGAATTCCGCGTGCCGACAAGCTGGGAAGATCGCGCGTAAGCGGATCTCCTGAAATCGCCTCATGTTTGAAAAAAATCTCGCCGCAACGATGATAACCTGTATCGATGCCGGTCGCTGCTTTGAGTTCTTCAGCCCATTGCCGGTGCAACTTCGCGCTCAAACCGGCCAATTTTTCGTATGCGTGATCCTTTGGATCAAACACGGCAGCCGGCAAAATACCGCCGCCGGCCCATGACGCCTCCTGTCCGCACAGTCCACGCTCGATGACAACAACCTTGCATCCGCTGCGGGCGAACTCGTAGGCGATCGAAAGTCCGACGGCCCCACCACCGATGACAGCAAACTGGTTCATTGTCTCAATCTACTCGCCATCAAAAAGCCTGCAAGGACTCAGGGGTTTGGAGGCAATATTTGAGCAATCCGCTTACGGGCAAGGCGTCACGCCGCAGCAAATCATCGATGGATTTTTTTTAATTTTTCCCGAAGCTTAGACAAATAGGGATCTCGTACGGCGTGTTTCAAATCTGGGTGGTTTGCTAAATCTTCCAACAATCGGGTGACATCCTCGGGCCGATCGATGTCATACCAGGGGGGCAACTGCAGTTGCGACCACTGCAACGCGCGTATTTTGGTTTTTGTTTGTTCCCACACACTGGAACTGCCCCAATCAATACCAATCATCAGTGGATCTACCGGTCGCGAAGCACCGACGAGGCAATAACCCCCATCATCGCTCGCAACAAACACAAGATCGCACTGCCCTAAGGCGGTAAAGGCCGCTTCGATATAGACTGCAGGAAGATGTGGTGTATCGGCCCCGATCAGCAGCACCCGTTCCTTCCCGCTAACAAACGCTTCATGGAAATAATTTGTCATCCTCTCCCCGAGGTCGTTCCCCTTTTGAGGCAGCACATCCCATTGGTTGGTAGCGATCTCTGCAAAGCTGGATCGATAGAACTCGGGGGTAAAACTCAAAACTCGATGGTCGGCTAAGTGAGCAAAACGATGGAGCGTTGTCTCCAGAAAAAGTCGGTGAAGCACTGCTGATTCATCTGCGCTGTAAGTTGGAATCAAACGAGTTTTTACGTTTCCCGATGTCCAGTGCTTGGCAAGCACACCAAGCTGCCGGTCACCAAGTTTAGGGTCCGATGGAGTCACGCCAGGCTTTTTGTATTCGCGAGAGGCTGTTACTTTATTTTCCGTAAATTGCATTCCGGGTTTTTCTGGCACGGACGTTGATCAGAGTAAACGCCGCAATAATCGCTTGTCGACATGGCCACGGAATCGAATTTTGCCGTCAATCTCTACCACAGGGACACAGCAATCAAAACGGGCGCGTAATTCGGGATCATCGTCAATGTCGATCTCCTTTGGTGTGTGGCCTTGCTGCAAGAGTGTCTCTTTGGCAACCTCGCACAAATGGCAGCCTCGCCGCGTGTAGAGTACGATGTCCGGGCGATCAGATAAATTCGCTCGCAGAGGAAATAGATTTCTGAAAAAATTCATATATCCGACTTATTACTGAGGCCCCGGAGAGTGCTTTCGTGATCCCGCAATCAACAGACAGCTCATCCGCAGGATAACCAAATTAACCGATACCCCTGACAAAGAGTTCGTAAAAAGAACTTTATTTGTTGTGATCTTACGCGGAAAAACTGGAATTTAACGTATTAACGTGCTAATCTGAGGGTCTCGGCACTGAGAATGCGCGAGCCATCGACCGATGGCGTCACGAACGCCGCACAACCTGCGGAGATAAAGCGGAGCTTGCGAACCACACTCGTTCCGCATCACGAAATGGCAAATGTCAGTGTAGAAAAACTGATCGATTTGTTAAAGCGGAGCGGCCTGGTTGAAAATGCTGACCAGATCTCGAAGGCTCTTGCTGCGCTGAAGAATGAATCGGGAGGTCTGATGCCGGGTGATCCGAAAACAGTCACCAATTTTCTAATTGAAAAAAAACTAATCACGCAATGGCAGAGTGAAAAACTGCTTGAGGGTCGATACAAGGGATTTTTCCTCGGCAAATACAAACTTCTCGGTCATCTCGGCACCGGGGGCATGAGCAGCGTTTATCTGGCTGACCATGTGTTGATGCAGCGACGCGTTGCCATTAAGGTCCTTCCAAAAGGCCGCGTCGAAGAATCCTCGTACCTTGCACGATTTAAAAAAGAAGCCCAGGCTGCTGCACGTCTCGATCATCGTAATATTGTAAGAGCCTATGACATCGATGAAGACAAAGGTACACATTATCTCGTTATGGAGTTTGTCGACGGCACCGACCTGCAAAAACTGGTCAAAGAAAACGGACCGATCGATTATGAACTTGCCGCGCGGTACATAGCCCAAGCCGCCGAAGGGCTCCAGCATGCCCACGATGCAGGCCTAGTGCACCGTGACATCAAACCGGCAAACCTTCTGGTGGACGGCGCTGGCACGGTGAAGATTCTTGATATGGGACTTGCCCGCCTCGATGACGGTGACGACGAAAAAGCTTCACTAACGGTAATGCATGATGAAAATGTACTCGGAACGGCCGACTATCTATCACCCGAACAAGCCGTAAACAGTCACTTGGTCGACGGGCGAGCGGATATCTACAGTCTCGGCTGCACCCTGTATTTCATCCTGACCGGGCATCCGCCGTTCCCGGAAGGGACACTTCCCCAGCGGATCTTAGCCCACCAGAACAGTGAGCCAAAAAGTATCCGCCTGGATCGTGGCGATGTGCCCGAGGAGCTACTTGCGATTTGCGAACGCATGATGGAGAAAAATGAAAACGATCGGCAGCAGCGCGCCCTTGAGGTCGCACAGCAATTAGTGGCATGGCTAAAAAGTTACGGCTATGAATACGACGAATCGGATAATCCCTCCAGCAGTGGAATGTCAGCATCGCTCACCGCAACCTCGATGAATCGGAGCGATGGGGTGGCAGACTCGGTCAAATCGAATCCACGCGTTCAAATTACGCGTCGTAAAGGGCAACCTCTTAAAAAAACGGCTGTCTCTGACACGATGACCGACTCTAGTGGCAATACGATTACAGACGCCACTGGCCCGTCGCCGCGTCACTCGCAAAAGGATCCCAGTAACCCGCTGGCTGAAAAAAAACCGACAACCGGGCCTCATGGCATTGGAACTGAAGCAATCGCTATTGATACAAACAGTCCAACCAGAGGGAAACCTAAAACAAAGCCCAAGTCTCAGGCGGGCAAAAGTGAGGCAAGGCAGGAAGGCAAACAAAGCCGCACCTCAAGGCGTCAGAAGCGAACCAAGAAAAAACTCATACCTGACCTGGCATGGTTTATTATTATCGGCCTTTGCCTGGGCATTCTACTGTTGCTATTTTTTCGTAAGGAAGCACAACAGTCAAAATCGTCCGATCAACAAACATCCCGGCAGTCGCAAGGAGCGGTGGCTGAATTCGTATAGATCCTATCCTACA
>CEVF01014026.1_pt1 | contig 10544 bp, 12 predicted proteins | sample 356441 | NCBI WGS metagenome assembly CEVF01 (sample SAMEA2622765, study PRJEB7988) | marine metagenome | biome: marine biome (ENVO:00000447); feature: surface water layer (ENVO:00002042); material: "saline water (ENVO:00002010), including plankton (ENVO:xxxxxxxx)" | depth 5 m
TGATTACAAATCAGCTGCTCTAGCCAGCTGAGCTACATCGGCAATATTTCACCTTTACCTACAGAAAAGGTCTGCAAATTTATAAAAAGAAACAGTATATTTTACAAAAAGTGGAAAAAATTAATTTTTGACCTGTAATTTCCCCTTATGACGCTTGATTTGTCTTCTAAGAGCATCCACAACTTCATCAGTTGCTTCTTCAAAAGAATTGCATTGTTTTTTAGCAAAAAGCTCTTTTCCAGGAAGATTAAGCTTAATCTCTACAATTTTATTATCAATCTTATTAGCACTATCAATTTTTAAAAAAACTTCAGAATCTAATATGTTGTCAAAAAATAAATTTAACTTATTTACTCTTTGCTTAATGAACTCATTAAGTTTATGATCTGAAACGAAACGTATTGATTGAACTTTTACTTCCATGATTATATTGATTTATTAGCCACGTGGGTGAGACTGTTTATGAATTGATTTTAATTTTTCAAATGAATTGTGTGTGTAAACCTGAGTAGCCGATAAATTTTCATGACCCAATATTTCCTTAATAGCATTAAGATCAGCACCATTATTAAGCATATGTGTAGCAAATGTGTGCCTTAAAATATGCGGACTTCTTTTTTGTTTACTTGACACCATTGAAAGGTAATAATTAACTTTTCTATAAACAAATTTTTCATACATTTTATTGCCCTTGTCTCCAATAAAAAAGTACTTAATATTAGGGAATTCTAAATGCTTAATCTTTCTATACTCAGTTATCAAATTCTTAACCTTTCCAGACAATGGAATAATTCTTTCCTTATTTCTCTTTCCTAACACTTTTATATCATCCATCCTAACATCATCCTCTTTTAGTTCTATTATTTCAGAGAGTCTAACTCCAGTTTGATAAAACAATGTTATAAGCAATTTATCCCTTAATCCAAAAAAAGAATCTTCAAACTCAATAACATTTATCAAATTTATAATCTCATCTTCTTTTAAAAATGACGGAAGCTTTTTATCTAATTTAGGAGTTTCAATAAGGTTTACTGGAGATGAATCAACTATTTGCTGCTTTAATAAAAATTTAAAAAGTGACTTAACAGCACTTATTTTTCTAGCCACTGTAGATTTAGCCATTTTTTTCTCCAATAAAAAAACCATGTAGCTTCTTAAATGAAGAGATTTAATAGAATGGAAAATGACACCTTCATAATAATCTTCTAAATAATTATGAAATTTCAATAAATCATTAGAATAAGAAGTAATTGTATGTTCAGAATACCTCTTTTCAAATTTCAAATACTCTAAAAAATCTTTTATGTATGCATCATTACTCAAAAAACACTCAACTTAAGACAAAAAAAATGGGGGCATAGCCCCCATACAATACGTTAATTATTGTAAAAAGTTTTATTCTGCAGATTTTAATTTCTCTACGTATTGAGCCTTAATTACCTGCTGTCTTTTAACAACAGATTTCTTAGTATACTCTTTTCTTTCTCTTAATTCTTTAAGAACACCAGTTCTTTCAAATTTCTTCTTATACTTTTTAAGAGCTCTTTCTATAGATTCTCCTTCTTTAACAGGTATTTGTAACATGTATTAATTTTTATAGTTTGCAAATGTAATTAATAAAAACAAAACAACAAAAATTTATTTGTTTAATAATTCTCTAGAAATAACTACTTTTTGTATTTCAGATGTCCCTTCACCAATAGTCATCAACTTAGCATCTCTTAAAAACTTCTCAGCTGGATATTCCTTAGTATAACCATAACCACCCATTATTTGGACAGCCTCATTCCCACACTTAACAGAAACCTCCGAAGCAAAATACTTGGCAATTGCTCCTTCTTTAGTCATAGAGAGTTTATTGTTTTTTCTGTAAGCTGCCTGATAAGTAAGAAGTTCTGCAGCTGCAATCTCTGTTGCCATGTCCGCAAGTTTAAAGCTAATACCTTGAAATTTAGCAATAGGCTTACCAAACTGCTCTCTTTCTTTAGCGTATTTTACAGATGCCTCATATGCTCCCCTTGCAATACCACAACTTAAAGAAGCTATAGATATTCTACCACCATCTAAAACCTTCATAGCTTGTTTAAAGCCATCCCCTACATTACCAATTACATTTTCTTTTGGAACACGAACATTATCAAAAATCAATTCAGCTGTTTCACTTGCTCTAACACCTAACTTATCTTTAATTTTAACTGCAGAAAAACCAGGTGTGTCTTTTTCAATTATAAATGCAGTTATACCATTACTATCGAGCAAGTCTCCAGTCCTAATAAGAACTACAGCTATATCACCAGACAATCCATGAGTAATCCAGTTTTTTGTACCATTAATAATCCAATGATCACCATCCTCAACTGCAGTTGTTTTCATTCTCATAGCATCAGAACCTGTATTAGCTTCTGTTAATCCCCATGCACCAATCCACTCTCCAGATGCTAACTTAGGAAGATATTTTTTCTTTTGCTGTTCATTTCCATGGTAAAAAATATGTCCAGTACATAAAGAATTATGAGCAGCTACACTTAATCCAACTCCTCCACATACTTTCCCCAGCTCCATTAAAACTGTTGCATATTCAAAATAACTAAAACCTGAGCCTCCATATTTTTCTGGGATAAATATCCCTAGTAAACCTAACTCCCCCATCTTCTTCATGATATCTATAGGAAAAATTTCTTCTTCATCCCATTTGTTTAAATTGGGTCTTATTTCTTTTTCAGCAAAATCCCTTACCATTTGCTGTATCATTAACTGATTTTCTGTTAAATCAAAATTCATCTCTTTATTTTTAATATTCCACTATACTATTTATGTTAGAACTATGTTCTAACAATAATTTTCTACCATTTAAAAATGCCAATTCCACCACAAAAGAGAAGCCAACAACTTCAGCGCCTTGACTCTTTATTAGTTCTGCAGCTGCAAAGGCAGTTCCCCCAGTAGCGAGCAAATCATCATGAATAACTACCTTATCTCCAGGACCAACAGAATCTACATGCATTTCTATTTCCGCATTTCCATACTCAAGATCATATTTTAAGCTCACTGTTTCATAAGGTAATTTACCCTTTTTTCTAATTAAAATAAAAGGTGTTTTATTTTTAATTGAAACTGGAAAACCAAACAAAAAACCTCTGCTCTCAATCCCTGCAATATGAGTGACATTTGAAGGCAACTCATTTATTATTTCATCTGTTATGTCAGATGACAAAACAGGGTCTTTCAGTATAGGAGTAATATCTTTAAATGTAATACCTTCTTTTGGGAAATTCATTACATCTCTTATCGAATCATTTATTCTTTTAACTAAGCTCAAACTTTAAATCAGGAGAATTAAATTTTTAAATAGGGTGCAATTTTAAGATATATCTGTTCATTAACCAAATGAATTTCTTTGATTTTTTCTTTGTTCATATATTGCCCGTGCTGTTGTCTATAATTAACAATAGCATTTGCTAAATTCCAATTAATATATGGATGAAAAATTAAATCTTTAATTGAACATATATTAATATTAATCTTTATAATTGACGAATCTGAAATTAAAAATTTATTTTTTATTGAGAGAAATAAACTATCAGAAATGGAATAAACCTCTTTCAACTGATTAATTCTTACATACCCCCCTAATTTATTTCTATATTTAATAATATAACTAGCTCTTTTTGGTCCAATACCTGAAATAGTAATTAATTGATTACTATCTGCTTTATTAATATCAATAAATGATTTCCTTTTAAATACTTTTTCTTTTTTAAATAATGCTTTAAGTTTTTGTTTATCCAGTTCAATAATTTTCATACTATCCAAATCTTCTCTATACCAATTACTATGTCTAAGAAGTTGAACATTATAATCGATATTTTTTAAAAAATAAGAATAAACTTTTGAAGAGCTTTTATAAAAATAAACCGTGTCAAAATGATTGATTAAATTATAGTTAGGTTTCTTAGTTTTAAGAACTAATATAAAATCTGAAGTTTTCTTTTTTGAATTTGATTTTTCTGGGAACAAAACAATAGAATCCAACATAATCTTTTTATCAGAATTAAAAACATAGCAATTATATAGCTGCTTCTTATTCTTGAAGTATTTTATTTTGGATTTATAATTAAGTATAACATTTGCCTGTTTTTTTGAAAAACCTAAATTGATCCAATCTTCTTTTGACCAATTATTTGGATTAGAACTATTTGGCAAATTGACTGTATCCTTTTCTACGCCATCTTTTTCAAAACCTTTGTGATTATAGTCAACTATATTAAGAGGCTCAATTGGTTTGTCCCAGTTATTTTTAAATAAATAATAACAACATAGTAATAATATTACAAAAAGCAGAAAAATAACACCCCTACGCTGAGATGCTGAATAGAACATTTATTTAAAGGTTTTAATTTCTCCAGATTTAATTCTATTAAAATAATCTACCAAATCCTTTTTAATCTCACCAGCAAAAAAGTATAGTGCAAAAATATTTGGGAAGGCCATACCTAATATCATCATGTCTGAAAAATCTATTACGGCTCCAAGTGTTGATGAAGATCCTACAATTATAAAAAGAAGAAATATTGACTTGTAGGAATAATCAGCTACTTTGGAATCTCCAAATAGATAAGTCCAAGATTTTAAACCATAATAAGACCATGAAATCATAGTAGAGAAAGCAAAAAGAACAGCTGAAAAAGCTAAAACTATCTTAGACCAACCACCCAAAGCATGTGCAAATGCAGCTGAAGTAAGTTCAGCCCCCTCAAAACCTTGATTATTTTCAGCAAATCCTGTGAAAATCAGTACTAATGCAGTCATTGTACATACTACAACCGTATCAATAAATGGTTCTAATAACGCTACAATCCCTTCACTAACAGGCTCTTTGGTCTTAGCGGCAGAATGTGCAATTGAGGCAGAACCAACACCAGCCTCATTTGAAAAAGCTGCTCTTTGAAAACCAACAATAAGAACACCTACAACACCCCCTAACGCAGCATCTGGTGAAAAAGCACCATTAAATATTAATTTAAAAGCATGTCCTATATCAGAAAAGTTTAATCCAATAATTACTAATGCACTTAAAACATATATTCCAACCATTAGTGGAACAATTTTATCTGTAACATTTGCAATACTTTTAATACCTCCAATAATAACAACTCCAACCAGTAAAGACAAAATAAGCCCAAACCAAACCCCATTCCCTTCTAAAAATGAAAAAGTATCTAAACTAGAAAGCTGAGCAAATGCCTGATTAGCCTGAAACATATTTCCTCCACCAAATGAACCACCTATACATAGAATAGCAAAAATCACAGCTAAAACCTTCCCAAGATTTGTAAATCCTTTCAATTTTAATCCCTTACTCATGTAATACATAGGCCCTCCCGAAACTTCACCGTCTTCATCAATATTTCTATACTTAACACCAAGTGTACATTCAATAAACTTAGATGACATACCTAGTAAACCCGCTAAAATCATCCAAAAAGTTGCTCCAGCTCCACCTAAGGTTATTGCAACTGCTACTCCAGCTATATTTCCTAACCCAACGGTTCCTGAAAGAGCAGTTACCAAAGCCTGAAAATGAGAAACCTCCCCTTTATCATCTGGATCATCATACTTACCTCTTACTAATTGAATTGCATGAAAAAACCCTTTAATATTAACAAACTTCATGTAAAGCGTAAAAAAAACAGCTCCTAACACTAACCAAAGAACAACCAATGGAATTTCTAATCCAATAAAAGAAAATGGCTTGTAAAAAATAACTTTAGACATTCCTTCTACAATAGGTTCAAAAATGGCATTTATTTTATTGCTAATTGACTCTTCTGATGACTGAGCAAAAAATAAAGACGGTATTAAAACCATTGTGATAATTGATAAAATTTTTTGTTTCATTATTGTTGTTTTAACTGTTGATCCATTATAAATATACCTTCTTTAAAATCTACAGGATTGTAATCTAAATCTCTTTTTGCTTTGCTTATATCGAAACCAGTTACAAGAGGTCTTTTAGCTAATTGATTTAATGATGCTGTACTAATAGGGTTGATTAAGGTTTTATCTAAATTATAAAAATCTGCAACTTGATAAACTAAATCAATTATACTGTAAGTGTTAGGACCGGAAAGATGATAGAAACCATATGCAGATTTATCAATAATTGACACACATCCCTTTGCAAGGTCTTCAGCCAAAGTAGGAGACCTAAACTGATCATTTATAACATTTATTTGGTTTCCTTTTTCAATTTCTCCTTTAGCCCATAATACTAAATTAGATCTACTCATATTGTCTGTTATACCATAAACAATAATAGTTCTAGCTATACTCCATTTACTACAAATGTTTTGTACTATTTCTTCAGATGCTAATTTAGATTCTGCATAATAATGTAATGGATTTGGAGTATCTTTTTCAGAATATGGACCGCTTTTCCCATCAAAAACAAAATCTGTACTTATATGTAAAAGATGAGCGCCAATTTTTTCAGCAGATTGAGCAATAAACTTCACTGACGTAACATTTACTAACCAACAATTTACCCTATCCACCTCACAAGCATCGACGTTAGTCATAGCAGCACAATGAATAATGGAATCAGGAGCTTCTTTTTCTATTACATTATACACTAAGTTTTCATTTGTAATATCTAAAGAAATATATTTATAACCCCCTTTTTCTATAAGCCTATTTTCGCCTTTACCTGTGGCAATTAAGTCAATATCATTTCTATTTTTAAGTAAGTAAATAACTTTTTGACCTAGCAAACCATTTGCCCCAGTAACCATTACTTTTTTATTCATAAACTATATGCCAAAAATTTGATTGAGTTTTTTAATCTCTAAAGAATTTCCCAAAACAATTAACTTACAATTAGGGACAATCTCCGTATTATCTTTAGGGTTTATAATGAAATCTCCATCAGGGTTTTTAAAACCTATAATATTGCATACTGGAAATTCTCGTTTTAAATCTTCAATTTTTTTATATTGAAAATCAGCAGGAATATCACTAAAATCAATACTTTCTAAATTAATTTGATTTTCTCCTTCTATAGAAATTTCGTCAATAAATTCCAACACTTCTGGCGTGGCAACTAATTGAGCCATATGAGAACCACCTAAAGAATCTGGCATAATTACATTATTTGCTCCTGCAATTTTTAGTTTTTTAACAGAAGTTCCTTTTGAAGCTCTTGCAATTATTTTAAGCCTAGGATTTAACTCTTTAGCTGTTAACACAACGAATAAATTATCAGAATCAGAAGGTAAAGTTGTTATAAGAGCTTTTGCATGGTTTATACCACATTTTAACAACAACTCATCTTGAGTTGCATCTCCCTTAATACAGTTAATTTCTGTCTGAGTTCTAAAATGCTCAATGATTTGATCATCTTTCTCAATAACTAAACATTTTGTTTTATGCTCCAATAAAGTTTCAAGCGCTTTTGAACCAACTCTTCCATATCCACAAATTATCACATGATCTCTTAATTCCGTTATGTTTTTCATGTATTTAAACTCTTTGAAATATTGTTTATAGTCACCACTTACTATGTACCCTGTTATAGAAGTAACTGCATAAGCAAATGTACCAAAACTTGTTATGATAAGAAAGGCTGTAAATAATTTTCCTTTATCAGATAATTGATGAACCTCACCAAAACCTACTGTTGAAACTGTAATAATTGTTTGATAAAAAGAATCCAATGGCCCCCAACCTTCAAAAAAAACATATCCAACAGTACCTACAAAAATAATAAGCAAAAGCACTAAAAAAGAGTATAGCACTTTCGAAAACAACCTAAAATTAAATAGCATTCTATTCATCTACTCTATTTTAAATCCCAAACTGTTTTTCTCTTTTTTCTAGGTTTTAATTTATCCTTATTCTCCAAGATAAAAGCCATTAAAAAGTAAATTATAAAAGGGCTACCAAAAGCAATAAAACTGATATAAATAAAAAGCTTTCTGAAAACTAAAGGATTTACTCCAAATTTCTTACCTAGCCATTCACACACGCCAAAAGCTTTCTTTTCAAAAAAATGTAAAATTCTATTTAGTATAGGTAGTTTTAAATTCATATAAGAAAACTTAATTTACAAAAAATTAGCCATTTTTTGTTGAATTTCTTGAGCGGATTTTTTTGCTTTTTCAGCAAAATCTTTTTCTGAACCAGCATATATAATGCCTCTTGAAGAATTAATAATTAAACCAATATCATTATTAATACCGTTTTTAACCACTTCATTTAAATCTCCTCCTTGAGCACCAACACCAGGAACTAAAAGAAAATGATCTGGTACTATATTTCTAATGTTTTTTAAATCGCTTGCATTAGTAGCCCCAACAACAAACATAGTATTATTAACATCACCCCATTTACTTACCTGATTTAATACTTTTTCATAATAAAAACTATTTTCATTATAACTTACTTTTTGGAAATCTAAAGCTCCTTTATTACTTGTAAGAGCTAGTACAATAGACCATTTATCTTGAAATTTCAAAAAAGGAGTTATAGAATCTTCCCCCATATAAGGTGACAAGGTTATTGAATCAAAATTATATGTATTAAAAAAAGCCTCAGCATACATTTTAGATGTATTTCCAATATCTCCTCTTTTAGCATCAGCAATGGTGAAAATATCTTCAGGAATATAGTCTACAGTCTTTTTTAAACTATCCCATCCTTTAGAACCCAAAGCTTCATAAAATGCAATATTTGGTTTATAAGCAATACATAATTCATGAGTTGCATCAATGATTCTTTTATTAAACTCAAATATAGGGTCATCAAAGTCTAATAAAAAAGATGGTATTTTATTTATATCTGTATCCAATCCAACACACAAAAAGGACTTCTTCTTTCTTATTTGCTCTATTAATTTGGATCTTTTCATTATTATTCAATATTACTTTCATTAAGCTTTTCTGCATTCTCTGCCATTATAAGGGCGTCAATCATCTCTTGAATATCTCCATTCATAAAATTACTTAAATTATAAATAGTTTTTCCAATTCTATGATCAGTTATTCTACCTTGTGGATAATTATAGGTTCTTATTTTTGCAGATCTATCACCGCTTGAAACTAAAGATTTTCTTTGATCCGCTCGCTCTTGCTCCAACCTCTCTGCTTCTGCTTGATATAACCTAGAACGCAATACCTGTAAAGCTTTCTCATAATTTTTGTGTTGAGATCTTCCATCTTGACACTCTACAACTGTATTAGTAGGAATATGAGTTAATCTAACAGCAGATTCGGTTTTATTTACGTGTTGACCTCCAGCACCCGAAGATCTATAAGTATCTTTTTTGACATCTGCCATGTTTAAATCAAAATCTACTTCTTCTGCTTCTGGTAAAACAGCAACCGTAATTGCAGAAGTATGAACCCTTCCTTGAGATTCAGTTTCTGGAACTCGCTGAACACGATGAACTCCTGACTCAAATTTCAACTTACCATATACCTCTGCACCAGAGATACTTAAAGAAATTTCTCTGAATCCTTTGGTGCCTCCCTCATTAGAGTTCAACACTTCGTATGACCAAGACTTTTCTTTGAAATACATTGTAAACATTCTAAAAACATCCTCAACAAAAATACAAGCTTCATCACCTCCAGTTCCAGCCCTAATCTCCATTATAACATCCTTATTATCATCTGGATCTTTAGGAATTAAAAGCCACTTAATTTTTTCATCTAACTCTATTTTTTTTTGTTGGAACTCATCCAATTCTAGTTTAGCCATTTCTTTAAATTCCTGATCATCTTCAGTTTGAATAACTTCCTTTGTGTTGACAATATTATTTAAGACATTTTTATATTCTTTGAATGTTTCCACAACTACCGTAAGATCTTTATACTCTTGGTTTAACCTTACATATCTCTTCATGTCAGAAATAACATCAGGATCTACCATTTGTTTTGCAATTTCTTCATATTTAATTGCAAGTTGTTCTAATTTATTTAGTAATCCTTGATCACTCATTAGTAAATAAATTCTCCTTTTTCAGAAATAATTGTTAACTGCTTTTTATCAGATGCTTCTACTCTACCAACCTGTTTTGCTTCTAAATTAAATGAATTACATATATCAATAATTGAATCTAAATTTCTTGGATTAACGTAAAGTTCCATTCTATGACCCATATTAAAAACTTTATACATCTCTTTCCATGATGTAGAAGATTCTTTTTGAATCATTTCAAATAATGGTGGAGTTTCAAATAAATTATCTTTTATAATATGTAAATCATCCACAAAATGTAGGATTTTTGTTTGAGCACCCCCACTACAATGAATCATACCATGAATATCATTTCTATGATTTTTCAATAACTCTACAATAATTGGAGCATATGTTCTAGTAGGAGAAAGTACTAGTTGACCTGCATTTAAAGAAAACCCTTCTAAAGAAGAGGTTAAAAATTGAGAACCCGAATAAACTAAATCATCCGGTATACTTGGATCATAAGTTTCTGGAAACTTATTAGCAATATCTTTATTAAAAACATCATGTCTTGCAGAAGTTAAACC
>CEVF01035506.1_pt1 | contig 10525 bp, 9 predicted proteins | sample 356441 | NCBI WGS metagenome assembly CEVF01 (sample SAMEA2622765, study PRJEB7988) | marine metagenome | biome: marine biome (ENVO:00000447); feature: surface water layer (ENVO:00002042); material: "saline water (ENVO:00002010), including plankton (ENVO:xxxxxxxx)" | depth 5 m
TGTATCACGCCGTTTATCTAATTCCCTTAATTGCTCTAAGCGATCGCGGATTTGCATGATAGCCACTTCGTCAAGAAGGCCGGTGGCTTCCTTGCGGTAGCGAGCAATAAAAGGAACCGTTCCACCTTCATCTAATAAAGCTATGGTAGAAATAACTTGCTGTGATTGAACGTTGAGCTCAGTTGAAATGGTTTTGGCATACTGCGTAGACATGCGATATCCTTAGGAATTTTTCGTAGATTAGATCTAAAAAAGGTGATAAATAAACAACAGAAACCTCCCCAAAAGGGGCTTCTCAATCGCTCTCGATATAGATAAATAAATTCGGGGATTGAAGCGATCTCTGTGGTTCTATTTTTTTAAGTCTGCTAAGGTCGTCGAAGCGATATGCTTTCGATCATCGTCAAAGACATCTGTGAGTTTTTCCAGCCAGTCGATTCGCAAGTCGGTGCGATTTGCATTAAAGCGCAGATCAAGTCCTTTTGGCGCGTAGGCCGCAAAAAGCAGCTTGCGTGCTCTATCACTGGCATTGGCACTGCCGCCGTGAATCAGCCCAGTGGTTGATATGGCCACATCACCCTTCTTGCCGCCTACCGAAATATATTCAGCATAATCTAAATCCGGCAGATCCTTAATATTCGTTGGATGCTCCTGGTAGGCCGGCTCCGATCCCAAATGATCAGCAATCAACTGATGACTGCCGGGCGAGATTACTGTCGGTGCACGATCCGCAGGAATATCATCAAGCATGATCATAAATGTCACCAACATTTGTATTGGCCGTGCATCGAGTTGATCACGATTGTATTGAATGTCCACATGCAGAGCACTTTCATTATAAGACCATTCCTCAGCATTCGGCAGCGTATGTAGCGTTGCTCCGGAAACTAGTTCGACCGCATTCGCATGTAAAACATCACAGGCTGCTGCTTCGAGATTCGGGTGTTGAAAAACATCTTCAAACCCCGGCCCGGTTGGATAGCCAATAATTCCGGTTGGTTTCTCATCGTTGTCATACAAAGTATCCATCTCAGCAAGTGCTGCATCAATAATGGCTGGCGGGAGCAAGTCTTCTGCAATGCTTAAACCACTGCTAAAGAAATCATCAATCTGTTTTTGATTTAACATTTAATCGCTTTTTTGTTAAATGTGACACTGACTTAGGCTCCCAGACCTGCACAAGGCAAAGCATCCTTGTGCGCTAAGCGGCGAAGTCCCACTGCTGCTGGAGGGGTCTATTTTTCGCATTGCCCGAGCAACTTTGCACTGGCGCGGACATAGCCAAGCGGACCATAGGACGCATGCTGGGAAGCGAGATAGATAATACAGTGCGCGATATCCAATAGTTTTCCCGGTTTCGCTCTAGCCGCTCACGCCCTAGGCATATGGATCAAAAAACGTCCGCTCAGCTCCAAAATTATCCATCGCCACTACCTCATCGCCACGCAGCCGCGTGCGTATGGGCTCGATGTGTAACCGCTCCGACAGTAGCAACTCCTGCTCTATAAGCGGAAAGTCGATGCGAACGGCGGCCCCAGTTGGCGGTTCCGCGACAAACAAATAATCATCGTTCCAAGTCGCCGTCGCTCCTGCCACCTGCACCGTCTCCCTCGCGACCCACGAAGGTATCCGCACCCATAATGGACCCGCCTTCTTCGCTTCGACCTGCAATCCATCGCCGGTGTAAGGAGATTGCACTCTTACCGCCTCCGTCTCGTGGTCGAAGAGCATATTGACCCAATGGCCCGATTCCTCGGAACGCACCACTTCGCGATAGGCCTCGCACAAGGACGCCACCGTGCCGCCAACAATATCCATATTGAACGATAGATTAGTCCGCCCTTTGCCCACCGACTTATGCCCGTAGGGCGCTGGGAATCCGTAAGCACCCAGATGCCGGTCAGCTACCTCGCGTAGTCCATCAATATTGTCGGGATTGGGCGGATCGGCGATAAACGAGTTGTCGCGCAATTGCGCGGGTAACAAATGCCCACGCAACATTCGCTCGGCGTCTTGGTAGTACTCGCCAAAACCCCAGCGTCCCAAAATCAGCGCCGTCTCCAGTATATCCCCCGAGTTGTTGGTCTCGCCATGATCGCTATCCTCCTGCGTCGTCAACTCGCATGACCAACCCAACTCGTCGCGCATCGACCACAGCCCATCTTCGCAAAAGGCCTTCACTCTTAACATCAGCGCGCCGTCCCCGAGCAAATCGGCCAGCTGCGCCAGAGACGACAGCACGCAGGTGATCGAATGGGTGTGGGCGGTTTCGAAGCGTTGCTGGTCGAAGCTGCCGTCGGGCAGGTAGAATTCATTGACCGCCTTCTCCTTAAGAGCCAACGCCAGATCCAAGGCTGGCACGTAGCCCGTGGCGCGATAGTACTTGACCAGCGGCCCCAGCATCCGCGCCTCGCCCTGGATAAAGCCGCTACCATTCTGATAAACGAGCCCCAACTGCTCCAACGCGGGCAGATCCCAGCGGTCGTCCGCATCCCACAACCGGCCGATTGCGGAGATGCTCTTTTCGGCCAACTCGCGAGCCTCGCGGTCGTCGCGGAAGCAGGCCAGCGCGTAGAGCGCATGGAAACCCTCGCGTAAGTTGTGCGCACAAAAGTTGATCGGCGCCCCGTCCTTGGTCTCGCGATTGAGCGGCAGCGCCACGGGCCCACTGTATGACAAAAACGCAGCGCGCCGGTGATTGCCTATCGCCGCCTCATCAACCGCAGCGCCGATCGCGTCTTCGGCGCTCAGCAGCGCGTTGAGGTGCCGCCCCGGCACATGCGCCTCGCTGTGGACCGCACTGAAAGCCAACAGCGCCTCGGGCTCAATCAGCGAGCTAAAGAAGGGCACGCCCCCGTCGTCAGCGTCAAAGACATTGTGCATGGTGCGGCAACCGAGCCGGATCGCCGCAGCGATATCATTCGTATTAACGTCATTCAACTTTGGCATGGCTACTCCCTTTCAATCCTCAGTGATCACGCTGGCTGTGCTCCAGCGCCCGTCCTTGTAGTAGATGGCGTATACATCCGATAGCCCCCACCGTCCAACGCCACCAGCGACATATCCTAGGCAATCGATGCGGCGGAAAAATATTATGTAGAGGAACTATAAAAGCCCTTTTAGTACGTTGGTGCAAACCAGTGGAGGTGGTTTTGCTCAGACTACTTGTCACAACATGAATATGGCATTTTTGACTGGGGAAAGGACGTTTTCGGTAACTTGTCCTGACTTTTCAAAAAGACGTTCTTTACGCTTCCCTCCATAAACTAATGAGACTCAAAGTCTCCTATGGGACAGCATCTATGTATCAATATTCCTTATGCTTAAATCGAACTAAATTTTAACATGTTAGACCCGAGGCCAGAGATGGACAACAAAAATACACCTATATCCCTACCCGATGATTTCGATCCAGCCGTTAACCTGCCTGCTCGAGAGGTAAACGGCAAGATTTTTCACGCTACGATCCCCGGCATGAACCTAGCAACACAGTTAATCGAAAACAGTACGCCATTAGACCTTGAAAGAGCGGAAAAAGTGCTCGATGCGGTTTTTGAATCACAGGAGCGCCGACCTGGGGCACCGCACTATGGCAACTTTACCTGGGAGCGCGAGGACGAGATGGTGGAAGATATTAACGCCGTCCACTTCACCGTCATGCCGTTGATCAAAACGATGCTACGCTGTCGCGATTCAGTGCCCGCATCCTTGCGCACCAAGGCGCTGGAAGGAATTCGCTTAGGGCTTGAAGCCATTGCCCGCATTGACGTGCATCTGCGCTATACTACGATTGCTGCGGCCGATGTTTTTGATACGTGTATCGGCGGCGAGTTACTCAAAGACGAAGCGCTCATAGCGCGCGGCCGCGACAAACTACGGCGCTGGTTGGCATTCACCGATCAATCGGGGACTTTCTACGAATACAACTGTCCCGGCTATACGGGCATGTCTATTGAACGTTTAGCCGAACTAGCTGCGCTAACGAACGATAGCCAAACGCGTATTATCGCCCGTGTTTTTGCCGCGCGCGCGGGCGTAAGTGCGCTACTGCACGGGCACCCGGGTACTGGTCGTTGGTCTGGGCCTTTTTCTCGCGCTTACCAACCGCAGATCGAAGCCAAAACCCCACCCGAAATCGACTGGATGCGTCATTGGATTGCCTCAGGCACCTTGCCCGAGTGGACCACATCTGCCTTAGAAGACAAAAGTATGCCATTAGAAGTCAAAGAAACGTCTGATAGGATCGGACAGCAGATGATAACGACGTATATGGACGAGGGATTTTCCTTAGGCGTCGCCTCCAAGGACTTGAGCAGCCAGGCCAATCGTTTTGTCGAAGGTGAGTCAAGCGCCTTTATTGCCCACTTCAACTGCGGCCAAGAAACAGGCGTACTGGTCAGCAAATATATTTTAGACGAAAAATGGCTAGGTGATTTCCGCACGACGCCATCTCGCTCTAACACGCAACTGCAACCTGATGAAGGCCGTTTCTGGGGCGTGCAGGACAAAACGCGCGCTATTGGCCTTTATGCACCGCGCGTGATTGGCGCTCGCCAGCCGTGTAGCGGGCTTAAAATGGCACTGATATGGATGCGCCGCGATTTAGTCGACGAAATCTGGATCGGCGACCGCAAAGTCGCCGCTCTGCCCGCCGACGTGCCCAGCGGCGAAACAGTCATCGTCGGCAGCGGTACGATGTGGGCGGCTATCCGTCCATTGACACGCACTCACCTCAGTTACAATCCGCCACAAAGACTGGTAGAACGTCAGGGTAATCTAGCGCTGGAAGTTTATAACTACGAAGGAGCGGCCAAAACCTTTTGGGAATTGGGTTGGCCCAGTTCGTTTTATCAGGGTATGCCCCAGTGCGGCTTTTATGCCGAGGTAGCAGAGCGAGGGACCTATGCCGATGGCGCGGCGTTTGCACAGACCGTCGCTGCGGGTCAATTGAACGACAAGGCCGAAGCAGCATTCACCTACGATGGTGGCGACGAAGAGCGTTTGTGGAACGTAGAGTATGAACGAGACGGACGCCGCTTGGGACTTAAAGTCGATTTAATGCAGTGGAAACTGAAGCAACGCTGGACCGAAGACGGAGACCAAGATTGGCCGATGCTAAAATCACCTCTGGCTCAACAGACGTGTGATGGCCGAGTCGAAGTTGGAGGCGCGAAACTCGAATGCGGTAAGGCAGCGGCCTGGATCTTGGCCGACCCGGAGCGCCAATGTTGGGTAGCTACCTACCACGGCCCCAAAGCTGCTCCCTTGGTTTTTGACGTGCCAGAAGGCAAAGTGGAAATCGAGTCGATGGGGACCGGTATGGTAATTTGGGACAAGGGACGCGTTCGTATTGAAGCCAATGATATGCGCGGAACACCCCAAATTCAGGGTGGCCAAGTCGTTTCTTAATAACTCATTATCTTTAATTTTATTCGACATCCTATGTATATTCTCTGTGGTTCGAAATTACAGGGCAATAAACGTTAGATCTGGTCCTTTGGTGGCCTCCATTCCAAAACGAGAATACGAAAAAATCTACAGCGAAAAAACATGATCCAGTCCGCACAATCCATCGTCCAATCTAAGTTTTTTCAAAACTTTATTTTATTTTTGATTATCCTGGCAGCTGTCGTTGTGGGGATAGAGACAGATAGGGATATCGACCCCAGGTCGTTAGAAATATTACATATCCTCGATGATATAATTCTCTACTTATTTACCTTAGAGGCTGCTTTGAAAATTTTAGCAGAGGGGAAAAAGCCGTGGCGCTATTTCCAAAGCGGCTGGAATCTGTTCGACTTTGCGATCGTAGCTGTCTGCTATCTACCTGCTACCGGCTCTTTTGTCACGGTGCTGAGGTTATTTCGCTTATTTCGAGCGATCCGTCTCATTAGTGTGATTCCAAAATTACAAATACTAGTGGGGGCCTTACTGAAATCCATCCCGTCAATGTTCTACATCAGCATCTTACTTTCTCTCTTCTTCTATATATATGCCGTGATGGGTGTGATGCTATTTGGAGACAATGACCCACTTCACTTTGGTGATTTGGGCGTTTCTCTACTTACCCTTTTCCGCGTGGTGACCTTAGAAGACTGGACAGATGTGATGTACCTTCAGATGTATGGGTCGGACATTTACCAAGGCTTTAACCAATCTATCGAAGGCATGGACATCGTACCAAAGGCGCAGCCCGTGGTGGGTATCCTTTATTTTGTTTCCTTCGTTCTCTTTGGGACAATGATCATGTTGAACCTCGTCATCGGAGTGATCATCAACTCAATGGACGAGGCGCATAAAGAGGTGGATCGAACGAGTAAAGAGAACGCTGAAACCATTCAAGATATGAAGGCAAAGCTAAAAGAAATATCGGATAAATTGGATACGTTGTAGGAGCTCTAGTGCCCCTACAAACCAAACCTTATATTGGCTTGCAGGAAAAAAGATACTAACATCGACACTGACAGTCAGGTCAGCGCTTAAGGATACCTCCGTTAACATCAATCGTAGTACCGGTAATATAATCGGCCATTGGTGAAGCCAGAAATAGTGCCGCGTAAGCTATTTCCTCCGGTTCACCCAAACGCCCCAGCGGAATCATCGCTGTCACTTCTTTCCGCTGATCAGGACTCAATAATTCGGGATCGGCGTCTATTTGACCAGGTGAAATAGCGTTGACCGTGATACCATGGGGAGCCAAGTCGCGGGCCAGCGTCTTAGTCATCGCAGCTAAACCACCTTTCGAAGCGGTGTAGTGTACGCCACCTGAAACCCCACCAGTCTGGGCACTGACCGAAGTGATATTCACGATCCGTCCGTCTTGCTGGCGTTCCATTACCGCTGATGCAGCCCGACTGCATAGATACGCTCCAGTCAAATTGGCTCCAATAACTCGATCCCATGCTGCGGGTTCGATCTGGTCTAAGGGACCAAAGTCAATCAGCCCCGCATTATTGATCAACACATCGAGACGCCCCCACTTAGCAACTACGCGCTCTACCGCATGATCGACTTCAGAAGCAACCGCAACATCGGTAGGTAATACCAAGGCCTTGCCACCCAATTCATTCACCTCGTCGGCGACCTCTTTCAACTGTTCCACGGTCCGCGAAACCAGAGCTACTTTCGCCCCTACCCGTGCAAAGACCAACGCGATCGCTCGGCCAATCCCACGACTAGCACCAGTAACGAAGACAACTCGATCAGAAAAACTTAGCAGCGTTTCAAAATAATTTTTATCTACCATAGATTACTCACTCCTTACAATCATCACTTTCCGGCCGCAACCCGGGTATTTCCATATAACGCCCGTTGTCTTGACAAGAAATCTGACCGCCATCAACTATCAGATCTTGCCCAGTCACAAAGCTGGCATCGTCCGAAAGAAGAAAGGCGCAGACCGCAGCGATTTCCTCGGGCTGTCCATATCGGTTCATCGGAATCTGTTTTCGATAAGCAGAACTGAAAAGTGGCTCCTCAATCTCCGGTGACGCCGAGGTTGAAACCACCCCCGGAGAAACCGTATTAACGCGAATCTGGTCAGAGGCGAACTCTCCGGCTGCCGTGCGAACTAAACCCAAGAGAGCTGCCTTTGAAGCATCGTATGCGGCGTTATTAACGCTGGAACGATGAGCATTACGACTGGCAGTGCAGACGATCGCTCCGCCTCCAACTCGAGCCATCTTTGGTACCAGCGCCCGCATAAAGGCAAAGGGCGAAGAAACATTGACTGCAAAGTTCAAATTCCAGATCTCATCGCTCATCTCGACAATCGAGGCTCCAGGCCAAACCCCAGCGTTGAGTGCGAGACGAGTCGGTACTCCGTGTGTTCGAATCAACTCGTCCAGAAATCTTGTAGTCGATTCGAACTGCGCCAAATCAAAACCGTAGGGCACAATTTCTTCGTGCTGGGCAGACAGCGAAGCCAGGTCTTCCGCCGAACGATCTAATGCGAGAACTCTTAACCCATCGCGTACGAGGCGGTCCACGATCGCCGCACCGATGGCACCTGCAGCCCCAGTCACTAACGCCAGAGGTCGGTCATCATTGCTCATATTCAAATCCGAGTGCAGAGACTGGGCAGAAAGCAATAAGTAAATACCGACGTATTGATCGAAAATCTATTTCTTGATGACATCTTCGAATTCCTGGAAAATTTCAATGCTGATTCCGTCGGGATCTAACCCATACATAGCACGAGCAACAGCAATCCCATCGCGTTCAACGTCAATCGGCGGATTGATCGCACCATAGCCTGCATCCCCCAGTAATTTATAGACTGCGTCTACATCATCCACTTCAAAAGCCAGATGTGAGGAACCGATAAAAGGATTATCGAGTTCGCGCTTTCGCCCTACGGGGTTTTTATACTCAACAAGTTCGAGAATGAAATCATTAACTGGATGGCGCAAGATCGCGACTTTCAACACCACGTTGTCGTGACCGAGCATCCGATCGTAGGACGGTAAGTCTTTGCGCTCGGAGACACGTACTAGTTCAAGACCGAGCAGGTCGCGGTAGAATGTAACTGAAAGCTCCGCATCAGAGACAGTGAAACCGTGGTGATGGCATTTGACTACGGGCATCGCTTTGCTCCAGTAACAGGGGTTAAAATATTTTTAGACTGGCACCACGTCGCCGGTCTCTTGCGCATGGCGAGCTGCAGCACAAATAGCCACAGCTTCGATCATATCGGCAGTTATAGACGGAGATTTCCGTGTCGCTACCATATCTCTGACAATACGTAAGATCTGCGCCGCACCAAAGGGAAAATCCCAGTCACTCATCGGCGGCGAATGGATCGCGCCATTAGGGCCATACGCACTAGCGTGAAAAGCGCAGTGCCACACCGTACCAACATCGCAATTCAGCGTTACTCCCCGACGAGGCCGGTCCTCTCGATCGCCGTAGCTTAAATGAACTGTATGCAAATCCGTATCGCCCATTGCCCGTACGTTTTCGACACCATCGCCGAAGATGGCAATGGCCAAACTTACCGCATGAACATGTCCTGCCATGGCGGTGCCCCCACCCTGAATCGTACCAAACTGCAACTCTCCCACTTCATCCAAACGCCGGGCAAAACGCGTCGCAACGGGCAGCACACGCAGGATCGAAACTGAAGCCATTGGAGTCTGATGCTCAGCAGCTAGGCCAACCAATTGCTGAGCATCATCCACCGTTAGAGCCAGCGGCTTGTCAATAAATGTCGCTACGCCTTTCGACAGGCCAGGGCGCGCTAACTCAAGATGATCTGATCCATCACCGTTACAATCGGCAATGAAGACCAGATCGACTCCATCGCTTACTTGGGAAAAATCATCGCAAACCAACGGCCGATCGTCGAAAACCTGAGCCAAACACTCAGCTGCCGCGCGGTCTTCGTCCCAGACTCTAGCCAATTCAAAACCCTCGACAAAATCGACCGAAATCTGCCGAGGATCGCTGTAGTCAGTATAAAAATAGAAATGGGCGCCTCCGTGCTGCCACGAGTAAGTGGCCTCTTGATCAATTGGCAACGGATGCTGCAAGCGTAATGGATCGTGTCTGGCACATAGGGCAGAGAAATAAGCTCCATGCATATCGCAGCGGATTAAGCCGACGCGTATAGGTTTGTTCATCGCTCTCCAATAGCCACTAAAGAAATTCAATTCGTTAAAAAGCAGATGAGATCATGTGCGCAGTTCTAAGAATGCTAATTGCGGACGTTATGGTCAGAAAAACAAAAATTGCGCTCACTATTCCCTTTTGATCCTGTAGGGTTGAGATAAGCGAAAATGTAAATATATTTTGAGTTAACATACAGAAGCACGCCCGGTATTTGTTCCCTACGAAATAAAAAGGAGCAGTAATGTTAATAAATTGCACGTTATCTTCAATGGCCGTCGCCTCCTTACTGCTTCTATCCACACTCACATCATGCAGTGACGACTCCACAGATCTCGTATTTGACCCGAGCAATGAAGAAGTTACCGACGAAAGTAGAATTCGTTTCACCAAGGCGGCAAATTCCGATTGGCAACTTGTAGAAAACCAAGATAGAATAACTTCAAACGTGTGGCTGACACGTAGGAGTCAAGGTCTGCTCTTTAATGCAAAGGTTGAGAGTGAGCATAATGGATCAGGACCTAAGGGAACAAAGTGGTTTCTCGGTAGCCTTGAAGATTACTCTGAAGAACAATTGCGTTCACTTGAATTCGTCTCCATGAAGAGCGCCTCTAATTCGAGGATGAGAGATGCTCCAGGCAAGACATTTATAGTTCATCTTGTCGAAGATGACATTTTCATCGAATTGTTGTTTCATTCATGGGGGAACAAATCGGAAGGTGGAGGTTTTTCGTACTCACGAACCAAAGTTAAAGAATAGCCGAAAGTATTTTATCCTGTAGTTCTCAACTTACTGACTAAGGCTGATCATCAAATCAACTCTTTAAGTCTAACTAAGACGCAAGCCACGCTGCGATACCAAAATTTAGCACCAGATGAGTAAAATAGAGTAGGTGGTATATCTAGCATAACACATCAC
>CEVF01027318.1_pt1 | contig 10491 bp, 8 predicted proteins | sample 356441 | NCBI WGS metagenome assembly CEVF01 (sample SAMEA2622765, study PRJEB7988) | marine metagenome | biome: marine biome (ENVO:00000447); feature: surface water layer (ENVO:00002042); material: "saline water (ENVO:00002010), including plankton (ENVO:xxxxxxxx)" | depth 5 m
GTAGGATAGCGCATGGATATAAAACAGATTAAGAAGAAGTTGTATTAGACTACACTTCTTGCCAGATTAGACGTTAGCTAGGTTTTGGTTACACGTAGATGATTCAGGGGGGCAATATGACGGATTACACGCTGGACGCAGCACAGATTGCGCAGTACGAAGAAGAGGGTTTTCTGCTGCTGACCAATTTTTTTCCTCGACAAGATATGGACCAAGTGCTGGCTATCGCGCGCGCAGACCAGGCGCTTCAGGACAATGCGAACGATCGGCTGGATAGCGCTGGCAAGGTAAGTCGCCTGTCGCTGCGCTACGACTTGCCTGACAGCGTATACAGCGCCTATGCGCGTCATCGTGCCATCGTAGAGCCCATGGAACAGCTGATAGGCGAAGAGGTTTTTCACTACCATCACAAAATGATGCTTAAAGAGCCTCGAGTGGGCGGAGCGTGGGAGTGGCATCAGGACTACGGCTATTGGTATGCCAACTTCCTGCGCGCTGATATGGCTTCGTGCATGATTGCCGTCGACAGAGCTAATCGTGAAAATGGTTGTCTGCAGGTGCTTAAGGGATCGCACAAGCTCGGACGTATAGAACACAGTAAGTCAGGTGATCAGACAGGTGCTGACATGGAGCGCATGAGTTACGTAGAAAGGCAACTGGAACTGGTATATTGCGAGATGGATCCGGGTACGGTGCTGTTTTTTCACAGCAATTTATTGCATCGTTCAGATCCTAACGAAAGCGAATATTCGCGCTGGGCCCTCATCTGTTGTTACAGTGCTGCTTCCAATCCTACATTTCACGCAGAGGCGGAAACCGGTCATTACAAAGTCTTAGAGCGATGGAACTCCGAGCAGGTAGGTGCCGCCGCTCAAAAGCACTGGAATCAGGTGTGTGTTTAAAATCCTAACCTTGAATCGATTAGAAAATAAAGTGTCTGTGCGTACTTAAAAACGAAAAGCGTATTACGTCGTCGATTTAAATAGCTGCAGTGGATTGTTAGTAGTGCGGCATGCTCTGCTATGAATAGTAATTTTATGCATTACACAATATTGGTTTTTCGTATATAATCAAACATGTGCTCGTGCGTAAAAGACATTTATTCTTCAAACACATAAAAGTTCGCGATAACTGTGAGCAATTAGGATGCAAAACTATTTGAATTTTAAACGTCCATCATTTATGTGTGAAGATGTTTTTGAGGCTGAATTCAAGATCCCTACAGAAAAAAAAGACATTTTCTGGCATAAGCTTCAACAAAGAGAAACTTTTGTAGATGGACAGATACCACCATATAGGGTAGAATTTGAGTCTGAACAAACAGTAGGCACGTTTCATATTGGAGAAAAAAATATTCACCACGGACCTTTGTTAAATTTACCTGGAGAAATCGGCGACATCTCGGAAACATACAGAGCGCTACATTACTATTACGGAAGTTACATAGTTAGCTTTAGGATTGTCAGGCCAGTGCTGCTGGAGTTTTTTAAGACCAAAAATGGTATAAAAATAGTTTTAAGAAGCTACGTCCATCCCTTCTTTCTGATATTATGGCGATTAGGTAATACTTTTTTTTGGAAGCAATTTAGTCTGATATTTTTATTGAGAAAATAGAATGAAACGCGGCTCTTGGATAATATCGCAAACTTGGGGAAACCTTTTCTTTCTCAATTTCATTACGTCATATGGAAACTTAAGAAAAATTGTTCCGCAACATTTAAAACTCGATTCTTTCCAAGGGTATTATTTCACTAGCATTGTGCCCTTTCAAATGTCTGATGTCAGTTTTCCATTCACTCCTTCTCTACCATTTAGTCGACTAAACGAACTCAACTTGAGAACATATGTGACATATGAAGATGTACCAGGAATTTATTTTTTCACACTTGATTCAAATCATCGGATAGCAAACTTTGTAGCTCGTAATTTCTTTCACCTGCCATACAGATATTCGAATATGCACTTACGGAAGAATGAGAATTTCTACCAATTTAAATCTAACCATGCGGAATTGAGTTTTAAAATAGGGCAAAGTAGAGTCAAAAATGACAGAGATAAATTCATAACGGACAGATATTTTCTATTTACTCAAGATAAAAAATTTGTTTTGAGGGGACAGGTACTACACGAGCCTTGGGTTTTGCATAATGTGGAAGAATTGGATTATGTAGAATCGTTAAACGATGAGTTCGGTGTCAAAGACTATGTTTATTCGAACAGTTTTTATTCTCCTGGATTTGATGTTTATTTCAAGCCATTTAAAAAAGTTGGTACAATAAGCGCATGAATGTTGCCAACCGCTTATTTTCTTATTTGAAATAGTGTGTTTTAATTCAGTACGATTAAATTTTTTGATTACACTGACTAATTAATTTGCAATACTTAACATACTAATTACACCTGCCTGTCCAGAGCCATTGACAGAGCGCATTTCCGCTGTGTTTAAACCTTTTTTTAAATCCCATTCCCAAGAATTAGGTTTTTCTTCCCACCTTTTACGATTTAAGCGTACTTCAAAAAATGCAAAATCGTGCGTCGATGATTCAAGACACATGACGAGCTGTTCTTTGCCTTTTTTGTATGTTGCAGTGTATCGTGTTTGATTTAATGTTGGGTAGAAATCTGCTCGTCTGTTAGTGTGATTTGAGAAATGTTTCAGAGGTGGCACTTTGTCTTCAGCCCAATTTAGGTAGCCGTTCCAAGACCAAACCTCTGTTCCTTGACTAACGGGAATGGGAAATTGTCGACTAAAGACATCAAAACGTGGTATTATTCTGAAGTGACAAAAACTACGAAAGAGAAAATAAGCTCCTTGATCGCCGGAACTAACTGAGTGTTCGTAATCGCCTTCCCAACAAACGATAGGAAGATTTTCTACTAATTTTTCAAGATCTTGATAGAATAAGTATGGTCGCTTCCATGTTTCAGTGTCGTCAAGCCTATCCACGAGTACTCTATGTATTTCCTCAGTATCTAGCGGAACCAATGTTTTACGATCGTACCAATAATAGTCGCGTGTTGCGTCTAAATGTATCCATTTGTCGTGATCATTAGACCATACTTCGCATATTTCGTGCCCGGTCATGCCTTCGCTGTGAAAATTCAAATGGCGAGCTGGAATACCGAAACTTTGTAAAGCTGCAGCTAAAACTACGTTAGGATAGAGACACATCTTGTCACGCCGTCTTTTCCCATACTCGTTCATTAAAATATTACAGTTTTTATCGCGGCGAATATCTACCCATTCATTAGGATCCCATGGAGTATGTGAAGATCGTTCGTTATCCAATGGAATATGATATGCCCAACGGTGAAGACGCTGTATCATTTCAAATTCTGTTTGTGCTCCAGCAACTACTGAGTCGAGTTCACATTCTTTACGAAGTTTTTGAAGTGCAGGAGTTGTAGGATTTTCAAAATGCATCTCGTAAGACGATCGTAGTATCTGTGGATTTCGATAGGCTGCTATCCGATAATTTCCATGGCTCATGCGGCAAAAGCAGGCGTTGAATTCGATGCTTATTAGCTTTGGTGAATTGAGTAAATCGGTTGTTCTCCATTCAACACGTGTCTGAACATAACGGCCTAATGAGCTATTAATTAGTTTGTTACGCTCGCATTTCTCCCAAGAAGACCATGTATCGTCTCTTAATGCTTCGGTTGATCCTGTTCGAAAATAAAAATGGATATTTCCACCAGCTGATTCGCACATATTCCAGTCGAAAAATAAAGACTCTATGTTCACTTCTGTTAGCACTGGATCATTTTGCTGATCTGTGCAATTAAAAACACGACTAACCAATTGTCCTGCTGGCAGGTGACGGTCCAATAAACAGCGTATTACGTATTCTCCACGTTCACGGCTCCACGATTTGCCACTATCTACGCTAAAATGGCTATCTGTGGGTAAGCTATCTTTTTTTTCTGCTCCCTTGTTAAATTCTCGATAGTCAGCCACCATTAGTTGCCAACCAACTTTACCATCAACAGAACTAAAGCAGATATCGTTGTGTCCGGAATGCAACGTTTCTTTAGGTATACTAACGTAGTACCAACGGCTACAAGCTAATTTTGTGTACTGGAGAGATTCTGGTTCTGATATAGAAGAGGATGGACGAAAGATTTCTACACCGTTAACCTGAAGACGGAGAGTTGCAAGATTATCTTTGTCTTCTATTGCAATGAATCCTATTTGTGCTGATTCGCAAGTTGAATCTTCGATGTATAAAGTCTTTCGAATCTCTATCTGTCCGTCAACGCAAATGAAGGGTTTAATTTCTGGATTGTCTGAACGCCCAGATCCGGGAGAGTCACTTTCTATTACTTCTCCACGAAATAGACAAATTCCATCATCGTCATTTGCCATCCAAAGAGCCGATATTGATTCTGCGTCTTTGTACAATTGCTCTGCGTTAATTGTGGTGCGATTTTTTACTAAATCGTTTTTGGGTTCCATTATGAAAATACCTCGTCAATTAAACCAGTGACGCAAAAGCGGCAAATAAAGTAGTTATGAGGACATAGTCAGAGTAGTTTAAGTCGATTCTTAAAATAATATGGATTTACGGAAGTTAAAATAATTTTTATTGATTTATGCTTAAAACACGAAACGGAGGATTGTTTTTTCTATGGAATAATGTTATGTAGAGCTGGTGAAAGAGATTTTTGCTGTGAGTTTTCATCAGTATTTATTTCCAAATCCGCTACTGATAAAAGGGTTCAAAATTAGCTAACATTACATAACATTCATCTTTTATTTGTATTTCGCGGCAAGTTGTAAAGAGTTACTTATTTTTCTGCGGGAAGGTATAGCTTAGGCCGTTTTTTGAGTATTTGCTCAATCACTTAATTACTTCCTTGTACTGAGCACAGAATATAGTTGTTGCATTTGAAGCTGAATGGAATTTTCAGGCAAATATCACATTGAAGATAAATAGCAAAAATTTTACTTCGAACCTGATTTTCTCTCCGAGCACCTGAGTCACTATCTAGCGCTAGAAATGTCTTCCAACCCTCTTGTCAGAGAGCGAATAACACCTTTCTCCTTAGGGTCGTAGGACCAGTTAGTGTCAAAAAAACTCAAGACTTGCTCGTTACTATAATCGCCGAGCGTTAAGCAGTGAAATTGTGTTCCCTTGTTTTGCTGATAGTGCGCAATTTGCTGGAAAATGTCTTCTCTCAATTTATGCATTATAAAGTCTGAAACTACTAAAACATCAGCATCTTCATAGTCATTATTGCCGAGTTGCCTTATGGCTTCGTTAAGTGCCAGAGTTGCGTCGGTTCCTCCGTAGAAGGACATATTTAGAAAAGCGCTTATATCGTCAATGCTATTTGCAATGTCATGTAAGTCCAGCGTTTTAATCCCGACAGAAAAGTTAATTAAATAGGCTTTACGGTCTTGATTCATTGCCATTTTCAAAATCGCTAAGGTCAAAACTTTAGCGATTTGTTCCGGTATCCCAAACATACTTTCGCTGGTATCCACGCAAATTATGAATGGTCCTTTCTCTTTTTGATGTATACTTTGATAATTTTCACTTATTTGATAATCGCTTTGTACTAACTCTTTGTCCTCATAAAGGGCAGTTAACAACTGTTTATCAGCGTATTTTTTAAAAAATACCGTCTCCGTTTCAGGAAAACCTAAGTAGCAAGCTTCACTGCTCATCATATTTTGAATGTCATCACTCTGCTGCGCTCCTACGATTTCGGCTTTATTTTGCGGGTTTTTTACCCATTCCTGTCGGATAATTACCTTATCTAAGGTTTCTTCTTCCATCTCAACTTGCGCTTCTCGCATTTTTCCTAACAAATCCGCTAGCTCTCTAATCGAAGATTCGTTCTCTAGCAATTCGTCATATTTTTGCAAAATGTCTAAAGAGGTTTTCTCCCATAGTTTACGTGAGAAATCCCATCCAAGATAATCAGAAAAGGGTTCAATGATTTCCTGAAGTCTCGTGTATTCATTTACTTTTTCTTCAAGTAGCGCCAAATGGATTTCTTCTTCTTCCTCGTATTTGTTCAACTGATATTTTAATATCTTACCATGCAGAATCGCATCCCATTGGGCTAATAAATCGTGTAAAATGACTTCTATTTGTTCTTTATCTTTCATAGATATATCTGAAAAATCTTTACCATCTATTAGTTTTTTGAACTGTTCTTTAAAAAAAAGGTGGTCGACTGATCCTCGTCCGTATTCCAATTTTAGGAAGTTCGTTAATGCTGACCATCGTTTAACGAAATGTTCTAATGGTGTAACAGACCAGCTTTCAAGTCGCTCCAGTTCATCGTAGAAGGGGTTTTTCTTATTTATCTTTTTATAAGTCTTCTTCAACCATTGTAGGGTGTCTAGGATAACTCGCTGTTGGATTTTTTCGTTGCTATTGGCCAAATCCAGCAAACCGTCGATTAAGAATAACTTATCTAATGCACGTGTGAAATAGTTGTAATATTGGTCGTTTAACTCTGGGATTAAATTAACTTCCGAACCAAATTTGTTTTTTATGTATTGAACTAGGTATTTCCTCATGGTTCGGTTCAGTACCCCACCAAACTCTATAAACCTATCATATTCTTGATCAATTTCTTGCATAAAAAAACTAGCCTTTAAGGTCTTTTGAAGAGACATGAAACATGTGTTTCTTCTTTCAATCAGTAAGACTTTTCAAGTCTGGATTTGAATAGGCAAATTGTATTTTTTCTAAACGGAGTAGCAACGTTTTTAAGCTTTTAAAAACTTCTTCGTAATTTTTTCTCACAACGTCTACGTAAACATTAGGGACAAAAAGGTGCGACTCTAAGCGCTCTATCTCTGTTGGACGATTTGTCTCCATATTTTCAATTTGCTCTCGTATTTTTTGAGTTAAGTGCTGATAGCGGTCGTCCCAGAATGCATTAACCACTGGATGAGGTTTTTTTATAATTACTTCTTTTCGTTCTGCTAATTTGGTTTCTAACTGATAATTAGTGGATTGAGAGTCACGGAACACTTCTATCGAATGCTCATTCTTACCACGAGTCGCTTTGATTCTATTTAGTATGTTTTTCTCAGAATCGTAAAAGTTTATGACGCGGGCTTCACCTAAAGTTAATTCGCGAAATTGCCCTATACTCACAAAATCACCTTGGAAATGGTCATCATGTTTGACCAATCGTAAATATTCGTCCTCGAACGTTATTAATATTTCTTCGCTTACCGTGTGTTTAACTCTTATTTCCTGATCTACATCATCCTCAAACTCTTCGACTTCTTTCTTGTATGTGTTCATATTGACCGCTAAGGTATATCCATGTTTGGATACGGCGTCCACTACAATCGTTTCAATCACTTCTCTGTGAATTGGTTTGTTCCAAAGGCAGTGTATTGTTAAAAAGCAATCCATTAAGTCAACTGAAGGTCTCCCATTTAAAAAAGCCGAGCTTCGCATCAAGCGTATTATTTTTTTCCATCTCCTGTCGTGAATAACAATCTGATCCCCACCGACTCCAACTCTGTTATTGTATTCTTCTATTTTTATTTTTATTAACTGAATGGTGTTTAAAACTTCTGGTCCTAGAGTAACTTTATCAATAAAATTACTCCAGTTATTTAATTCGCTTTGGCTTATTTTTTCTTCGGGTTTGATATCGTCTTGATACACATCTTGAACATCTGTTATCATGGTTAAAAAGTTTTGAAACTTTTTTATATTACCAAGCTCTAATCGAATTAAGAATCGATCCCAAATCGGGGCCAAAGATTCGCTTTGTGGTGGAAGCTCATTCGATGCTGTAATTATTCCTCTGATATCAACAGGTATCTCTTCTTCTCCGTTTCGGTACACTTTTTCGTTAAGTATTGTCAATAAGGCGTTTTGTATCGCAGGTCCTGCCTTCCATATCTCGTCAAGAAATACGACATTAGCACCCGGAAGGTAGCGTTCTGTCAGCCTTTCATATTTATCTTCGTCTTTGAGTTTTTTTATAGAAACTGGCCCAAATATCTCATCGGGTGTGCTAAACTTGCTCATCAAATATTCAAATGAAGTGCCATCGAGTAACGCGTATCTAAGCCGTCTGGCAATCAAGCTTTTGCCCACTCCAGGCGGGCCAAGGAAAAATATACTTTCCTCTGCGACTACACTCAGAAGAGCTAACCCGATCGCTTCCTCACGTTCATAGAGTCCTTTGTAGAGGGCGCCGAGCAACTTTTTGATCTTGGCATTTGATGTTTTAAGCAACTTTTTGCTTAAAACGTTAGGATGATCATCATTTTGCATTTGTCAGTCTCTCATTTGCTACGGTAGCTTAATCAATTAGTTTTTGTTTTTCGGATTTTGACCGTGAACAAATTGTTGTAGAAATAATTTGATGGTATGATATGTGCTTAACTTGTTAAGAAGAACTTACAAAATAGATCAAATGCAAATAGAAAGAGAAGTTTAGTAAGTAGATTCACTAAGTGATTTGTGGAGATATGATTTACATGTTATTTACCTAAGCCCTAGCTGACGCAGACTAAAAAATAATAAATAGCAATTTTACTATTTATTACGAAAAGACAATATAAATCCATAAAACAACAGCGGCCGTGTATTCAATTTTCTTCGATACCGTTCCATGACGGCTTGTAAGGGATTGCTAATTTAGTACTCGTTTGCAAGGTGTCAATGAGTTTATTACTCAAGTAGTGGATAGCCACTTTGGTGAGGCTTTCATCAAAAATTTTTAGGATATCGAATTATACAAATCGCACATTGTTAATACCATCTTCGCTGGGTGCAAACGCTTCTGGGATTAGCAAACTGGAAATGGCAGCGTAAATGGTTGCTTTAGGTGCTACGCTAAAAACATGAGAGACTTTATACTTCGAGCGCGCAAAGGGCCTTCAACGCCTGATTTTTCATCCGATGATTTGCCTGGCGCCGGCCACTTAGAAATCGTCTGCCACTGCATCGCGAATGCCCTGTTCTATTCGCTACAACTGCGCGATGGCGTGCGCGTCCACATTGCGTTGGATGGTCCTGCTGCTCCGCCTAAGATCGTGCGCATTGAGAGCGATGGGCTCGGTTCACTCGATGGGTTTGACGAAAGAGCGCTCGCCGCGGTGTTGAGCCGAGCGCTGGAGGACGGGCGGGGCCTAGATCTGGACGAGGAAGTCCAATCTAAACCAGGCGTTTTTGTCGCCAAGCGGAGCTTTGAATCACTTGTTCGTCAGCAGAGTGAATCTGGCGATGTGTACCTGTTGCAAAAGCGCGGTACCGACGTGCGCGAAGTGACGTTTGCTGAGCGTTCGACCTTTGTTTTTTCTGACCATTTATCCATGCCTAAAAAAGCAGATAAGTTTCTCCTGCGCCTCGGCGCGCGTTTGCTGAGCGTGGGGCCTAAGATGTTGTTTGCATCGCAATGCATAACGTTAGTACACAACGAGCTGGATCGACAGAGCAAGCTTTGATTTCTTGCTCTCATGTAGATCGTGGCATATTTTTTTGTCCATGATGAGATCATTATATATGGGTGCGACGGGTTTGCACCACCACCAACACCGCTTGAATGCGTCCGCGCACAACACGGCCACCGCGGGAGTGGATGAGGCGGAGGCCGTAAGCTTGCGCGTAAGCGGAGTGCAGCGCGAAAACGGGGGTGTCCAAACACATGCGCAGCAGGTTTCGTCAACAGATGCTTTGCGTGAGGCCGTTGTACATATCGATGCCGTTCAGTCTTTTGCTGCCCAAGTACGGTTAGTGCAGACGCAGGATGATCTGCTTGGCACTCTCATAGACATAAAAGCGTAAGCGCTGTTTTCCATGTTTGAGAAACGTCTGACTCTGCTCATTATACCCGAAGAGGGTGAGAAGACGCACGAGTTTAAGGTGCCCCGCATTGTCCTGTGGGCGGTGGGGCTGTGCTTGCTGTGCAGCATCGGGTTGATTGCGGTGGGAATGCACAGCTTCGCTCTGTCGCGCGATCTGGAAAAGGTTGTCGTGCAGTTGCAGCGCGAAAAAACGCTGCTTAAAGCCGAAGTGGAACAGATTGATCAACTTGAGCAAGTGCTGCTGCGTCTGCAGCGCAGTAACGAGCAACTGCGCGCTATTTTGGGTGACTGGGATGAGGGAGAGGCGCAAGGCAATGCGACCGATGTCGACGAACCGTTTATTTCAGCACGAAGGCGCCTTAACTGGGGATACGTAGAATCGGTGCCTACCGCCTGGCCGTTGGCCGGTCCGCTGGTGCGTATGTTTAGTGAAGAGTTTCCTGCGGTTATTATTGCCGCAGTAGAGGGTAGCCCAGTTTGTGCCAGTGCGAGTGGGACCGTGGTGCGCGCCGGTTACAATACTGTTTTGGGACAGCTAATCGTTATCGATCACGGCAATGGCATTGAGACTCACTACGGGTATAACAGCGCACTCTTTGTGTCTGAAGGAGACCATATACTAAAAGGGCAACACATCGCTCATTCCGGGCGCGGGGGGCGCGCGCCCTACGAGGGGTTGTACTACGCAGTGC
>CEVF01017217.1_pt1 | contig 10484 bp, 5 predicted proteins | sample 356441 | NCBI WGS metagenome assembly CEVF01 (sample SAMEA2622765, study PRJEB7988) | marine metagenome | biome: marine biome (ENVO:00000447); feature: surface water layer (ENVO:00002042); material: "saline water (ENVO:00002010), including plankton (ENVO:xxxxxxxx)" | depth 5 m
GAGACTAGGCCGCCTGAGTTGGCCTGAAGCGTCAAGAGGTGGGTTTTCCGGGCGAAGACCGCTTTGACGATACGGTGGCGGGACATGGATACCGTGGTCTGCGCGAGGTCCGGGTCGGCGACTCCGACTCCCTCCCAGCGGACGAATGAATAGCCCGTTTCGGGGGTGGCGTGAACTACCGCGTCGGTATCGTATGCGTAGGTTCCGGAACCGGATGCGGCGCCGCCCTCGGATGCATTGACTTCCAGCTTAGGGGTGGTAAGGTCGTGGAGCTTCAGGAACTGGGCCTCGAAGGGGGTGGTGGACCAGGCCTGGTCCGAGCTCGGCACTGGGTTGAGGAGGACGAAGATCCCATTGTCGAGGAGGTCCTGCCCAGTACGGGGATTGTTCCAGAGAAAGTCAGTCCGCCGTGACTCCTCGAAGGCGGAGAGGTTGGAGACGTTGTAGATGCGGTCCCTCGAGATGCCGAGGATGGAGTCGCTTCCGCCGGGGCTGAGGTCGAAGGTTCCCGATTGCTGGTTGTCCTTGTCGAGGTTGACGAAGGCCAGCACGACGTCGGCGGTATCAGGGGTGGGGGTTGCATTTTCCCATTTGGCCACCGCATGAATCTTGGCATGGGCCGAGTCGGTAGTTATTTCGTTGAGGAAGTAGCGCCGGGAGGAGCGCAGGGCGGGACTGGCCAACCTGGCTTTGCCGATGCTGGCGTAGGCCTTGTAGAGTTGGTCGAGCCCGAAGTCGTTGTTGTCCCAGATGGGTTGCATGGAGTTGTAGCGTTTGAAGTGGGCGATTTGCTTTCCGAAGTTGGTCTCGTAGTGGTTGAATCCGTAGGTTCGGGAGATGCCGAGTTCCTGACCCATGAAGGACATGGGAATCCCGGCGTGGGCGCTGACGGCCGCGTAGCGGATAAAGGCCTGCCAGGGATCCAGGTAGTTTTCCTCGTCATGGGAAACATTGTTCAAAAGAACGAGGTTTTGACCGTAGAATTTGCGACGGTTCTCGATTGCCTCGCGGTAGCTGCCTGGGCTGGTTGCGGACTTGATGGAGAAGAGAAGGTTCTCGTTCAGGACGTCGAAGTGACGGCTCGAACGGTAGGTGACCGCACCACCGTCGAGAGATTCGGACATGAAGACGAAGCTCCATTTCCTGGACCGGGCCACGTTGATGACGTACTCCCACATTTGCGGGGGAAGCCCTTGTCCGAAATCGGCCCGCAACCCGTCGATCCCGGTCCTCTTCTGGACGGCCGCCGATTGTCCGTCGGAGAGTCCGGTCTTCTCGAGCCAGTAAGGCACGTAGGAGGCGAAGTATTTCCAGGTAGCCCGGGTCAAGGGGGTCCATCCCTCACCCGAGTAGATGAAAGCGTCCTCCTCGTTTTGGTGGGGGTTTCGTTCGGCCGGGTCGTTGCCCCGGACGAGGGCCGAATATTGCCCGAAGTAGACGTCCTTGACGTCGTTCCATTTGCCGAAATCGTCCCGGTCGGGAGCGGTTGCCACCTCGCTCTCGTTTCGGGCAGGGGAACCGTAGTCCCCGATTCTGGAGAAAAAGCCGGGTAAAACCGACCTGATCATGTCCCCGGCTGATCCGGTCCCGAAGATCTCCACCCCTTTTTCATCCAGCTCGACATCCCAGGCCGCATGATTGAAGGGGGCGTCTATCATGACGTTTACCTCCTTGGCATCCGCAGCCGCCACGAAGTCCCGGAAGGCCTGCATGGCGTCTAAGCGAGTGTTCTGCGAGCTCAACTGGGGCATGATCTCGAAAAAGTTCTTCACTGCATAGGGGCTGCCGGGATCGTAAGGTTGCCCGTTGACCGTTTCACGTCCTTGCTCTCCACGCGGGTGAATGGGTTGAAACCAAAGCCAGTTGGCGCCCATGCCGGTCAAGTAATCGAGGTTCCAACGGTTGCCGTCATGAAGGCTTTCAAAAGTGCTGCGGCTCGCGAAGTCGTCTCCCGTGGCATCCACCGAAAGGGGGTTGAGTTCGTACATTACGGCGCTCAGGGCCACCGAGGGGGTCACTACCACGGCGTGGTCCCGGCGACCGTCCGCAGTGTACCAGTGCCAGACGTCGGCATCGTCCTGAAGCTTGAACCGGGCGGTCAGGCGGTAGGCTCCGGTCTTGGTCGCATTGATCTCGCATACCCAGGCGCCTGCTTCGCCCCGGGTAGGGTCGAACGCCATGGCATGGACCTGGAAATAACCGTTGTTGTTGGCCATGGAGATGGAATCCCGGTCGGGGGGCTGGATTCCATCCTCGATGCCGTCTCCGTTGGCGTCTGCCGAGGCATGGTCCCTCCGGTTCAGGTTGGTGTATACTTGGGCCGTGATGACGTGGGGGGTTTCCAGGACGACTTCAAGTTTTTCGGAGGTAACCGCTACCTCGTCTGCGAAGAGGTGGGTGGTGGTGTAGTCCGCGTTGACGCCGTTTACCTTGAGGACGGGGTTGACGGGACCATAGCTGATGAAGTCCGTTCTGACGGTCCGTACGGTACGGAGGTCGACCCCCGCGATCTCGTCCTTGTAGTCTACGACGAGGCTTTGGTGGAAATCATCGGGTGCTCCTTCCGGGTTGCGCAGGATGGGGAGCCTGTAGGCGAGCGCGGTCAGGCCCGGGGAAACCTCTCGCTCGACCCAGGCACCCGTCAGGTCCTGAGCCACGGCGGAAGAGTAGGGAGGCTCCTGTACCACCGAGGCATCAATGCGGATGGACAGGTTGGCCAGAACCTGAGAATCGCTTTTGCCCGCGACCAGGGAGGAGCTCAGGTAGGTTTTCATGACGTAGTCCTTACCCACCTTCTCTTCGTCCCGCTGGGGCCAAGTGACGAAAAGCCGGTGACTGGGGCCACTGGTCCGGACGGTGCGCTCGAGAATCTTGAAATGGCCGCTTGTCTCGTCGAGGGAGAGGTCCGTGGAGGATGAAGCTTCCCGCAGGGCGATCCTGACGGTGGCGTTTCCTCCTCCCGATGGGACGTTGCGGTAGCGAAATTTCCACTCCTTGGGGTAGGTGGCCCCCATGGGCTGCCGGGAGACGACCTCCTCCGCCACGATCCACGCCGAGGCATTACCTTCCCCGCTAAGACCGTTTCCGTTCAGGGCTCCGGTTTGGCCGTCGTCGTTGGTCGGATCCGTGTCCTGGACGTGGAAGAGAACCTCCACGACGCTCGGGTCGGTCCGGACCACGAACCCGTATTCCGACCCGAACAACTCTTCACCGTCGGCTGCTGGGAAGACGATCTCACCCTCGGGGCGCTTGAGGTCCAGGTAGAAGGTTCTGGAAAAAGTATTGTAGATGGGGGCTTGACCCAAGCGACTCAGGAAGGCCCGGCCCCTCACGAAATGGAACCCTTCCTTTAGCCCGGTGGACTGAGCTCCCCAGTCACTATGGGGACGGTATTGGATGGTCTCGGCATTGAATCCTCCGATCTCGAAGGTGGTGAGCATTTGCTTTTTGAGATCGACTGAGGGGGCGTTCTTGGGAAAAACGCTGGCTAGCGAGGTCCCGTTACTCTGGTCCCGGCATACCCCAATCTTGTACTTGAAGGCACCCGATGCGGGGAGTGAAACAGTTGCCTTCCACCAGTCTATGGTCGCCTCCTGCGAATCGGAGTGGGAGTAGGAGAGGGCAACGACTCCAGTGGCTCCTCTTCCACTTCCGCCGGCCCCCTCGGGGTTACTCCCGTTAGTCGAGTAGTAGAGGCGGGCCCGGTTGATCTGCAGGCGGTAGCCGACCTTCAGCCAGATTACGGCCGAGTCCCCACTGGCATTGAACTGTCTCTCCCCCCGGTCGTTGAACTGCTCGGGATCGTGATAGACCCAGTGGGCGGTATCGTCGGGAAAGGAAGCCGCTCCAGTTGACCCGTTGGTGGTGGCTAAGGAACCGTCCGAGGCATTCCATGAGTAGGTTTCCGCGCCCGCTGAGCCGATTTGGTTGCGGGCGGTATCGCGAGCGGCGAATTTTTCCGGGCCCTGCCGCCCGACGAATGTCATTTGTTCGTAGCCGTTGTAGACGTCCGTGGAGGTTGCGGGAGCATGATCCCTCTGTCCGTTTCCGTTGAGGTCCATACCTCCGTCCAGCTTGAGAAGCACGTTCTCGGCCGAGCCGTCGGCTCGGACGACGAAGGTAAGGTTGCTGCCGCTGGTAACCCTGGGTATTTCCCAATCGTAGCTGAAATCGGTAAGGTTTGCATCGGGAACTCCGTAAGGGTTGAAGCCGGGGTCTCCGTCCGGGCCATCGGTGCGCCTGACCGAGACAGTACCGGTCGCATTTCCATCTTGGAGAATGGTCAGGGGATGTCCGCCTATCCTTTCCCAGAGGTCGGACGCTTCCGGGCTCCGCAAGGAGAAAAGGAAGTAGCCGCCGGCAGGAATCACCACTTGGTTCAACTGGCTCGCGTATTTGTAGAAACCGCCCCCGTAGGAGGAGTAGTTGTATAGGTAGGCATCGTCTTCTGTTCCACCCACGGCGGGAAAACCGGTGGTGAAACCACGGGCCTGCCCACTCGAGTAATTGTCGTTCATCATGATCAGGCCAACCGTGCCGGCTCCGTCGGACATGCCCGGGGCATCCCTTTTGTCCATCCTCTCGTAAATCACCACATCGGAGTCGCTCCACCGGCCGACTTGGTATCCCCTTGCGAAGTGCTCGTGAAAATAAAGCAAGTTCGGGATGCGGACGTCGCCCCATTGACCGAGGAAATTGGTGTTTGCGTGACGAGGGAAAGCCCCTCCGCTTCCCTTGAGGATCCCGGCCTTGTGATTTCCGTCCGAGTAGATGATGCCGATTCCTCCCCGGGTCAGGTAGAGGGCGTGCTGAAGCTCCCGTCGGGCGGCGTATTCGCTGTCGTGGCTCTGGGCGTGCATGACGGAGGATCCGGGAGCGAAGCCGTGGCTCCCAGGGGCATCCATGCCGGCAAGGGTTCCCCAGGGGTTCCCGAGCTGGCTGTTGAGGTGATGCCTTAGGTCGTTGTCCAGCAACCTCATACCGGCATTGAGGTAGTCGCCTACAGACGGTGGAGCCCCTAGGTGTTCGCCGAACATCATGGCGTCGTCCCGTGGGAGTTCGGTGTCGAAAACGGTATCGCGGTGGTTGTTCCAGTCGGAATAACCGCGGGTCAGGTTAAATTGCTCCTGGGCCTGCCCGAGGTATCCGTAATTGCTTCGGTCGCGGTCTTCTCCGAAGGTTGCCCCAAAGAAGTCGGGCGTGATGTGCTTGACCGCATCGAGACGCAACCCATCCGCCTTGGTTCGATCCAGAAGCCAACGGACGGCACGGTTGAGGTAGTCCTCGACGTATTCCGAGTAGTAATCCTCGTTCTGTTGGAGATAATTGCTCGTCAGCCCGTTTCCCGAGCCGAAGCCGACGTAAGTCCCATTCGCGTCGTAGCAATAATATTCCGGGTTGTTGGGGTGGCGCAAGAACTTGATTTTGTCGGTCGTGGCGCCTTCCCAGGCCCCGAAGTTGCGGTTGGTGGTTCCCGGCTCGGTAGCAATGTCGATGAGGTCGGCCAATCCGAGGTTTTGAACCTGCCACTCGCTCCACCATTCGCGAACGTTGTCCCATTTGCGGTAGTAGCCTTCATCGGTCCGCCGGATATGAAAGTCCTCCGGCCTCATCCCGGGATAGAGGTCGTGGGGCGCGAAATCGTTGAAGCCTGGCACGTCGAATGCCCGGTGGTTCATGATGTTGTCGAAGTATACTCGGATCCCGAAACGGTGGGCGGTCTCGATCATGCGGTGGAGCTCGACCTCTGTTCCATAGCGGGTGCTGAAGGTGCCGCGCTGTTCCTTGCCTCCCAAGTCGAAAGGGTCCCAGAGGTCGTAGCCTACCGAAAGCCCGCCGCTTCCCTTGGTTGGGGGAGGCAGCCATAGGGAAGTGTAGCCTGCCTCCGCCAACTCGGGCATCCGTCCGGTGATTTCCGCCCAGCTGGTGTTAAAGTACTGAAGCATGGCCTCGCCGGGTAGGGAGACCGGGAACATGAGAAAGGGAAGGAACAGGCGAAGAGCCCATTTTCGAAGGCAAGCGCTCATGATCCGCAAGCAGCGAGTTCGAGCGAAATGCTTGAGTAATTGCTTTTCATGCCTCAGACCAAATTGGATTTCTTGTTATAGGATCACATATCAATGAAATCCATAACAAAACTAACTTTTTTAGGCCTTGAATCGGTTTCCGATTTGCTGATGTACAAGGACATGCGCGAAAGCTGAGTAACGATGTTAAAAGTGAGGCCGATCGATGGATTTGGCTCGGTTAATGGGTCTCCCGGCCCTTGGGGTTGGGGCGGGTGCTAGCCTATAACTGGGAATTTCCGAGGTGTAGATATGGAAATGCATTCATTTATTTGGGCCCAAGCAAATAAAAGGGACTTTTGGCTTTTCATCCCGCCTGAAGTAGGCAACTTTGAGCCACACCTTTCATCCGTATGGCTTTTCCCCGAATCAACATTACCCTAAAGAGGGCTATCCTGTTTCTTTTGCTGGGCCCCGTCCTGATCCTACTGGTGGCTTGGTTCTCTCGGCCATTCCTTCTGGCATGGGGACTTGAGGGGATGACCCGGGATGCCGGTTTGTCCGGGTTGGAAGTAGAGGTCAGACAGCTTGATCCATGGGTGACCCGCCTCGCTGACATTCGCTTGAAAAAACAGGATCAAATGGAACTTTCCGTTCGAGAAGCAAGCCTGTTCTACAACCCGGATTCCCTTACCATCGGGAAAATCGGATCACTTTCCCTGACCGGCTTGGATTTGCGTCTCAGTGCGGATGCCGTGCGGACGTCTCCCGGGGAAACGGGGATCGAACAGTCCGAGCCTTTGGAGAAACTTGTCGGACGGTTTCTCGAGGCTCCTTACCTAAGCCACCTTAGGGTGAGGGATTCCAAGCTCGGCCTGGACTGGGGAAAAGGCTCGTGCCGTTCTGAATTCTTCATCAAGGGCGATTTCCATCCGGAGGTTGCCCGTTTGATTCTGGATGGTTCCATCCTCGAATCTTCCAAGGGTGAGAGGAAGCCGTTTCAATTCCGTTCCAAGCTCGACCTGATGGATGAGGATGGCGAGATTTTCCTTACCGCAGACTTGGAAATTCCCGAACTCGGCGGACTGCAGTCCCTCGTTGCTTCCCTAGAGGGTATGGTCCCTAACCTTCCGGAAGATTTCAAGTTGCTGTCCGGAAGGCTTGGGGTTTCGGCATCGACTCGGCTCGCTGAGGATTCACTGCAGGATCTTTTCTTGGAAATGAATGCCAGTGGCTTGGGAATGAAGGCCTCGGACTTTGAGTTGAACGCATCCAATCTACTCCTTTTCCTTTCTCCGCAAAGCCCGGAGGAGTGGGAGGCAAACGCCTATGCCAACCTGAACGTCGACGGGAAATTTTCGGTTACGGGGTGCAAGGCGAGCGTACGGGCAAAGGGTCCGGTATACGAGGCGACTATGTCCGCTAACCTCATCAAGACCCAAGGGAATCTCCCACCCCTTGAGATCGAGGGTTTGCGTCTGCCCGTGCTCGACCTAACCCTGCCCCCCGCTGTACCTCGGGGTCAGGAGAAGGAAATTTTCTTCGACCGCGTTTCATACGAAGACGACATGCTGACCCTTATGGACGGTTCAATGGCTGTCGAAATGCGTGAGGAAGGCTCTTTGGCCTATCTCCAACTGAATCCCGTGGATCTGAATTTCGGTGATATAGGCTTCGTCGAACTGGGCTATTACGGGCTCGTTGACTGGGAGGAGTTCCCCAAGATATCCCGTCCGCAATCCATCGCCGTCAAGCGGGTCATGCTCGGTTTCGAGTCGGTCCTGGAGAATCTCGAGATGACCTTGCGGACCGAAAGCCTGGAAAGTATCCTGGTGGATCGCGTTGCGCTCGAGGCAAGTGGTCTTGGTCTTGAGCTTTTTCCGGCCAATCTCAGGGTTCGCGTTCCCGATCAAAACCCTCAGTCCCCGGGCTTTGCCCTCAGCGGCGCTACCTTGAGAATACCGGGCGAGAACGTAACGATTGAGGGACTGGAGGGGGAAATTCTTCTCGAGTCGATCGAACCCTTGGCCACCAAGGGTTCCCAGACCCTTTCCTTTGCAAAAGTCATGATCGGGGAACTGGAGGTAACCGAGGGTAATTTCACTTTTCGCGCCGAACCCGACGGCACCGTCGTGATAGAGAGCGCTCAAGCCGGGCTCTGGGGTGGGAGCGTGGGTTTGAATGAGAGCAGTTTCCAGCTCTATGGCGACGACTTTCGTTTCAACACCGTCATGGAGAGCATCGACGGGCAAAGAATCGCGGGTTTGCTCGAGGAAGTGGACGTGACTATCGAGGGGAATTTCTCGGGATCGGTTCCTTTTTCCAACGAGGGAGGGAAATGGGATTTTTCGAACGGTTTCCTCCAGCTTGATCCTTCTTCCACCGCCTGGTTGCGTTATGATGCCAAGGGCATCTTGTCCGGTGGCGTCGCGAAGGGCACCCGCGAATATGAGAAGATGACTATGACGGAGGAGGCCTTGGAGGACCTCAAGCTTGATTCCATGCGCATCGTCTTCAAGGTCTTGGAGGAAGAGCGCCAAGTGCTGATCTCGATCAAGGGTGAAAGGCAAACCGCCAAGAGGAAGATCGTCTTGGACTATCGCCCCAATCTCGTTGCCCGCTTGGCCGAGATTCTGGAGTTGATGAACTTTTCCAAGATCGGGCTATAGAATTCTTCTTGCGAGTAATATTAATACTCGGTTGCATCCTTGGGAAAGATGGGTTTACCTTTCGTATCATGAAGAGTTTCCTCAAGACCCTCTCGCTCGTATGCGTTGTTTCTCTTTTCGGTTGTACCACCATCAAGACCGAGCACCACATAACCTTGGATCACAACATCACCATCAAGATCGAAAAGGAAGTGAACGATTTCCTTGATGATCTTTACGATGACGAACCTTCAAACGAATAACCCATCGCCCAAGATCGAACTGCCATGAAGATACCCATCTTATTTTTGCTCGTCCCCTTTCTCACCGTTCTCGTCCAGTTTTCCCATGCCGATGCCGACTTGGGGAAGCGGATGAAAGCCCGCTTGCCGGACGTCCTGATTGCGAAGGACGGAGGACGGGTCGGTGAGGGTTCCGACGGTCTGCTTCACATGCGTGACGACAATGCGTCCAGGGACGACAATGCAACCGTCAACTTGAGAAAACTGGTCGCCTCCGAGAACAAGGATCGCAAGTCTCTATTTGCGGTGCTTGCCAAGAAGAACAAGGCTTCCGCCTCAAAGGTGGCCGAGTCTTTTGCCAAGGGCCTTTATGCGAGGGGCAAAAAAGGACATTGGTTCAAGAGTTCCAAGGGGACTTGGAAAAAGAAATAGCCAGTCGGATGAGAGTGGGGTCGCTGCTGATCCTCTGGGTCCTTGCTTTTTGTAGTTGCCGGCGAGAGGCTGAACTTGCCGATCAATCTCCGGTCAGAGGCTTTCCCTTTCTTGGGGAAGCGACCCCGCAGTCTCTTTCCGCGGAAAAGAAAAAGTCCGTCCGTGATAGGCAGGCCATGGAAATGGAACTGAAGTGGCTTGTACTCAGGCAAAAATTGGTCGCAGCCAGAATCGAGGTCGAAAGCGCCCGCGAGGCTGAATACAAGCTGGCCCTGGATATGGCCCGCTACGGGGACATGGAGGAACGTCTTCCCGGTAAGCGCGGCTTTATCGAGGCGGGCCAGCGCAAGGCTTGGGAAAGCCGCCTGCTTTTTAAGTCAGAGGAGAGGGAACGAGCTCAGACCGTTGTCCGCCTCCTGTTGAGAGACATGAAGGACTTGGAGGGAAAACTGAGCCATCGTGGTTTCGTTCCGCCGTTGCCTCTGGAAAAAACTGTCCGAGAATCTCTTCCCGAGGGGCAAGTCCCATAGGTTTTTCGTTGTCCTGAAATCGGGACTGAAGCAGTATGGGGGTGAATGGAAACGGTAGTCGAACGGATTCTCAGTCATCCTCTTCTTACTCTTGCCTTGCTCTTGCTCTGCATCCTTCTGCTCTATGCGGTCCTAAAGAGGTTGGTCAAGATGCTCCTTTGCGTGGCCGTAATGGTTGTTGCCTACTTTGGTTACGTTCACTTTCTGGAGGATGACTATCCTTTGCCGGATATCGATGAGGATCTGGTTGATGGTTGGCGAGATACCGTTGCCCCGCTCCTCCCTGATGACTGGAACCGGACTTTTCTCGATGGCAATCAATCCTGAGCGGCTCCCCAAAGGTCGACCTCTCACGAACCGGCCATGAGGATTCCTTGGCCACTATACTTGGCGTGGAAGCAATTGTTTCCTTCCCAGAGAAAGATTTCCTTCTTCTCCATGCTTGCCATCATCGGGGTGGCTCTCGGCGTCAACGTGATGATCGTGGTGATTGCCTTCATGCAGGGTTTTCAGCAAAAGTTTCGAAAGGACATCATAAACGCCCAAGGGCATGCCCGGGCAATATCACTGAGGTCCTCCAGCGATTGGCGGCAGCTTCCGCCCCGCATCCTGGAACAGCCCGCCATA
>CEVF01001737.1_pt1 | contig 10466 bp, 4 predicted proteins | sample 356441 | NCBI WGS metagenome assembly CEVF01 (sample SAMEA2622765, study PRJEB7988) | marine metagenome | biome: marine biome (ENVO:00000447); feature: surface water layer (ENVO:00002042); material: "saline water (ENVO:00002010), including plankton (ENVO:xxxxxxxx)" | depth 5 m
AAAGGACCACTTTTTAGGTTCGTTATTCTAGTCTCATGATGGATGACGTAACTACTGTTGGTCTCCCGGGAATATTCTCTTTCGATCCGCAATTCCCCAGCTCTCTCCCATCGATAGAGAATCTTCATCGGATCGGTCTGCTCAACAAGACGAAAAGCCCGGGGGTCCGGCAAGACCCTTTTATATTCACGGCCGCCATCATCTTCAAAGGATAGGGCTAGCAGAGGCTCCCCTTCATAGGTCATGTTGTAGTCCTTGCTCAGACGGCCGCGCCTGTGTAGGCGGACTTCCCTCAGAGCACCCGTGTGGTTTGAGAATACCGGCGTGGAGTAGGGGTTTTCGAGACGGTCGACCAGCCTTTCCTCGCCCAAGGAAAGAGGCTCGCTGATGGGGGCAGGAGCCGAAACGGACTGCACGGAAACCGTTTCATTCGTGTCGGGAGGAGGAACGGCGGGCTGTCCGAAGCTCGAATCATTTGTGTCGGAGGGAGGAGGGGGGGAGTTTCCATCCACTATTGGAGGAATTTGGGTACCCTGCTGTAGGATCAGGTAGAAAGCGAGCACGAGCAACCCGATGCCAATAACGTAGTTTTTCATGAGGAGGAGCAGGCTTTGCCAACCGCATCGACGAAGTTTTGCTCGAGGGAGGAAAAGCTTGCCTTGAGAAGTGCCGTCCGGGGCAAGACGACCAAGTCGATACCTTTGGGGAAGGAAGCTTGATTCCTGCGGAAAACCTCCCGTATTCTCCTCTTTGCTCGGTTGCGGTCTACCGCTCCGCCAAACCTCCGGGAGGCAATAATGCCCAACTTGGGTGATTCGGATTTCTCATTCCTCATGACTTGGATCCAGAACAAGTGATCCTTGAACCTCCTGCCATTCTTCTTGACGGCTCGAAACTGAGCGGCCTTCCGTAACCTCGAGTCCGGCTTGAAGCAATGGTTTGCCGACTTCAAGGGAGTACGGAAAGCAAATCCTTAGCGGAAACGCCGAGCTACCGAAGCAGTTAGGTTGGCCCGACCCTTGCGACGACGGTTTCTGAGAATCTTACGACCTGCACTGGTTTGGTTACGCTTGCGGAAACCAAACTTCCTAGCCCGGCGCAACTTAGATGGATTGTAGGTAGGTTTCATGGGAAAAACTGAAAAGCATAGGCCATCCGCGGTTAAAGTCAAACCTTCAGGATTCGCATTCCCAATTAGATTGCACTTGCGAAACGACAAGTAATCTACACAATGTTCTCTTTTGTTGTCCCGTTCGTCTAGCCAGGTCCAGGACACCGGGTTTTCATCCCGGCAACAGGGGTTCGAATCCCCTACGGGACGCCAATTTTCTAGAAGAAAACTTGCCATAGCGGTATCGCTCGCTAAACCATGCGGATGATTCGCAACAGCTCTCCCAAAGTATCCGTCAAGGGTGCTTACCATCATAATCTAAAGGGTGCCGACTTGGACATTTTCCCTGGAGAGCTGGTTGTGTTCACCGGCTTAAGCGGCACTGGCAAATCGACTCTGCTCTTTGACGTTCTTCACGCCGAAGGCCAACGCAAGTACGTAGAAACGTTTAGTCCGTACGTAAGGCAGTTTCTCGAGACCTGCCAGCGACCCGAAGTTGATTCCATCGAAAACGCTCGGCCTTCCATTTCCGTCGAGCAGAAAAACACTATCCGTAATTCGCGATCAACGGTTGGAACGATGACTGAAATTTGCGAATACTTTAAGGCTTGGTTCCCCCTAGTGGCTAAGCTGTCCGACCCTGAAAGTGGCAAATCGATTAAATTCGAAACCGCTGAGAGCCTAGCGAGTTCCGTGCTCAGTAAGTTTGGATCGCAGGACGTTGTTATCGGCTTCTCGGCAGAAAGACCCTCAAATATCGAGACGAATGAATTTCTCCGCTTTCTCATGCAGTCCGGTCAGACTCGGGCCATGATGGGGAATTCTTTCTCGCGAATCGAAAGTCTCATAGATGAAGAATGGCAGGGCCGCAAACTCTTCATCACTGCTGACAGAATCAGAGTGCGGAAAAGCGATAAGTCGAGGATAGTAGAGGCAATAACTGCCGCCCTAGCCAATGGTCATGGTTTTGCTCAAGTCAGAAACCTCAAGGGGGAAGTAATCGAAAACCTGTATAGCGGTCTCAGGTCTCCGGTTAACGGGAGAAAATTCAACACCCCCACGCCCTCTTCGTTTTCCTTCAATTCGCCGTTGGGAGCTTGTTCGGGATGCAGGGGTTTCGGGCGGGTAATCGAAATCGATGGAAACCTAGTCGTTCCCGATGACTCTCTTTCGTTAGAGGAAGGGGCGATCAGAGCCTTCTCGGGAAAGGTGTATGGCCATTACAAGGAAGAACTTCTTGAGGCATGTGGAAAAGTAGGGGTCAGTACAAAGCGACCTTGGAAAAGTCTTTCAAAAAGTGATCGCGACTTCGTTTGGAAAGGCGATTCGGATTACATCGAGGGAAATGGCAAATGGTTCGGCATAAGGTCATTTTTCAAATGGCTTGAAACCAAGAGCTACAAAATGCATGTCCGCGTCTTTCTCTCGAAGTACCGAGGCTATTTTGAATGCCCTTCTTGCAAAGGAAGCCGCTTCAAGGAAGAATCACTCTTCTGGAAATGGGATTCCCTGAACCTTTCGGAAATCTACGCTCTGCCCGTGGACGATCTTCATAGGCGGGTTTCGAAAGTTCGACTTTCAGGCAATCCAAAGCTCGATCTCCCCCTTGAAAACATTCTTTCCAGGCTCCAATACCTAATGGATGTCGGTTTGGGTTACCTTTCCCTTAACCGCACGGCAAGGAGCCTCAGCGGCGGGGAAACGCAACGGGTGAATCTCACTGCATGCCTCGGGGCTTCCCTTACCGAAACGCTCTTTGCGCTGGACGAGCCCACAATCGGACTCCACGGCAAGGACGTCGGAAAGTTAATACGGATTCTTCGAGCCTTGGCAGACGAGGGAAACTTCGTTTGCGTGGTTGAGCACGACGAACAGGTGATAAAGGCTGCAGACCGAATAATCGAACTTGGTCCGCTGCCCGGAAGCAAAGGGGGTCAAATCATTTTCAAGGGTTCGGTCCCCCAACTTTTAAAATCGAAAATCTCGGCTACCGGCAAATGGTTGGCGAGCGGCTTCGAGATAATGGAAGCCGAAGATGCTCGACCAAGCAAGAATCCCAGGAGCCACCCATGCCTGCATTTGAAGAAAGTAAGCATGCACAATGTTAAAAACCTTTCGGCAAAGCTTCCTCTGCAAAAATTCGTCTGTATTTCAGGGGTTTCGGGGTCTGGTAAATCCACCCTTCTAAACGATTTGGTCTACAAGGAACTTCGTTCTCCAGGTAATTCGGCAAAAGTTATCTCAAACTTCTCTTTTTCCGAGGTCGTTATGATAGACCAAAGTTCCGTAGTGCGTTCACCTCGCTCGAACGCTATCCTTTATTCCGATGCATGGGGACCCGTTAAGGAAGCTTTCTCCCGTACCGATGACGCAAAACGGATGGGTTACACTTCTTCAGACTTCTCCTTCAACTCTGGAAACGGTCGCTGTGAGTCGTGCTCGGGGCTCGGATACCAAGTGGTGGAAATGCAGTTTCTCTCAGACCTGCAAATTCCATGTGGCGAGTGCGAAGGGAAACGCTTCAATAGCGAGATCTTGGAAATCCGACTCAACGGCCTTTCAATCTCCCAAGTACTCGATCTCACCGTTGAAGAGGCCGCTGTGTTTTTCAAACAATTGCCCAAGACCGCAAGAAAACTAAATGCCCTGGAAAAAGTAGGTCTGGGCTATCTGACCCTTGGTCAACCCTTGAACACCCTTTCCGGGGGGGAATCCCAGCGCTTGAAACTAGTCAAGTATCTGTCCGATGTAAGAAAAGGTCACACTCCCTCCATTCTCCTTATTGACGAACCTACTACCGGCCTGCATATGCAGGATGTCGAAAGACTGATCCGATGCCTGAGGGACGTCGTACTGGCAGGGCACTCCCTTTTTGTAATCGAGCATAACCTTCAGGTGATAAGAGCATCGGATTGGATCGTGGAAATGGGACCCGGAGCGGGGAATATGGGTGGCAAGTTGATTGCCCAAGGCACGCCCTCCTCATTTCGCAAAAAATCCACTCCCACTTCCAAAATCCTTTTTCAATCTGAACTCCAGAACCCTCCCTCCACAGGCTCCTCCAGCAAAAAGCGAAAGGGTAAAAGATCCAACCTTAGGGTGGTTGGGGCTCGTGAAAACAACTTAAGAAACGTCAGCGTCGAAATACCCCCAAATAAGTTCGTCGTCGTGACCGGCCCATCCGGGTCCGGTAAATCTTCCCTAGCCTTCGACGTGATTTTTGCGGAGGGCCAGAGACGCTTCGTAGAATCCATGTCCTCCTATGCAAGACAGTTCGTCGAACAACTGAGCAAACCCGATGTCGACGCCGTCACGGGAATCTCTCCTGCAGTTGCAATTGAGCAAAGAGTCAACCGTGGAACAAGGAAATCCACTGTAGGGTCGGTCACGGAAGTAGCCCAATTTCTTAGGCTCCTCTACGCTAAGGTTGGTACTCAACTTAGCATCGTTGACCAAGCTCCCTTGACCACAAGCACCGAAAAGAGCATCGCCAAAGAGATACTCGCTAAGGCGCTTGAAAGCACTCCTTCGAGTGCCCAGCCGATCCTTCTGCTTTCTCCTTTGGTTACGAATCGCAAAGGTCATCACAAGCCTATCGTAAACTGGGCTCGGGATAAGGGATTTGAAAAAATACGCTGTGATGGAGATTTGGTCGACACAGATGGCTTTAGAGGCTTGGACCGCTACCGCCTTCACAACATCGAGGTATTGATCGAGAGTTGGAAGGAGGTACCCGGCAAGAAGGTCCTCAATGAGGCAATCAAGAAGGCTTTTTCTTTTGGCAAAGAAAGATTACTGCTAATTACTCCCAGCGGAGAAGAACTTTGGTATTCAACTTCCCGTGTCGATTCCGCAAGCGGCGAGACCTACCCTGAACTGGAACCGGCTCTTCTTTCCTGGAACTCACCAAAGGGTTGGTGCCCCATTTGTCGTGGTTACGGAAAAATTTACGAGAAGATGAAGGATCGTCTTCCCGCTTCGGGAAAGTGGTGGTCTATCGCGGACGGGGACACTTGCTCCGAATGCGAGGGCACAAGACTAAACCCGATCGCCCGAAACGTGATCTTGTTCGGTGCGGGGGGAACTCGCATGTCGCTACCTCAAATCCTTGAATTAACCCCCATCGAAGCCGCCAGGTTCCTTCGCTCAATCTCAGTAAAAAAAGAAAGTCGACCTATCGTCGAAGCCATTCTTCCAGAAATCCTGGAAAGACTGAGTTTCATGAGAAGAGTTGGTCTGGATTACCTCGCCCTAAACCGCGAGACCTCATCCCTTTCAGGGGGAGAATCTCAGAGGATAAGGTTGGCGGGCCAACTCGGCTCCAACCTTTCAGGGGTTCTCTACGTTCTCGACGAACCCTCAATCGGACTGCACCCAAAGGACAACCAGAGGCTTCTAGACTCTCTTCGCGATCTACAGGCAAGAGGGAATTCACTAGTTGTGGTAGAGCATGATCAAGAAACCATTCTTCAAGCCGATTACTTGATAGACGTGGGTCCCGAAGCCGGAAGACGCGGAGGCGACATTATTGATGCGGGAAGTCCAGCAAAGGTGATGAAGAACAAGATCTCAGCGACCGCCACTCACCTCAGGGAGGTCATGAAGCACCCCCTTAAAGGCGAATGGAGAAAACTTCCGAGAAAAGACACTGTAAAATGGCTTCGATTAACCAATGTAAAATTCCGCAACCTAAAGAATATTGATGCTCAAATTCCCCTCGCGAGGCTAACGGTTTGCTGCGGAGTATCAGGTTCAGGTAAATCCTCTTTGATCAGAGGAGTTTTGCTTGAGGGAGTTAAAGCTTCGATGACTAACGGCAAAAAGACAATAACTGAGCACTCCTATATATTGAGGAATGGAAACGTCTTCGGGAAATCCATCGAGGTCACCCAAGACCCTATCGGAAAAACCTCCAGATCCACGCCCGGTACTTACCTAGGCGTTTGGAATCGAATAAGAGATCTGATTGCGTCCTTACCGGAGGCGAAAAGAAAGGGTTTCGGTCCCAGTGATTTTTCCTTTAACGTCAAGGGTGGGAGATGTGAGGTCTGCAAAGGTGCGGGAAAGGTCAAGGTCGAGATGAACTTTTTGCCCACCTCCTACGTTCCATGCGAACAGTGTGGAGGCAGAAGGTACCGCGATGAGATACTTGAACTGGTGTGGAAAGGTAAAAACATTGCAGACATGCTTGAATTCACTTTCACGGAGGCTGCTGAATTCTTTTCCTTTGACTATTACTTGAAAGAAACCTTCTCCCTAATGGTCGAGGCGGGCCTCGGTTATTTGAGGCTCGGGCAAATTTCACCCACTCTCTCAGGCGGCGAGGCCCAACGCCTTAAGTTAGCCTCCGAACTAGCCCGCGGAATCGACAAGGGAAAACATGGTCGAGGGGCAACCGCCAAGCCCAATTTATATATTCTCGAAGAACCGACGATTGGGCTTCACCCTTCGGACACCCTCAAGTTGATTAGCATGCTGCACCGACTCGTCGATGAGGGAAACACCGTCGTCGTCATAGAGCACGACGTCGACGTCATCTCGGAGGCAGATTATCTGATCGAATTGGGTCCGGGGGGAGGAGCAAAAGGCGGATCGCTTATTTATCAGGGCTCAGCAAGGAAAATTCTGGACAATGGCAAAAGTAATACTCGGGCATTCCTAAAAGGAATAGCCAAAGAAATCGATTCTAAGGAAGGATCTTGATGAAGATCTTCTTTCCAGCCTTTAGAACGACACCGTCAGAATCCGCGGGGAATGTCGGTGCTTGGTCGCAATCATCAATCCTTTGACCATTCAACTTAATGGCGCCCTGCTTGAAAAGACGCCGAATTTGTCCCTTGGATTCGAAATGACCCGAAATACCCAATATGTTGAGCAGACTCCTTTCGTCGGGTTGTAGCGCGATCTCAGAAAGCTTGAGGATTGGCATTTCATCTGGCGTTTCACCCTTGGAGAAAACTTGGGAAAAGGAAGCGCGCTCCTTCTCCGCGACCTCGCTTCCGAAAAACATAGCGGTCAAATCGGAGGCCAGTTGCTTTTTAGCATCCATCGGATGGCAATCCTGAAGATTCTTAATCTCGTCTTCCGACTTCAAGAGCAACAATTGAAAATAACTCCACATGGCATCGTCGGAAATCGACATCGTCTTGCCGAAGACGTCCTTCGAGGAATCGTTGAAGGCAATATAGTTGTCATAGCTCTTGGACATCTTTCGTCCACCGTCCAGCCCTACCAGCAGGGGCATGGTAAGAACCGCCTGGGGGCTGAGCCCCTGGTCCTTTTGCAGGGTTCGGCCGACCAGCATGTTGAAGAGTTGGTCACTTCCCCCTAGCTCGACGTCGGCCTCAAGTACGATGGAGTCATATCCTTGGACAAGCGGATACATGAACTCAACCATGGAGATGGGCTGATTTCCACGGAATCGCTTTTCAAAGTCGTCCCGTTCGAGCATACGGGCAACGGTCATCTTTCGCGAGAGGTTCAAGGCATCCGCAAATGTCATCTCACCAAACCATTCGCTGTTTCTTCTGACCACGGTCTTGTCAGGATCAAGCACTCTAAAAGCTTGTTCTAGATAGGTCTTTGCGTTTTCGTTAACCTCATCCTCGGTTAGTTCAGGACGGAGCTCCGACTTGCCGCTAGGGTCCCCGATACGAGCCGTGTAGTCACCGATGAGAAGAATCGCCTCATGCCCTGCATCCTGAAACTGCTTGAGCTTGTTGAACACTACGAGGTGGCCAAAGGTAAGGTCGGGACGCGTAGGGTCGACCCCGAACTTAACCTTAAGCGGACGACCCCCCTCCAGTTTCTCGACGAGATCCTCCTCCCCGATGACGACATCGGTATTTCCCAATAGCTCTTCCAGATTCATTAATACGGCGTTAAGATTCGCCATCATACCTTCGAAAAGCGCTTACATCGAGCCAAGAATTCCTTTTCTTCGCTTTCTTGATAGCTTTCCGCTTGCTTTCGAGACCAAGAGCGTTAGCAAATTTATCTTTATCAACCCCTTACCCAAGCAAAGACATGACCTTATCCACGGGCGTCGAAGCCCCCGACTTCACCCTCAAGACCAAAACGCCCGAAGGGCTGGAGGAAGTAACCCTTTCCCAGTTCAGGGGACTGAATTCCGTCGTTCTGCTCTTTTTCCCGTTTTCCTTCACTGGGGTTTGCACCGAGGAAACCTGCTCGGTACGAGACGACTTATCCTCTTACGAGGAACTGGATGCAAAGGTATTCGGCATCAGCGTCGACAGCCCCTTTTCGCAAGAGGCTTTTTCCGGGAAGGAAGGTTTGAATTTTCCTCTGCTGAGTGATTTCAACAAGAGCGTTTCCCGCGACTACGGCGTGCTGTATGAAGATTTTATCGGTTTCGAAGGCGTCTCCAAGAGGTCGGCTTTCGTCGTTTCAAAGGAAGGAACGATCTCCCTCGCCTGGTCTTCGGACGACCCTAAGCAATTGCCTGACTTCAGCGCCATTAAGGACGCTCTGCAACAATAACTGCGCCGGACGGACGCCCATGCAGGACCCTCCAGCAGCCACAAGAACGCTTTCTCGTCCGAACGAAGAGACAGAGCTCTTGTATTCGGTAAGTCGCACGGAGGAATTCTTCCCGGGAAACTGTTTGGAGTCTTTTCGAAAGCTTGGCTTTCTTCCCCTCGCCTTTGGCCAAATCTTAGGGTCCTCATCCTGATTGACCCATCCTTTTTTTTACCGAAGGAAGGCGACGTGAACAAGGAAACGAATTATCAAGTTCACGTAACGCCTGAAAATGCCTTCATTCGCGTTTTCCAAAAGGCGTCCTATATGAATTGCGGGCCCCTTCGTTCCTTCTTCCACGAATGCGTCCGGGCGGGAAGGCGAAACTACGTCGTCGACTTTCAGGAATGCAGCAGCATGGACAGCACCTTTCTGGGAATCTTGGTTGCCTTGGCCATGCAACTCAGGAAGGTTGAAGACGAAGGATGCCTAACCCTCGTTAACCTCACGGGACGAAACCTTGAAACGGTTCGTAACCTCGGCATTCACAAGATTGCCGAAATTAATTCGAACGAACTCTCCCCGGAAGACGACCTTGGTGAACTGGAAAGGAGTGGAGAAGGCGAATCGGTCTCCTCGGAGACGATATATCAAGCCCACAAGACCCTCATGGACCTCAATGAGAAAAACGCCCGCATGTTCTCGGACGTAGTCGCTTTTCTTGAACGGGAAAAGGAACATTCCGCTTAGCTTAACGGTCTTCAGGCTTCATGAATGCCATCTTTTTTTTCGCCGCAGGCATTTTGATCGGCCTCGCGGCTCTTCATTTCCAAAGAAAATCCAGCCGGAAAAAGTTGTCGGACCTTCGCGACGAGAAGATTCGCCTCCAGAAGGAAAAGGAAATCGTCGTTGATTTCATGCACAACTTGGCCGTAGCCATCGGCGAGGGAGTCGCAAGGAAGAACCTTTACCAGCGGATCGTTCACACGGCCGTAATGACCACCGGCGCCATGAGCGCCTGCGTCTACGAAAAGCTTGAGAATGGGAAACTGCAGGGAGTCGCTACGGAGGGGCTCTTTCCTCCCCAGCGTAAAGTGCGGACGGCGTTGTCCGAGGAAACGGCCAGCAGAGCCCGTTTTTTGGAAAAGATCCTCAGTTCTGAAATCCTGGAGGAAGGGGAAGGCATCGTTGGGGAAGTCGCCAAGACGGGCAAACCCGTCTTCGTTCCAAATGCCCAGAATGACCCCAGGGTAGTCAAGCATCCCGACCCTGCTCTGGCCATCCGCTCCATGGTCTATTCTCCTCTTATTCACGACGACGTTGTCCTTGGCGTCCTGGTAGTGGCAAATCCTTCCAGCGGACTTACCTTCTCGGATATGGACCTTTCCCTAGTCAATTCGCTGGCCGAGCAAGCAGCCCTAGCGATCAAGAATTCCGATGCCATGAACCTTCGCGTTGAAAAAACGAGAATGGATTCCGACTTGAGCTTGGCAAGGGAAGTCCAAGGGCTCTTTCTCGCCCGCAAACCACCTGCATGCAAAGGCCTGGAGATGGACGCTCGTTACCTCCCCTCCTCGCAGGTTGGGGGCGACTTCTACGATTTCTACAAACTTACGGCCACGAAATTCGCCGTTTCAATCGCAGACGTTTCCGGCAAGGGGGTGCCCGCCTCTCTGCTGATGGCGATTTGCCAGACCAATCTACGTCACTACGTCGGCAAATCCCGGCCTCCCTCGGAGGTACTCAAGAAGCTGAACCTGGACTTGGAGAACCGAATCAGGGAGGACATGTTCATTACCCTCTTTCTAGCCATAATCGATACCCAGGCGAATACCATCACCTATGCCAGGGCGGGTCATGAACCGGCCCTCTTGGC
>CEVF01016778.1_pt1 | contig 10450 bp, 5 predicted proteins | sample 356441 | NCBI WGS metagenome assembly CEVF01 (sample SAMEA2622765, study PRJEB7988) | marine metagenome | biome: marine biome (ENVO:00000447); feature: surface water layer (ENVO:00002042); material: "saline water (ENVO:00002010), including plankton (ENVO:xxxxxxxx)" | depth 5 m
TGCCCAGATGAATGCGGACGGCAGCGGATTTGAAATGTTGAGCATGGGTTACCGCAATCCCTACGACTCAGCCTTCTCGTCGCAAGGTGAGTTATTCGCCTATGACGCCGATATGGAATGGGACATGGGCGCTCCGTGGTACCGACCGACACGAATTTGTCATGCAACCAGCGGCAGTGAATTCGGCTGGAGAGCAGGCACAGGGAAATGGCCAACCTATTTCGAGGATAGCCTACCACCAGTGGTTGATATCGGCCCCGGCAGCCCAGTAGGTGTTCTCTTTGGTACCGGGAGTAAATTTCCGCAACGTTTCCAGAGAGCACTTTACGCGCTTGACTGGACATTTGGCACAATTCACGCAATCCACTTAGAACCTCACGGCTCGACTTATGTTGGAACAGAACAAGAATTTATAAGCGGAACACCATTGCCAGTTACCGATGCTGTGATAGGTGACGACGGTGCATTTTACTTTACAACTGGTGGTCGGGGCATCCAATCATCCCTTTATCGCGTAATGTACCGCGGGGAGGATAAGGTCGATCCTGCACCGAAGCAGCCACTTAATCAGGCCAATCAGAAACGCCGAGAATTGGAGCAATATCACGGGAAAATTGATAAGCAGGCCGTTGAAAAATCGTGGCCGTCACTTTCTAGTAACGACCGATTCATCCGCTATGCATCAAGAATAGCAATTGAAAATCAGCCGGTCGATCAATGGGCTGAGCGTGCACTTTCCGAAACGGAACCGGCCCGAGCTCTTGTCGCGCTCATGGCGCTGTGCCGGCAGGGTGACTCCACTCATCAGCAAAAAGTGTTAGATGCGTTATTGAAAATAAATTTTCGTGATCTTTCCATTCAACAGAAGTTGACGTGGCTACGAAATGTCAGCCTTTGTTTCATGCGACTCGGTCCCCCGGACAACGAGCAGCGTAGCAAGGTAACAGCCGTTCTCGATGAAAATTTCCCAGCAAATAACGACCAGGTAAATGTCGAGCTGGCCCGTTTGCTTATTTATCTGGATGCACCGGGCGTGATCGCAAAAGTTCTGTCTCTGATGGAACAGGCGAGTCCTCCTCAGGTTCCTGAGTGGGGTGAGTTAATTGCTCGCAACAAAGAGTACGGCTCGCCAATCGCCAAAATGTTGGAAAATTATCCGCCGCTGCTGGAAATACAATATGCATTCATGTTGAGGAACCTGCGATATGGCTGGACACTTCCCGAGCGTCGCCGCTATTTTCAGTGGTTTCTTGATGCAGCCAAGCATCCCGGTGGACACAGTTTTTCAGGATTTCTTACAAATATCCGCAATGCTGCATTAGATAACTGCTCGCCTGCTGAAAGAGCTGCGGTGGCTGACCTGACCGGGCAAGAGGTCGAAATTCCAGACGTGATTTCGGTAACTCCCCCTGACGGACCAGGGCGCGAGTGGTCTGTCAACGGTGCGCTTGAGGCGATGCGAGAAGGTCTGTCGGGACGCGATTATCATAGTGGCCGCAATTTATTTTACGCCGCTCAGTGTGGTGCCTGTCATCGATTTGACGGAGACGGTGGATATATAGGGCCGGATCTTACGAGTGTTTCGTCAAGATTATCCCATCGAGATTTGATCGAAAATATCATTCATCCCAGCCGGGTAATTTCTGACCAGTACGGCTCTCATCTGGTGAGTACGTCAGACGGAAAGGAATTTCTGGGACGCGTTGTTCCGGGTGGTAAAGATGATCCGGAGGATTCGATTCGATTGCACACACAAGACCTCACCGCGGAACCGGTCCTGATTCTCAAGGATGACATTGAAGAGATGGCCACCTCAGCGATATCTCAGATGCCGCTCGGATTGTTAAATCCGCTCTCGGAGGAAGAATTGTTGGACCTTCTTGCCTATTTACTATCGCGGGGAAACCCCGAAGATGCAATGTTTGCGCCCAAAAGTTCAGGACGCGATAGCGACAGCGCGGGACGGGTTGAGGGGGTCTCTGAGAAGGGCTAACAACAACTAAAAACCCAAACCTATAAGTACTCTGGCCGGTTGGTGTCGGGGACAATTCCCTCAGGAGTTTCATCGCTTGCAATATCGAACCAACTATCTTTGAAGTCGATACGCGGATTTTCACCCTGTTCGCCCCGCTGCATCGCTAGATTTGCCGAGAGAGCAATCACGGCATCGGCAAGCGCTACCTCAGCGTCGCACCGCAGCGGTACACTCAACCGTTTTGGATCCTTACCGACCGAAGCTAGTTTTTCCCGCTCACGAATCGCCCAGCAGAGGTGTTCAATCTGCTCAGTGTATCCACGACTGAGGGGCCATGTTAAAGCTTCGCGTGCCAATCGGGCTTCTGGGCTTCCGGAGACACCATCAATAAAGGTGCATTCTTTGCCTCGCGGTGCAATAGCCGTTGCCTCATATTTGCCCCATTTTGGGCGAGCCAACAGTACGACCTCTTTTTCGCGATCCAGGATTAGAGATCCTTTTGTTCCGAGCACCGTTTCACCATAGCCACCAAATCCATTTCCGTTGATCGAGGAATAAGAAACGACGATCTTCTTTTCCGGATTTGTACTTGAGTCGTAATCGGGGGCCGGATATTCGAATTGGCAATAAACATGATCTGCAATGTCTCGATCATGCGGGAAGACATGTCGCCCCCCTACCGCAGTGACACTCAGTGGTTTTGCCTTTTTCCCATCCTCTCGCAATGAGCTTATAAAGATGCCTGCCGCATCAAGTTGGTGACTGCCTAGTTCTGCCATTAGCCCACCACCAGTGCGATCCCATAATCGCCACCTGATCAATTCTTCCAGTGCAGAAACATTCCGACCGCCGACATGCCTGTCACGATAGCCATAATCTTTTACACGGTTGGTAATTTCTGCGTCTCGCAACTGTTCCGTAAGGATTTCAACTTGCTCCGAAAGCGCCGCAAGGTTGTAACGACGGGCAACCGTGGGATTGAGCCCCAATTTTTTCAAGTAGGTTTTATTGACCGCTGCCAGGCGGGCCTCCAACTTTTCAATTTCGTTACTTATCAATTGTCGCTTATCGGCTTCTGTGCCCTTTAGCGTTGTCAGTTGGTTTCGCAGTGATGCTATCTTTTTGGGGTGTGCATCTAATTCGCGATCGAATTTTTCAAGTAAGGCAATTGTTTTTTTGTCTGTGATCTTTTTTTTCGCTTCGGCTTTCACGGTGTCGTACTCTTGCTCGGCATTCTGAAGCATTTCTTTTGCGCGAACAAGCTTTTTCGCCATAGCCGGATCAGTCGGCAGAGGTTTTTGCCAGCTATCGTTTCCTGGGAGATTGTCACGATGCCACTGTGCCCGGATGTGGTGGATGGGGCCAATCAGATTCTTTTTAATCAGAGCGACGGCATTATCATAAAGTACGCTGTAATGTCGTTGATGACCTACGGCAAGCAACCGATCGGTTTCCTCGGCAACGCGACCCATTTCCTTGCACTCGTGAACGCTGTGTGCCATCAGTTTTTCGCAAAGGACATGTTTGCCTTTACGCATGGCTTGAATTGAAGCCGGAGCGTGAAGGTGAAGAGGCAAAGCAACTATTACGGCCTCGACTTCCTCATTGTCCAGAAGCTGGTCATAGCCATCTTGGTAAACTGCGATGTCCTCTCGGGCTGCAGCCTCATTAGCGTATCCATAGACCTTCATCAGCCCGGGTCGGACCCGCCGTGCGTTAGCGCTAGATTTGTCTCCGTGAAACGCGCGGTAGATGTTATAGGGTCGAATATCGGCAATCGCGACTACTTTCGCGTATTTTGGATTCAGGGCACCGATTAAAACGCTGCCCTCATCACCTGTACCAATGACCCCGATACGAACTGGACGATCGATAGTTCCGTAACCAAAATATTTCGCCCCCAAGCCATTCCCGGAAGTGAGGTTATCCTTAACGGTTTCGGCAAGCAGATTGCCGGCGGTATGCGTACTCCCGACTGCGGCATAAAAATTCTCCATGCCAACATCTTTATCCTCGGGTCGAATGTTCATACGCTGTACTCCTTTCGATTGACGTTGGGAGCGTTACCCTCAGGCGTGGCGTCATCGTCGGGATCAAACCATGCCGGGTCAAACTGTACTCTGCTTTCGGTGTTAATTGCTTGATTGGCAACCAATGCGATGACTGCATCGGCGAGTGCAACCTTCGGGCCGCAGCGGGGCTGATTGAGCGGATCGCGGTTACGGATGCACCAGGCCCAGTGTTCGATTTCTTCGGTATATCCGCGGCTTACCGGTCCGGTAGATGCCTTTGTTTCGGCCGCAGCATAGGCACCGCTTTCGGTCGTGTCTAAGACTGGCCCAGCCGTTTTATCGGCTTGGACACTGGTTGGCTGATCCTTGCGATATAACTCAACCTCTTTCTCGCGGTCGATCACAATTGTTCCTTTCGTGCCCATCACCACTTCGCCATAGCCACCGTAACCATTGCCATTGATCGAAGAATAGGTAACCACGATTTTTTTATTCGGGTCGCTATCATACTGCGGCGAGGGAAATTCGAAATTGCAATATACGTGGTCAGCTGCGTCGCGATCAGGCGGAAATAAGTGTCGCCCCCCAACCGCCGTAACCGATAAAGGATGAACCTTTTTGCCGTCATCACGTAATGCGCTGACAAAAATGCTTGCCGCATCTAACTGATGACTACCTAGTTCAGCCATGAGCCCTCCACCGGTGCGATTCCAAAGCCGCCAGCGGATTAGCTCCTCATGTGGTGAAAAACTCTTCACGGTTCCATCGGGAAGCCTCAGCTCAGGTGCTTGATAACCGTATTTTGTCGGATCGATCGACGCATCTAATAGTCTCATTTTCGCAAGTTTCCGTTTTGCCTCTGCCATGTCCCTCCGAGAACTAGCAGCCGGATTCCATTGAGCGTTATCGGCCGAGAGACTGTCGAGCAATTCGGCCGACTCCAGTGCGTAACGATCCATCTCTCGCCGGAGCGCGTCGTCGGGAAGCGGTTGTTGCCAGCTGTCCCGACCCGGTAGATTGCCCCGATGCCATTGAGCACGAATGTGATGCAAGTCGCCAATCATGCCTCGACGTATCATCTCCCGTGCATTGTCGTAGAGGATGCTGTAGTGCCGCTGGTGACCGACGGCAAGAATCTGATCTGATTTTGAGGCGGTCCGGGCCATCTCCTTGCATTGGCCCACGCTGTGGGCCATTAGTTTTTCACAAATTACATGCTTGCCTTTGCGCATCGCTTTAATCGATGCCTCTGCGTGCAAGTGCAGTGGCAACGCAACAATAATCCCCTCAATGTCAGGGTCATCAAGCATTGCCTCATAGGCATCTTCGTAGACTGCGATATGGCGCCGTGCATCCGTCTCATCAGCGTAACCGTATTTAGCAATTAGCCCTGGTCGAGCAGCGAGTGCACTTGTGCTCGAGCTGTCTCCGTGGAACGCGCGGTAAATGTTGTAAGGGCGGATATCAGCAATGGCTGTGACTTGGACATAATCCGGATTGATTGCCCCCATTAATACACCGCCTTCGTCGCCGGTGCCGATAACGCCAACGCGGACCGGATCTCGAAGGCTGCTGCCATAACCGAAGTAGACACTTCCTAGCCCGATACCACCGACGACGCCCGCGGCCAATCCTCCCCGAAGTAGATCACGTCGTGTGAACGGCGAAGCACCGGATTCTGACTTCCGCGCGGCATTTTTGGATTCAGTCGAAGAAACGTGATCGGCCATGATTCGGATTCCACGTGGTTATAGGCGTAATACGGTACTACGCACCCTTTGGTTTGCAGCAACTTGATAAACTCATTTTAGGCAGAAAGTGATCAATTCCGCACCATCTTCCCGAGGGGGTAGCGGTCAAAAGCAGGCATCCGATCAGCATGACGACCTGGTAGCCAATCGTGCTATATCCAACAATCCAGGGGGGTTGCGAAGCGATTACCGTCACCAGAAAGAGTCCCGCTGAAAGGGATGCAAAACGACTCACCAGTCCGATGACCATGCAGCCACCGATCAAAAAATGGCTTACCATCAAAAACCGATCAAAACTCGCCAGTGTATTAGACCCTACCGGCAGAGGTCCGGCCCGGAGCTTTTCCTCCGGCGGTACAAGCTCCGAGAGTTCCTCCTGGAAACTGGCCTGCAAATCATCAACCGCAGTCTGAAATTGGGCTGCACTCGAAGCGAGCTCTTTGCGTTTAGCTGCGATTCGATCCGTCTGATAGGGAACATCACTCGCGCTGTCATTGCTTTCCCAATTTTCAAGTCGCGCTAGTTCGTGGCGGTAGGCAGCGATGTCGCTACGCGCCGATCTAAAATAGTCAGCCAGGCTTTTTTCGTAGTACGCAAAAACTTTATCAGCTCGCGTAAGATCATCTTCATCCAGCTTAAAATGGTTCGTTGCCTGTTGACGAATTCGACCGAAATCAAACAGAATCTGCTGCTGCCAGAGGCTGTATGGCTCCTGCTCGAATTCGACCCACTCTATCGATCCGGGAGGATGCGGGTTTGGGTGATCAATGCGCGCTTTGGCCAACAATACATCGAATTGATGGTTGCTGGGCAAGGCGGATTTGTAGAGTGGTGCTAGGGGTCCTTTGGCTTGTGAGAGAAAACCGGCTGATGAAAAATCGCGATCCAGATTCTTGCTGCGTCCACTCTCAAAAAAGTACCAGCCAATCGCGATCCGCATGGCAACCAGAAGCACAATCACGATCGTGGGGTAGGGGAATCGACTTTCCATGTTCACCTTCCAGGGCGAATTTATCGGCTTTTCAAAGGGATAAAGTATCCCGCGGAATAGAGGTGGGGGTGGGGAGGGACTGTGCGCAGATTGACCGTTTGCAACAGGCCTTATTGTAAGGAAAATATCTGGCAATGACCAGTGTGCGTTGGTCTTACGCAGCCACGCGGATAACGCGTTTTCCGATCGCTGTGCAGAATGGCCAAACAAGGTAACAATACAACACGACTGCAACTGAATCGGAATCGGACCATTGCAAATGAAAATATTGTTAGGGTATCCCGTTGAGGAGCGCCATGTGGAAAAAATCCGATTGGTTGCCCCGACGCATGAAGTTGTTGCGGCCGCTCAACACGAGTTGCCTGATTTATTGATGGAGTCTGATTGCTTTTGCGGCCACGTAAAGGTGCCAGTCAACTGGAGAGCGATCGTCGACCGCGATCGTCTTGCTTGGATCCAATCCTCGGCGGCTGGTTTAGATCACTGCTTGCACCCGGCAGTCATCGAGAGCGATATTGTCGTGTCGAGTGCGTCTGGCGTTCTTTCGGATCAGGTTGCCGAACATGCCCTTGCGCTCATTGGTGCATTAGTCCGTCGATTTCCAGCATTCCACTCAGCACAACTGAGGCGTGCTTACAACCGTCAACCAACCGACGATTTGCACGGGAAACGAATTGGCATTGTCGGATTTGGGGGCGTTGGGCAAAGGGTTGCCGAATTGCTTGCCCCATATCGCGTGGAGATTGTTGCGACCGATTATTTTCCGCAGTCAGTGCCGAGTTACGTGAAAGCAGTCTGGGCCGCAGATGCACTTCCAGATTTGTTGCGACAGAGTGATATCGTGATTCTCTGTGTGCCTCTTACCGACGTGACGCGCGGCATGATCGGAGAATCGCAGATTGCAATGATGCCAAGCGGATCATTGCTGTTGAACGTGTGCCGGGGTGACGTGCTCGTTGAATCAGCACTTATTGATGCGTTGAATCGAGGTCATTTATCGGCGGCGGCGATTGATGTTGCATGTGACGAACCTCTGAAAGACGACAACATGCTCTGGACCGCTCCGCGATTAATGATCACGCCGCATGTCGCGGGACAGAGTAATACACGCATCGATCGCATGACGGATTTCTTTTGTGAAAATCTGGTTCGCTATCTCAACAACACAGAATTGCTCAATACGGTAGACAAAACGCTTGGCTTTCCACCGCCGAAAAAACTGTAAGTTGAGTGATCTTATCGCAAGCACACGATGTTGTATCGGCCTTCATTGATTTAGCGGGAGAGGGGCATTTCTCGTTGTCGTATCTTGTGTGCGCGGGAATTTACATTTTAATAGTGCATGTGCGACTGAATCAGGTCGCAACGAATCTTCGCGCGAAATGAACCTAATGTCGACGACTCGTATTTTCAAAGAGGCTGCCACGCTGACGTTCGCGGGTAGCCAATCCAAACGCTGTCCAGAAAAACTCGTCTCAGAGTACGATAGTTTACTTGCGAACCAGAGATTCAGTTGGACAGAGCATCACCGATTACTTCGACAGCTAGGGCAGGGGGGCCAAGGTGTTGTCTATTTGACCGAACGACGCGGAGCAGATCACTTCACTCTTCCAGTCGCGCTCAAACTCTTTTCGCCAGCGCCATTTGATACTGAATCCACCTATGACGAGGCCATGGGTCGGATGGCGCGTGTGGCAGCTATGGTAGCCCAGATTCAACAGGACAACCTTCTTGATGTACATAATTTTGTTGATCACCGCCGAATCCGGATGATGGAAATGGAGTGGATAGACGGTTATGATCTCGGCCGTCTTCTTACCGATGAGATGCTGGAGCGTTCCCGCGAAAGGGTTAGCCGCAGACGGTGGGAATATATGAACAATGTGATTGTCACTGGAGGGCCGGTTCAACCTCGGCTTAAGCCGGGAGTAGCAGTTGCAGTTCTGCGTGACGTGCTTGGTGCTCTCGCTGCATTGCACCGGGAAGATATTGTGCATCGCGATGTAAAACCATCGAACATAATGCTCAAACGGACCGGAAATGCCAAGCTTATTGATATAGGCTCCGCTGCCGAGATGTCTGATGAGCCATCAATTCAAACTTGCACGCCGGCGTATGCTGCGCCAGAGGTATTAGAGGCGGGTGAATTTTCGCCGAGATCTGACCTAGCGAGTCTCGGTTATGTTTTGATCGAAATGCTATCAGGCAAACCGCCGTTTATGGGAATCGATAAATATGGGCCATTGGTTGAGGCCAAACGAACGTTACCACACCGATTGCACGAAATTCTACCGGAGGAGGTCGTGGTAAACGATCTATTGATGAATTTCTGTATTGGTCTGATTTCCCCGGATCCGGAACGACGCTTTCCCAACGCCGAAGCGGCAGATCTTCGTGAGGAGGGTGCCGCCCATTTTCTGCGTCAACTTACGATCAATAATCTGGGCAGCGAGTACGAAAATGAAATTCGTCTTTGGCTAGAGGAAATCGACTGACCGAAACCGCACGAGGCTACTTCGTGAACTTAATTTCGGGTCGTTTCTTTGCAAGTGAAGCTATCCCCTCAGGGGTGACTTGGGTGAACGCCACGTTGAGGGATTTTAAATTTTTGAGGTCAGCAAGTTTTTCAAGCCCGATGTCGGTGAGAGCAGTTTCGCTCAGATTGAGCGTTTCTAGTTTCTGTAAACGCGCAAGACTCTGCATGCCTTCATCAGTCACTGCCGTATTCTGAAGGTTGAGCCAACGAAGATCATCCAGATTGGCTAAGTACGCAAGCCCTGTATCGCCGATATTCGTATTCCAGAGATTCAGGCGATTAAGTTTCTTCAGTGTTTTCAGATGTTCTGCACCAATATTGTCGGTTTGTGTTTCACTGAGATCGAGGTTCGTTAGCGTGTCGGTTGAATTGCGCAAATGATGAAGCGAACCGCCAGATACGGCAGTGTCTCGAAGCGAAAGTCGCTTCAGTCTAGTCATGGGTGCAAGTGCTGAGAGCGCATCGTCGCTGATGTAGGTTCGGAAAAGGTACAACTCATCTAGTTTGGTATGATTTGCCAGATGCGATGCGCCATCATCGGTGACGGTGCAGTCCTCCAGCCAAAGTCCGCGTAGCTTTGGAAAATCTGCTAATATCTCGACTCCGCTGTCGTCGACAGCCGGACAACGCAATTTGAGTCGCTGTAGGTTCGGCAACTCTTTCAGCGGACGTAGACCTTCGTTTGTGACCATAGTGCAACCGCGAAGGTCGAGCACCTTTAGTTTCTTTAGCTTTGCCACATGCTCGAGTCCCGCGTCGGAAAAATTATTATAAAGCAGAATCAACTGCTCGATCTGCGGCATCTTACTGATGGTTTCTAACGCAGAGTCATCCAAATAGGTACTCCTTCGAAGATTGAGCACCTTGAGGCTTGGTAGTCGTGCGAGTGAAGCAATCCCCTCACCGGTGATTTCGGTATTTTCAAGCACCAGCGTTGAAAGCTTTGAATTTTTCTCTAGGGACGCAATCGCGTTATCGGTGATGCCCGCCCCCCATAGTGAAAGTCGTGTGAGTTCGGGGAATAAAGCAAGCTTATCCAGATCTGCTGCGGTAACATCCGCCTCAACGAGGTTGACCTCTGTGACCTTACCATCCTTATTCCGTTTGATTTTTCCGCCCTTAGCCTCCAGCGATTCTGCAGCGCTATCAACGCTGATTGCGACAAGCTGTGCCGGCAGCGCCATT
>CEVF01154125.1_pt1 | contig 10433 bp, 9 predicted proteins | sample 356441 | NCBI WGS metagenome assembly CEVF01 (sample SAMEA2622765, study PRJEB7988) | marine metagenome | biome: marine biome (ENVO:00000447); feature: surface water layer (ENVO:00002042); material: "saline water (ENVO:00002010), including plankton (ENVO:xxxxxxxx)" | depth 5 m
CGGTGTTTTTCAAGATAGTTGACACTATTTCTGCATTTAAGCCGCATTTTTCTCTACAGCAGATTTTTCAGGATTCAGTGTCGTTGGCCCAACGGGCTCGCAATTCCTTATCTGACGACCTCCCCAGCGGCTCGGTGTCCGCTGTTTCGCTTGCTCCAGCACACGCTGACGCTGAGCCAGGATAGCAACATCTTCGCCGGTATGACGTTGCTGGGGCGTGACGAACCGCAACTTACTGTGTTTGTGCTCGGTGTTGTACCAAGTCACGAAGCGATCTACCCAGCGCCGTGCATCGCTGAGGCTTTTAAACCCGGATGACGGCCATTCCGGTCGGTATTTCAACGTCTTGAACAGTGACTCCGAGAACGCGTTGTCATTACTGACCCTTGGTCGGCTATACGAGGGTGTGACGCCCAGCTCTTCCATTTTCGCTTTCATAGTCTGGGCCTTCATCGGTGCACCATTGTCAGAATGCAGCACCAGAGGTTGGTGTAGACACTGCTCCCGGAGCAGACAACGCTGCAATAACCCGGCTGCGTAGTCGCCGCTCTCCACCTCGTAGACTTCGTAGCCCACAATTTTCCGACTGTAGACATCTTCAAACATGTACAAGTAATAGAACTGCCCACGGACTGTCGAGGCCAGATACGTAATGTCCCAACTCCAAAGCTCACAAGGCCCGGATGCATGGTGTGTTGTTGCTTCGCGAGAGGGTTTTGGTGCATGACTTTGTCCGCGGTGATGCAATTGGTCGTGCGCTTTCAATATTCGATAAAATGACGATTCAGACGCAAGGTACAGCCCCTCGTCCAACATCGTAGGCACGATTTGAGACGGCGGAAGGCTCTCGTAACGAGCTGAGTTGCAGGTGGACAAGATCCTCTCCTGTTCTTCTTTACTGAGCTTGTTGGCCGGTTCGGGGCGCACCGCTTCCAGGCGCTGATCCGACTGTACCGTGCCTTCACGGTACCAACGACGATAGGTGCGCAGGCTAATACTGGCTTCTTCGCACGCTGCGACCAGGCGCGCACCTGAGACCATGGCTTCCTGAATCAGCTTAACCATTTTTCTGCGCTCCGGGGTCGGGGTCAGTCTTCCCCGCTGTCGTTCTCCCAGAGCGCATCCAGCTTTTTTCGCAGCACCAGCAGTGCCGCTGTTTCTGCCAGAGCCTTTTCTTTGTGGCGCAGTTCACGTTCAAGTTTCTTGATTTGTTTCTGGTCGGCCTGGCTCTTTTTACGCAGCTGTTTTTCCCGTTCTGCACTGCGCTGAAAGCCTTGCAGGGACTCTTCTTTCCAGCGCCGGACTTGCTCGGGGTAAAGGCCTTTCTCCCGGCAATACTGGCTGAGCTCTTCTTCAGACAGCGCGGCTGTCTCAATGACGGTTGCCAGCTTTGCTTCTGCTGACCACTGGTCTGACTTGGCTTTTGAACCGGGCACCGGGCGTCCTTCTTTTCTGGCTTGTGTCCGCCAATTGTAAAGGGTTTGCTCCGAAATGCCTTCTTCCCGCGAAAGGGCGGCTATCGTCATGCTCTGTGGTGGCGATAACTTTGCCAGTACTGCGGCTTTACGTTCTTCGGAATAACGAGGCACTATTAACACCTGAACCGCCCAACTGGTTAAAAATTAAGTAGTGCCAACTATCCTGCCAGAGGGGGAACCTATGCAATTCGGAATTCGACAACCAATGCGGGCAACAAAAAGAGCCTGAAAACTCAGCCGTCAGTCAGGTATTCAGACTCGCTCTCCTAAAGGCTATTCAAAACTCATTGCAGGAGATCCAAGTAACTGCAAATGAAGAGAATGACGCACCTCCCTTTGAAACTGAAACCATCAAAAAAGCCTGCGACGTAGCTGTCAAGAGTCCTTCTTGGCTGCAAGCTCACTCACTTCTCCCTGACGTCGCCAGCAAAGACGGGTTTGTGTGCCTTCTGAGCAAAATCAAACGAAAATTTGAGGCTGATCCTCAGATCAGAGAATTGGTCGCTCCCTCGCTTGGTCTGAAAACTGTAAATTGGAATTCAGTTTCCAGCTGCCTTGTCGACTGGGATCTAAGTGAGTGGCAGGCACTTTCCGATACGGGAGTAACGGTTTGTAGAAGAGGGGAAGCAGGCCGCGGTGAGGAGCGACTCTATCTGAACTCTTATTTCATTGATGAAACCTTCCAGAACCTCATGGCACACCCACGACGTGGATTAAGAGACTTGCAGACCCACCTCACCTGGTGGGCGTGGGCAATTGAGGATTCACTGAATGAGTTTCAAAAGGATGGCAGGGGTGAAATGGCTGTCGATATTTTCTCGATGGCTACAGTTCCCACCTCAAATCTTGGACTTAACGTGCTGGGTTTTGGGCTCCACACGAAAGTGCCAAACACCCTTCCACCCGGTAACTTCTGGCCAAAATTTGGATACCGAGTCGCACAGTTACTACCAAGTCATATGAGTATCGATTCGCGTAACGGAGGCTATGATTTGGTCTGGCAGCCTGGCGTTGTTTTTAAATCGAATAAAAAGGTTTTTGTGAACTTACCCCTGCTCGTCGACCAGCGTGGCCGCGATCCAGCCTGGGGAACCGGCCTTGGCTTTCGACTGTTCAAAGAGGAATTCGTTTGGTCGGGCTTTGATGTCTCGTTCAGCCGGTACAACCAATACACAAATGGAAGCGAATATGCCCATGGGGTAGACGTTGGCTTTTATTTTCTTGGAAACCGCCTTCGCATTGGCATCGGCGCTACCATAGATCGATCCGATCGTTTTGACTCAATGGCATCCCGACGTTTTATGTTTGGGTTATCAGACCCTGGCGGCACCGCGTATTGGTTGGCCCGCATTTTCGATTGAAACTCATTGCAGCCCTACTTAATCTGTCAGAACACGTGGTAGCTGCTATGGCCCGCTGACCCCTGATTTCTTGACAAGGGTTTCCTCCTGCCTCAGGAGAAGTATTCGTCCAGTGGCTTTATGCTCAAACCTTCAGATCTGGGGTTCTACCCTTTTTCCACGTACGTTTTTAAAACAGTTAACTACATTGAATAATCCGCTTACATCTTTCGGCCAACTGTAGTCAGTACATCAATTACGTCGAAGAGTCTGCCGATGTACTTCTCACGGAGCTCAAAATTTGATTCAGCTCCGAGTAAATCATCTTTGACCGCCGCAATAAGTTTTCGAAGGCGTCGTTGATGAACGCCCAATTTCGCCTGTAGAGGATCTGTAAGTATCCCAATGAACGTAGATATCAGGGCTAGAACTACAGCTATCAACGCAGTCACGGCAATAAGCAAACGCAGTGAAACAGTAACCGGCACAAGAGCATAGTAGTAAGATCCAATTGCAGAGCCCAGCCAGAAGTTAGACGCCGCAATAGAATGCGCCAAGGCCGCAGAAGCTGCTGTTCCAGCACCGAGTGTTCCAAACGCGGCTTGGCCAGTTGCAATCTTGCTCGTAACAAGCAAAACGGCATTACCCGCGAGGTCAGCGGAAGCGGTCCGAGTTGCTCCGTATTCGCCCAGTTTGGCTTTAAGCCTTTTCTCAAAATCAGGTTGCTTTGAGAGAGCGACAAATGCATCGAGCTTTTTGTCCAGTAAAAGTCGCAGCGAAGGATCTTTGACGATTTCTTCCATCAACGCATCGTGTTCGCTGCGCTTCCCCCCGTGTTCGTGAGGCAGTTGGAGTAGTTCTGTAACGACGAGCCAACTGATCTGACGATCCATGTCGGTTTCGAGGCCGGGTGGAATTTGGTTGATCCAAGCCCTTAATTTTTTGAGACGCGCTAAACCGGCTAACATTCCTACAAATGCAAGAACGATATTCACCAACGACCAAATAATGTTGATTGGTACCCGAATCACGTCCCATCCCACCGCGTGGGCGTGAATTCCCAGGGAGCCCCGAAATGAGTAGTGCCGCCGGACAAAGTCATCCACTCGCGATTCGCAGCCTTGTATGTAGCGCCTGGCCCCGTTTTCAATCGCATTTTTTATTACTGCGTTGATTTGGTCATCAGTGAAACGCTCAGAGGGAAGATTGTCTTGCTTTACGCTCATGCTGAAATGTCGCCAACTGCTAGTAAGTTTGAAGCTCGAGCATGACTCTGTGTCAGATCCGGCTGAGATTGGAATATACAGCTAGTTTGACTGCGTCTATTTCGAATTCCTCGGAGTAGTGCTTTCCGTCCGTTGCCAAGACATGTACATTTCCTTTTTGTGTAATGCTATCAGGCATCTACCGCATCGGCGACCTGCAATTTCCAAGAAAATGCTAGGCTGCTGTCCGGTACCTCAGAAGCACCAACCTCGGTTATTCCGAAAAAAGGACAAGCTGAATATAGCGCAGAAGGAGCTTTCACAGTGATACAGAACAACAATGCGGTGCTTGCAGCAGTACCTAAGCCGCTAGAAGTCGCGACCTACAAAGATTTTGATAGAAGCGTTGTGGATTTGACACGTCGAGGTGGCAAGTTCCAGAAATCGGCAGACAAGATAAGAGCTGTGTTGGGGAGGGCATCTCTTGGTGAGGCGGGACTGTTTGATGGCCTCAAAACCACCAACTACGGCGAGAGCAGGATTGATAAGTGCGTTAAATACGATTTGGGCGGCGGAGTACGACTGATCACTATCCAAGATAGTGGTGTCGTGCTGCTATGTTATGCAGGCACTCATGATGATTGCGACCGATGGCTGAACAAAAACCGGGGCAGTACCCTTGTCACTGACAAGAGCGGTCGACTTAGCGTTAACCGAATGAGACTGGTTCGTGACCATGAAACTGCGTCTCCCTACAGTCTACCTAAACCAATTGCCGGTGAGCTTTATGAGTTAATTAAACCAACCGAATACTTCGATCGTTTGGTGGAGTCTTTGCCACGTTCTTTGCAGCGAGAAATCGAATCGATAGAAGTATCGACACCTGAGGATGAAATACTCGCCACCGCCGCTAAGATAGAGGATCCAGAGCGCTCCAATGCGGTTTTAGACGTATTTACTCTCCTTAGAGACGATCAATGCGAGGAAGCAGTGGATGCCATCCGCCTCTTCCTCGGCGAGAATAAGCCTATAGCAACTCTCACTCCCGAACAGATCGCAGAGCTAGCAGAGAGCGATAAAATTCGAAAGATCTCTGCTGACGAGCCTTACTATCCGGACGTATTGGGTCATTTTGCCCGCTACGGAAAGTACATGGACTGGATGCTTTATCTTCATCCGGACCAGAAAAATATCGTAGATCGTTCCTTCAATGGCCCTGCGAAGCTCGTTGGTGTTTCTGGGTCAGGGAAAACCTGTGTCATCGTACAGCGCGCCATCCGCCTCGCTCGTGAAAACCCAAGTGAAAAAATCCTGATTCTCACACTCAATCGACAACTCGCCCGGCTGATCCAAGATATGACAGCCGCTGCGACGACCGAAGAGGTCTCTTCTCGCATCATAGTGCGACCTTTGTTTAAGCTCTGCCAAGATCTACTGCATCGATTTGAACCAGAGAACGATCGGCTATACGACGATGTAACATGGAAAAGCCAGGAACATATTGACGAAATTTGGCGCGAGTTTTACCGATGTGAACTGAACAACCACGACGCAGAGATCTTGCTTCCTTTACATGATTCTCTTATCTCACGCGGTGTCGATGCAGAGCAGTATATCCGTGAAGAGTTTGATTGGATGCGAAGCGCTTTTTTGCCTAGCGAGCGGAAAGAATACCTAACGGTGCAGCGCAGCGGGCGCAGCTTCCCGCTAGATCAACGGTACCGTCAGCTACTAATTCAAGCCCTGGAAGCGTGGGAAAATAAAATGCACCACGTGGGCGTGACTGACTATCTGGGTTTGTCGACAGCATTATCGAAACACCTAGATAGAATCGTTCCTGAGTATCGATTTGTTCTCGTAGACGAGGCGCAAGATTTAGGAACGATTGAGTTACAATTAATTCGTCGGCTCGTTGAGCAAAATAAGGATGATCTGTTCCTCTGCGGTGATGCCGCTCAGCAGGTCCAGGCAAAACATGGCAACGCTGCTCAAGCCGGTATCGATCTACCCGGGGCTCGATCAATCAAGCTTGAGAAGAACTATCGGAACTCAAGGGAAATTCTTTCGGTAGCCCACCAGGTTCTCCTTAACAATTTGACTGAGGAGATGCTGGACTCGCCGGATTTCGAGGTACTGGACCCGGAGTACGCAAACTTCTCTGGGTCGACCCCGCTGCTGCTGTCGGCCGCCAGCCTGCCCGAGGAAATAGCATACGCCAAGGCCTACGTTGACGAGTTCATGGAGGGTGAGAGCGAGAAAAAATGCTGCATCGCGATCTGCGGTTACTCGTTGTATCAGGTTCAAGAGTTCGGCAAACGCACTGGTTTGACGGTTCTTAATGACACTGCAAATATTGGCGACGACCAGATTTATTTGTCAGATCTTGAGCACACGAAAGGTTTTGAGTTCGATCTGATGGTTATCGTCAACTGTAATGATCAGACCCTCCCCGACTTACATAAGCCCCTTAACGAGCGTTTCCGTGACCTATCCCGTTTTTATGTGGCGATGACGCGCGCCAAAAATCAGCTCGTCCTTTCCTATTCTGCGAGTCCTTCAGTTTACACTTCAGAACTTGGAGATAGAGCCCTCGAAGCTCAGTGGGAGGAATATATCGACTCGGACCAAATCGAACTGGTTGGTCAGCCTCCACGACTGACTGAGATTCGGGCGGAACACGAGCAAATAGACCAAGACATTAGTTTGCTAGATTTGAGTGGGCCTGAATTTTTGTACACCAATCATGCCATTGGTCTGGACGGTCGGTTGATAAGTAAAATACGGTCTCGAATTTCAGGGGGCAAGCGACAAAGCGTAAATGGGCGCGTTATGCCTGTGCGTTGGAACACAATAAGAGACGCCTTCAAAGACACAGACAAATTTCCGGCCAGTCGAAGACAATTTGGAGATGACGACTTGAGAGCTTTCAAATCGTTAGTCCAAAAACTTGAGGAATCCGAAATCGAGTGATTCGGGAGTAGACCTTGTCCATAGCGACCTTCTTTCCCCAACTCTGAGAGAATTGAGCTGGAAGAAGCGCCCGATTACCGCTTAACTTAGCTTTAAGGTGAACAACGATTGAAGTTCGTCTCAGGTTGTCAGATAGGTGCTTTCACTTTTTGAACACATGACCACCGTGGGCATGCGTCATGCCACATAGCTGAACGCTAGAATGTTCGGTAAAGATTATGGATATAAACCACCTCCTTGCGTTCGTCCGGCAAGAATTGAATGAGGTCTTAAAGATCTCATCGCTTGAGGATCTTGATCTGTCGTCACTGGAAAAGGGTCAGGTTGAACTGATTAAAAGAAAACTCTTGCGCATTGATCACGTCGCGAGAAAGGTGCGCAAGGAGTTAGAGGGCGAGGTAGCAAAATCAGATGTGCCGTTATTTAGCGGCTCAAAATCTCTATTGAGTTTTTTCGAGCGCGAGTACGAGCCCCGTGCGGATGTAATTCGTAATATTGCGATCTTCGGGGACGCGAAAGGAGTCACGCTTGAGGATTTGTTGGCTGAGAGCGGTTTGACCCTCGGAGATTGGTCCGGATCCTCTCAGAAATCGACTCCGATTCTTGATGCATTTGACCTCGCAACGGAGCGATTGGAGGACCTTCTTGATTATGACCCGCCAGAACATTTGGAGTATATGGCGGATGAGGAATTGGTCGCTATTAAGGAGCTTGTTTCGGCCAAATTCTTCGAGCCGGACGAGTGGCACGCGAATATGAAGGAATTAAAGCCCTTAGTCTCAAGTCGACGGTCGGATATGCTTCCACACCACGTCCGGGTGAGAATCAAGGAGATTTACCGGTCGTTCATCTTCGGAAACTGGCAAAGCGTTGCAGCCATGTCACGTGGAGTCATGGAATATGCTCTGATAGATCGCGCTAGCAGTCTTGGATACGAGGCCTATGAAGATGGTAGGTCTGGGAAAGGTCGTCCGATGAAGCTGGGGTACTTGATAGATCGTGCCGGTAAAATCCTTCCATTTGTGGCCAGCGACATGGACAAAATTCGCGAGTATGGGAATGAGGTAATGCACCCCGAGAAAACCAAGAAGATGCGTATGCTTCCTCTTTCACGAAAGCAGGCGATTGATTGTATAGACCGGGTAAAGCGAGTTTTGGAGGCTGTGTACTCCTAGTTATAAAGCTGAGAAACCTCGAATTCCTCCTGTAGCGGTAAACATGAATTTCAGATGGCGTTCATTCAAGGACCTCTGGGATGACACTGTATCCATTCCTATCCCCTCTTTGGCATCCCGCAGCACCAATGAACCGCATTGAGAGCTCTGCACTAGTGGAAGTCCGTCTGCTACATTTCGGCTCCGTTGCTATTCCGTATCCGCACATGTTGGCGGCGTCACGAATAAAAAGATCCTCCCATAGACTCAAAACTTCCTTGCTATAAATGCTATAAAAGCTACTATAAATACTATTATAGCTGAGTTCAGGGGCTGAGTCATGGCAACTATCGAAGTTGATTTTGAAGTCTTCAAAGAGCTAACGGTTCGCCGAGAGTCTGAATCGATGACCGAAAATGACGTAATTCGGCTGCTCCTTGGGCTTGACGATCAAGCATCGAAGCCTACAGCAGGTAACGAAACGACAGGCGGAAACCCATGGGTATGTAAGGGTGTTGCCTTTCCTCATGGTACCGAATTTCGCGCAACTTATAAGGGTCAGATGTATGCCGGGCTTGTAGCCAAGGGTGCTCTTGTAGTTCAGGGCAAGCGGTTTACTTCACCATCGTCTGCTGCCGTTTCAATCACGGGCAATCCTGTGAATGGCTGGAGGTTTTGGGAGTGTTTGCTTCCAGGGGAGAAGCACTGGAAGGTTATTGCAGAGCTGCGGAACTAAACATGCCTAGCCAAGCGCGTGATCAGGATGGAGCAAAGGGCCATCCATTTACTCAGCGTTTTACGGTGCGAAAGATTGGAGCAAGTCATGAAATCTGATGGTGTATCGGCTGCATTCTCTTTAATACTAGAGGAAATTCAGGCTGTTGAATCCCAATTAAATCAGGAGGGTTCTGCTGCTTTTAACAAAAGCCAATATGACGACGCTGAAGCTATCAGTAGCGCAGGAAAAAAACTTAAAGAATTTCGGTCTAAACTCGAAAAATTGCAGAGCGAATGGAGCTCTGGAATCGATATAAAAACCCGTGAAAGAGTAAAGATCGAGCCCGGATATTCGATAAGGCCGCACTCTAAATCTGCTCGGACAGGTATCAAAGTCACGTTGGCCAACGGGGCTGTAATTCAGAGAGAGACTGCTGCTCAGACGATGGCTGAAACTATCGAGTATTTTGGGCTAGAGAACGTTCGTTCTTTGAGACTTACAGTGAGCGGAGTCGATCTGGTATCGACATCGAAGCATCCAAAATATGGGCAAGTTCAAGTCGGTAAATTTTTTGTCTGTACTCACAGCAACACCAAAAGCAAGAAGAATTTGCTGGAGGATCTGTCAATAAAGCTCAATCGACCACTCAAAGTTGAGATTATTGGGTAATAACCCATAGCCAGTCGCCGTTATCAATGCGTGTCCACTGCATTGGGGCTGGTTATATCTACTGATCGGGACAAGGAGAGAGTGTTTGGAAAAGTCCAAAATTGCGGTTTTCATCGATGTTGAAAACCTGACGCAGTGGGTGAAGGACGATGGCACTGAGCGGTTGATGGCAGATATTAGTGCTATTGGTCAGGTGATTGTCAGACGCGCGTATGGAGTTTGGAGTAAGCCAGGTATCTCCAATTTCCAAGCCCCTTTGAATCGACTAGGGTTCGAACTCATCCACAGTTTTCATCCCGTAAGCGGTAAAAACTCGGCTGATATCCAGCTGACCGTTGATGTCATGGAGCATGCGTTGCGGCTAGCTGATGTTGATTGGTTTGTGCTTGCAACGGGGGACTCTGACTTCTCACCGCTATTTCGTCGCCTAAGGGAAATGGGAAAGGAAGTAATCGGGGTTGGCCCTCGTTCACCATTGAGTGAGAGTGTGAAATCGTCCTGCTCTCGTTACATCCATACAGATCCTGTTTCAACCAACACAAGAGAGCTTGAGTTCGATGATGCAGCTGAGATCGTAGAATCCATCTTGGCTGCAAGTACAGAACCCCTACCGCTGAATGTACTGAAACAAGGTGTCCTCAACGTCAATAGCGCATTCAGTGAGAAGGACATGGGCTTCGGTTCTTTTTCCACGTTTTTGAAGGCCATAGATACAGTGGCCCTTAAAATGTCGCCTGGCAGCAACACTATTTGGTTGGCAGAGCTGATCACGACAGATAGCCCCCGTCATCCTAACGCTGATTTGAAGCCTGGAAGCCGAGAGAGTTATCAAGCTCTGTTACGCAAGAAAAAGTGGTGCATATTCCGGCCCATCGTGACCGCCCATTCCGTTTGAACGT
>CEVF01038541.1_pt1 | contig 10425 bp, 10 predicted proteins | sample 356441 | NCBI WGS metagenome assembly CEVF01 (sample SAMEA2622765, study PRJEB7988) | marine metagenome | biome: marine biome (ENVO:00000447); feature: surface water layer (ENVO:00002042); material: "saline water (ENVO:00002010), including plankton (ENVO:xxxxxxxx)" | depth 5 m
ATCCTACTCAAGAGTTGGAGCCTCCGGCAAATCCGGCGCGGTTCAGCCTTCTGGCTGGAACAATCCCGATGTTTTTCCAGAATTTGGTGCAGGCACTGTATTCGGCGCGCCCGATATCCGACTCACAGATGATCGAACAGGTCTTTGGGCAAGCTTCCCAATTCTTGCGTTGAGCGAGGAACAATCCTCCCTTCGAATTACCGTCGTAGACGAGGACGTCGCGGTGACATTCGATGATGTGAACACCACCGACTTGGCGCCTTCTCCACCCTACGTATCCGAAACCAGTCAGGATAACGTTAAGTTCTTCCTTATTATACTGCTGTCTTTCCTGGGAGGTTTGATCCTGAACATAATGCCGTGCGTCTTGCCGGTTCTATCGATTAAATTCGCATCGGCGCTCCGAAATGAGGATCGCTCCGTCTCACAATTGCGCGCCGGATTTCTCGCCACGGCTGGCGGAACTGTTGCTTTCATGTGGGTGCTGGCCTTTTCGATCATAACGCTTCAGACGCTCGGATATGCCGTTGGATGGGGTATGCAATTTCAGAATGCATATTTTCTGATCGCACTCATCCTCGTTGTCGGACTCTTCTCAGCAAACTTGTTCGGAATTTTTGAAGTGTCCTTGCCAAGTAGCTGGATGGCTAGGCTATCTGGCCGCTTTGGGCGGGGGTATGTCGAAGACTTCTCCACCGGCGCACTGACTGCGGTACTTGCAACGCCTTGTTCCGCCCCTTTGCTGGGAACAGCCATTGCCTTCGCCCTTTCCGGCACGGCAGGAGATATACTTGCGGTTTTCACGGCGATGGGGATTGGGCTTGCACTGCCATATATTCTGACCGCCGTTTGGCCTGGTTTCCTCTCCCGACTGCCCAAACCGGGACCCTGGATGATGAGCTTAAAGATTGTTCTCGGATTGTTGCTTGCCGGAACCGTTGTATGGCTATGCTGGGTCTTGATTGGTGTAACGTCGCCAACCCTCACAGGCTTGGTGCTGTTGGGCCTTGGGCTTATCGTACCGACTGCAAGAGCCTATCAGGTCCAGCCTCGTAGAGGTTTGCTGTGGGGGATGACCGCAATTTTAGGCATGACATTGGCGGCCCCTGCACTGCTGCCTAATAGGCCCGCTGACGCAACAAACTCAAGTGCTTCTTACTGGGTCGAGTTCGATCGGTCCCGGATCGCGCGTGAAGTGTCGCAGGGCAAAACTGTATTCGTGGACGTTACTGCGGATTGGTGCATTACTTGCAAAGCAAACAAGACGCTGGTCCTGGATCGTGAACCAGTTTTTGGAGCACTTGGCGGGGAAGGCGTGATTGCGATGCGCGCGGATTGGACGCGACCGGACGCGACAGTCCAATCCTATCTCGAGGCGCACGGCCGATACGCAATTCCGTTCAACATCGTTTACGGTCCAGATGCGCCTGAAGGTATCATTTTATCCGAATTGCTATCCGTGGATGCCGTTCTCGAAGCGCTGTCGACTGCTAATCTCAGCGCTGTCCCAAAACGATGAAACGGCGCCGTTGCATTGCTCAAGAGAGGCAGAAATTGCAACGGTTTGGTTTTAGGAGAGGAGAAAGTGCTCTTGTATCGGTGACCTCGTGGCCCAAATCTATTTTTTGATCTGATCCAATCGGGCCGTGATAGCGGCACGCGTAGGATCGGTTTCCGGAAGGCTTTCTGCCAAGTTGCGCGCTTTGTTGGCAGCGTTCTGAGCAGCATCAATGTTGCCCAATACACTGTACGCCTCCGCAAGCCGAAGCCATCCTTCAAGATTGTCTGGGTCATCCAACAATCGCGCCGCCAAGCGGTCAACCATGGAGCGGACAAAAGCCCTGCGCTCCTCGACTGACATATCCTGGGCCGCCTCGATGTCGGCCGCACTGGGACCACGCACATCCTGCGGTTCTGGCAGAAAGTCAGCGAGATTTACAGGATATTTCTCGACCTGTTCTCCCAACCGGTTGGCGAAAGAGACGAAAACCTCCATCCACGGATAGGCGCGATCCGCTCTCTTGAGACGATCGATCAAAAGCGCCCGAGCTTCATCTGGAACCCCATTCTGTTCGAGGGCTTGGGCCCTGAAGAAAATTGCCCCCGGATCATTTGAGTCCATCTCAAAAGCCTGTTCGATCACTCGCTCCGCGTGCGGCGTCACGACCCCATTCTCGGCTGCGATCAAGGCCTCGGCAAATTGTAATAGAGTAGCGATACCTGCATCATCGCGAACAGCGACGTGTTCGAATGCATCGACAGCAGCGTCGTAGCGACCCATGCGCATGTAAGTCCGACCGAGCAGACGCCAACCTTCGCTTGGACCACCCGACTCGTCTGCTTCAAGACGGGCTTTTAATTTCTGGGTCAGCTCCGCGAGGTTTGCGGCTTCCTGGGTTTCCGCTCCGCGAGACGCCAGAGGCTGGCTTTTTATGTCCGGTGAACCGATTTGAGAATACAGAACGAAGGTCACCAAAGGCACGGCAATGGCCGATGCGAGGATGGCGCTTCGCCCGCTTGCGCCCGACGACCTGCGTGCCTCAAGCCGACCGGCGGTCAGTATGCGCCGTTTGATTTCTACCTTGGCCGCGGCGGCCTCGGTACCGGATATCAGATTCCGCTCTTGATCAGCATCAATTTCGGAAAGCTGATCCTTGAGGATGGCCAACGCCCCATCCTTTCTGTTCAGGACTTCACCTTTTCGATAAAGACCGGACAAGAACAGGAGCGCAGTAATCGATGCCATCGCGCCAAACACGAACCAAATCATGGATTTCTCTGTCCTTTATCTTCACGCAAAATGGCCTCGAACTCACGTTCTTCATCAGCGCTCAGGGGATCAGCTGTGCCATCAAGAACCGCGATGCTTCCACGCCGGATTGTGAGTAGAACAACCCCAATCCCAACGGCAAAAAGAACAGCAGGTCCGAACCACAACAGATACGTAGCGGGTTTGAGCCTTGGTCGGAACAGGACGAAATCACCATAGCGACCAACGAAAAATGCGATGATCTCGCCATCTGTATCACCTGCAATCAGGCGTTCGCGCAGCAACGTGCGCATTGTTCTGGCAACACCTGCATTTGAGCTGTCGATATCTTGATTTTGACAGACAACGCAACGCAGCTGCTTTGAAAGCTCCCGGGCGCGCATCTCCAGCACCGGATCATCCAACAGCTCATCGGGTTCAACCGCCCACACAGATGATGTCGCGGAAAGCGCTAGCACCAGCACCAGTGAACCGAGCCAACCTTTCATGATTGACCACCTGCTGCGGCCAACGCAGCACGAATTTCAGCCTGTGCCTCTGGCGTCACGATGGGACCAACATAGCGATAGACAACGATCCCCATTCCATCGATCACAAAAGTCTCCGGCACGCCGGAGATACCCCACTCAATCCCGACGCGGCCTTCGCTGTCTGATCCGATCCTTTCATAGGGGTTGCCAAGCTCATCCAGCCAATTGGCTGCATCTGCTGGTTTGTCCATGTAGTTGATCCCCATCAGCCGGATACCGTCCTGTTCGACAAATCGGGTGAGCACCGCATGCTCAGCACGGCATGGCACGCACCATGAAGCGAATACATTGACCAAAAACGGCTCGCCAATGCTGCGAAGGGCTGCGGCTGACAGGCCGGGTGTCTTCGTGCCATCTACTGGTGGCAGTTCAAAATTCGGTACTGGATCGGAGATTAAAGCAGAAGGAATTGCATTAGGATCTCGGTCAGGGTTGAGTCCCCAGAACAAAAAACCACCCAAGACTACTGCGACCAGCGCAGGGATCGCGAGAAGGATTTTCTTCATCATATCATTCCGCCGGCTGAAGCGCAGACGACTGGCTCTTTGGCGACGGCGCTCCCACCCGCAACCTGCGATCCGATAGCGAAAGGGACCCGCCAAGCACCAGCATCGTGGCTCCGATCCATATCCAGTTAACCAGTGGCTCGTAGAGAATGCGCAAATTCCATTCGCCCGACGCCGTATCGGCCGCGGGCTCACTGATGGTGACGTAGAGATCTCCGACGAGGGTTGATCGGATTGCAGATTCGGTCGTGGAAGTGCCCGCGACCGGATAACTTCTGCGCTCCGGATGCAGCGTCGCAATCTCACTCCCATCTTTCAAGACGCGAAGCTGGCCTTGTTGTGCGATGTAGTTTGGACCACGCAACTGTTCGACGCCGTCGAATATCACCTCAAAACCGGCAATTTCCACGGTCGTCCCCGGTCTTGCGAATAGCACACGTTCTTCCTTCCAGGCAGTTGAACCTACGAACCCAAGCACAAGCATTGCAACGCCAAGATGCGCGAGGGTCATACCGTGCGCAGCGCGCGGCAGGTTGCGCGCGCGACGCAGAGACTGAGAAAGCGGTAGATCAAAGAGCTTGATGCGCATTGCCCATTCGCGCAACGTCGCAACAAAAACCCAGGCGGCAATCCCTATTGAGACCACAGCAAGCAGTGGCCCGTCTGTTTGAAAGTACCAAACGATCCCTGCAACACCAATCGCGACACCAAAAACCCAACGCAGCCGCTGCCAGATTCCGGGCAGATCAGCGCGTTTCCAGGAAAGGAACGGGCCAACTCCCATGATGATGACGAGGGGCAGCATGAAGGGAATAAACGTCGCGTTGAAATATGGTGGACCAACTGATATTTTTTCTTCAGTCACCGCTTCTACAAACAATGGATAGAGTGTTCCAAAAAGAACCGTCGCTGTTGCGGTCGCAAGCAGAAGGTTGTTGAGCAAAAGCCCAGCCTCGCGGCTGATTGGCCGAAAGACGCCACCCGATCCAAGCTGAGGCGCGCGCCATGCGTAGAGCGTCAGAGATCCCACAATTGTCACACCAAGAAGGCCGAGAATGTACACGCCGCGCGCAGGGTCAACCGCAAACGCGTGAACAGATGTCAAAATGCCAGACCGGACGATAAATGTCCCCAGAAGTGACAGTGAAAAGGTCAGGATCGCCAGAAGAATAGTCCAACTTTTGAACGTATCCCGCTTTTCCGTAACAATAGCCGAGTGCAGAAGTGCAGTGCCCAGAAGCCATGGCATGAAGGATGCGTTTTCAACTGGATCCCAAAACCACCAGCCGCCCCAGCCAAGTTCGTAATAAGCCCACCAAGAGCCGAGGGCGATCCCTGCAGTGAGGCTGATCCAGGCCGTCAATGTCCAGGGCCGCACCCAACGTGCCCACGCAGGATCCACTCGCCCCTCTATCAGAGCCGCGACTGCGAAGGAGAATACGATAGAGAAGCCGACGTACCCAAAATATAAGAGTGGGGGATGCATCGCCAACCCGATGTCCTGCAGAAGCGGGTTGAGATCCGTGCCATCTAGGGGCGGCGGGAAAACCCGATCGAACGGATTGGACGTGAAGAGCATGAAGCTCAGGAAGCCGACGCTGATCCAGGCTTGAACGGACAACGTTCGTGCCTTGAGACCCGCCGGAATGTTTCTGCCCAGCAGCGCGACCCCAGCCCCGAAAATAACGAGAATAAGGGTCCAGAGAAGTAGAGACCCTTCGTGGCTGCCCCAGGTGCCCGCAACCTTGAAGATCATCGGCTTCAGCGAGTGGGAATTCTCCACTACGTTGCGGATTGTGAAGTCACTGACAACAAAAGATCGCATGAGTGCGCCGAACGCTATGGCAACCAGCGTCACCTGAAGCGCGGCAGTCGTTTTGGCGCTTTCCATCCAAAGAACGCGCCCAGTGCTAGCCCCGGCAATCGGCAGGATGCTTTGGACCATCGCGACAGCAAGCGCCAAGATCAGTGCGAATTGTCCGATTTCAGGCGTCATTTTTCTATCTCTCTGAGTAGCGCTTCTGCATCCTAGCCGGACAAAGTTCCCGCATCGGCTGAATTCAGCATGATCTTCGACTATCCCATTGCGCTTCGGTGGATCGCAAATGGGGTGAAAGCGGGCGGAAAACCAAGCGGGTTGAAGTATTTCGTGCTTGCATGCCTTGAGCAGGACCCCATCAATGATTCGCAACGTTTCTAGCTCCTACAGTAGCTGTAGGTTCAAGTATTATTTAGAACTGATAACTTTGAAAATGACCCATGCTTGCAGTGCATCTGATTGGCAGCTTAATGTCTGCGGGACCGTTTTCCTCAAGCATCTGACCCTCAAGCATCTGACTCAGTGGAATCTGCTCGGATCTTCCCTTGATGGCGACCCTTAGAGTCGGACGAAATAGGGAAAAACTGAGTGTTGGCAGCTTTTGAAGCGCTGAATAGTGAACATTGACTTCACAGGTGCGTGACGCGCTGTCGCAGATGCAGAATCATGCTTGAACCTACAGTAGCTAGAGGATGTAACCACACACAAAACATAGAATCAATTTCGGGCGGAGCGGCGTGAGGCTTTCAGGTCTTCAAAAGGTATTGTGGGTGTTTGCGAGCGTGGCAGCGTTCGCTTTCATCTGGCTGTTGCTATGGTCCGACTACCGTGCCGACCTTGCCCGAGCCGAGGATGAACCACCGTTTTTCGCTGATTTCGAAATGACCGATCATCGCGGCATGGTCCAAACGGAGGAAGATTTCAAAGGTCGCTGGATGTTGGTCTTCTTCGGCTTCACCAATTGCCCCGACGTATGTCCGACAACACTGTCCGAAGGCGCGGCCGTGATGGAGGGCTTGGGCGACGAGGCGGCAAAGGTCCAGCCGATTTTCATAACGATTGATCCGGAGCGGGATACGCCGATGGCACTTGCCGAGTATGTGCCCCTGTTCGACGCAGGGATCATCGGGCTGACCGGCACGCCGGAGCAGATCGCCGCAACATCCGAGACCTTCCCGATTTTCTTTGAGCGGATCGAGGAGGCCACTGCGCCGGGTGGATACACGATGGGTCACACGTCGCACCTTTTCCTTTTCGACACGCAGGCAGGCTTCGCGGACTCTTGGCCCTATGGCACGCCCGCCGAAGAGATCCTCGCCGATCTGAGAGAGAGGATCTGATCGTTATGACCCGACTTTATGGAGAAACGGCACTTGGCCTGGCGTGGGGCGTTGCGCTTATCGCATCGCTTGCCGTGCTCTTCATTGGCGAGGTTCTTGGTCAAACGCCTTGCGTTCTTTGCTGGTTCCAGCGCGCCTTCATGTTCCCCCTGGCTATCGTTCTTGGGCTCGGGCTGTGGTGGCAGGATCCCCGCGTGGGGCGCTATGGCGTTGCGCTGGCGCTTGGGGGGGCGGCAGTGGCGTTGTATCACATCGGCCTCTATGTCGGGGTGATCCCCGAGGCGATCCAGCCCTGCACGGCGACCGGCCCCTCTTGTACCGACGACAACCAGGTGATCTTCGGCATTCCGATTCCGCTGATGGCGCTTGTCGCCTTCACGATGATCGGGATGCTGTCAGCCCTTTCACTGAAGGAAAAACAAACATGAATCGACGCGGCCTCATTCTATCCGTTCTGGCTGTTGGTGCCGCAGGTTTTGGCGGCGCGGCCTGGTATGCCACCCGCCCCCAACCCATGGCAGAGGCAGTCCCTGTCGCGCCGGAAGTGAACGATGTGCTGATCCGGCCTTATTCCCCGATCCTCGGCCCCGAAACGGCACCTGTCACGATTGTCGAGTTTTTCGATCCAGCTTGCGAGGCCTGCCGCGCCTTCTATCCCGTGGTCAAAGAGATCATGGCTGAGCACGGTGATGCGGTCCGTGTCGTCATTCGATACACCGCGTTTCACGGGGACGCGTCGGTAGAAGCGATCCGTGTTCTCGAAGCTGCGCGGATGCAGGATGTGTTCGAACCCGTGCTGGAAGCGGTCCTGCGCGAGCAGCCGCGATGGGCGTCCCACGGCACTCCGGCACCGGGTTTGATCCTTGAGATTGCCGCAAGCGGTGGTCTGGATGTCGAAGCTGCCCGGACACAGATGCTGGCCCCCGGTGTCGTGGCCGTGCTCAATCAGGACCGCGCTGATGTCGAAGCGGTAGGCGTGCGACAAACGCCCACGTTCTTCGTCAACGCCAAACCATTAGACCCGTTCGGTGAGGCCGAACTGCGGCGACTAGTGGCGGCGGAAGTTGCGGCCAGCCAAAGTTGACGCTCGGCCAGATACAGGAGAATTCATCATGAAAAAACTACCCTATATCAAGGGCTTGACCCTTCTCTTACTGCTCTCGGGCATGTCGACTCCGGTATTTGCCGGTTCGGAGGATGTGGTCGTCGAAAACGCGTGGTCCCGTGCTTCAATCGGCGTCAACCGCCCTGGTGCCGCCTATATGACTGTGCGCAACATTGGTGAAGACACGGTCACGCTGACCGGACTTACAACACCACTGGCCATGATGCCCGAGATCCATGAGACGAAAACCAACGCCGAAGGCGTCAGTTCAATGGCGCCTGCTGGCGAGATCACGATTGAACCGGGCCAAAGCGTTGCGTTGAAGCCGGGCGGATTGCACGCCATGCTCATGAAGCTGCAAAACCCGATGATCGAAGGCGAGACCTTCCCGTTGACCCTGACGTTTTCGGGCGGTGGCGAACTGACTGTCGAGGTCCCAATTCTTGGGATCGCCGCACGCGGGCCGGAGAGCTGATGCAGCGTCGGCATGTGGTCCAATACGGTGCAGCCGGTGCAGGCGCACTCGCTCTGATGCTTGGCGTCGGCTGGTGGCGTGTGGACGGTCCTGGTGCTCCGAAACCTGTCGGCCAAAGGCCACTCCCCCTGTCGGCGATGGATTTCCGACTGACCGATCACGAAGGCAATGAAGTGGGCCCGGAAACCCTGATCGGACGCCCGACCATGGTGTTTTTCGGGTTCACCTACTGCCCGGATGTCTGCCCCACGACGTTATCGGATATCTCAGGTTGGCTTGAAGATCTCGGGGACGACGCAGCGCGGATGAACGTGGTCTTCATCACAGTCGATCCGGAGCGGGACACGGTCGAGGCCATGGCCGAATATGTCGGCTATTTTCATCCGGCTATTCGCGGCTGGACTGGGCCGGCAAATCAGGTTGCCCGCGCTGCAGAAGGATTTCGTGCCTCGTATGAGCGCGTCCCGACTGAGGGCGGCGGCTATACGATGAACCATACGGCAAGCGTATTCCTGTTCGATGTCGAGGGTGAGCTCGTCACCATGATCGACTATCACGAGCCAAGAGAATTCGCAGTGCCGAAGATCCGGCGTGCACTGACAGAAGACGTAGAGGGGGCAACATGAAGATTAGAATTGTTTTGGCGACCGTGGCCATCGCAGGCATATGTTCGGTTACTGCCATCGCGATCTCTGGGATGCTGTCCAAAGAGCCGGTGCCCCTGGCGATTGCGAAAGCGACGCTTTGGACCCCCGATCCGCTCTCGGCACCACGACTTGCCGACAGTGTTGTGTCGCTGCCCACAGCAATACAGATCGACGTGGCACGCTCAATTCGACCTACCCCTCTCGTGCAGCCTGCCTTCACTGAAACCGCCTTGCCCGAGATTGAACCGCCTTTGATCACCTGGTCGCGTGAGATCGCGGCGGGCGAGACGCTGGATGCGCTCCTGGCGAACGCGGGTATCGCTGCGCCTGTGCGTGCCGAAATCGCGCTCGCGCTTGGTGCAGAATATGACTTGCGCCGATTGCGCCCGGGCCATGAGATCACTGTGATCTCAAAGGTGGACGGAAATCCGAGCCGCGTGCAACTGTCAGTTGACGATGGGGTGCGGATTGAAACGGTCTTTGGTCAAGAACTTGTCACACGCGTGTTGGAGCCAGACCCTGAAATGGTGACGTTCGCGGGCGAGGCAGTGATCGAAAGCTCTGTCTTCGCGGCTTTGGACAAGGCGGGCATCCCTGCTCGCTTTGCGGTCGACATGGCGCAGATGCTGGGCGGCACAGTGGATTTTCGACGCGAACTTTCCGGTGGCGAGACGATGCGTCTTCTTTGGCGCGAAGCGCGCGACGGAAACGAGATGATCGGTCAGCCCGAACTTGCCTTTGCCGCACTGAATCTTGGTGAAACGGTCTACGAGATCGTCTGGCCGGATGATGGCAGCGGTAAAGCGACGATCTATGTTGATGGAGAGGTCCTGCGTGTCTTTGCCCAACCGGTGGAAGGAGCGCGGCTGAGTTCCGTCTTTGGCCGTCGCACACACCCGGTCTATGGGAATGTGCGCATGCACACTGGCGTCGACTTTGCTGCGGCCCGCGGTACGCCGGTGAAAGCGACGGCGCCAGGACGCGTGAGCTTCATCGGACGTCGTGGTGGATATGGCCGGGTGGTGGAGATAGCGCATGGGTCCGACACCCTGACACGATACGCACATCTCAGCGAGGTGCCGGACACACTCGAACAAGGGCAGCGCGTGATGGCCGGAGATTTGATCGGCCGCGTCGGTGCAACTGGCACCGCGACCGGCCCAAATCTGCATTATGAGGTTCTGGTCGATGGTCGCCCGACCGATCCTCTCTCAGACGACCGACTGGCAGAGG
>CEVF01095439.1_pt1 | contig 10403 bp, 8 predicted proteins | sample 356441 | NCBI WGS metagenome assembly CEVF01 (sample SAMEA2622765, study PRJEB7988) | marine metagenome | biome: marine biome (ENVO:00000447); feature: surface water layer (ENVO:00002042); material: "saline water (ENVO:00002010), including plankton (ENVO:xxxxxxxx)" | depth 5 m
AACAGAAAATTGTTCGGAGTGGTTCATCGCGCCATGAGCGAGATGACGTGCCGCTAGTTTAGTGCGTTGACGCACCGCTTCCGGGGCACTTTGAGATAAAAAATACTGGTCGAAACAGAAGCCGAGCGGATCCTCAGTCGCCGTACGATTGCAGATTCTTGTGAGCAACTGGTGGTCGCCAGCGTATCCCAAGGGTTTCTCTCTTGCCCGAGTTTGCAGCCAACCTCGTGACAGTTCGCGGCCCGCAATATCGTAAATTGCGTTGCTTGCGATTCGATTTTCTTGTCCCCAAAGTCCGGTGGACCCTAATTTTTGCAGGCAGCAATCCATTGCCAACTGGACTAATGCAGTCGCTAATGCCGTGTCATTGAAGTGGTCCGTGGCAATCTTTGTCGATTCCAGCGATGAGGCAAGCTCTAAGGCTGCATCTGACACGAGCGAATCGACCTCGGCCGTAGCGATTTTTTTTTGATCGTTCCGCCAGATGGGAATTACAGACATTGCGAGGGTCAGCTGAAAAGTACGTTAGCGATTTTCGGTGGAATGACGATCGTAGGGGGATTTAGTTTCGACTGTATTTTGGCCGGTGGACTGGTCGAAATTCAATCATGCTCGGCAAGGAAATGGAAAATTGAAACGAAGCGGGAGGGAATCCGCGATGTCGATGATGCAACGGATAAAGAGACTCTACTGGCTCCACTTGTCTAAGCCTCGAGAATCTAGGGCTCTATATCGTACAGCACATAAACTTCGGGCGAAGCGTATTGTGGAATTCGGAATTACCGACCCCGATCGATCTTTGAGACTGGTTAAATTGGCGGTCGAGGCTTGTTCCCCAGGGCAGCAAGTCTGCTATACCGCCCTGGACCTCTTTGATGCAAGATCGGAAAAGCGATCACCGCTCACGATCAAGCAGGCACACCAGCATTTTGGATCCTCCGGAGCAAAGGTGCAATTAGTGCCCGGCCCACTGCCCGAGGGGCTTGCACGTACGGCTAATACCCTACTGGGATCTGATCTCATAATTTTTGCCGAGGATGTGGTGCCTGCAAATGATGGGAGATTTTGGTTCTATCTGCCCCGTCTTCTGCACCCCGAAAGTTGCGTGTTGCGAGCACATCGGGCGGGCGTCGATCAGGAGTGTCGCTTTGCTGAGATCACGCATGCGGAAGTGGAAAGGCGGGCCAGCATTGGCTTGCCAAGGCGTGTGGCGTGAACGCAACTCGACCTTGTTGTATCCGGCAACGGGCGGGTACAATTAGTCCAAACGAGTGATTTGGTCCCAATTTGCGTACAGCGCTAAACCACTGTCTTGACGATGTCTGCACCCCGTTCCCACTCCCATCCGCGTACACTGATCGACAAGATCTGGGAGCAGCACGTGGTATTCCAACAGAAAGACCGTCCGACCCTGATCTATATCGATTTACATCTTGTGCATGAGGTGACCAGTCCGCAGGCTTTCGAAAACTTGCGGTTAACTCGTCGTCGAGTGCGACGTCCAGAGCGAACCGTGGCTACGCCCGATCACAACGTGCCGACCAGTGATCGATCCCTTCCAATTGCTGACGAGACCTCTCGGCTCCAGGTTGATGCGTTGCGAGAAAATTGCCGAGAAGCCGGCGTTCGGATGTATGATCTGGATAACCCCCAGCAAGGAATTGTTCATATAATTGGGCCCGAGTTGGGTCTGACGCAGCCCGGGATGACCATTGTCTGCGGTGATAGCCATACTTCGACACACGGCGCCTTCGGAGCGTTGGCCTTCGGGATTGGCACCAGTGAGGTAGAGCATGTGCTGGCGACTCAAACATTGCGGCAATTCAAGCCCAAGACGTGCGAACTCCGAATCGAGGGCGATCTTGCTTCGGGCGTAACGGCCAAAGATCTAGTGCTTTATCTCATCGGTCAACTGACCGCTTCCGGCGGCACCGGCTACGCATTCGAGTTCACGGGCAGTTCCATTCGATCTTTGTCGATGGAGCAGCGGATGACGGTCTGCAACATGGCGATCGAGGCGGGTGCTCGCGCTGGATTGATTGCCCCAGATGATACGACTTACGAGTATCTACGCGGCCGAGAATTCGCGCCCGCTGACTTTGCAGATGCGGTGGCGAAGTGGCGGTTGCTGCCCTCCGATGCAGGCGCGGTTTACGATCGGGTCGAAACCTTTCGGGCAGCCGACATTCAACCTCAGGTGACCTGGGGCACCAATCCCGGACAGGTCGTTTCAGTGCGTGATGTGGTGCCTAGTCCAGCAGCGGAAACAGATGAACAGGAGCGGAGAACGGTTCAGGCTGCTCTTGATTACATGGCCCTTACGGCGGGCACCAAGATAACCGAGATTCCACTCGACCGGGTGTTCATCGGATCCTGTACGAACGCCCGGATTGAGGATTTGCGTGCAGCTGCCGAGGTGGCTAAGGGGCATCGGGTTCACGATCGCGTGGGAGCGATGGTCGTACCGGGTAGTGGCCAAGTGAAAAGGCAGGCCGAGCAGGAGGGACTCGACCAGATCTTCCGTGATGCGGGTTTCGATTGGCGTGAGGCGGGTTGCAGCATGTGTCTGGCCATGAACCCTGACAAACTCGAGCCGGGTGAGCGTTGTGCATCGACAAGCAATCGAAATTTTGAGGGTCGTCAGGGCCGCGGTGGTCGAACGCATCTGGTCTCCCCGGCAATGGCTGCAGCAGCTGCAGTGGCGGGTCATTTTGTGGATATTCGTGACTGGGATTATCAGGGGCATTAACAATCCCATGGATTTTGCCGTCTGCTCGACGCAACGGGCTGCCGGCCAGTATTTTTTTGGAGCCGACTCCGCCATGCAAGCTTTTGTCACTCACAGCGGTAATGTTGCTGCGATGGATCGCAATAACGTGGATACCGATCAAATTATTCCCAAGCAGTTTCTCAAACGGATCGAGCGAACCGGGTTCGGTCAGTTTTTATTTTACGATTGGCGATTTCTCGACGATCAGACGCCCGATCCTGAATTTGAGTTGAATGACCCAAAATTTTCGGGGGCCACCATTCTCGTATCCCGGCGAAATTTCGGCAGCGGCTCAAGTCGAGAGCACGCACCGTGGGCTCTCGAGGACTATGGTTTCCGCGTCTTAATTGCTGAGAGTTTCGCGGATATTTTTTTTAATAACTGCTTTAAAAATGGCATGCTACCCATCGTGCTACCGGAGAAGAAGATTGAGGTTCTCTTTGAGCGAATCGAGGGCTCGGCTTACATACTTCATGTTGACCTTGTTGAGCAACGGCTATACGACCAGGAGGGCCAAGTGGACTGGAAGTTTGAGGTGGATGCCTTTCGCAAACATTGTTTGCTCAACGGACTCGATGACATTGCCCTGACGCTGGAGCATGAAGATGCAATTATGGCATATGAAATTGCCGCTGGCATTGAGCGCTCTGCAGAACGGTGAGTGGTAAAACACAAAAAATTTATATTGTAGACGGTAAGAATTGAGGATCTGGCGGCATGGATACAGGGCGATTGGAAAAAATAGAAGCGATGCTCGAAATTGATCCGCACGACACGTTTTTGCGATACAGTCGCGCGATGGAATGGGCCCGGTTGGGCAAAGCGGAGGAAAGTTTGGTTGGTTTAAAAGAGCTCGCTGCTGAGGACCCTCCCTACGTCCCTGCTTTTTTTATGGCAGCTCAGCAGTTGGCCCAGCAAGGCGATGTTGAGGAGGCGGCCGACCAACTACGAGCGGGAATAGAAGCGGCGGAGGCGACCGGCGACAGCCACGCTGCCGGCGAGATGCGGGAGTTTTTAAGCATGCTCCCTAGCGATTGATCCTAAATGGAGCGGGACGTTCCGCACGCGGTCGCAATCGCGCAGGAGGTGCAGTCACCGCACCCGCCACCCTCCCCGCCCGTTCCACAGTCAGGCCCGCACCCGTTTAGCAAGTTGCTCGTGAATCTGCGAAACTGTACTTTTGTTTCAAACACCTCTGCCAACTCCGCGGTGATCCGCTCGATGGTTTCATCGAGAGCACCCAAAAAATAGAAAATCAGTGTTTGGCCATCGAATAACAACTCTAGGTCGACCAGTGCCACTTCGGTCGCAGAGGACCGCATTTTCTGTTGGCATGCTCGTATCGCCGCAAGTTTATTTCTCTCGATCCGCTCAATCAATAATCGATCATTTGCCGAGAGTGGCCGGAGTATGGTGCCATCGGCCGGGCTCTTTAGGGGGGCGGGGGCAGTGAGGACGGTCCCCCACTCGAGGCCCCTGCCGGTGCGGATGACTACCTCCGTACCCCGAGGAAATGCACCCGCATCTCCGCGGAATGGCCGCACCTCACCCATGACGCCGAAGCGTACCCATTGTAGTGCTGACTGGTGCTGTTCTGTACAGGGCAACGAAGTTTCACTCCCTTCCCATTTATCACTGCGGCAGCAGATCCGATTCCAGGCCCTTGATTCTCTGCCCGATCGGTCGATACCATTCTCTACAAGTTACCGTGTCCGAACACCCCCGAGGGGATCATTCGGTCGATGTAACGCGTAACCTACGCAGCTCTATTTCCCTTCGGGAGTTTCTAAGCCATGCAACACGATACTCTTTGCCGGACACCTGGAACGGAGTCTGATGTCGATTGGAATGAGATGGCCGACCGAGTTTTGTCCGGTGATCGACTTACGACCGACGAGGCTTGCGTGATCCTTGATTCTCCTGACTCGGAGGTCCTCGACTTGCTCGCGGCAACCTACCGGGTTCGGCGAAACTATTTCGGTCGTTCTGTGCAACTCTATTATTTGATGAATGCGAAAAGTGGTTTGTGTCCCGAGGACTGCAGCTACTGTTCCCAGTCCAAGATTTCGAAGGCCGATATTCCTACCTACAACCTGTTGAGTGAAAGAAGGCTGCTTGACGGCGCTCGAGAGGCTTTCGAGCGCGGAAGCAAGACGTATTGCATCGTGATTTCTGCGAAGGGGCCTTCGGATCGTGAGATGAGAGCGGTGACCACGATCGTTCCGAAGATAAAAGAAGCGTACGATTTAAAAATCTGTGCCTGTCTCGGACTTCTGACAGACGAACAAGCGGGAGCGCTGAAAGATTGCGGAGTGGATCGGGTGAACCATAATCTTAATACGAGTGAGGAGCACTATGGGAATATTTGCTCAACGCATTCTTACGATGACCGCATAGCCACGCTTGGCGCAGTGCGACAGGCGGGTCTGGAAATTTGTAGTGGTGGAATTATCGGCATGGGCGAGAAACCGCTCGATGTCGTTCGGATGGCATTTTCGCTTCGAGATTTGGAAGCCGAGTCTATTCCAATCAATTTTCTTAATCCGATCGATGGCACTCCGCTCAGCGGGCAGTGGGACCTGAACCCGCGTTATTGCTTGAAGGTTCTCTGCATGTTCCGAATGGTGAATCCGGAGCGTGAAATTCGCATTGCCGGTGGTCGCGAGGTTCATTTGGGCAGCTTGCAACCGCTCGCTCTCTATGCCGCCAATTCGATTTTCGTGGGTGACTACCTGACCACCAAGGGTCAACTTCCAGAGGCCGATTACCAAATGATTCGTGAGTTGGGTTTCGAAGTCACTAGGCACGAGGATCCCGGTGTGCCGTTGGCGGAATCACGCAGCTAAAGCTATCGTTTGTGGCCTTGATGCAGTGACGTCAGTACGGTCACTGCAGGCGAAAAAAGACGATAACGCATTGTTTTTTGCCACAAATTATCGATTTCACACCGGCTGCACATTTGCTGGCGGTCGCTTTCGGCAAGACCGGCAAAATCGCGAGAGTTCTCCTATTTTTACTGATCGGAACACGCGAAAATCGCCGATAAACCGCGTGTAGGCTCGCTCTTTTCCGTTTCTTTAAGGCTTCATCATGCACCCTACCTTGACCTTTTATCGGACCTGTTCCGGGTTGTTGATTGTCCTCAGTCTCACCTCAGCTTCAACCAGTTGGGGCCAGGATACGCGTGTTCAAAATCTGCGACCTGAACAGCAGAGCGATGTAAACAAAAAGGAAGCAACAGGTGGATTATGGTCCAGTGCCTCCAAATTCAGAAAACGCTTTCTGCCGTTTACAGTTGACAATGAAGAAGCAGAAAGTGCCACGTCGAGGCGACAGCAACAAGCTGGAAAAACCAAAGATCGAAGGCTCGCTCCGCTACAGTCAACAGAGGCTAGGCGAGATGCACCTGGTGCCAGAAGCGGATCAACAAGCGTACTTAAAGCTCCGCGATCTGCAGGTGCAGTAAGATCACGCGATTTAGTGACGATGCCGGCCATGAGCGTACCTCCCGCTGCGAGTCGTCAGGTCACCGACAGGGAATCTCCAAGGGCGACTCCCGCCACGAACGCAATTCGCGGCAAATCGAGATCGCCAGTAACGCGTTCTGTCGTCTCGAAAAGTATTACTCCTACCGCTAACGCGGTGCAATCGGTGGCGACGGCCGATCTACGCGAGGGTCAATCGTCGAGGCGGAAAAATCGACTTAGTCGTGTTGATACCAATGTGACACAAGATGTGCCGCGCGGATTATCGAAAACTATGGCGGATGAGTCGGCAGACACCCCGGCCAAGTTTACCCCCGATAGGTCAAGGGCCACGTCGAGCGAGGTGCGCGCCAGTGATCGACAGGCAGGTGTGCGGTCGGCATTACCTCCGACTGCTGATCGTGGCAGCGGTGTACAAAGGTCTGCAAAAAACCTTGATAAGCGTGGCAAACAGGCCAATCGCGATGTACCTGGGCGAAGCGTCTCCCAAGTGGGCAAGGTTCTCCGCACGGGTCCGGCAAGTAATCCGGTGCGATCGGCAACCGCGACCGCGGTTGCTCCAGAGCGAGCCAATTCCTCGGCAAGACAAAGGCAAATATCCGCCTCGCGGGCCAATCCTCTCTCGGGTCGGGGCAATGATAAAATACAGAGCCAAGCAGCTACCATTACCAGTGACAAAAAGATCGCGTCCGATCTCCCCCAGCGTGTGTCAGCCAGGCTGACCTCGCAAACGGTGGGAGGTGAGTTGGGAGATAGTCTTCTTTTTACGAAAAACCCGCAGTTGACTGTGGAAACGCTGGGGCCGAGTGAAGTGGTAATCGGTAAGGAGGCGACCTTCAAAATTCGCCTTCGAAATCTCGGCGACCCGGTCGCCGAGTCAGTACTGGTTCGCATAAATACGCCGCTGGGTGCGCAAATTGTGGCGGCCCAGCCGTCTCGTGGTCAGACTAATTCGGTGGCAGCGTCGAAGCAAAAGCCGCTGGAATGGCGACTGGAGCGACTAGACGCTCATGAGACAGAGTTTCTTACACTACGAATTGTCCCGCGGAAGAGTGATGCTTTCGATCTGGGTGTTACTTGGACACTTGCTCCGATTGCCTCGCAGGCCCGCATCAAAGTTCAGGAGCCCAAGCTGAATTTGGAAATTGTAGGGCCTCATGAAATTGACTATGGCGACACCAAAATCTACCGGCTGACCATTACCAATCCGGGCAATGGGGTAGCCGACAACGTGCAGCTGAAGTTAAAGCCGCTCGACGGCTCGAGTCGACCGATGGCCGTTCGAGATCTGGGATCGCTGGATCCGGGTGACAAACAGGTGATGGAGGTAGAATTGACGGCTCGACAGAACGGGTATCTCAATGTGGAAGCTCAGGCTAGCGCTGACACCGGTCTTGAAGCAGCAGCTCGACAGCGGGTACTGGTCCGCCGTGCTCAGTTGGCGATCGACGCCAAAGGTCCGGAAATGAATTATGCGGGGACGACCGCGACATACCGTTTTCAGGTTGATAATCAGGGTAATTCGTCGGCCAAAAATATTCGCGTTGTCGCCACCTTGCCGACCGGTGGAGACTATCTCGATAGCAGTGATCAAGGGAAGTGGAATGCGGAATCGCGGCAGGTAGTTTGGAATGTTCCGGCCCTGGTAGCGCAGAATAATCAGACTTTTGAAGTACGTGTCTCACTGTCACACCCTGGAGAAAATTTATTCGGGGTGCGCTTGTCTGCGGACGATGACCTCGCTGCCAGCAGCGAGGTAAAGACCCTTGTAGAAGCCCTCGCAGATTTGCAACTGGTAATCAATGACCCACGGGGTCCTGTTCCAATAGATGAGGAAACAACCTACGAGGTATTAATCAGCAACCGTGGTACGAAGGCGGCGGAGATGGTCGATGTGGTGGTCTTCTTTTCCGAGGGTATCGAGCCACTTTCGGTCGCTGGTGGCAATGCTACCGTAAATCCCGGGCAAGTGATCTTCCACCCGATCGATCAAATTGCGCCCGGAGAAGATGTCATTTACAAGATTGCCGCGCGGGCCAATCGAAGTGGCAATCATGTCTTCCGCACAGAGGTCGCCTGTGACGAAGCAGATGTTCGGTTGGTAGCCGAAGAGAGCACACGATTTTACGGTGCTCATTCGGTGCAAAAGCAGGCCCGCAAAGAGACGGAACGACCGGCGACCGAATCCGACAAATCGATCGATACGACAGACGACGTACCTGCCTATCGGCGGAGCAAGTCTTAGTCGGATGATTGCGGTGTGTCACAGTAGGCAAAGTCGAGTGGCAACTCGCTGTGAGGGTCGTCGATACGAACCGTGACTTTTCCTTGGAGCAGATCTTCCAGGAGATTGCCCACCAGTTCTGCCCGCCAACTCTGCGTCAACCTCGGCGGGTCCTCATGGCCACGCAGTTGGAGTCGATGGGCGATCATCTCGCGAACGTCGCTGGGATTCCCCACGATACTGGTGGCGATCTGGGATCTGTGACAGATGCTCTGCAATGCCGAAGAGAGCAACTGGCCGAGCATATTCAGTTGAGGTGGCATTTCAGTCCTTGGTTGGGAAACGGGAAGCTCATCCTCTGGGCATTCGACACCGGTTTTCACACAAGCGGCAATCTCCGGAAGCACTTTCCGCAAATCGCCGCGCTCCATGCCACGGATATTCCTGATTTGTTCGATATCAGCCGGGGGATGCTTGGCCATTTCAATAATTAAATCGTCGCGGAGCACACGCTTTACCGGCAAGTTTCTCTTTGAAGCGGTGCGCTCTCTCCAGAAGAAAAGTTCTCTGACAATCGCTTTGTTGCGGCGGGGAAGTCCTGAGATACCCGAAACGCGACGCCATTTCTTACGGTCATGTGATTCCTGCACTTGCACAAGCCAGCTCTGCATTTCCTCTTCGAACCAGGAGACACGATCGAGTTTTTGTAATTTGTTCGATATTTTTTGCTCCATGCGCTCCAGATACAGCACGTCCCCCATGGCATATTCAAGCTGCCGTTTCGAAAGCGGTCGCTTTTGCCAATCTGATCGCGTTTGGTCCTTTGCCGGGGATTTATGCAAAAGTTTTTTTACCAATGTGCGGTAGCCGGCTGGATACTCCAAGCCGATCAATCCAGCGGCAATCTGCACATCAAAGAGGTTTGCTGGGATCTTGCCCGTTGCCCGTAGGCAGAAACCAACCTCCTCTCGACCTGCATGCACAATCGTTTTTTGATTCCCGTCGGAAAGCAGTTGCCAGAATGGCCCCAGCGAGCGCACTTTTAAAGGATCGATGATCGCCTGCGTCGCCCCCGCGGCGAGTTGCACCAGACAGAGTTCGGGACGATAGGTGTTCTCGGAAATAAACTCAGTATCAAACGCGATGGTCTCCGCCGAAGCAAGCTGATCACACAACGCAGCAAGTTGGCTCTCTGATGTGATAAGCTGATGCATTAAGCGGTTCGTTCTTTTGAAGGGAATTTGTTTTAGTTTAACCCATTCGCCGCTGGCTTGCATGACTGGCAGCTATTAATTACGGCCAAATTTTGTGAGTTACAAAAACAGAATGCTGGCCAGCAGAAAGATCGGCAGCAGCACACAGACACTGTATTTGAGATATCCAAAAAAACTTGGCATCTCAACACCGGCTGATTCGGCAATCGCTTTGACCATGAAATTGGGACCGTTACCGATATAGGTCATGGCTCCCAAAAAGACCGCGCCCAGGCTGATTGCTACAAGTAGCGATGGATCGATGACGGTCTCCGGGTGAAAAACACCCGCCGGCGTCAGTGTTCTTGCGGTCTCGAAAAAGACGACGTAGGTCGGTGCGTTGTCGAGTACAGATGAAAGCCCGCCGGTCGTCCAGAAAAACTGCATGGGCGTTTCAACTCCCATTTCACGGCCTCTCGCATCGAGTATCTGTAGCGCGGGTTGCATGCAGATGAATATTCCGAAAAATAGCGCGGCGACCTCAAGAATCGCATGATAAGAAAATTTGTTGTCCTGTCGTATGACTCGTCGTCCGAAAAGCAGCGAGATACCCACCAGCAGCAGCTGCGATATTTCTCGCAGGTAGAGGGGGGCATGCCAATCGGTGCCGGGCAGCGGTTTACTCGGATCGAGCAGCGCTACACATAATACGACGCCGATCAGCAGGGGCG
>CEVF01039128.1_pt1 | contig 10394 bp, 9 predicted proteins | sample 356441 | NCBI WGS metagenome assembly CEVF01 (sample SAMEA2622765, study PRJEB7988) | marine metagenome | biome: marine biome (ENVO:00000447); feature: surface water layer (ENVO:00002042); material: "saline water (ENVO:00002010), including plankton (ENVO:xxxxxxxx)" | depth 5 m
AACTTGGCAATGAGTGAGTCGTAAAATGGAGGGATCTCGTAACCGCTATAGATGTGTGAGTCAACCCGAATGCCGAGCCCTCCAGGTGAATGAAAGCGGTTGACTTTGCCGGGGCTTGGTAAAAAAGTCTTTGCATTTTCTGCATTAATCCGACATTCAAAAGCATGGCCCTTTATGTTGACATCCTCTTGGGAAATTGAAAGCGAGTCTCCGCTGGCTATTTTGATCTGTTCTTTAACTATGTCAAAGTTACAAATCATCTCGGTTACCGGGTGCTCAACCTGCACTCGAGTGTTCATTTCGATGAAATAAAAATTTTCATCTTGATACAGAAATTCTAGGGTTCCGGCTCCTCTATACTTCATATTCCGGCAAGCTTTAATGCATGTTTTTGTGATCAAATCTCTTGACTTTGATGAAATCCCAGGAGCGGGTGCTTCTTCGAGGACTTTCTGATGTCTGCGTTGAAGAGAGCAGTCCCTATCGCCAAGATGTATGGCATTGCCCTTACCATCCCCTATGACTTGAATCTCGATGTGACGAGGTCTTTCCAAGAATTTTTCTAAATAAACTACACCGTTTCCAAAAAAATTATTCGCTTCAGTCTGAGTCAGTTGAATGGAAGAAAGAAGCTCTGACTCACTGTGAACAACTCGCATTCCACGGCCACCACCTCCGGCTGCAGCCTTAATTATAATTGGGTAGCCAATTTTTTGTGCTAATTTGATGTTGATGTCGGAATTATCATCAATGGGGCCATTGGATCCGGGGACAGTCGGTACCCCTGCGTCCCTCATTACTTCGATGGCGGAAACCTTATCTCCCATCAGGCGAATGGTCTTCGGTGACGGCCCGATGAAAGTAAAACCACTTCGTTCTACTTGTTCAGCAAAGTCTGAATTTTCGGACAAAAATCCGTACCCAGGATGGACAGCGTCTGAATTCGTGACTTCCATGGCGCTTATGATTGCAGGTGCGTTTAGATAGCTTTCGGTAGGATTGGGCGGCCCAATGCAAACTGACTCATCTGCCAGTCTGACGTGCATCAAGTCTTTGTCTGCCGAAGAGTGAATAGCGACAGTTTTGACCCCTAGATCCTTGCACGCCCGCAAAATACGCAGGGCAATTTCACCTCGGTTAGCAATTAAGACTTTGTTAAACATGGCAAGAGTCTCAGCCGCATGAGTTTTTGACTACACGATCGTAATGAGAGTTTGGTCGAATTCAACGGGTTCTCCATCTTCGACTAGAATTGAATCAACGGTTCCAGATTTATCAGCCTCTATTTGATTCATCATTTTCATGGCTTCGACTATGCAGACCACTTCCCCCGCACTTACCTTTGATCCTACCTCTATGAATGGGGCAGACGACGGCGATGGAGATCGATAAAAAGTGCCCACCATTGGCGACTTAATTTCGTGACCAGCAACTTGTCTTTGTGGATGTTCAGCTACTTTTATTTCTTGCTGTAAAGGGGCATTTTCTTTTTGAATAATTGGGGTGGGTGAAATAGCCGCCCGACTAATGCGAACTGACTCATCACCTTCTTTGATTTCAATTTCAGCAACGTCTGAAGCCTCGAGCAACTCGATTAAGCTCTTAACTTTTCTTATGTCCATAATTCTGCTCAGGTCCGGTTAAACAAAGGTTGTTTTTTTAAGTCTAGAATATTGATGTAATCTAGTTGAACTATTCAAGTCTCTTGAAAGTTGCTTCCAGCGCAAGTTCATAGCCTTGTGCGCCCAGGCCCACGATACAGCCAACAGCAATATCGCTAAAAAAAGAAAATTGCCTATACTCCTCGCGGGAAAAAAGGTTAGAGAGATGTACTTCAATGAATGGAATCTCAGAAGCTATTATCGCGTCTCTAATCGCTACGCTTGTGTGAGTGAACCCCCCAAAGTTAACTATCATAAATTCTGTACCATCGTCTCTGGCTTCATGCAGTCTGTCTATAAAATCCGATTCAGCATTGCTTTGAAGGGAAGAAAAAACATGGCCTTTTGCGGCACACAGATTCCTGCAACGTTCATTAATGTCATTTAAACTGTCAGAACCATAGATATGAGGTTCACGCACTCCTAAAAGGTTTAAATTCGGGCCGTGTAGCACAAGGATTTTAGCCATTTTTTTTCCGATTGATGCTGGATAGGGAAATGAGGGTTGTTAATTAAGCTTAGTAAATCATTTTCGCAGAATTCAGCCTATATTTCACCTACTATAATTAAATCTCATTTCCTGCCGGTAGTTGGGCTAGGCTATGCGTGCCTTAAGGCAACAGCACTAAAGAATCACTTTGGGGAGGGTAACAAAAACCCCAGTCGGCGCAACCTTGATATTCAATAATAATCTTATCTTCGGGTAAAGGGATAGCGGGTAGCGTAAGACTGATAGAGACGTTGTCGTAGAATGCCAGTACATCTCCAAAAAATTGGTCTTTCTTGTTTATACCTATCGGAAGCTGGAATTCTATAGGCAATTCCAGGGTATCTTGACCTCGAATCATTTTGAATTCAAATGCGTGTCCATATAGATAATGACCAGGAGCTAGATCCCAGGTTGCCTGATATTTTATCTGATCAATAATACTTAGATGGTATGGAAATGCATCTTTTACTGGAAGTGGGACATTTTGGCCTTGGAGTTGCAAAGAAATGATTCGATTGGTTTCCGTTTGGGCCAAATCTCGCTGAGAAAATAGCAATACTAGCGTGAGTAGCAAGATTCGTTTCTTATTCATTCGTCTACGGTCAACTTGTAGTGAAAAGATTAAGTTTTTTAGATCTCGTATCGAGAAAACACCAAACTGGCGTTGGTCCCACCAAAGCCAAAACTATTCGATAAGACTCTATCTAGTTTTACATTATCTTGCATGTCGATTGCTATGGGTAAGCCTTTTGCTTCTGGATCTAGGTTTTCGATATTTGCCGAAGCTGCAATAAAATTATGCTCCATCATGATTAGGCTATAAATCGCTTCTTGGGCACCTGCAGCGCCTAGTGAGTGTCCGGTCAATGATTTAGTTGAATTTATTGTTGGAATTTTTTCTCCAAAAACCTCCCGTATAGCTTTGAGTTCAGCCACATCACCAGTTGGTGTACTGGTTCCATGTGTATTTATATAATCGACTGACTTTTTACTTTGCTCTAATGCTGATTTCATAGCGCGAACGCCTCCTTCGCCGGAAGGTGCCACCATATCGTAACCATCAGATGTAGCTGCGTACCCGGTAATTTCAGCATAGATTTTCGCGTCTCTCTGTAGAGCGTGATTAAGTTCCTCCACCACAAGCATGCCACCACCACCAGCTATTACAAAACCATCTCGATTTGCATCGAAAGCGCGAGACGCCCTTGTGGGAGTTTCATTATAGTCTGTCGACAGGGCTCCCATCGCATCGAACATATGAGATAAGGTCCAATGTTCTGACTCTCCACCACCTGCAAAAACGACGTCTTGCTTACCTAATTGGATAAGCTCAGCCGCGTGTCCAATGCAATGCGCACTAGTCGCGCATGCGGAAGATATAGAATAGTTCACCCCCTTGATTTGAAAGGGAGTAGCAAGGCATGCTGAAACGGAACTACTCATCGTTCGGGGCACCCGATATGCTCCGACTTTGCGGACACCCTTTCCACGGACTATATCCGTAGAATTAAGTTGATCTTCGGGGGAACCACCTCCGCTGCCTGCAACGAGTCCCGTCCGAGTGTTGGAAACTTGACTTTGATTGAGCCCTGAATCTTCAATTGCTTGGTTCATTGCAATGAAGCTAAAAGCGGAAGCATCGCCCATAAATCGTAAAAATTTGCGGTCGATTAAACTTTTTGTATCTATTTCTATTGATCCACTAACATGGCTTCGCATACCAATTTCCGCATAAGACTCGTTACGCTTAATTCCACTTTTTCCTTGCCTGAGAGAATCGGTCACCTCTGATTTATTATTGCCTATGCAAGATACTATTCCTATTCCTGTGATAACAGCGCGTTTCATTGTGTTTCCTTTTCTAGAATCCTCTAAAACGTCTGTTCGGGGGTGAATAGTCCGACTTTCAATGACTTTGTTGTATAGATTATTTTGTCATCCACGGCTACCGTTCCATCAGCTAAACCGACAACTAATTTTCTGTCAATGATGCGACTTATCGAAAGTTCATAGGTGACCTTTTTAGCGTCAGGCCTAATTTCGCCAGTAAATTTAACTTCGCCAGCGCCCAGAGCCCTGCCTTTTCCAGGGTATCCCCTCCAAGCAAGGAAAAATCCGACCAATTGCCATAATGCATCGAGTCCAAGGCATCCCGGCATAACAGGGTCCCCAGGGAAATGGCATTCAAAAAACCACAAGTCTGGATGTATGTCGAGCTCGGCAATAACGTGTCCTCTTCCATGATTACCGCCCGTGCTCTCAATGGTGGAAATTCGGTCCAACATAAGCATGTTTTTTACGGGCAGCTTAGCGTTTCTTGGTCCGAACAAGTTGCCGTAACCACATTCCACCAACTCAGGGAGTTCATAAGAGTTCTTCGGAACAAAACTAGTATTCTGACCATTCATCAATATTGTGACACCTTAAATAAAGCTAAGTTAAGATGTTATCGCGACACGCGCAATTAATCGATACAATTTTAAGGCTGCCATGCTAATAGGAGAAATAAATAGGAAACTAGTTGTTATTAATCATAGCCTTTTTTGTTAAGATTATTACTCGGTTAAATTGGGTAGATGGTATGATACTTCCCGTAATTATTGCTGGAGGGGTTGGCTCGAGGTTATGGCCAGTTTCCAAAGATCTATTGCCTAAGCAGTTCATCTGCTTTCCACAATTCAAAGAGTCACTTTTTCAAAAAACGGTTAAGCGTATCGCGGGTATACCGAACGTATTGCCCCCATTAGTAATTTGTGGGAAGTCGCATCATCCTCTGGTGGGCGAACAACTTCGTTCAATAGATCAGACCGACGGAACGATTATGCTAGAGCCTATTGGGCGCGGGACAGCTCCTGCTTGCGCAATGGCTGCGCTTCTTGCAAAACAAAAAGATCCAGATACTCAACTCTTGGTTTTGCCTGCAGACCATCTCATCAGAGACTTAGCTAGTTTTCGGCAAGCTATAAAAGAAGCAATACCTGCAGCTTTAGAAGGGTATTTGGTGACATTTGGAATTAAACCTGAAACCGCCTCCACGGGATACGGTTATATTGAGAAGGGTGGGCAAATAGACGGGACATCCTGCTTCGAGGTCTCTCGCTTTGCCGAAAAGCCAGAGGAATCGGTCGCTGAGTCTTACTTACAAGATGGAGGTTATTTTTGGAATAGCGGTATGTTCTTAATGACCGCTGAAACGTATTTGGATGAATTAGAAAAGCACGCACACGATGTTTTTAAAGTATGCACTAGATCTTTCGAAAGCCTTATTCGTAAAGATACTTTTCTAGAAATAAAAGAGCTAGATTTTAGTAAGTGCCCTAATGACTCAATAGACTATGCAGTGATGGAGAAGACTACTAAGGCCGCAATGGTCACTTTGGATGTTGGCTGGAATGATCTGGGTGAATGGGATTCATTTGCTGCAGTGTCCTCAAAGGACGAATCTCAAAATACTACGATCGGCGATGTGTATGTCAACAATGTCAGAGGTAGTTATATTCAGGCCAACGATCGTCAAGTTGCGGCTCTTGGAATCAAAGATACGGTTATCGTAGAGACTGCAGACGCAGTTTTGGTATCGAGTAAAAATTCTGTGCAGGATGTAAAAAAAATTGCGGAGTCATTTAAATCAGAAAGGGAAGAGATAAAGACTCCGAGGGAAATTAAAAAACCTTGGGGGTTTTATAGGTCTTTAACAAAAGAAGATGGTTATCAGGTTAAGAAACTTTTTATTAAACCGGGGGAATCGCTGTCTCTTCAGCGTCATAAGTATAGGGCTGAACACTGGGTTGTCGTCAATGGCAAGGGTATTTTTACTTGTGGCGAAAAAGAAATAACACTCTCAAAGAACAAAAATCTTTTTATTCCGACAGGAGAGAAACATCGTGTGGCTAATCCATTTTCAGAAAATTTAGAAATTATCGAGGTCCAAGTTGGAGATTATTTAGGAGAAGATGATATTGAAAGGTTAGATGATAAATACGGTCGTCAGGATTGATGTTAATACTTAGGGAGAAACATCGATGACTACAGTTATAAATTGTTTCAAAGCTTATGATGTAAGAGGCCGCGTGCCGGAAGAGTTGAACGTTAATATAGCCTACCGTATTGGGCGTGCTTTTGCTGAGTTTCTTTCCCCAAAAATTGTTGTCGTTGGTTTCGACATTCGTCTAACCAGTTGCGAACTCAATGACGCTCTGATCAGAGGGTTAAGAGACTCGGGAGTGAATGTTGTAAATATTGGTTTATGTGGCACTGAGGAAATATATTTTGCGACTTCACATCTTAATGTTGATGGTGGGATCATCGTTACGGCGAGTCATAATCCTAAAAACTACAATGGTATGAAGTTCGTCAGGAAGAACTCGGTACCAATTAGTGGTGATACGGGATTGAATGAAATTAGAGAGATAGCGGAGTCCAATTTATTTAAGGACTCATCAGTAACAGGAAAAATTTCGTCAGCAAATTTAAGAGGCGCTTACGTAGACCACCTTTTGAGTTACATTGACCTTAATGCGTTTAAACCGATTCGAGTTGTTTGCAATGCAGGAAATGGTGCAGCTGGATTGGTAATTGATCAATTAGAAAAAGTTTTACCTATTGAATTTATAAAGATTCATCATGAGCCAAACGGAGAGTTTCCGAATGGGGTACCAAATCCCCTTTTAGAAGAGAATCGCTTGCCGACTATTGAGGCAATTAAAAATAATAATGCTCAGTTGGGAATAGCTTGGGATGGAGACTTTGACCGTTGCTTTTTTTTTGATGAACATGGAAGATTTATCGAGGGTTACTACATCGTGGGGTTGCTCTCGCACTTTTTTTTGTCGAATTCGGCAGGCTCAAAGATAGTTCACGATCCTAGACTTACGTGGAACACGGTTGCTGTGACAAAAAAATTTGGTGGTCAAGCGGTATGCTGCAAAACGGGCCACGCTTTCATGAAAGAGCGTATGAGAAGCGAAGACGCTATTTATGGTGGTGAGATGAGCGCTCACCATTACTTCAAGGATTTCTTTTATTGTGACAGTGGAATGATCCCTTGGATACTCGTAATTCAGATGATGGCAGACCAAGGCAAATCACTCTCTGAACTTGTAAACCAGTATATGACTGCATTTCCAGCCAGTGGTGAGATTAATACAGCCGTTGAAGATCCAGAGGGGTTGATTCAAAAAATTAAATCTCGTTATCAAAACTTCGCGGAGGCCATAGATAATATAGATGGGCTATCGATGAGTTTCAAAGATTGGAGATTTAATTTAAGAATGTCAAATACCGAGCCCGTGATCCGGCTAAATGTCGAATCTCGTGGTAATGCAAACTTAATGAATGAAAAAAAAGAAGAACTACTCAAGCATATAAGCAGGTCTTGAAAATTTGGTCTTAAGAGATTCGAACGATTTAAATTTAGCGACGGCTATTTCAGATTGTCCAACAGGTTTTGCTCCACGCCTATTTATGGGGCATGTTCCTTTTAATTAGCTTGATCAAATTTTTTGTAGAAGAATCTAGCTCATTAGATTCGTTATCGGTAGAAGTTAATTCCTTGTAGATATCTTTCGAAATTATTTTGCCAAGTTCTACGCCCCACTGATCAAAGGCATTGATATTCCATAATATGCTCTGAACAAAGACTTTGTGTTCGTACAGGGCAATTAGACAACCTAAATTGAAAGGATTGAGCTCGTCAATGAGTAAAGTATTACTGGGTTTGTTACCAGTTACCTTTTTTTGTGCTTCTTCGCTTTCAGAATTTCCTTTCATGAGGGCGAGACTCTGACTTAGACAATTAGCAAGGAGATGATTGTGCATCTCATTATGGTCGACGCTTTTGCTGCGTGTTTTAGCTATGGCTACAAAATCTATTGGGACAAATTGAGTTCCTTGATGGAGCAATTGGAAATAAGAATGTTGGCTATTGGTTCCAACCGTTCCCCATAGGATCTCACCTGTATTAATGGAAACCTGGTCGTTTTCCTTTGTTACGCTTTTGCCCAGGCTTTCCATACTTAGCTGTTGGAGATAAAAGGGCAGTTCCTTTAACCGATGACTATAAGGAACAACAGCGCTGCTTTGGCAATTAAAAAATGCGCTATACCAAACTGTAATCAAGGCCATGATTACAGGCATGTTCTTTTCAGCGGATTCTTCTTGAAAATGCCTGTCCATTGAATACGCACCAGCGTGGAATGCGATGAAACTCTCCATTCCCACTGAAAGCGCTACAGGGAGACCAATCGCAGACCACACCGAATATCTGCCTCCAACCCAGTCCCAAACTGGAAAAACGTTATCTTCTGCCACGCCAAAATTAATAGCACCATTTTTGTTGCTTGTTATCGCTATGAAATGCTTTTCAATTGCAACCGGTGCGTCAGAGGCTTCCAAGAGCCATTTTTTTGCAATTGCAGCATTCAGTGCAGTTTCTGGTGTGTTAAATGATTTTGAGGCAACGATAAAGATTGTAGTTTCAGGATTGAGTTCACTTATTACCTCATCAAAGTGTGAGGGGTCTACGTTTGACACAAAATGTAAGTTTTGCTCACCAACTTTGAAGTCCTCTAAGGCATCACATACGAGTCGAGGACCAAGATCCGAACCACCAATTCCTATGTTAACTATGTCCTTGATATTTTTACCACTAAATCCCTTCCACTTTCCTGAATGGATACGATTGACCATTATCTCCATACGTTGGAGGCAATCTTTAACTTCATTATGCGGATTCTCATTGGCTGGTATACGAAGAGCAGTGTGCAAAACCTGACGATCTTCAGATGTATTGATTCTATCGCCTTCGAACATTGCCTCTATAGATTCTTCGAGGCGCATATCTGCTGAGAGTTCAAAAAGCGCTTTCAGCGTTTCCTGGTCTAGAAGATTTTTGGAGTAATCTAAGGTCAGGTGGTTATGCGATAGTGAAAACCGAGAAAAACGAGAGGAATCTCTAAAAAGACTATTAAGTCGGAAGCCTCTTTCTTTAAAAGATTCACTAAATTTTCTGAGTTTTCCCCATGCTTTGGATTGTGTTGGGCAGGTAATTTTTTGCACGACTGCCTTCAATTTTCTGTTACCGGTTGTTGATTAACCGTATCTCTTTTTGGCTTTCGTAGAAGCGCCAACCATCCGTCTTTTTTAACTATTTTGTGACAGTCTAAAAACGGCTGAAAGTGCTGCACGATTATATTGTTACTGTATTTTTCTGAACCGAAGTTCTCAGGTATTCCTTCTTTTGGATAATAAGCAGTTCCAAAAATCCAATCTAGGAAATTAAACTCAGCTGAGAAATTCTTATCGATCGCATCAGGATGATTCGAATGATGCCAACGATGGAATTTAGGATTGCTCATTATATAGCCCAACCAGTGCGGATCTCTTATATTCCCGTGCCCATATCTGCCCCAAAAGTCATTGAAGGAGACGAATAGAAAAACTATACCAGGGTCTGGTTGAAAATAGGTCACGAGCATGAGGTAGGGCGCGGCAAATAACGTTTTGTCTATAATATGAAACCTGCTGGTTGAAAAAGAATCTAAGTTAACAGAGCTATGATGGACTCGATGAAATTGCCAAAGCAGAGGAATTTTATGACAGGCAAGGTGAGCAAAGTAAAAAGTTACGTGGCCGAACATTAGAACGGCGAAACAGTTTATCGACCAATGCGCACTGATAAGTGCACCGCGCAGATATGGACCCTCACCTCCATGGCTTGCCGAATATGTAACGAGCCACGAAACTAATGCGGCATTTATCATTGTCCATAAATGGACCCGATGATAAGTGTGTATTAGATCATTAAGAATGCCCGGCCGAATGAATTTTTGCCCCTTTAGTGGCACTATTCTTTCAATAATAGGGATCAGCCATATCCACCCGTAGAGCGAAAGCATCTGGAACCACTCTTGTGTTGCAGGAGATATCGTCACTTTTAATTTTTCGGTGTCTTAATTCTAGGGGCTAGTGCAGGGCTTTGAGGCCACTCTTACTATTGAAACAAATAATTGATTCTGAGTAAAATTTTTGAGCCTCTCTATGCGCGTTTAGCATTTGGCTTCAAGAACAAATATGCTCAGACTAGTTAATGTTGAACCTAAAGTCTTTTTTTTGTAGCATCCCCGCCCTGATGTGGTCTAATATAAAGACTAATGCCGCTATAGCTCAGCCGTGGTAGAGCAGCTGATTTGTAATCAGCAGGTCCCGAGTTCGACTCTTGGTGGCGGCACCAGAATAAAAAAAGG
>CEVF01154326.1_pt1 | contig 10393 bp, 5 predicted proteins | sample 356441 | NCBI WGS metagenome assembly CEVF01 (sample SAMEA2622765, study PRJEB7988) | marine metagenome | biome: marine biome (ENVO:00000447); feature: surface water layer (ENVO:00002042); material: "saline water (ENVO:00002010), including plankton (ENVO:xxxxxxxx)" | depth 5 m
GCACTGTATCGATCTTCTCTGTATGGAGAAATAAAAGCTGTGAGAACAATAGAACCTGAATCAGCAAACAATTTTGCAACCTCAGTGATTCTTCTAATATTTTCCGTTCTATCTTGTGGTGAAAATCCTAAGTCTTTATTCAGTCCCATCCTAACATTATCTCCATCTAATATATATGTTTGAAGACCCATATCATGCAATAACTTTTCTGTTGCATTTGCAACAGTAGATTTTCCTGATCCAGAAAGACCTGTAAACCAGATAACTCTAGATTTATGATTATTTCTTATTTCTTTTAACTCTCGTGAAACTCGGTGTTTATGAAAATGTAAATTGTCAGCTGTCATATTTTTCTTGCAAAACTACATGAAAATCTTTAACTGCATTATAAAAAAAGAAACTAATTTAAGGTGAAATTAATAGGAATAGTAAACATAACTCTAACAGGCTTTCCTCTTTGTTTACCTGGTTTATATTTAGGTAAAGACTTAACAACTCTTACTGCTTCTGCATCTAAATTTTTATCTACTCCTCTTACAACCTTAACATTTTTTACTGTTCCACTTTTATCAACTATAAATTGAACGTAAACTTTTCCTGTAATATTATATTCTTTTGCTATTGGTGGATATTTAACATTTTTCTGGATATATTTCATAAGACCTAAATCACCGCCAGGAAATTCAGGCATATTTTCAACTACCATAAAAAATTCATCATCATCTTCTTCTTCAATTTCTATAATTTCATCTTCATCTGTCTCAGTATCTTCTATTTCTAACTCTTCTTCAATCTCAACCTCATCTTCAACGATTTCAATTATTTCAGGTGGAGGTGGAGGGGGTGGTGGAGGTTTCTGTTCCTGTTTTGTAATAGGAATAATTTCTTCTTCTAAATCATCTAAATTTAAATCTCCCAAATTATAGCTAGATTTATCATAATTTTTATATTCAAAAGCTATATAAACAAACACTAAAGCAATAATAAAGCCTATTTGTAAATATAAACTTCTTTTTTTTTCTAAATCTACTTTTGGATTTTTTTTAATCTCCATATATAACTTATTTATGCAATTAGTTTTTCATATTCTAAATTAGAAAGCAACTCTTCCGATTCGCTTACTAAATTGATTTTAATTTTGACTATCCAACCATCACCATATGGATCAGAGTTCACTAACTCAGGGTTTTCTTCTAGTTTTGAATTAATTTCAATAACTTCTCCAGCAATTGGCATAAATAAATCTGAGACAGTTTTTACTGCTTCGATTGAACCAAACACTTCTTCTTTTTCAAGCTTTTCACCTTCAGTATCAACATCTACAAAAACTATATCTCCAAGCTCTCTTTGTGCAAATTCTGTAATACCAATGTAACCAATATCACCATCAACTTTTAACCATTCATGGTCCTTACTGTATTTTAAATCTTTTGGAAAATTCATTTTTTTTTTCAAAAATACATTTTTTTACTTTCTTACAAAATTATCCGGCTAAAGTAAATCGTAAGCTAAACCCCGCATTAGTAATTGCTCCAGGAAAAGTAGTTGAAACAAATGGATTAGTAATTACTCTATCATAGAATAATTTAAAATTAACTCTTTGATTTACAACATAATCTGCTGAAAAATTTATTTTCATAATTTGCTGACCCATTGTTATTTGCTCTACATCTTCAATCACTTTTCTAATTACTGTTTTATTGCTCATTACATTTAAATCTAACTTTAAGTCCAAATTAGAGCTAACTCTCTTTTTATTCATACCAGAAATAAATCTAAATTTTAAATCATTAACTCTATAACCTAAACCAAAAACATACTCATTAGTAGCTGTTTCAGTTATTTGATTATTAGCTAAAGAAAGTGCTAACATTCGATTTTTTTTAAACTCAAGCTTTGAAAGAAAACTATTTTTCCAAAGCATATCTATTTTAAACAAAGGACTAAATTGTTCATTTATTGTAACTTGAGATATTTCTTTATCAACATGATAACTCATATTATTTAAATTAAAGTTATCTCCATCACCATAATCTAAATTAGTTTGATAAGACCCAACAGAATATGATGATCGATATGCGTGTGAGATACTAAATGTCTTAAACTTTTTATTTATAAAAGGTAATCTAACTAAACCATCATATGTTACCCTCCAATTTGGCCTAGGAATTGATGGAAATGGTGTAAGACTTGAATTTAAAGGACTTGCCCCAGAATAGGCAGCTAAAAAAGCAGGAATCATTACTTCCTGAGAAGTTGGACCATAACCTCCAGTTATCACAGTATCTCCACTAGAACTTATCTCATATTCAATTGGGAAACCAGTATATGGGTCAATTCCCCCATTGAAATTAGGATTATTTGCTGCCAACTGCTGAGCTATATCAATTCTATAGCCTCTAAACCTACTAAAAATAGATGATTGATAATCATCATTATCAGATGTAAATGCTGTTCTCCATGATATAAATGATATACTGTAACTTCCAGATTGATTAGGACTAAATGAACTAAACTGATCCAACTGTGAATTCCATCTAAAATACTCACTAAGATTATTTGAAGTTGTTTTATTTGATGTTAATTCTATACGAAATTGTTTAATAGGTTCTAATGTACTTCTTACAGTTAAATTCATAGATGTATTTTGATTATACATGGTATTAAGTGTGGAATCTACAGTTAGCCATCCATTACTAGCCGCACGCATACGAATATCATTTTGACTACCAAATACAAATGGAACTGTAGGAGCCATCTCATCCCACTTTATACCTAAGAAATGTGGTTGAAATTTATATCCTGGAATAAACGTGCTTTCATTTATCGAATAATTCACCGATACGTTTTTTACTGCTAAAATGAATCTGGTCAAATATTTCAAAATATCATAGTTGCTATTAGCATCTTTTTTATTTTCAAAATTATTTTCATTTTTACTAGCATTTCTAGGTCGAAATTTTCTTGAAACTTGATTAATCTTCTTAAAATAAGGTACTTTGTTATAAAGTGTTGTTAAATTAATTTGACCATTATACTGTCTATTTCTAGAGTTTTGAATATTATTACCTAGATTTCTTAGAGCAACTGGAGCGGAAATCCAATCATAAGTTGCATTGTATCGAGTATTTAAAGATAAGAAATTCAAAATTGGAATCTTATTTAGTGGTGCTTGATAATTTATTCCTAAAACTTGTCTATAGGATGTTGGTCTTCCAAAATTCCTAAAGTTTGCCCATATTGTATCCATTTTCTCTCTATACAAAGGGTCTGACTTTAATAGTCTACCGGCCGGCTCATCAATATTAGCTCTATGTGTGACATTAAAATCTAGTTTCAAAGTTCTTGTTATATCATACTTAATGTCATACATTCTATTCCAATTAAATAACTTATTATATGTAGGATATATAATTAAATTAGAATTGCTTAAGTTTCTCAATTTAGTTTCATTGTAATTTTTATCTAAATCTGTTCTGAACGAAAAGGTTTTAGGCATTGTATAAAAGTTAATATCTTTTATGAGTCTAAAGTAAGGTGACTTAGGAAATTTTACTTTTCCAAATGGTTTTATATTTTTAGGTTGAGTATTAAAATTATATGTAATTGCACCTCTGTAATTAATAGTTCTATTGTATTCTGTATTAATATTTCTAATTAAGGTTTTGTTTTTAGAATATGATAATGTCCAATTCTCAATATCATATATTTTCTGTTTTTTTGGTTTATCTCCTTTTTTTTGAACTCTAGTTTTTCTGACATTAGTAAAATTAATACTTTTTCTACTTACATAATCTTGTGCAATATATTTTAAGGAATCTTTTTCCTCTTTCGTCTCAAGTGTTTTTAAGGAAGTTGAAAATAAGATGTCTGGATCTAAAGGATTATACTGTGGGTTTTTGAAGGATTCAGAAACACCTATATACATTGGAGCCTTAACTCCAAAATCTTTCGGAAATAATTTACCTAAATTAAATGTTGATGAAAAGTCGTATTGGTATGCATTATATTTTTGTCTTTCATTAACCTTCTTCTCAATTGATCCAAAACCAATTGTACTAATGTTTCCTGAAAATGTTACATTTCCAAAATCAGCTATTCGAGTTGTTAAACGACTGTTAGCTGCCCATCCTCCATAATCATCAAAATCAGTAAGTCTTAGCTCATTTACCCATATTTGACCACATTTTGCTTGTCCATCATCAATGCTTTCAATCGATTCCTTTTTTGGATTTCTTATTCCAATCATTATAGTTTTAATTTGAGATAAATTAGGATTTCCTACAACAGTAACTTTTCCTCCAGAAATATAACTTGTATATGGTGTGTTTACATCATTTGAATAAAAATTTCTTTCTTGCTTAATTAGCTGAAAGATTTCAAAATCAATATCAATATTATTTTCACTAGGCCAAATTTCTGTTGGAGAACTAGAAAAATGAGGTGTTGGTTTTAATGGAATTTCGTACTCATAAAAATTTGATGAAAAATCTGTTCCTAATCTAATAAAACATGATAAATCACCAAAATTAAGATCATCATTTTGCCCTTCTGCATGTACAAACATTTTTAATTTTTTATATGACCTAACATCAATATCAGTTGTTTTATAAGCTGATCTAGCATCTCCATCCTTTAAATTGCAAACTTTAAGAACTAATGATTGTTCATTTTGTTGTCTTGTAGCAGTAGTTGAAATATCAATTTCCTGTTCAATCCCAGGAGGCAATACATAATTAACTGGAGATCGATTACCATTTTCCTCTATATTTACGGCAGACACATCAAACAATGTGTTGTTTTGATCATCCAATGGAATATATTCACCAGGTTGTGAAAGATCAAAACTATACCTTCTCCACTCACCTCTTACCAAATCAAAAGATGCAAATCTGCAAATAATTGGTTCAGAAAAGTCTGTAAAAAGAAGTCTAATAAACCTTATTGATTTAAAATCATTTATACCCCCAACTACTTTTTGTGGTTGATAAACTGGTACTCTGAACTGATACCATTTGATTTTTCTTGATGAACCATTTTCAGTTTTTACTGTATTTTCCAAAATATCAGAAACATAACTATCTCCAACTTGCATATTTGGAAAGAGTCTTAATTTATATTGAAAATAACTTTCAGTTTCACTAAGAGTATAATCTCTATTTAAATCTTCAGAATCAGGTTGTGTAGATGCAGCTGTAGGATAACTTTCTGGTGAGTTTTCAGAAGTTACAGAATTACCCTGAGTATTATTAAAATCCTTATATCTTTCCAAAATTGATATAGCATTATTATCAAAATCTGTTCCTCTAAAATAATGAAAGTCATCTGCTGATGGATCACTATTAGCTTGAAAATACACTTGAGATGATAATCCGTATAAATTTTCTAACCTTGATAAATAAATCGAATCAAAAAATAATCTTTCATCACTATTATTTAAACCGTCTAATCCAACATCTTGAAATTGTCTTGAAACTGGATCATTATCAAAAGCATCAACTATTGAAAAATTTGTTGGAACCCTTCCCCAGCAAGTTGTATCAACATTTTCAATATTTTCTGATGTAGGTAAACCATTTTCAAAACTTTTATATCCATCCTTTAGAATATCTTCAGAAATATTTCCTAAGTGTATATACATATCTCCACCAGAATGATTAATTAAACCATCCTCAGAATTAAAAGGATCCATCAACCAAAACTCTATAAACTCAATATTTGCAGACTCAAAATCATTAGTTTCTAACTTCCTCATAATTCCTGCCCAATTAGATCGAGGATTATCTAAAAAAGACTCAGAATTGATATTACTTACAGTGTAATTATATGGTCCTCTCTCATAAGGATAGTATGCAATATCAAAAGTAGATAAGTTTGTAATTTGACTACCTAAATCAGGATCTTTATTTGGGAAAACCTCGTTTTCTAAAATTTCTCTTGAGTAATGATATGATTGTTGTTTTATTGTATTTCCATTTAATAAATTTAAAATCTGATTAACATTATTAGGAGTAATTGAAGTATTTCGATAAAACAAAGGGTCTATAGCATACCAAGCTAATTTCGCTCTCTTTGTCCCATAATTTAATGGTTCGTAAAATCCCGAAAATTCAGATGATTTTTGAAAAACCAAATCTTGATCATTGCCAATAGGAATTGAAGATAATTTCCATGCACTCATATTTTTTATATCTATTGAGGTCTTGCTTGCCTCAAAATCATCAATGTATGAAACCCCATTTTTACCTACAGAACGATGATGACCTGGAATTAAATGAGCAAATTCAGCGGTAGCAATTAAAGATGATTTTTGTTTAGTTTCTATTAATGGTAATTTATCAATAATTTTTGTTATAGCGGGAACTTCAGTCTGATAATTACCATCCATGCCCCAAATTGTATTAGAAATAGGCTCTTCTCCAGTATTAATTTTTTGAGTAAAAGGCCTTTCAGTCAAGTTTAGCATGGTTGCTCCAAGAACAAAATCTTTATTTATTTCATAATCTGCATGTATTCCAACTAAAGTTTTATTTTGAATACCAAACATAGAATTATTTTCCAAAGAAATTTTTATTGGCACTCCAGATGTTAAAATTCCTTCGTTGATAATTGTAACTCTCCCAAGCATATAATCAACAGTATAATCCTGATTCTCTATAAGTTTTTGTGAGCCTGCTGTTACTGTAACCGATCCTTCTGGAACGTTCATTGCATTTAATCTAATTTCGGCTCCTGAGGAAGATTGATAACTTCCTTTTAATCTGAATTTATTTAACTCAGGATATTGTTGAGCAACAGTAATAGTTGAATCATACAAAGCTTGATAAACATATTTTTTAGCAATATTTAAATCCGAGAATTTGCCTTGAAAATATGATCCGAATGGCTCTCTTACAGGAAAAATAATACGTCCATTAGATGCTCGTGCCGTTAACCCCTCAATGAAGTCAAACAAACCATCAGCTCTATCACCCATTTGTTGATCTAAATTATCTAAATTCAATAGCCTAATTAAAGGAATCCCCTCAACAACACCTTCACTAATATAATTTGTTAATGCACCAGATTCTTCAGAGTTTTCATAGACAATATCTAATACAAATCCATCTCGACTCATTTGATACGCTCCAATAGAATATATATTTTTCATCATCAAATGCCAATTTGGTAAATTTGGAGAAAAATTAGTTCCCTTTACCATTTTTAAAATTAATGCATCGGGAGCATCAGGACCAGTTGATGTTAATTCACCTACTTGATAAGTTTTGTTTCCAACAGTATATTGAAAAGCAACTGCTAAAACTTCATCATTATTTAATGCTTGATTTAAAGATATATATCCAAGCTGAGGATGTAAAGTATATTCTGATTCTGATAACTTCCTTGCTCTTTCAAGTTTTTCATAATCTTGACCATTTAAAAAATTTAATGATATTGCCGGTGATAAAACAGTATTTACATTATTAATATTTCTTATATCTGAAAAATTTGTAATTAAAGATGTAAAGAGATCATTTGCTGCATTATTATCTGGAAATATACCGCCATTTGAAGTGGTAAATTGTGTGTTGTATATATTTGAAGATGTCTCTCCTAAATCCAAAAAAGATACAATATTTCGAGTATTATTAGTTGTACCTGTTTTATTTGTAACCCAAACCTCAATTTTTGTAATATTAATTGGAGAATTAATGAAAGGTAAATTTTGAAGTGCAATATCATAATTGTCTTTAAAATAATGAGATAAAAAATAATGTTTATTTGCTTCATATTGATCAGCATAGACATCAAATTCAGATGTTTGAGCCCCACCATTAACTTCAATTTCAGAGGTAGTACTTTTTTGCTGTGATAATATACCTGTAATGGTAGTTCTACCAAATTGCAGCTGTGTTTTTAAACCAAAAAGTGATTGACTTCCTGTTATTAATGTCCCATTCAATGGTAAACTAACGTTACCAACTTCAATTTTTTTAATAATTTCATCTTCGTAGCCAGTATACTCTAGCTTCATTTGATTCTCAAAATCAAAAGTACTTTCCGTATTAAAATTAGTTGTTAACTTTAACTTATCCCCTATCTTTCCAATTACATTCATTTGTATTTTTTCTTCAAAATCGAAAGATGTTGTTTTTCTTTGATCCTCAGTCAATGCTGGATTATCAAGCCTATTTGTCTTTAACCCAAATATTAGCTCCGCAGAACCTTGTGGTCTAATATCTACCGAATTACCTCCAAATATTCTATCAAAAGTTTTTCCAGGAACATATAGCTTTGGTAAACCAGAAAAACTTTGATTACTTAAAAGACGTTGCTTACTTTTTTTACTCCAATAATCAAAAAGAATTTTTTCAGTTTGTAAATCACTGTACTCTTTAAAGGAAAAACTTTTACTCAAACCTTGATTAAGTGTTCCTATTTTATTTTCAAAAAAATATAAATTTAATGAGGGATCGTATATTATATTAGTCTTAAAATTTGATGGGTTATTTAAAAACAAACCACCCGACTGAAAATTATTAAAAGGATAATTAAGTGTTGTGTCTAAGTTCGATAAATTAAGCTGAGCAAAAGCTCTATGATTAAAAAGTACAATAATTATTAATATATATAATATTTTTTTCAATTCTTTACGAATTTACATATGACTTAAAGTAGTCTTTACAAGTTCTTCAACATTATCAATTTCTGGATTCATTTTTAAAACTTTTTCTATTTTTCTTTCAGCAATTTTTTTACCGAATCCAAGAGCATTCAATGCAGATAACGCTTCTTGCTTAATTGTATTGTCTATTTTATCAAATATTATATCAGAAGAATCATTAATTTGACTTAGTTTATCTTTTAAGTCTACTATTATTCTTTGCGCAGTTTTAGAACCAATACCTTTGACACTTTTTATAGCACTTACATCTGAAGAGGTTATATAGTGTATAACTTCTTGTGAATTATATGTTGATAAAATTATTTGTGCAGTACTTGGCCCCACACCAGAAACAGAAATTAATTTTACAAATAGTTCTCTTTCACTTTTCTCATAAAAACCGAAAAGTGTATGTGAGTCTTCTTTTATTGAAAGATGTGTATATAATTTACAGATATCTTCTTTAATTGATGAAAATGTTTGTAGTGAAATCTTTATATGATAACCAACACCATTTACATCTATTACGACAAATGTTGGAGTTTTTTCAACTAACTTACCTTTAATATGTGTTATCATTTTTTATTTGAGTATTTATAAATTAAAACCCTACACTTTGGTACAGGGCAGGGTTTTAAGAAAAGTTATAAATTTTTTTTATTGAATTATTAATTTTTTGGTTGTTATAATTCTGTTTTTTTTAATCAGTTGGGCAAAATATATGCCATTATGCAAATCCGAAATATCCATATTTATTGATTGTTGATTATGTAAATTAATATTTTTAACAGTTTTGCCTAAATTATCAAGTACAATTAAATTTGAGCAATTTTTTTCAGAAAATATGAATTTTGTGGTGATTGATGATGGATTAGGGTAAAAATAAGTCTGATTATCAGGAATAACACTTACACTATTGCTCAACATTTCATTATATGTAATTGTAACACATGTTCTATCTGTTGGATCTGTGTCAGGGTAAAAACAGTACTGAACGGTTGCTGTAGATGAATTGCAATATGCGTCATAATAGCCTCCAAAATCAATATTGTCAACCTCTCCAGGATCTAAAGTGTTATGATCAGTTGAAATATAAGTTTCTGAACCATAACAATTTGCACCCCAACAGAAAAAATTGTCTGTTCCTGCTGAAGTATCAACAATAATTTTCTCACAAAGCACATCATGTGTAGTTGATGAAATATTTCTAACTGTTAAAGATGCAGAGGTTTGCAAACAAGGATCATTTCCTGGTGGATTAGCAAAATCACTACCAGTTACCGATAAACTTTGTGCATTAACATTAAAATAAGAGGATGAAATGAGAACTAAAATTAATAACTTTTTCATGAAATTGTGTTTTAGCAAATATATAAAAAAACTTATCATAGATGTTGAGGTAAATTAAATAATCTAACTTGTCATTATTCTAATAATTTAGTATTATATTTGTTTCCTTGATAATTTATAAAAGTTATAATATGAAAAAGAATTTACTCATTGTTTTATTAACAATTTTTTGTGTATTTACAATTAATGCCCAAACATTTGTTAGTACCCAACCTGAAAATAAAAATGTAATTTTAGAAGAGTTTACGGGAATAAGCTGTGTATACTGCCCTGATGGACATAGAATTGCACAAGATTTACACAACGCTAATCCAAACGATGTTTTTTTAATTAATATACATACAGGTGGTTATGCTAATCCACAAGGTCCTGGAACAGATTTTAGAGTTGATCCAATTG
>CEVF01154616.1_pt1 | contig 10390 bp, 8 predicted proteins | sample 356441 | NCBI WGS metagenome assembly CEVF01 (sample SAMEA2622765, study PRJEB7988) | marine metagenome | biome: marine biome (ENVO:00000447); feature: surface water layer (ENVO:00002042); material: "saline water (ENVO:00002010), including plankton (ENVO:xxxxxxxx)" | depth 5 m
AATTGCAAAAATCGAATTGTTCAATTGCTTTATTAGGAATCTGATTTACCAACCGATTAATTGTAGCTTGAAGTTCTTCGGAAAATTCTTCTAATCTTAACTCACTGATAAACACACGGGTCAAGTCATCGTCTTTGTGCAAGTAGTACGTAGCATCAAGTTTCTTTTTCTCAAATGCCAAGTCTTCTACAGCTTCATACCCACTTTCTAAAAAGGACTGAGCAAGAACATGACGATTTATCCGTGGGTGATTAAAAGTTCTTATTGCTATATGATCGTTTTTGACGGGACCACCTTCATGTTTTTCAATTAGGTCACGAACTTTCACAACTTGTGGATTGATTCTTGCATATAATGCCCACATATCATCAAATAATTCTCGTATATTCATAGTGTTTCTAATTGTTCGTTTACTTTCTTAAGCATATTTTTGTACATATACTTACTTTGATTTTTTTTGTCACACCACTCTAAACAAGTTTCAAGTTGATCTTTTAACCAACGAAGTTCTTTTTTATTGAATGGAGTGATTTTTGAATTTACTTTAAATGATGACACAGAAGACTCCTCGGAGTCTCCACACATTTTTTTAAAATAATCTTCAAAGTCCAATTCGTTTATTCCTTTTCAGCCTTTTCTACTTGCCACGACTCAAGTTCAACTGGTGTATCTCTTCCGAAGATTGAAACATTAACCTTTAGAATTCCTGTTTCATTATTAACTTCCGATACGGGTCCTTCAAAGTTGATGAACGGTCCGTCCAAGATTCTAATTTTCTGACCTACACTAAGTTCATTCTTCGGAGTTTCTTTGTTTGTAAATTGACGTACGTGTTCTTTAATTTGTTCAATTTCAGACTTATCTAATTGAGTGGGTTTATTGCCACCAACGAAACCACGAACTCCGTTTATACCCTTCGCATAATGAAAAGCATCGGAACGAAGTTCTCCGTCTTCTGTGTACATATCCATTCTAACAAACAAATATCCAGGATATAGTTTTTGTACACGTGAAGATTTCTTTCCACGTTTTACTTCAGTGACAACTTTAGAAGGCATCATAACCTCATGAAAATAGTCAGACGCATTTTCAGTATACTCAAGTTGCTTGGTCAATAAAGTTTTCACTCTATCCTCAAAGTTTGACATGACCATAAGAGTGTACCATGTATTACATTCTGTATTAAGTGTATCTAGTTCTAGTGTTTCTTCCATAATAAATTAAATAAAGGTTATATTTGTAACCATTCTAAGTATATGACAAACAAACCTATAATGTCAAATATAAATATATACTAAATACAATTCTTGAGTACCTCGCATTCAAGCCTTATTGCATTATTAAGTTCTATTCTTTTTCAAATCAAAAGTGTTAAAGTTCCCTTTTAGCATCTCATTTGAAGAACTTACTTGTCACAACTTTTTTAGAATTATCTTTAGGAGAAGCAACTCCATCTATCTGTGCTTCTTTGTACCACATCTCTAATCTTTCAACTAAATCTTTTTTCTTACCACCTACTTTTAGTTTATACTTTCTGCACATCTCTTTGAGTTTCGGTAATGCCAGATGCTTATACCCACGTTCGTTGGCAGAATTATTTTGGGTTATTTCATAAGGATTATTTCTCAATATGGTGCCCGCACGTGTGTCTATTGTTATTATATTCCCAAATTCTTTACTTCCATCAACACCCACACATGGATATATTTTACCACCAGACGAGATAACAAATGTTGCATGACCCTTGGGGTTAACCCCCACTTCTTCCCAAGTTTTTTCTATGATGTTTCCAATTCGTTTTGAACCTGCAAATACAAAAACTACTTCATCACCGATAGCAAACTTGTGCGTTTTGGGATAACTTTTTCTTTTACCCCTTCGTTTCATAAAGAAAATCACTTAACTTGGTAAAATTAAACCATCGGTTGATGGTACATCTACAACTTGTTCTTCGGTATCAAGTTCAATTTCCTCTGCACGAAGATTAGAAATTTCTTGTCTCCACTCTGCATCATGACCATTGTATTCGTCAATTATATCACGAAGATATTCAAGATAATCACTTGGCCATTGGTCATAATCAACAGAACTCTGCGTGATTGGGAATGGTTTCCTTGGTTTTTCTGAAAACAAATCTATGTCACTTTCTGTGTATAAATTGTTTGCATAATTCTCATCAAGGTCACCGAAGACTTCTTCGTATCGTTCTTGTAAATAGTGCATTTTATTGTCATATTCAAGATTTACATCAATTACGATGTTTGATTCATTTTCGGTTGTAGTTTCCGTTTCAAAGTTTTCTGGTTCATATCCAGGAGCATATTCAAGATGTAGACCGGTTTCGTCAACAGCCCACCACTCAGTCCATTCCGGACAAGAAAGAATCTCGTTCGGTTGTCCCATTTCAAATAATAAATCGTCCATTGTCATTGTACCTTTCTATATATATTCAGTTCTTTTGCCAAACCCACACTGGTTCTCCAAAACTTCCTTCTCTTTCGTGATATTCTGCATCCATATTGCTATCTTCAATGTCATCCGCAGTTCCGATCCCAAGGCAGTTTGGTCGTTTTGCCATCTCCATTCCGAAACACTCAACATATTTCATGTCACCACGACTTTGAAGATATTCGTTCATAGGATCACAAATCTTTAACCATTGCTTTCCACCTTTTGTTCCTTGACTAGATGCGTTCACGTCACTTATGTTTACCATCAGTAAACCACCACTTTTCAATGTTGTCAACACATTATTTAATGCTTTGTGTAAAAACTCCTTGTTCCACCTATCAATATTTTTATGACGAACCCAACTTTGTGTGTCATCATAACTATATCGTTCTACCGAGAAATAAGGTGGACTTGTAAAAATCAAATCTACTGAATTTTCATAGTTGGTTAAATCTGCATCTTCTGCCGGAGATTCAATAAAAACAGTTTCCTTTTGTTTTTTTAATTTATCCTCGTAAAATGCTTTTTGTTCATTGTATATTGGGTGGTTTTCTGTACGAGGGTCTATCCCGATATACTTTTTAGCATTACTTGCATAGAACCCACACAACCTATCACCCCAACCCATGCTAAAATCAAGAACAGTTTCAACCTTGTTTGCACTTTCACGAAATTTAGCTGGTAGTGAATCAACATAAAAATCATAAATTAATTTTGCTACATTAGGTTTGAATTGACTGCAAATATACTTACGCAATCCTATGCTTGTTCTTAGTGCAGATTTATCAACTTTCTCGGCCTTTAGACTATATAAACTTCCCATCAAACTTGTCATAAAGTCTTTATTGGTCCATGTTCTCAGAGGACCAGGTGAAACACTTCCGTCTACACTCCATCTATTTTTTTGTTGAAAAAAGTTACTTGCTTTGTTACCTGCGTTGTTTCTTTTTAAAACTCGGTCACTTAATTTCCAATCATACTCAGAACGAGCAAACCACGGTGTTTCAGTGAACAAAGAATCTTGTCTTTGCTTTTTTACCTTGGTTGAACTTTTTTGATAATTCTCTTCTTGTTCGTCTGTCATTTCAAAAGTTTCAAAAAAACTTGTGTTTATGTTCTTTTTAACTTCTGTATATTCATTAAAATTTTTATATGTAAAGTTCAATAATGTATAAAAATCTTTTTCTGCTTCTTGTTTCTGTATTTCCATATACGGAGGATCGTACTTCATTAAAATTTCTGCAAGAGTTTCTTTTACATCATCCTTTTCATAAGTCTCTTTTACATAATTCCAATCGTCTTCTCCAATATAGAAGTAAGGTTCAACTGCAAACTTTTCTAGTTCTTTTATATACATTATATCAGCTAATCATAAATAATAATAATAGTCAAACTTAAAGAGTCAACACTCAGTCACATTTACTGCTAAACCACCTTCACTTGTTTCTTTATACGCAGACTTCATATCCTCACCAGTTGCTTTCATTGTTTTTATTACATCATCCAATGAAATTTTTGTATCATTCTCGTTTAACATTGCCATACGACTTGCGTTGATTGCCTTTCCGACACCAATTGCATTTCGTTCAATGCACGGAATTTGTACATATCCACCAATCGGATCACAAGTCAAACCAAGATTGTGTTCCATGCCTATTTCAGCTGCGTTTTCTACTTGCTTCAAAGTTCCGCCTACAACTTCAGTTAATGCACCGGCTGCCATACTACACGCAACTCCAATTTCTCCTTGGCATCCTACTTCTGCACCTGATATACTCGCATTCATTTTATACAACATAGCAATTGCTCCTGCGGTTAGCAAAAAGTTTACTTCCCAATTCTTAGGTTTGTCGGTAACATATTCGTTAATGTACATCATCGTTGCTGGAATAATTCCTGATGCTCCGTTTGTTGGTGCAGTTACGACACGATTCATGTCAGCATTTTCTTCGTTCACCGCAATCGCACAAATGCTTGCATAATCAAGAAATGCTTGATTATCAAGTTCATTGTTTTTAAGAAAGTTTTCATACATAATCGCAGCTCTTCGTTCCACATTTATTTTACCAGGAAGCATTCCCTCGGTAGTTAATCCCCTATCAACGCAATCTTGCATTATTCTCCAAATTCTGCGAAGTTCTTTTTTTGTAGATTTTTCTGCTCTAAAGCACTTTTCATTTTCCATCATTACATCTGAAATTTTCAAATCACGATTTTCGGCAATAGTGAAAAGTTCTTCGGCAGAATTAAAAGTATGAGTAAGTTTTCGTTTGGAACTTTTGACTTTATCATTTTTAGCATTACTTTCCGTTACCACAAAACCACCACCAATACTATAATAAATTCTAGTTGCAACTTCTTCGTTGTTAACATAAGCATAAAACTTTATTCCGTTTGGATGGTATGGTAGTTTTTCTCTTTTGTTAAAAATGACATCAGATTTACTGAATTTCATTTTGCGAACTCCACCGAGTTTTATTTCATCTTCAAGAGAATCTACTTCGTCTAATTGTTCTTGCTTTACTTGATCGGGTGCGTAGTTCATCAATCCAAGTGTAAGAGCAATGGGTGTTCCGTGTCCATCTCCTGTTAATGCAAGTGAACCGAACAACTCAATTTTAATTGAATCAACTTCTCCAAACACTTTTTTTTGTTTCAGAAACGAAACAAACTTCCGTGACGCAGTAATCGGTCCAGTTGTATGTGAACTCGATGGACCAATTCCTATCTTGAAAAACTCAAGAACACTATACATTATTCAAGAAACTTGAACGTACCACCAAGAATTTTCTTTGCGAACGAATAATTTTTTTTGTCGTTATTGTTACGCATTCCGTAGAAGTTGTTTTTTATGCGAATCTTTGATTCGTTAAAAACTACATCCATTAATTCAAGATATTCTGCTTTCCTTTCAGGTTCGTCTTTGATCATACTATCAATACGCAAAGCACACGCAGAAATAACAAACAACTCTGTTCCAATTTCAGTCAAACGACCAAGAAGTTTATGTTGCTTGTCAAGACCGGGGCCATAAATTGCCATACTATGAAAAAGTTTACGACTAAGTTTCTTGCTTGTTCTTGATACATACCAAAGATACTTTTTCAAAGAGCAAGTAATTCCTTTTGGTCCATAATTAAATGTTGGTAACCATTGCTTTGGATACCAAACTGCATAATGAAGTCCTGCTCCGATGGCTGCTTTTAAACGAACCATTAAAGGCAAACGAGAATCAAGAACTGCTCCGGCTGCTTTAAGATGTGGATCAAGTGCTTCACGTGCTAAAAGCAAACGCATAATTTCACTTGAACCTTCAAAAATCATATTGATACGACAATCACGAAGAAAACGTTCCACAGGAATTGGATCAGAACCACGATTACGAAGTGAGTCAGCAGTTTCATAACCACGACCACCACGAATTTGCATCGTTTCGTCTGCTACTTTCCATGCTTCTTCTGTTCCCCACATTTTACACATTGCAGATTCTACACGAATATCTGCTTTTTTACCATCCACTAAACTTGATGTAAAAAGCACGATACTTTCAGTTGCGAAATTCTTGGCCGCAATCTTTGCAATTTTATCACCAATTGCTTGGTGCTTTCCGATAACACATCCCCATTGCTCACGGGTTGAACTCCATTCACGTACTATCTTTAAACAACTACGCATAAGTCCCACGCAAGCAGCCGGTAATGTAAGACGACCTGTATTCAAGGTGCTAAGTGCAACCTTCAATCCTTTGCCTTCTCCTGCTACCAAATTCTCCACAGGTATCTTAACATCAGTAAACTTTACAACACCATTGTACAATGCTTTAAGACCCATAAAACGACAACGAGTAACGACTTCAACACCAGGTGTATCCATGTCCACAATAAATGCGGAAATACTTTTACGCAGTTTACCTTTAATTTCCGTATCAGGTGTTCTTGCCATTACAATAATAACACTTGCTTTTACTCCGTTTGTACACCAAAGTTTTTCTCCGTTTAAAACATAATGAGTTTTATCTTCTGATAATTCTGCGTATGCAGTCATTTGTGCAGGATCACTTCCAACCGTTTCTTCGGTCAATGCAAATGCACTTACTTCACCTTTACCGAAACGAGGAAGATGCTTTTTCTTTTGTTCGTCTGTTCCGTAAAGTAGTAATGGTTGAGGAACTCCGATACTTTGATGTGCTGATAATAATGCAGTAATATTACCGCAGACTTCACCCAACTTCATAGCCGCACGTGAATAATTTGTTTGTGATAATCCACGACCACCATATTCTGTTGGGATTTTAATTGCGAACGCACCAATCTTGGCAAGTTCTTTAAATACTTTATCAGGAATTTCACCTTCACGATCAATTGCATCTGCATCAACGTGTTCATCTAAAACTTTTGTTAATTCATCAATAAAATTATCTCCTTTTGCTTTGTCTTCTTCTTTTTGTTTTGGAAATGGATAAATCAAATTATAATTTGCCTCACCTGTAAACAAACCACCACTAAAACTTTTAACACCTTTTTTGCCACCATCTCTTGCAGCCTCAGCTGCTTCCAAGGCATCTGCTTTTCCCTTGGACATTTTTGAAGTATCAATTTTACTCATAGTTATTTTTCTCCATAGAATTTTTTATCATTTTCCGCATATTCAAGTAGCATATCACATGGTGTAAAATATTTGCTTTTTTTTGCAATTTCCTTTAATTTTTTTACTACTTTGTCTGCTCCTAAATTATCAAGGTAAGATATTGGTCCACCTCTAAATGGAGCCCATCCTGTTCCCATTATCATACCAAAATCTACATCTTTTGGACTCGTAACTACGTCTTCTTCCAAGCAACGAACTGCTTCATTTACCATGATTAACACAAGACGATCAACAACCTCTTGATCTGTGAATACTTTATTGTTAATTCTTGGTTCGGGAAGTTTATTGCTAATACCACTTGATTTTCCCTTTGAATATTTGTAAAATCCTCTTTTGGTTTTTTTACCCAAGTGATTATTTGAAATCATATCTCTTAAGTAATTTGAATTTGGAAATTTTGTTTTCAATCTATTCAATAAATCATCTGCAACATGCTGACAAACATCACCACCCACTTCGTCAATTAAACGAAATGGGCCCATAGGCATCCCAAATTTACGCAACAACTTATCGGTTCGTTCAATACCTACATCAGCATTTGCTAAATTCACTGCCTCGATTAAATATGGCATCAAAATTCTATTTACCAGAAAACCAGGACTATCTTTTACAACAACGGGTAGTTTACCGGTTTTCTTAATGAACTGAGTTGCTTTTAATACGGTATCTTCACTTGTACACTCTCCTCTAACCACTTCTACAAGTTTCATTTTGTGTACAGGGTTAAAATAGTGTATACCTACAACTCTTTCTTTGTTCTTCATTTTTTCTGCTACATCCACTATGCTAAGTGCTGATGTGTTTGTTGCTAAAATGGTATCTTCACGAACAAGTGTTTCGAGTTCCGCAAATAAATTTTGCTTGATGTCTAATTTTTCAATTGCGGCTTCTACCACTAAATCAACTTGCTTCATTGGTTGTGAATCAGTAATTGGAATAACATTATCAAACTTAGAACTAGCCTCTGCTTTAGTCATTACTCGTTTTGCAACGGCTGCAGAATACAAATTGCTTATCGTTTTGATTCCGTTTGCTACAAACTCAGATTTAATGTCTTTGAGTAATGTTTTAATTCCTCTTGAACTTATCCATTGAGCAATACCAGCACCCATTACACCCGCACCAATTACGGCTGCTTTATTGACTTTAAAATCTTTGTCACTTTTTGTTTTTTTGCTTCTTTCTTGTAAAAAGAATATATTAACAAGATTACTCGCAACATCTGAAGTTAAAAGTTCTGCAAATGCTTTTTGCTCAAGTTTGAGTGATTCGTCACGATCAACGCCAAGACCTTTCACCATAACATCAATTGCTTTCAAAGGAGCAGGATAGACACCACCTGTTGTTTGAATGACATTCTTGGTTGCTTTACTTTTTGCAATATACTTTAATGGAAATTTATTCAACAAGTGTGACTTATATTTCTTTTTTCCATTTAGTAGCATTGCTTTTGCAGATGCTTCCAAATTTTCTTTGTATACTACACGATCAATCATTCCAAGTTTAAATGCTAATTTTGGAACAACCACTTTGCCCGCAAGAATAATTCCCATTGCTTTGGGTAGACCAATCATTCTTGGTAAACGGGTTGAACCACCCCACGCAGGTAAAATTCCAAGCATCGTTTCTGGTAAGCCGATTTTAGTTGCTGAGTCAGATGTGGCAACTCGGTGGTCACATGCAAGAGCAAGTTCATATCCACCTCCCAAACACGCACCATGAATTGCCGCCACTGTAACACAATCTAAGTCTTCAATACGATCAAATGTATGCTGACCCAACAATACTAAATATCTGATTCTATCAGGTGTTGGATTATCGGAAAAAGATTTCAGATCCGCACCTGCTATAAATATGCTAGGTTTGGCACTTTGAAAAATAACTCCTTTGATAGTTTTACTGTTATCTTCAAGGTATTCGATATGCTCGTTTAATTCTTTAAACATATTTTCGTCAAATACATTAGCAATCGAATTTTCTTGGTCAAATGTAATTGTGACTATATCATTAAATTGTTCTAGTTTAATTGACTTGCTCATTTTATTCTCTTTCCAAAATTATTGCACCACCTTGACCACCACCAATACAAAGTGATATTAATGCTCTTTTACCACCACGACGTTCAAGTTCTTTTAAAGTAGTAAGTGCAATTCGTGAACCACTAGAACCAACTGGATGACCAAGAGCAATTGCTCCTCCGTTAACATTTAATTTTAAATCGTCAACTTCTCCTAGACCAGTTGTCTTTTTCAATTGTTTACAAACAGCAAGAACCTGGCCAGCAAATGCTTCATTGATCTCGATTAAATCAAAGTCATCTAATTTGTATCCTGTTTCTTCACATACTTTTTGAATCGCATAAACCGGTCCTAATCCCATTCTTTCAGGATCACAACCTGCATATGCATAGGTCGAAATTCTTCCTAGTGGATTCCATTTATGTTGTTTGACCGCATCTTCATCTGCAATTAATAAAGAAACTGCTCCATCTGTAATTTGTGATGCGTTGCCAGCAGTTACGGTGCCTTGTTTACGATCAAATACAGGTTTAAGTTTTTCCAATGCACCCATACTTTGTTCACTACGAACACCATTATCTGCATCAACGAATGTTCCATCTGCAAAATAAAATGGGGTAATCTCAGATGATATTTTTTCTGTTGCGACGTGTGCTTTTAGATGAGATTCTAATGCAAATTTATCTTGATGATATCTTGTCACACCACTTTCTCTTGCAATCAATTCAGCAGTTTCACCCATATTCATTCCCACGGTGATATCACTTAAACCTAATCGTAAACTAATAATCGGTGCGAAATCTTTTGGACGAAAACTTAATACCGTATGAAGACGATCACGAAAAGTTCTACATTTGCTCAACTTGGTAAATTTATCAACTGCACTTGAACGATATAAAAATGGTGCTTGTGTCATATTTTCTGTTCCACCACTTAAATAAACATTTCCACGACCTGCGTTTATTTTATCGTGTGCCTGTGTAATTGATTCAAATCCACTTGCACAATTACGATGTACCGTATAAGCAGGAACACTTTTCGGTACTCCTGCTTTAAGTGCAATAACACGTGTGATATTTGCCGTGTCAGCCGGTTGGCATACACAACCCATTACGCTTTCATCAATAACATCAGGATTTAAATCCATTTTTGCAAACAATGCCTTTGTAGCAGAAGCTCCGAGTTCTGCGGCTGATGTTTTTGCAAAATTTGTACCCATTTTACAAAAAGGAGTACGAGTGCCGTCTACTAGATATACTTTTTTATTCATAACC
>CEVF01033583.1_pt1 | contig 10383 bp, 5 predicted proteins | sample 356441 | NCBI WGS metagenome assembly CEVF01 (sample SAMEA2622765, study PRJEB7988) | marine metagenome | biome: marine biome (ENVO:00000447); feature: surface water layer (ENVO:00002042); material: "saline water (ENVO:00002010), including plankton (ENVO:xxxxxxxx)" | depth 5 m
CGCTCTGACGAAGACGGTAACGATCCTGACCTCATCGACGGCTTCTTAAACGGTTATCGTGACGCTGGCGACGAGTTTGGCGGCGAAGCTGACTACGTTATCGAAATGTACATTCCTTGGGAAAACCTGCTCCGCTTCAACCTGCCTTCGACGCCTGTTGTTGGTACGGAAATGGGTTTCTCATGGTTACCCCCGGATCCCGATGGCGACGACGCCTACGGTGGTCAGTTGCAGTGTTGGGGTTGGGCTGATGACCCCTCCAACTACTCCACTTGGGTCTTTTCTGACACGCCTGCCGGTCCTTCGGGCGGTGGCACAGCTGTAGAAAGCGATTCTTGGGGTCGTATTAAGACGACGTTCCAGTAGAAGCTGTCATTTGCAGCATCTATTTAGTTGAGAGAATGGTCACACTGAGCAGAGATTGCTCGGTGTGACCATTTATTAGGTGGACCAAACAAAACTGTGAACACCTGTCAAAAAAGTAGCGCAGGTGATAATTGGATGATAGGGGGGCCGGTTGAGATCGCCCAGTAATACGAACGGCTTTTTCAATACGATCTGGCAACTTGCGCTGGTGTCTTCTTTAGCGCTTGTCGAAGGAGTTAGTGGCCAGCGACATCCCGAATCTCAGGGGCCACTGCCCTATTATCGAGATGCGCCGGGTGTACTTGCAGAACCGGAGTGGCTACACCGGCCTGACTTTATTCGTGGCCCTCGTGATCGATACGAGCGCGGTGCGAGTCGTCTTTTTTTAGCAACTGGTGATGCAGTACCCTATCTAAATTATGCTGAAGAGCGTTTTATTCTCTCACAGAGAGAATTAATCCCTTGGTTTCAGCCCAAAGGGCGTCCATGGAAATTCCGCAATACGCGCTGGGACCGCATGGGCAATTACATGGGATCTCCGAGTGGGCCGACAAACCCTGGTAGTGCTTATCTACGGCTTTTTTCTTGGGAAGAGACGCGTAGCGACGACAATGGTTTAGGTCGTAGTTACATAGATCATAGATCTCCTTCGCCGTGGGGAGCTCCTGCTGGCTATACCGATGCAACTCTACGCATCGGTCATTACAACTACAAAGATCTTCACTGGACAGCTACCGTTGGGCAAAGAGTGAGGAGCCATTTCACCCCCTTAACGCTTGCACAGAGCCATCTTTCAGTAGCCAGACTTGATTTTGATAATAAGTTTGGAAAGGATCGTGCGACGATTCTGTTAAACCGCGGACGAACAAGGCCGGGAGGGCTCTTTTCGGAATGGGCTTCTGTTGGTGGTGAAACGCCGGACCCAAATCCTGTAATGATGTATGGCTTTCACTATAAGCATAGATTTGGGCGCTACGCTCAGTTTGGCACCACGCTCCTCAATCAAATCATGAACCAGCCCGGTTCAGGCAGTAGCAGTCCTCTCAAGGGGGATTTGCCTTACGAAATGCTGGGTCCCAGGGTCATACGCGTTTTTATTGCTGATGACTCACCTGATGAAACCCGGCATAACGCTAAAGTTTATGGAGTCCATATCGTTGTTGAAGGTACTCGAGAAGAGGGACCTATCCGACTTTCGAGTATGGAAGGTGAATTTTACGATCCACGTTTAGAGCCTGTGGTCATTGGAGGCCTTCCGCTCGGGGGAGATGCTCGAGAGGCTGTAGGGGTTGAAGTAATTGTTTATGAATTCACCATTCCCAATGATATTACAGCTCTTTCTGCCCGTTTTCATGCTGACGTCTCAGACGATTATAAGATCGGCGTCCGCCAAATTTATGATTTTCCAGGGCTGAATCGTTCAGGTGAGTTGGATTTAAAAGAGCGTGTTTGGCCTGATGATTTCGTCAGCACTGAGGCTGGTACACGGCGGCCGTTCAAATGGGATATCGGAGAGGGAGAAGAGCCTTACTATACTGTTGTTCGTTCGGAGGGCTTAGGGAAAAACGGTTCGAACCGCCGAATTGTTCAGTTTGATCATGGAATACCCACAGGACAGAATTTGTTTTCCTTTGATGCTCAAGCTAATCTGGTGGGGTTGAAATTCAGTGGTGAGGTTGTCCGAAATAATCAGAACTACATATACCCAGTGGGCAATAATGACGGAAAAAGGAGGACGGATGAGGCGTGGGCCTATTGGCTCAACGTTAAAAAAGACCTCTCTTTCGCAAATCGTTTAGGTGCTCAACTAGGCGCTGAGGTTTTTCGTTTGGATCCCAATTATAGCGGAGGATACGATAGTCAGCGTGGGGGAATGGCTTTTCATATTGATTATCAAGACAAGGCGGGATCTAGAGTTAAATCTGATACACAAGAGTATGGAATTGTCGAGGATAACGATGACGATGACCAGTGGCCGGATGATTTTGTTGAGGATACTGCCTCTCCTGGCCGTTTATCCTACCCGGGATGGCCAAATGCCTCAGTTTATCCAGGGTTAGATGAGAACCTAGATAACATTCCCGATGTTGATCGGAATGAAAACTTTATTCCTGATTGGGAAGAGCCATTCCTCTCTTATGATGCAGATCCGCCCGAGTTTGTTTACGGTATTGATTTCAATAATAACGGCATGCCGGACTTTCGGGAGAACGATGACCTGCCTGACTATCCCTATCGTCGGGATCAGAAGGGTCAACACTTTTTTCTCCTACTTGATAAGTTAGGGAAATGGGGTGATTCTTTCACCGCTGGGTATTATAAGTCCCAAGAAATTGCCGGAGGTACTGAGGCTAAGAGTTTGTATTTGCGGTATGCACTAGCCAAAGAGCGGGATGGCGTTGGAAGTTTGCAATTTAACTTCGATTCCAAAATGGTGCAGGATAATATACGGGATGACAGTTACGTTTACATCATTCCGCCCAACGACGACGACGTCATTCCTTGGTTGAATAAGCCGGATAATCATCCTGGCGTCGCTGGACGGTATCGGCCGGCAACGCCGGATCCTCTCCTAATGCGTGACAGCTGGGTTAATACGGTTTACTTTGATTTTCGCTACATAAAGTTCGCAAATATTAACGTGCGTAACGCATTTTTGTGGACCCGTAACAACATGGCGGAAATCTCAATAGAAGGCGAAGATGCCGGCTTATTGCAGCCAGAAGATGTACGGTCCCGCTTTATTCTCATCAATAACATCGACAAGACGTGGACGTATAATTCTCTTGCGATATCTACAAAGTTTAAACACCGACTCATCTATGAGAATGTAGAAAGTGAAGAAGATCCAAAGACCTCAGCCTCCGACTTTATCCCTATTATCATGGGGGAATACTCTCTAACGCCCAAAACGCGGTTTGTCCTTGCTGCACAGGGTATGCCATTTCTACCCTCTAAGCATTGGGAGAGAGTTCACAAAGACGAAACATATAGTCAGACCGACTACGCTTTTATGTATAAAATGCGTTCGGAATATTTCGGTTTTGAAAACGATTTCTTCTTCGGCTATTTGCTCACCGACAGAGAGCATACTCGATTGAAAGATCGAGACTTTAAGCGTGGCACATTCTTTGTCGAAGTCATAACGCCCTTTTAAAATGATGCATACTATAACCAACATATCAGGTGTAATTTTGCTATTCATTGGGCTTTGGGGTTGCTCAATTCCACCTCAGCCCATTTTGGAATATTCGGTAGAAGCTGCTCCCGTCCTGCCCGATGGTGAGACTGTTTTCTATGAAGATCTCGTTGATAGCACCGTTGTTTGGAGTAAAGATGGACTTCAGTTAAAAGTCCGTTTTTATAACGATAAAATGTTGGATGCTCGTTTCAATCCAAGAGTTAGCCCCTACACGCTTGCAGGCTGGACAGACCCCGTTTTAGGATATACGCCCCCGCTTTGGACCACCTTTGAGGTTACGGTTATCAATCGTACTCGAGAACGTGTGGAACTCGATCCAACTCAAGCTGTTTTGCGACTAGATAACGGCAACTATTTTTACTGTAGCCAAGGTGTTGGCGTTTGGAAAACACTACCACACTACTTTGACTATAGCTATTTGAAGTGGGGAGGACGCGAGGGCAATGTCGAATTTTACGCAAATACCGACCGCAACGATATTTGGAACCGCACTTCGTACCAACGCGAAAAACCTGTACGCAAAGGGCGTAAATACACAGGTATGTTGACCTTTCCTAGACTGCCCAAAGACGTGAAATCATTTACGCTCGAGATCAATGATTTCATCTTGGCTTATGACAGTGCTGAAGCAGGATTTGGTAACCCTACTGAGTTTACGGATATCCACTTTCACTTCACCGTTGAGCAGGGCGTTGTAACTGTTGAAAGGGGTCTGTAATGGATGCCTTGATTCGTTATGCTTGTTCATTCATAGGCATCTTGTTATTGGCAACCGTAACGGGTTGTGGGAACCTGAAATACATGGTTTTAAAAGGGACGAGTATTGAGAATCCGCCCGTAGAACGCGTTAAAGTTTACGTAAAAGGTTTCCCCGTCGTTAGTAAAGCAAATGTAGTTGACCCCAATGCCGCGCTGGGAGATAGCGAATATTCACCGGGACGTTCAATAAATTCGCTGGCCGAAGTTGGCAATGCTATCATGGTAATTTCACGACCCTCTCGGATTGAGGATTTAACGCGTTCTTTGCTGAGAGAGTTGCGCCTGGATCAACTTCGCATCTTTGCTGAATTTGATCGCGTAACGAGCTTGGCTAATGTGCGGGAGATGCCCAACCCGTTTGAGTTAGTTCCGCCAGAAGATGAGTCCGCTCAGCTAGAAATAAGCGGGTCTGTTTATTTGTTGAGTCAGCGCGTTGAGCAACGTTTTTCTCAAAATAGTACTAGTGCACGTGTTGAGTTGGTAATAAAAGACCTTGAAACGGGTAAAGAAATCACCTTACCCCCAGTGACAGCCGGTATAAGTATGACCTTTAATTCCAAGGAATTAGAGGAGGCCATCGCTGTTTTTATCTCGACCTTACTGACTCAAAAAACGCTCTTTTAAAGGCGTTGATTACATTGTTTTTTCTGATTTCCTTCTTGGTTATTTTAGCACAGTCTGGAACGGTAAGAGGGCAAAGCCAAGTCGCTAATTGGCTCTGGAATGAAGACAATGCGGCACAGTTGTCGAAGCATCATGTTCGTCTGACTAGCGATGCGGGCCTTGAACTTGACCTGTTGCCGTCCGATAAGAATGTGGCTTTGGGTGAAGTGGCAAAAAATGATTTTGGCCAAAGAGTGCCTCTGACAGACGGAGAAGTTTCTCTGGTTGCCAGCGAATGGATTTCTAATACTCCCAACGTTTTTGGGCGGTATTTTACGATTGACTTAGGCCGTAATAGGGCCATCACGCGCCTTAGAATGCTACCGGGACAGACTGCTTTAAACCAGCCTGAGTACTTCGTGAGAGGATATAGAGTTGAAGCTGCGATGGCTGACGAAGTAGACATTTGGCGATTGTTGGCTGAAGAGCGGAATAATTTTAATTTGCTGATTGACACGCAACTGGATTCAACTTGGCGTGTTACAAGCAAAGATGAGCCTGTCTCGAGGGTTGGGCAGCACGTGCGATTTACAATTACCCGGCAGGACCGGAGTAACTGGGTCGCGTTAGGTGATATCGAAGTGTTTGCCGAAGGATTCGAACATGAGGGCAGCGCAGTGCTCGAGTGGTCTTTAGAAGAGCCCATTAATGTGGGACGTATTCGGTGGCAAGCACAGGTCGTTGATGAGACCGTGTTTAGGCTTTTTGCAAAAGGCCAAAAAGACACGCGCGACTGGAACACTGTTTATCCGATGGATCAAAATGGTCTCTTTACGGGGGCCGAACCAACCATGAGTTTGCAGATGCTTGGCGAACTTACAACTGCAAATCCTTTTGCCTCGCCTCGTTGGCAACAACTGGAGGTTGAATACGACCGAACCTTAGTTGCGGCTAGTGCAAATGGATCGGTGTCGCCCAATTTGGTTAGTAAGGGGCAGAATACAGAAGTGACCTATTTGATTGAATTAGAGATTGATAATGACAATTATGGCGCTGACCGGATTGTCCTTGATGGGGCTGCTATGGATGTTGAACACGTCCTAATTGATGGCGTGACTTTAGAAGAAGGCACGGATTTTTCGTTTTCGGCAAGCGACGAAGATGCTCAAACTGAGATTTATCTGAAACCGCTCAATAAGGTCGATAGAGATGCCACAATGCAGATTGTAGGTCAAGTCCTATTCTTGAATGAGTCCTACACGATTGGTTTTCGAGTCGGTAATACTGTTCAAGAAACTTCCGATGGCTATCTCAACTGGCAAAATGGGCGGGAAAAATTTGCGGGAAGTTGGACGGTAAAGACTGAAGGACAGCCTGGGCAATTGCTGAGTTCTGTGGAAGTTTCTCAGCTCCCATTTTCTCCTTATGAGAAAGATGCATTGGAGTTCCGTTTTGTTGTGTCAAATTTGAATAATCCGACCGATGTTGTGCTTTCGCTATACGATCTTAATGGTAATCGGGTTCGGAGCGTTGGCCAAAACGGAAGCGCCCGCCAATATACGATTAAATGGGATGGGAAAAGTGAAGGGGGCTTAACAGTTGATCCAGGTCTCTATTTATACGAGATAGAGGTGCGGGGTAGCGGTGATAAAGGTAGGCGACGGGGAACATGCGTTGTCGCGTATTAGGATATGGAACATAAGTTGGGTTTTAGTGTTGTATGCCGTTCAACCAACTTTTGCCGCTTTTGAAATTGGTGGTGGAGGGGCTTATTCATCGGCTTTGGCAGGGGCTTTAAGCACTTCGGTTGAGTCCGTAGAGAGTGTTTGGTTTAACCCCGCATCTTCCGCTAGAATTGGTACTTCCAGCGTCTCCTCGACGCATGGAACGCTCTGGTCTGGGTTGGAAGAAAGTCCGAGTGTGCACTCGGTCAACGGGGCATGGGTGAGTAGATGGGGGACATTGCAAATTGGATATGCGACGCTGCGCGCCCGAGGTTGGGATGAAAAAGAATTGCTTCTGGGGGCCTCTCGCGTGCTTAGTGCACGGTTTGCCCTTGGGACTCAAATCCAGAGAAACAGTTGGGATGCTGGGCGTTTAGGAAGATATCATTGGGTTGGGAACATGGGCTTCCTTTACGAAGCAGGCTGGGTGACTAAAAAGACATATGTGCGCTTTTCCGGAGTCTTGGCCAATTTGGCCCCCAGACTTCAGAACGAAAGTCGGAAAACAGGTCAGCGTTCGAGATCCATTACATTCGGAATGCAAGTAGTGGGAAACGGCCGTGTAGGCAGTGTTGATTGGCGGCGCGAAGGAGATTTCTGGGAGTTGCGTGCCGGATATGAATCTGAGTTGCGCGATGATCTCATGGTTCGTATTGGTGCGCGGTTGTTTGTCGCAGATACGGTGAACCGGACAGGACATGCTGGTCTGGGTTATGAGTGGCGAAATTTGCGGTTTGACTATGCATTTTCTCAGTCATACGACCTGAATCGTTTTGGTGCACAGCATCGGTTTGGTGTCGGATACGTTTGGTAGTGGATTGATTCGAAAGTAAAACACAAAAGGGTTCGCTGAGCGGAGGCGAATATCCATGAAAATGAAGCAAATTTTAAAATTTTCTGAAGAGGGCTCGGATATGGAGGATCGCGGCTACGGTCACCGGTGCAGAGCGGGTGTGTTCTGGATTGCGTGTGTCCTACTCATACTGGGGGATTTTGTTTCTGCGCAGACGCATTTACGCCAGCGAGATTTCCTCAACCTGGGATCGACGGAAGGCTATTTGAATTACGGTCGCACTGAGTACGAGCCTTATCCTGAATTGATCAGTGCGCGCAATCGCTACGATCGTCTCGGCAATTTCCAAATGAGAGGACACCGGACCTTTACTTGGGAACTACAGCGACCGGGTTTTAGTGAAATCAGTACTCGTTCTGAGCAGTATTTGGGGTGGTTCAACAACTTGATCGTAATGAACGACACGTATAGGGGCTGGGATTTTGGAATGACGGTTGGTGAAGATATCCGCACGAAACTGACCGATTTAACGTTTCATTCGCCTCGATATTACGGTATTCGAATGGATGGGGCTTCTGCTGATAACCGCTTCACTCTTCTTCTTAGCCAGGGTGGAACGCAGGCAACGCAGTCTCCTAACCCAAAATTTTCAACCTTCCAAGGAGGTAAAGAACGTTCCTCTGTCTTAACCTTTGGAGGGCATTGGGAGACCAAGTTGGGTAATATACTGACATTGGGAGCCACCTATTTTAACCAGCATATGCTAGATACGTTCAACGACAAGGGGGCCTTTGTCAGGGGAGACACGCCTTACAGTATGCTGGCTCCAGCCTTCATAACCGTAATAGTGGAAGATGACTCGCCTCTCGCCAACCAGGTCGGTGCTATGGTCTACGATGTTGGCATTGAGATACAGGCCGAATCTATGGGGCAGACCATTCGCTTTAGCAGCGTAGAGGGGGACCCTGATTATGACCCGAGTTTGAGGCCGACAGTTGAAGGTGGAGCACTGAATGCAGAGGGTGGGCGTTTGGTTGGCGGGGAAGGACAACGTGTCTTCTACACGTTTAGGATGCCTGAACTCGTCTTGCCGACAGCTTCCGATTACGCGGATGATCCTGGTGTCGTCCAAAATGGATTAACGGTAAAATCCGTTCGATTTTTAGCTGATGTTGCAGGTGATTATAGGATTTCGGTCAAGCAGAAACACCTCTTTTTTGATGAGAAAGCATACAATAAAAACCTCGACAAAGAATATGTACCGGGGGACCGTAGCTACGTAAACCCATTTACTGGCCTCAAAGGTGATGACGCGCTTTTGAGCCCTACAGAAGCTTACGACTCGGGTGAAGAAATATTTAAGCAGTGGCCTGTTGCTCCAAACCCCTCTACTAGTCAGTTGAATCCATTTCAACAATTTAAATGGAATTTAGAGAATCCAGAAGATGTCGCTTATACTGTGGTTCGCTCTGAGTCGAGGGCAACAGATTTTAACAACCGACGCGTGGTGAGTTTTGACTATGGAATTCCGACCGGACAGGCTCTCTTTGGCTTGAATGGCCATCTTAATTTGGGTGGTTTTGATGTTAAAGGTGAGTTTGTAACGAACCCACAATACTTTATCTATCCAGTGGGGAACAATGCCGGGAAGCGTTTTCACAAGCGCACACTTGGATACTTTGTTAATGCAGTCAAGCGCTATGAATCCCTTTCTATAGGTGTCGAGTTATTTCAGCTTGACCCCGATTATGGTGGGAACTACGATAGCATCCGTGGAGGGGTTCCATTTTTTACTGACGTCGCCCAGACCGGTTCTCAGATGCAAGAAATGTTCGTAATGACTGACAATGATGACAATGATCAGTGGCCAGACGAACTCATTGTAGAATTACCCAGTGCTGACAGACAAGATTCGGGTGTTTTTCCCGGGTTGGATGAAAACCAGGATTTGGTTCCCGACACAGATCAGAACTTGAATGGTATCGCCGATTGGACCGAACCCATCATTTTTTACGACGCTGATCCACCTGATTTTATTTACGGTCTTGATTTCAATAATAATGGAGTGGTCGATTTTCGCGAAAACGATGGCCTGCCTGATTATCCCTATCGGAGAGACCGGCGCGGTGTCCACTTTTTTTCGCGCAAGGATGGTTTGGGTCTCTTAGGGAACACGCTTTCTATAGGATACTACGACACGAAAGAGGTAGCCGGTAGAGGCAAGGCTAAAGCGATTTATGCTCGGTATGAGTATTCCATTAATTCGCCCTATTTTGGACGAATCAAGATAAATGACGACATCAAAAAAGTAGAAGATGATATTCGAGATGACGTTTATATTTGGCGTGACCGCAGTGCGCAACGCATAGATTCACCTTATCCGCATATCACGCCCAGACAGATTGAGGAACGCGATCTCAATTCACAGCTATTGCCGCCCGACCGTGACCCACTTCTGATGCGCAATAGCCTTGTTAACACTCTTTTTATTGAGGCACGAACCGCGCCAATAATAGATTTCAATTTGGTTAATAATCTGCAGTGGGTCAGAAACAGTCAGGCTGAGGCCGAATTCGAAGATGGCTCTGCACAGGATGAAGATGTTCGTTCACTCATCACCATGGTTAACAAAGTGGATTATACGATTCGAGCGGGCAACATCACCGTAAAGCCAATGTTCAAACACTTGCTGTTGCGCGAGCATTCGCAAAAGCTCGATCGGGAAACGGGTAAGGGGAGCACTCGCTCATTCTCAATTTTTACCCCTATTTTACGTACTCGGTTAGATTTGACAAACAAGTCCTACTTGCAGCTGGGTTTCCAGGGGCTTCCATTCTTGCGCTATACTTCGATTGATAGAGTTGATAGTAGCAAAGATTTCAAACAGTGGACTACTGTATTTATGCTGACGAATCGCTCTGATTATTACGGATTTG
>CEVF01306920.1_pt1 | contig 10379 bp, 12 predicted proteins | sample 356441 | NCBI WGS metagenome assembly CEVF01 (sample SAMEA2622765, study PRJEB7988) | marine metagenome | biome: marine biome (ENVO:00000447); feature: surface water layer (ENVO:00002042); material: "saline water (ENVO:00002010), including plankton (ENVO:xxxxxxxx)" | depth 5 m
GCAATCTCTTCTGTTTTTTACGCTTGATCACATTGGATACGATATCAAATATCCTGGTTTTGGAATCTCTGTACTTGACAAAGTAATCCGACACTTCCATGGCAAGGTCGTTATGGGTGTCCAGATATGCGGCTTCCATCTTGTCCTGGTTCACATCATCTACCATGATCTGGAGTTGGTTCTCGTGCAATTGCACTTTTTTGAACAAATCCTCCAAATCCTTTTCTCCATCGTTCAAAGATTCCACCACGGGTTGGACAGTTTTGAACATATCGGAATCTATAATGTCCAAAGTATAGTCCTTCACCATATTGTTAAGAAACTTTTGCTCGTCCTTGGCAAATTTTAATTCAGAGAGCCATTTTTTTGATTCTTCGTGCAACTCGTCCGCACTGAACCATTCCCTAAATTTTCTTTTGTTTGCTTTTGTTTCCATCACTGTACTACTTTTAGCGGCAGATGGGTGAACATCTGCCGCAAATTTCCATTATACTACCTCGATAACTTTTTTATGGTTTTTCTTGGCCTCTTCCATTTTTTGGACTTTTAGCTTAAGAATCCCATTTTTGTAAACTGCCTTAACATCTTTTGATTGATCTACGGAAGAGGGCAATTGCAAGGTTCGTGTAAATGCATTGTAGTTGAACTCCCTTCGGGTAAAGTTTTCATCCTCTTCGGTCTCTTCTTTACTTTTTTGGGCAGAAACTTCCAATACATCATCTTTCATAGTGATCTCGAAATCTTTTTTATCAAATCCGGGTGCGGCAAATTCGATTTCAAAATCATCTTTGTGTTCTTTAACGTTCATTGAAGGATGTGTTTTTTCCAAATTGAAAAAATCATCGTTGACGAACGCATCTCGATTGAAAAAGTCAATCAAGCTCTCATTCCATGGAAATCGCTTTCCGTCTAATTTTACAAGTGACATAACTACTAAATTTATTAATTAAAGAATAAGTTACGGTCCAACAAAAACTGTATTTTCCAATACAGGATACTGCCTGCTCAGTACAATGGTTTCTTCATTTTGAGTACAGAACCGGCATAATTGTAGATTTCTTTTTTTAGGCCTATATAGTTCTGTATGAAATCTTTCATTTTATCCTTTAGGTTCAAGTGCTTTTCGTAATAATGGCTATCCCATTCCTCTTGGGCACATTCAAAAATACCCCCAAGTCCATTCTCATGTTTTTTTATGGCTTTGGAAAGTGCCTCTCTGTTTTTTTTGGAAGTATTGAAGTGCTGTTTGAAGATATCCAACCGTTCGAACAAGTTGGGTGTTCTCGGTTCAAAGACATAGGAATCCAGAAGCTTTTGGATAAAGGCCATTTCATCCCCAATAAACTGCAAATAGGATTTCCAATTTTGCAGTTCATTGTGCATTACCTCTATTTGTCTCTCCCTTACCATCACTACCGTTATTTATTCCAAGTTGCTAACGAATGTACGGTTTGGTCGGTTACGGAAAAATGATCTAAATCACTTTGACCATCTTTTATTTAAGTGGTTTCTGGATATCGGTCATCCATGCCAAAAGTCTGTTTCGCCAATGCCTTGAACTGGTTTTGGGTCATACTGTCCGCTGTTTTGGTCGTGATTATTTTGGCGGCCAAACCAGGGTGATTCGCTTCCAGGGCATTTACAAACTTTTCCGGGGTTTCGGCCGGGCCAAAAATGGCTATTTGGTCAGCATCGGAAATCTTGGCGGCAATCTTTTCAAAATATTTTTTCAGTTGATGTTTTTCCCGTTCCAAGTACTTGCTGTCCTGGACCACATCTTGCGGTCCCCATCTGGTTTTGGACCGTGATCCCCCTTTGGGGTTAAAAAAATCCAACTCCGAGGGAATGTTGAAAAAACTTTCCTTTCCATCGTACAGTAACACCCCATTGGCTTCCTGTTTGTCCAACCATATTCCTACCTGTTTCATAATTCTTTTTTTTAGTTATCGTTCAGTTCCAAAATGGGCACCTGCGGATCATATCCAATCTTTTTCACCAAAGGATTGGATAGAATGCTTCCGAAGAACAAATGCTTCCGGTTCAAAAAAGCGATCATATCACAACTGTGCTCTTCAATAAATGTATTGATGCCGTCACTGACCTTGTTGGCCGGTAAAAAGTGCATCTCATGATCCGTCCCCATCAAGATCTCTTCCAACAATTCTTTGTTGGCCTGTTCCTTTCGGCCTAGCTTTCCGTCCTTGTCCTTATCGATGTGCAACACATTGATCTTCGCATCGAACAGTTTGGATATTTCTATCAAATCCCCGATTTCCTTCTTTTTAAAAGCGGTCCTATAATCGGTGGGGAAAACGATTTCTTTCAGCGATTGGAACATATAACCATTGGGTACGGCAATAACAGGGCATTCTTTTATCTGTTCCATCACGTTTACCGTGTTGGTGCCAAATATTCGAGCTTTGGATTCGGTTATTCCCTTGGTCCCCATAACGATCATATCGATGTCCTTTTTGTCTATTACGATCTTTATGGCCTCGGTAAGGCTATTGAAGGTTGTAATGGTATGAATTCTGTGCTTGTCGTTCTCGGGGTGCAATTTTATCATTTGCATCAACCGCTCCATACCTTCTTCGGATTCTTTTTTCGCAGCTTCATAATAGGGCTCCCCGGTTTCGGGAACGCGCATACTGTCCAAAGTATATCCTGAGATGTGAAAGGCATTGAGCACATAAAACTCGCAACGCACATTTTTGTATAGTTCCAATGCATACCTAATGGCATTCAATGCGTTTTGGGAATAATCCGTTGGTAACAAAACTCTCTTGTCCATTATATTTTTTTGGTTTAAGTGAAAGTTACGGTTCTTCAAAATGCCGTACCATGATTTTCGTCAATTTGGGGTATTGGGCAAAATCAGAAATGGCACCTTTAGTTTTGTGTTCAATTCCTTAATGATCCCTTTACCTATAAATTCCAAGAAAAAATGATGCGGGTAATAGACCATGCAGAGCATATCAATGCTCCATAGGTCCACAAATTCCAGAATGGTTTTTACCTTATCCTCAAATATGGGCAACTCCACTTCTTTGGAACTGTTTCCTGCAATCGCCTTAAGGAAAGCGGCCTTGTTTTTCTCCGTGGAGACATCATCCTTGTTTTCATCCATGCTCATGGGCACAATGGTACTGTCCATTAAACCACTGAAAAACTTGATTGCCCTTATATTGTCCTCAGCAATGGGATTGCGGTAATTGGAGGTGAATGCGATCTTTTTCACTTTTTTAAAGTCAATTTCCAATGGTACGATCAATACCGGACAGTTGGTTATCTCCCGTACCAGCTGCATGGCATTGTTTCCGAACAATATGTTTTTCAGCTCTTCCTTCCCCTTATTGCCTATAACGGTAAGGTCCACATCGTGTTCTTTTGCATACCCGGCCACCCCTTTGGTCATATTGGAACATAGGGAGACCTTTTTTAACGTGTGTTTTTTGTTCTCCCCCACATCTCTTATCAATCGGTGGGCCAGCGCATCCAATCCCTGGGCAGACTCCAGTTTGGCCTTTTCCATATCCGGGTCATTTTCACCGCTGCATACATTTACCATATGAAATGTGCATTGCTCGTTGTTGAACAACCGTGCTGCATAGTACAATGCATTGTAGGAGTTATTTGAAAAATCGGTGGGCACTAAAATCTGTAACATGGTTTTCAATTATTTGTTATACGGAAGTACTAAAAAAGGAACCTTGGCATGAAGGCCTATATTTTTGATTATGGGTTCCACAAAAAGACGCTCAATAAACGAATGTTTGTTCTTTACCATGGCCAACAACTCCACGGGGTTTTCTTTTTGAAACCCATTGATGGCCCCTATCAGTTCTTGGTTCGGTAAATCGTAAAATTTGTGGTTATACTCCAACAACATCCCTTCCAAATAGGTTTTGTTATCGGCTTGGTCACCATCAAGTCCATCGGGGTTGGCTACGTGCATTATATGCAATTTGGAATGGACCAGCTTAGAAAATTTGAGTAAAAAATCGATATTGGCCTTTTTGTAGTCCACTTCATAATCGGTGGGAAACAAAATGTTGTATGGAGGTTTATATTCAAAAGTGGATGGGACGGCCAGGACCGGTATTTCTGTTTTCTGAATTACGTTGACCGTGTTGGAACCAAAAAGAATTTCTTTGGCACCCGTTGCCCCTTGTGTGCCCATAACAACAAAGTCGATGTTTTCCTTTTGGGAAATAGAGGCAATCTCGTCCGTCAACGAATTGAATGCGGCATGGACCACAAAGCTATGTGTCGGCACATTGAACTGCGCCTTGATCTTCTTTATGGTTTTTTCCAAAGCTTCCTCCGCCTTATACTTTTCGTTGTCCGGCAAGCCGAACTGTCCAGGGCTCCCCAAGGTATAATCTGCCCGGTACACCGGAGGTGTATAGGCATGGACCAGATAAAATATACAGGTGGAGTTCTCCAATAATTTTACCGCATAGGAAATAGCGTGAAATGCATTTTTGGAAAAATCGGTGGGCAATACAACTCTGATCATAGCTCAATTATTTAAAAACTATTGGTAACAAAGCTATCTACCCTATCAATTCCATACTATGATTTACATCACATATCCCAAAAAGATTTAGGAAATAAAACTACACCATGGAGGTAAGCCATGCACATAAACCATTGGGAAAAATGGTTATTCATGAATGACGTAGAATGGTATTTTTGTATGAAAACTTATTTGCTCTACAATCGAATCGAACAGAATCTGTTGGATAAAATTCAAGTTTTTGGCCACCATTATCATCATGTCAATTTCCCTGCTCTCCACAAAACATTGAATGGCCGGTTTAACCTTTTGGTTTGTAATCGTGTGAAGACTATATGTCCCAGGGAAGGTCTCTTCCATAAAATCCAAAAGATACTCCTTGTTCTTCTCCTGTTCCTCGTTGAGGGAATCACCTTCTTTCAGTGCATTCATTATCCTAAAATAGGCCTTACCCAAACGCACCATTTCCACCATGGGGCGCAGAATCTTCAAGGAATAAAAGATATTGAAATCCGTAGGGAAGGCTATCTCCCTTGGTTTTGACAATTCAACTTGGGCAGGGACAACCAGTGTATTACACTGTACCTTGGTGATAACATCCCCAGTATTGCTTCCCACCACTTTCTCCTTAATGCCCGAAGCCCCCTTGGTCCCCATGACGATAAGGTCGATGTCCTGTTCCTCCAAATGCTTTTTTATCGTAGGGATAAAAAAACCATATTGGTGCAAAGCGAAAAAAAAGTGGTTGGCCTCGGTACTTTTTTCTCGGGTCTCCTTGACCAGGTCCGCTAGTCTTTTCTTTGTATTTGCTGTAGGTTCATTGTCCTTTCCCTGTATGGGTTCGGCGTCTTTTTTCGTATCTAGGAGCGTACCAACATATAGTAAATAAAAATTGCATTCCATAGCACCAAAAAGCACTTGGGCATACTGTAATGCCCGAAGGGAGTTTTCGGAAAAATCTGTTGGAACCAGAATATTCTTCATATGTCATAAATTGATTTTGCAAGTTTATCATTCGAAAAAAAAAAAGGAATGATAAATATCACTTATGCGATTTATGACACTATTTTTTCAATTCACTTGTGCCAATGCCTCCTTGTCCAGCACCAAGATATTTCGGTTTTCGATGGCAATAAGGCCTTCGTGTTTAAAATCGGAAAGGGTCCTTATAAGGCTTTCCGTGGCAATCCCGGCCACTCCGGCCAAATCGCTACGCGCAATTTTTAAAGGCCCCTGTTTGTCCCTATTGATGGCTTTGCAAAACATTAAAAGGGTCTGGGCGGTTTTTTTTCTCACCGAACTGTACGCCATTTGCAGCAGCTGCTTTTTTATGTTCACCAAATCCCCTGTAATTAGATCCATCAGTTCAAGGGACACACTTTTGTTGTCCTCTAAAATAGCTTTCACCTTTTCTTTGGATATACCTGCCAATTCCACATCCTCCATTGCCACGGCGTATTCTTCGTACGGCAGATGGTCTGTCAACGAAGTAAATCCCAGAAAATCATCTTCAGCGTAAATGGATGTGATCAATTCTTTTCCCTCCTCGTCCAAACCACAACTTTTAACGACACCCTTTAGAATTAGGTATACCATATTGGAATGGTCCCCCCTTGAATAAATGGTCTCATCTTTCTTAAAGGACAGCAACTGCCCGTGATCGTCAAAAAAATTCTTTAGTTCGTTAAGGGACCTTATTTCGTTCTGGTGATCTTTTTTTTTGGGATGTTCGGCAAGAATAGCCTTCATCTGCTCGGCCTTTTCCAAACGGCATTCAATGGCCGACAACAGTTCTTCTTCTTCAAAAGGTTTGGTCAGATAATCATCGGCACCCAGGTTCATCCCCCTTCTAACATCTTCCCTTTCCGTTTTGGCGGAAACAAATATAAACGGAATGTCCCTGGTGGTCTCGTTTGACGATAGTTCTTCCAACACTCCATAACCATCCATTTCAGGCATCATTATATCGCAGAGCACCAAATCCGGTTGTTCTTTTTCTGCCATATCAACCGCGATTTTTCCATTAGATGCCGAACAGACGTTGTATCCGGACAATTCCAACAATTCAGCTACATTTTCCCGTAACGAGGTGTCATCCTCAACCAGTAAGATTTTCTTCATTTTTCTTTTTGTTTAGTGGTATGTGCAATGTGAATATGGAGCCTTTGCCCAATTTACTTTTAAAAGTAATATTGGCATCGAGATTGTGCATATGTTGTCTTACGGTATTCAACCCTATTCCTGTGCCTTGTACGGTAAGCACATTGGTGGCCCTAAAATATCGGTCAAATACAAATGGCTGGTCCTCCGGGGGAATCCCAAAACCTTCATCGACCACTTCAATTTTAAGCTGTTCCCGTTCTTGGGTAACCTTCAATTCTATAGTGGTATCCTCGGGGGAATACTTTATGGCGTTGTGCACTAGGTTTGAAAGTGCCAACTCCAATATTTTTTCATCAAATTCAACGACGATCCCATCAATGTTATCGGGGTACCGGATACGCTGCCCTTCTTTTAGGAGGGTATTGGAATCATAGACCACTTCATTGATCAATTTGCTAAGTGGAAATGAGGATACCGTATATTTCACCTTTCCCGACTCCAAACGTTCGATGGACAAAAAGTCGGTAAGTATGTTGTCCAAATATTTTACCTTGGATTTGATCGTTGAGATATGTTTGTCACGTTTGTCCTGTTGATCGGAATCCGTGTATCTGCTCAAAAGTGAAGTAGAGGTAAGGATACTGGTCAAAGGGGTCTTGAACTCGTGGGACACCAAGGATAGGAATTTGGTCTTCAGCTCGTTGAGCGTTTTCTCCGCCTTTAGCGCCTCACGTAATTGTTGGGTTCGTTCTTCCACCGTGTTCTCTAACTGCTTCGTGTAATTTTTCCGTTCCGTGATGTCCAAAACAATGGCCACATAGACCTGCCGCTTTCCAATGGATGACAGTTGTAGATGGACTTCAACGGGGTATGTGGTTCCGTCCTTTCGCTTATGGACGGATTCAAAGACCACCTTTTGCTTTCGTTTGGACAACAACGGGGATACCAACCGTCTCATAGCCTCCATGCTGACCTCTGGTTTAATGTCCAATACGGACATTTTGTACAGCTCTTCCATACTGTATCCCAGATTGAGCCGGGCTCCACGGTTTACATTGATAAAATGAAAGGATTCCGCATCAAATACAAAGATTTCATTAAGGGACTCATCAAAGATCTGGAACCAATAATCTATGGTCTGTTCCGCCTTCTTTCTCTCGGTAATATCCATTACCAAGGCCAGTACGTATTTTTTCTGACGTAAGTTAAATGGGCTGAGGCTTATCTCCAGGGGAAACTCCTCCCCATCCTTTCGCAGGCCGACCAAATCCAGTCCCTGTCCCATCTGCCTGGCCTGGCCTTTGGACATAAAGCCGGAGACCAGTGTATCGTGTTTATTTCTAGACTTTTTGGGTATCAAGATATCCAGGGGCTTGCCAACAAGTTCCCCTGTTTCGTAGGCAAACATTTTGTTCGCGGCATTGTTGCTGGCAGTGATCTGCCGTTGTTCGTTGACAATAATTATGCCCTCGGAGATTACCTCCGACAACATACCCAACACGTTACTTTTTCTAAATAGTTCCAAAACAATAATAAATTTACTGATTTAGATCATGGTGGAAAATTTTTTACATGGGTATATTTATTATTTGATGGTTAAAAATTAATAAAATGGCGGAATCCAAGAAAAAACTCGGAAATGAATTGTATCAAAATTTGGGAAAATTGTTCTATGCCGTGGCCATGGCGGACCACAGTGTACATATGAAAGAGATGGAAAAACTGAATGAAGTGGTACGCGATAATTGGTTGGATGTGGATGATATTGAGGATGAATATGGCAGCGATGCCGCTTTCCAGATAATTTCCGTTTTTGATCGGTTATTGGAATACGAAAAAGACAGTGACGCCATCTACGAAGAATTCGAAGCATTCTACATGGACCATAAAATATTGTTCACCCCAGAAATCAAAAATTTGGCCATGTCCACCTCAAGGGCCATTGCCGCTTCATTTTTTGGAAGTAACAAATCAGAATTGATCTTACTGGGACGTTTACAATTGCTCTTCGGCAAATGATGGTCATATTTTGATGGTCATCACTGGCATTTTAGCATGATTGGATACGTTCTCGGCCAAGCTGCCGACCACAAAATGGGCCAATCCCTTTCTTCCATGTGTGGGAATCACCAATAAATCTGCACCCTTCTCCGAACAATAGTTAAAGATTCCACGCTCTACGCTATGGTGGTTGTAAAAGTTTACGTTTATTTCCTTGCCCAACTCCTTCTGAAAGGATTCCATTCGTTTTTCAACATCATCAAAGCCCATAAAGTTGGCACCGGAGGTGTTGATATAAACCACTTCCAATGAGGCCGAGAATAGTTCGGCAAATGCTTCGGCCTTCCTATAGGCAGGAATACTTTCCTTAGCCAGATCACAGGCCAATACAATTTTTTTGATTGAAAAATCATCATGTGGTTTCTTGACCACGATAACGGGAAGCTCGGACGTACGCACCACCTTCTCGGTATTGGATCCCATGAACAATTCACTCAAACCACCGGTTCCGTGGGAGCCCATCACCACCAAATCGCAATGCTGCTCTTTGGCCACATTGTTTACCTCGGTAAAATCCTTGTAATTTTGGACAATGGCCTCAACGGGAACACCTTTGAGATATTCCCTTTCCGTAAACTCTTTAATTTTTTCTTTCGACAGTTTTAAATAATATTTTGCCTCAGCTTCCTCCGCAATCTCGGAATTGGCCAAAACAGAATCGGACATACCAATCATATGAAGCAAAATAATCCCAGCCCCATGTTGTTTTGCAATTTGGGCGGCAACTTTAAGGGCATATTCCGAATGTTTCGAAAAATCGACAGGAACCAATATTTTTTTCATGACATCCAATGTTAACACAAAATGGCTCTTTTCCCCAAATAGAAAGGATGTTTCCAAAACTTCTATTCCTTGAGCCACTACCATTTGTTACGTTTTTCCCAAAATTATAATTTGAGCGCATCCATTCCTATGACCTTGATCATGTTACCCGCTGGATTTTGATCACTCCAGTGCGTTCAGTTTCTTTTTTAGAGCAGCTACTTCCTGCTGCAGACTTTCCACCTGCCCCAAAAGATGATATATGGCCTGTATGCCTTCGGGGTTGATATCCAACTCATTGTACAGACGGACCATTTTTTCCAACAGGGGAAGATCTTCCAAGTGAAGCATTCCCTCATCGTCCTTATGCTCCAATTGTAAGATTTCATACTCGTGCATGGAGTACACAAAAGATTCCCCGACCCCATGGCGTTCACAAAACGTTTTTATGGATATGTAGTTTTCTTTTTTCATGTCTTTTTATTCAAGGTTGGTCTTTGCCAAAGATTCAAAGAGCGACTTTTGTTCCGGTGTAAGGTTCTTAGGTATTTTCACCTGATAGGTGAGGTAAAGATCCCCAAATTGACCTTCCTTCTTATATTTGGGAAATCCTTTCCCTTTTAACTTAACCTTAGTGCCATTATCGGTTCCGGGAGCTACTTTCAATTTCACTTTTCCCGTTAAGGTCTCGACTTGTATCTCCCCTCCTAGCACTGCTTTTACCAAAGGTATTTGGACGGTTTTGTACAAATTTGCCCCATCTCTTTTAAATGGGGTGTTGTTCACTATGGAAAAAGTAATATACAGATCACCGGCAGGACCACCTTCGATCCCAGGACCACCGTGTCCTTTTATCTTAATGGTCTGTCCATCCTCAATACCGGCGGGAATGGTCAACCTTATGTTCTTTCCATTAACGGTAAGGGTCTGTTTT
>CEVF01087135.1_pt1 | contig 10374 bp, 4 predicted proteins | sample 356441 | NCBI WGS metagenome assembly CEVF01 (sample SAMEA2622765, study PRJEB7988) | marine metagenome | biome: marine biome (ENVO:00000447); feature: surface water layer (ENVO:00002042); material: "saline water (ENVO:00002010), including plankton (ENVO:xxxxxxxx)" | depth 5 m
CACGTCTCCGGCTCCGAAGGCCGGAAGGATATCCAGACTACCCTAACGGTCCACGCTTCCTACCAGCGTGGCCGACCCATATTCAATGCGCCGGATGGCAGAGTACCACCAGCCTCGATAGGCTCTTGTGGACCCTGACCGGAGATGCCATGGAAACCGACCATCCGGTCTCACGGATTCTTTCCTTCATCATGGCCCAATCCATGCCCATAACCTGGATATCTTCCGATAAGGGGCCGTCCAGAGCATCAGGACTGGATGGGAGCATAGTGCAAATGGTTCCCCCTGGGCACATCTTGCCAGCGGATGATAGCGCACCTAGGAACACACCCAATCCGTCCTCTGAGGTCCATGCATTCCTCCCATATGGGGGGTCGAAGACGAAAGAGCACCCATCTACTTCCCCCCAGGTCTCGTGGATGGAGTCCGCAGGGCATCTTTCGATCCTGTAGGATCCGGACCCCATGGCCCAATCAAGGTTAGATTTCGTCCCTTCTACCATCCTGGAGTCGAGATCGCTGGCTAGAACTTCCAAACCCAGCAACGAGGCTTCGATGGCTATGCCCCCAGTCCCGCAGAAAGGATCGACTATCATGGAAGGAGGGTCTCTGGAGAATGACAGGGAGACCATCAATCGTGCTAACCTAGGGTCTAATGTTACTGGCTTGAAGAAAGGTCGGTCTGTAGGGGAAATTCCGTTGTAGGTGCCAGCGAATTCTCCTTCCCTTATGCCCCACAGGATGAGATTGTTCTGCTGTGTGTCGTCCCAGTATCCTGATGAGTCATCCTGGCCGGCCAATACAACTGCTATCTCGAAGTCTGGATCCTCCAAGTCCACTGGTCTGCTTTCACCCGATATCCTCGCCCCTACCTCTGCTTCTATTTCTCTTCGAGATAGGTCACATACACCCTGTCCCAGATTCCTCGCCCTGACTGCGAAAGAGCCCTCTGGCAGGAACGACTGCGCCCATTCCTCCACTTGCATAGCGATCTCACTCGCAGATATTCCTCCGTTGTCGATCCAGAGCCTCGAGGTTGAAACTATGACCTCGTCGACCAGAGACGCGCCGGATATCCTGCCTAGTTCTGAGCCAGACTGTGAGGAGGATACCATTCGTGGGTGCAGGACCTGTATCGACCCGAGAAGAGACCTTGCCTCCTCCCTGAACAGAGGTGGATGCCAACCGCTACCCACTAGGGCTAGATTGCTTGCTCCCATAGTCGGACCGGGGGATGCTCTTGGCTTCAACCCTATATGCCCCCACCAACAGCACAGCCGTGTAGGCGGGGGGCGGAGCATGGGTTGCAATCTGAGAGATCTCGTTTCGCCGGAGCCGATCGAGCTGAGCGACCTATCTGGTCAGAGGATCGCAATCGATGTATTCCTGAATTCCTACCAGTTCATCACCTCAATGACTGGTCCAAATGGAAAGCCTCTGTCTTTCGAAGGGAAGCCGGTTGCTCATCTGATGGGGTTCCTAGACAGGGCCACAGTGATGATCTCTGAGGGAATAGATCCGGTATTCGTCTTCGATGGGAAGCCCCATGATCTCAAGAGAGCGACTCTCGATGAAAGGAGGGAAAGGAAGGTCGAGGCGGTTTCTCGTTGGGAAGCTGCAGTAGATGCCGGAGACATGGAGACAGCGAAAAAGCTGGGACCCCAGACAGCAGAGTACACACCAGACATGGTTCAGGAGACCAAGGATCTCTTCGATTTGATGGGCGTTTCATGGATGGAAGCCCCAATGGAGGCCGAGGGAGCGGCTGCGGTGATGTGCTCAAGGGGGGATGTCTCAGCAGTGGCCAGCCAGGACTGGGACACGCTACTGTATGGTTCTCCGGTGATGGTGAGGAACCTCACCAGCCACGGGACCAGGAGGTTCGGCCGTGTGATGAGAGCAGAGAGGATATCACTCCCGGATACCCTGTCAGAACACGGGATCACGCGTGAGCAGTTGGTAGATCTAGGCATAATGGTAGGCACGGACTTCCACCCCGGAATCAAGGGCATTGGACCCAAGACCGGCCTGAAGCTGATCAAGAAGCATGGTACAATGGAGGGAGTTTCCGAGGCCAAGGGGTTCGATCTCCCAGAAGACCTGGGGAGCGTGCGTGGGCTGTTCATGGACCATCCTCTGGGGGATTCGGCCCCGACTGCGACGAGCAGGGCCGTAGAGGAGGGCATGCGAGAGTTCCTCCAGGAAGGGAGGGGCTTCTCAGAGAGGAGGGTCGACCGAGCCATCAACCGCCTGGCTGCCGCTGGGCGGCTGAGGTCGTCGAGTCAGCCCTCGCTGTTCGACTTCTGATTAAATGACGTCGAAGTCGTTCTCTTCGGTGTCGGGGATGCCGTCGCCGTCATCGTCCTCGTCGGTGTAGTCTGGGATTCCGTCGTTGTCATGGTCGAACTGTCCGGTGTAGTCCCAGCCGTCGTTCTGCTCGAACCAGTCCGACAGTCCGTCGTTGTCGTCGTCCGTGTCGTAGCTGTCCCAGAATCCGTCGTTGTCGTGATCGTACCTGTATGCGCCGAACTCTCCGTCTAGCTCGTCAACATCTAGGATGTTGTCGTTGTCGTCGTCAGAGTCATCCTTGTCGTTCATGCAGTCGTTGTCATGGTCCCTCGCTGCGTCGACGTCAAAGATGCCATCGCCGGTTAGGTCGATTAGCTGCTCCTCGATTCCGTCGTTGTCGCAATCGAGCTTGTCCTCCCAGTTGTCGATACCGTCGTTGTCGATGTCGAAGTCGATGCTGTCCTCGATTCCGTCGTTGTCGTGATCGTAGATGTCGGTGACCGGGTTGCCGTCTGCAACCTCCTCGCGGTCGTTCACTCCATCGCCGTCATCGTCATCGTCGTCTGCGTCGTCGATTCCGTCGTTGTCGTGATCCTCGGGTCTGGGGTCCTGTGAGTCTGGGATTCCGTCGTTGTCGTCGTCCCAATCCTGGTCGTCTGGAATTCCGTCGCCGTCATTGTCATTCTCACCGTTCTGATCCTGGTTGTCTAGCTGCTGGCTCTGCTGCTGGTCCGAGGCGGAGCCCTGCTGGCCCTGCTCGTCTCCTTGGGTCTGGCCCTGCTGCTGCTGGTTCTGGCCGTTCTGGTTGTTCCCGTTCTCGTCTGAGCTCTCCTGGTCGCCCTGCTGGCCGCTCTGTTCGCCGCCATTGGACTGCTGCCCCTGGCCGTTGTCCTGCTGGTTGCCCTGCTCGCCTGGATCGGTTTCCTGGCCCTGCTGGCCGTCTTGGTCTGACTGCGAGCCTTCGTCCTGTCCCTGGCCCTGCTGGCCCTGGCCTCCTTGGCCCTGGCCTCCTTGGCCCTGCCCTTGTCCCTGGCCCTGCCCTTGTCCCTGGCCCTGCCCTTGACCCTGGCCCTGCCCTTGACCCTGGCCCTGACCTTGACCCTGGCCCTGACCTTGACCCTGGCCCTGCCCTTGTCCCTGGCCCTGCCCTTGACCCTGGCCCTGGCCGTCCTCTCCTTCTCCACCGCCCTCGGTGCCACCGTCTCCGGTTCCGTCACCTTGGAAGTCTGGATCGTATGCGTCGGGTATCCCGTCGCCATCCGAGTCCGAGGCGGCCCCGTCGTTGGGGTCGTTCGGATAGGGGTCGTTCGCGTCGGAGGTACCATCGCCGTCGGTATCTGCGTTGTTCGGGTTGGTTCCTGCCTGATACTCCTCCAGGTTGTCTAGTCCATCCCCGTCTGGATCTGCGCTGCTGTCACTGGCGGAGTTGGGGTTCAGTCCGTAGTTGACCTCCCACCCGTCCGGCATACCGTCGTTGTCGGTATCTGCGTTGTTCATGTCTGTCCCAGCGGCTTGCTCTTCCGCATTGGTCAAACCGTCACCATCCCAGTCGGCTCCTCCGTCGGAGGGGTCAAGGGGGTCTGAGCCATCGGCTGCTACTCCGGTAGAACCGGCCATCAGCACCAATAGCATGGCTGTCAACAAACTTGCTTTCTTCTGATTGTACATTTGTAATTCACTTCCTAGTTTTCCGTTTATCCAGAGTAGGTTGGATGGTTGCTTAGAGCGAGTCTAGACACGTGTCCGGCAACTGTAAAAACGCTGCACTGAGCGCAATCCCAGATGTTTTCGAACACTCTTGATTCTGTCCTGACTCCTCCTCTTCTTGTCATCCAATCTCACTGGCTTTCTCAGGGAACCCTCCGTTCCCTCTGGGTCTGGAGAGGCATGTTACGTATTTCAAGGGTTCCTGCGCTGGTCTCACGGGGTAATCTTTGCCAATTCTGCTAGGAACCTGGTCTTCCCCATTATGTGAAGAACCGGGATGATGAGTGAGGAAATCGCCAGGACGCCGAAGAAAAGCCCGGACCAGAGCTCTATACCCCTGCCTATGGAGAGGTAGAGGATCCACCCCATGAGCACCGATACCCAGGGTAGGTGCCTCCTCGTGTAGAGGGACAGCCTGGCATTGAGAATCTCGTCCGAGTACAGTTGCGGGGTGTCTTCGGGATCCGCCAGACCATGCTCGACCCCGCACCTCGCGCAGACCTGGTACCTAGGCCCGTTCCCGGTGATGAACTGAGACTGAGGATAGTTCTGCTTGCACAACCTGCATACTGGCATTAGGCTCGCAACAACCAGCGGAGGATTGTCCTTCAAGGCTACGGTCTGGGAGCCTGTCTCACTTGTCATCCAGGGCATCATCTAGGAATGACACATCGATGTCGTCATCCTCTTCCTCGAGTTCGTCTGCTAGGTCGTTCAGGCCCTCCAGGCCGATATCCTCGGTCTGCGCGCTCAGAATCTCCCCGACCGAGTCATCAGGCTCCCATGACTCATCCAGCGGGATTTCATCCATGGTGGTTTCTTCCACATCTTCGGTTTGGTCCTCTGAGATACTATCGGTCTGACTCAGAATCGAGCTCGAGGCTATCTCCTCCTCCTCCGATATGCCGAGGGCCTCCCTGGTCAGCTCCTCCTCCAACTCCACCTCCTGTGTCCCCAACTCCCAGGGTTGTGGCGCTGATCTCTCCCTGGGTCTGATGATCAGGGCAGCGCCAAGGATGATCATCAGAGCGGAGACCATCAGGATGACGGTGTTCAGATCACCGTCCACCAGTTGGTCGAACCACGACTCTCCCCCTGATCCTGAACCATCTCCATTTCCTCCAGGGGACACTTCGGAGAGTGGGTATACCCTGATGGAGTCCACGGCTAGCCTGTGGACTTCCCCATCGAATGCGACTACTGCTATCCAGTACGCGGTCGATGGGTTAACCGGGGTCGGGCCTATGAGCTCGAAAGACGCGTTCGTGGATGTTATCGAGGACTGCACAGGAATGGCGTCCCTCGTGTCTGAGAATTGCATGGTGCTGGCATACATCGTGTACGATTTCACCTGGGGATCTTCAGAGTCTGTCCAAAGGACCTCGATTCGATTTCCCGATGGGTCCCAGTATGCCATGATCTCTGAGACCTGGGGGAGGTGCATTCCCGGATCCTGTGATTTCTCGTCCACTGGGCTTATCATGGATGTCTCCAGATTGTCAGTCCAGGCGTTCCCTGATGTGTCCACAGGCACCACTGCAACCCAGACGGGTATGTCTGGTCGGATGGCTCCACCTCCGGAGACCGTCTCGAGTAGGGTGCGTCCCCACTGGGTCCTGTCGAGAGTCAATGCTGGCTCGAGACCCTCGGTGCTGTCGAATGGGGCTCCTGCGACCGCGAATAGGAGGTATTCCCCGATGTCCTGGGCCGTACTGGAGGGGAACGTGACGAAGACCCCGTCGCCGGAATCGGGCGACCTGTCCTCCAAGTCTGGGGCTGCTAGCCTCTCAGGGGGGAACATATCGCCCCTGTTGTCTATTGGGGTAACTAGAGCCAAGTGATCGCTTAGTCCAGACAGGAAGACGTTGCCTGCGATGTCATGGATGGTGACCGTGACGTAGAGCGGTATGTCAGGCGATATCCGAGATGGTGTCAGTGATTCTGGTTCGGAGCCATACAGAGCAGTCGTCAGAGTCACATCCAGTCTTGGAGAGTTTCCTATCTGCCTCTGGTCTATGGTCAGGGCGTTGCAGACGCCACTGGCCTCGCATGATTCGTACACGTCTGTCAGGTCATCCAGAGGGAAGTCGGATGCCCAAACGGTGTAGTGGCTGAAGTCCTCTGCCATCGTCCTGTCCCAACTGACGTCTATCGCGGTTCCATCGTCCTCGGGGTGGTCCCAGGCTTGTAGGCCAGAGACTAAATCGGGAGGGGAGAATTCGGAAGAGTCTAGCTCGGAGTAGCTTGCTGTTTCCACCACCAGGACATCGTCTACGTTCTGATTGCCCCAGTCATCCACTGCTACGACCCCTATCCAGTAGACGATGTCGTTCTCCAGGGTGGTGTTTCCGATTGAGTCTATGATCACCTCATCGGTGGTGCAGTCGGGAACGATTTCAGCAATGGGCCAGCCATCCACGGAGGTAGGAGCGGTCCATCCAGATGCAGGGAGGATGTAGATGACGTGGTAGGAACAGTCCGCCTCCTGGTTTGGGTTCCAGCTTACCTCGATTCGGCTTCCCTCGTCGTCGGGCGCGTCGTTCGCGGAGGTCCCAGTTATCGGCATTGGGGCTATCCCGTCATTGAGGCCTCCAGCAGTCACGACTGGACCCACGACTGTGGCGTTAGAGGGATCGAACTGTCCCGACTCGTCGACGCATACGACTGCGAACCAGTATGGGACGTTTCCATCTAACTCAAGGGTGGTCGAGTTGCCAGCAGCGAATGCTAAGTCCATCGGTTCGGAAAGAGCCAGGGCGTTGGTTATCTCCTGTTGGACTGCCCATATTCTGGTTAGTTGGGGATCTAGCTCCTGACAAGCAGACCACTCTGCTGTCACGGTTCCGGGAACCCCTCCTGACACTGGTTGGACGTCCAGCCATTCAGGCGGGGATGGAATCTCATCGGTCGGAGTGGCGTTGCCTTCCCATGAAGTTGGGTCTCCGAGGCTTCCGTCTGGATACTCGATTGCTATTGCGGCCCTGTACTGCCTCTGGTCTGATAGCGGTACCTCAGAGCCATTGCTGTTGCCTGTTTGGAACACAGTGGTAGTCTGAGACCAGTACGGGATTCTCTGGTATGAGGGTAGGTCGTCGAGGTCGTCCTTGGTTGGATTCCAGTCTGGATTGTCAGTGGAATCCCAAAGATACACCCTGTAGGCGTACCATGCAGAGTCCTGAGCAGGCATCCAGGATGCATGCAGCACACCGCCTCCGTCATTGGGCCTGTCATGGAGGCTGGTCATCACTGTGGGAGCCTCAAGTCTCTCCCAGTCGTAAGTAATCCTGATCTTTAGTTTACCATCGGTGGGCGACTGCATCTGGAGGTGCACTGTAGAGGATAGCGATCCTGGTTGAGTATCGAATATCGCAGTCTGGAATGCCTCCTCTATTCCATGGTCAAGAGAGGCCAGGTCCCAGCTTCCAGTGTAGTTCAGGTTGGTCGATCTGGCCCATACCCACGAGCCGCTCTCTGGAGAAGAGAAGGTGAGCGCCCCAGGATAAAGGAGAATCTCAGAAGAGTTGTCCTGGTTCTGGTCCAGTGGAATCGTGATAGGGTTGTCTGATGACGCGAATACGGTCTGCATCCCTGGTCTGGTGCTTTCCGTGATGTCCATAGTCCTGTCAGCGAAAATAGCAGTTAGCGGGAAGGCCCTCCGCTGATTCTCCCTCGGAATCTCCCGCAGGGTCTCCATCGGCTTGAATATGTGAAGTCCGTCTTCTCCGATTACGGCTAATCCCTTCCACAAATCTGCATCTCCAGATACCGCTCCAGCCATTTCTCCAATCTTGACGACTCCATGGTCGCCGGTTGCCTCTACAATGCTAATCTTGCTGGCTGAGATAGCAGCTAGGTGATTTCCATCCGATGTCAGTTCCGTGATTGGCCAAGCCTGGAGATCTATTCCACCTGGTCCGGCCTCTATTTTCATCGATGATGCGTTCCAGTGAACTAGCGGCTGGATGGAGGTGGCGATATGCACTCCCCAGAGATCGGTCTCCACGGCGCTTACGTCATTGCTGGGGATCATGTCGATATTGTACGTCCCGTTCGGGCTGTCGGTTCCCAGGTCCCAGGCAGAGACCCCTGGCCTGGTCAACCCCTGTCCATTGTGGGAGATGAAGAGGGCGGCGTCATGGTATATGGTTACCATAGAGCCAGTGGATGTGTCATTCACTTCCCTGGAGACCGAGTCTGCATAGACAATCCCGGAAACGAAGTCTCCGACAAGGCCGTCCGCTCTTCCTATCGAGCCAACCATCCCGAGGTTCTGGTCCAGGACGACCATCCCAGTCGGTCCTCCGACAAGGACAGAGCCGTTTCCCAGAACGGGTGAAGGAGGGACGAAGAGGTGGTCAGAAATAGGCGTCGGCAGGCCGTCGACAGTTGTGATAGGGTCGTCCCAGTCATACTTTGTCTGGTTCCAAAGGCCTATTCCACCGTGAGTGGAAATCAGGACATGCTCGCCGAACTGAACGAAGTCAGTGACTATGTTGCTGGGCAATCCAGCCAACAGGCTTCCCTGGCCCCAAGTGCGCGAGAGCGGATCGAAGGTCTGGAAACCGGCAGAGCTGCCGTCCCAACCCATCAAGCCTACGTACATCTGCTCTCCATCCATGAGAAGCCCATCCATCTGATTGTGGAGAGATGGGGGGGTTGGTTGGAATGACCTCTGGGTGAGGTTGAACGAGAAGAGCCCGTTCCCAACGGTGGATGCCCATATCTCCTCGTCCACTAGCGAGATCTCGTTTATTGATTCGGTGAATGCTTCGAAACCGTATTGCCAGAAGACTGACCCATTATCCAGAATTTCCCCCTGCAGTACCGTAGAAGCCAGGTACGAATACTCGGAAGACCCCACCGTCACCCATACGTGGGTCCCGTTCGAAATCATCTCGTGAACGACTCCAGAGGGGAGGCCAACGAGCTCGTCGAAGCCTCCCTCTATGAGGCCGGTCGCATCCAGCCTATCCACCCTGTTAATCCCTGAAAGGTCGCCAGACCTGCCGATCGCGTAAGAACGCGCAGCAGTGGGTGCTCTGACTATCGAGCATGAATCCATACCCTGTCCGATTACTTGCCCGGAAGTCGCAGATGTGCCCGATGTCAACACACGAGTGATTCCCCCCTCACCATCGAAGTGTGCGACCAACAGTAGGTCCTCGTCGAAGAGCATTCCACCAGGGAAGACTGGGTCCTCCGAGACACCCATTTCCGGGGTTAGAGTATCTAGGAAGTTATTTGATGAATAGTCGAATCTATCTATCCCTACGTTGTCGGTATCGAATCCCACGTACAGAATCTCATTCTGTTCGTCGCAGGCTAGCGCTCTCGCATCCCTGTCAACCATATTCGAATTGTCCTCTGTAATCGGCGTAATCCACTCCTCTGTCACGCCATCGCCATCATGGTCAGAAAGATCGAAGCGAGCTATCCCCCCGCCATTGACCCACCATTGCCATGCGGAGAAGCCTACCGCAATGTGTACTATGTCTTGGCAGAGCACGATGTCAGCACCGTACCCATCGGGGATATCATTGGTATCAACGTCCCAAACAGTCCAGTTACTGTTGTTGCCTGAAAGTCGCATGACATGTCCGTCATCACCGTATCCAGAAGCGGCCCAGAGGTCGTTCCCTACCACTTTCATGGAGTAGAAGTCCAACTCAGAGTCTTGAGGGAGGCCGTCTCCAGGAAGCCAAGACGAGAGCCAAGTCTGGTTACTTGGGTCCCACCTAAGAACCCCATTCATGCTGGCGAAGAGGTACTCGCCTTGGAATTCGACCATCCCCCTGATCCTTCCGTCTACGTCGTCCCACTGATTGAGAAGAGTCATATTCGGGACGGAGAAGCGTCTGAGGATATCCTCCCCGTAGGCTACCCAAAGCTCGCAAGAAGCGTTTAGGGGGAAGCAATCCCCTAGGTATTGGGCATTTACCCTGCCTACGTCTCCAATGGTCTGTAAGTCATCCTCCCAGTCTCCTGAAGTCGTATTCCACCTAAGGATAGTTCCTGGGTCTCCAGAGCCGCCCCAGCCCGATATCTCAACCACACTTATCCAGACTTCATCCCCTATCTGATTCATGCCGTGGACGACCCCGTTGAAACCAAGGCGAGCACCGGCGTCGATGGAGGGTAGGGAGGTATTGTTGTCCAGGTTAATCCTAGCAACCTCATCCCTAGTGTTCCATGGATTTGCCCTTTGTGGGGAGTAGTACATCAAGTTGTCAACAATCAGTATCTCAGCCGGTGAGTAGTTCGGGAGAGTAGGTCCGTCCTGGTTATTCCCCCTATCCCACTGAACTAGGACAGTGCCGTTGACCAGGTCGATTAGGGTAAGGCCAAAGTCCCCCCCAGCCCACATTGTACCCTCTTCCCT
>CEVF01084624.1_pt1 | contig 10373 bp, 7 predicted proteins | sample 356441 | NCBI WGS metagenome assembly CEVF01 (sample SAMEA2622765, study PRJEB7988) | marine metagenome | biome: marine biome (ENVO:00000447); feature: surface water layer (ENVO:00002042); material: "saline water (ENVO:00002010), including plankton (ENVO:xxxxxxxx)" | depth 5 m
TTCTCATGGCCACCTCTGAATCTCCACGTGCAGGTCCACACGTGGACTGTAAGGTGTTTCCAAAAAAGGAATCAAGGGTCGCTAGGAAGATCGATAAGAGACCGTCCCTGTCGTCCCCTGTGGTCACCCCCGGCTTCTTTGAGAGCACTAACTGCCTAATTCTGTCAGCCATGATGAATCCGAACAATGATTCCGCAAACGAGCAGGCCAAGCTTGCGCGGTCACATGAGATGAAGAACATGCGGGCGGGGGCACGGGCGGCGGCGGCGGCGGCAAGGGCGGTGGCGGCGGCGGCGGCAGAAACAGTGCGCGAAGAAGTGGCGAAGGACCCGGAAAATGAACTCGTCAAGGCGAAAGCTCGCATCCTGGAGCTGGAGAGGAAGCTTGCTGAGTCTGATGATAAGCGTCAGAAAGTGTTGGCGATCTTCAAGACGATCTCCAACGTGGTCGAGAAGGTATGCGAGGCCGAGCAGGTGGCTTGAATAGTAGAGTTACGTCACCAACTTTACATAGTATCTCGTTGACCGATAATATCCCTAGCGAATTTTGCGCCATCACCTGGTTTAGCTTGACCTGATCCAATGGTCTCGATGACATCGTAAGCATATTTTAGTTGAGGCGAAGATGTAGATGTCACCAACTTACCAATTAACATTTGCAGCAAAAAGAAAACAATTCCAATGAAGAAAAACCAAAGACTTTGTCCTGTGTATAATTCCCAGGCTTTTAAACTCGATACTGGACGCATGAAAATGGCGGAGTTCAACATTTCTAATAATTACAGCAAATATTTTTTTAATCATAAAAGTTGTCATTATCATCATCGTCACTTTCATCATTTAATGTCGGTAATGTCTTTAACAGTGTCAATGCCTGACCTGAGCCAACTTTATCTAGGGCGCAGTGCACTTTTAACGAAAACGAGTGCTCCATTCCTTGTGGCTGATACAAGAACACATCTCGACCATCATTCATCTGAGTATCTACCTGTGAGAATCTCGCTAATCTGATTCTCAATTGTGTCATTACTGGTATCGAGACGTCAGCGAATATTTCGTAAATATTTGATGTAAAAAACATAGTTTCTCCTTTCTTCACCGACAATATGATGCGTCCGAATGATTTCTCCTTGTTTCTTGTTGTGATTTCGGAGCTGATCGGACCATCAGGTGTAGACAGAAATAGATATAAATATTGTCTTCCAAAAAGGTCGATTCTATTTGTGGAATCAATGCGATTACGAGTGCCATCAAATTGTGATACCACATCTTTGAAATCTCTAAATCCAAGTATGTACCCAAGTCCATTACTAGCACTTTTATCTTCTATTATCAACCGCTGGTCACTCAACAATAGAATAAACGAAGAGAACTCGTTGGTAATAGATATTTTTGTTGTTGCTTCGTCATACAAACAATCGAAATTTTCATCAATTGTTTGTAATTTACTTCTTATTTCGTCAACAAATAATGATGCTACGTTGTAGTCACCTGATGTTAATCTAGCTTTGAATGAAGTTCGAATAAGTGTTTGATTGATGAGCTGCTGATCAATCTGATACATATCGATGATTTCCTGTTTACTTTGGAGCAAAACTCGAGTGGTGATTGGACATACTTGACTGGTTGTATTTTCATGAACGCTAAAAGTCACGATATGATGATGATGATCTGATTCTAGAAAGATAGATGATGCTTTTTTGATCTTATCATTGTTATCGATTACTTGGTTTATGATGGAAATAGGAATGATCAAACTTCCTGTTGGGTCGACTGCAACTTGTAAAATACAAAATAAAATGATGACTTTTTGATCCGAAGTGAAATGCATGTCAAAAGTGTCATTGGATTTAGTTAATTTAGACAGACGTACTGGTTCATTGAAGGTAAAAAGTAATTTTTCTTCGGACAAGTACGTGCCGACTTCTCGAACAAAAATTTTATAGTGAACTTTAAGTCGGTCTTTCGATAAGAACACCACAATGAAATTTGTGCTACTGATTTCACTAATGCTAATAACTTCATAATCCGAAAAGTCGGTTGTAACCAAGTTTACTTGACTTACAAGACTAAAAGTTTCAGTCGCCTGAGTGGGTGGCGTGGATTCATTTAAAGGATCGCATACGCTTACAATTGCATCTTTAAAAAAAAGATTGTCCGTATCATCAGAGTAAATTGTCACGACTTCACCATTGAGTATTCCGGACTCAAGGCGACAAATCCTAACTTTATCAGATTTAACATTCTGTAACAAGAAACTTTCTGAGTATCGTATTGTCTCACCAACAAGATTTTGAACTGGTGCATTTAGTTGATTGCTGGTGGATTTTTGGCCACATACTCTCAAATTATCATTATACAGAAAAAACACCAGCCATGTTGCATTTGATGGATTAATTTCAAGGTCATTAAGAAGCGTAATATTTAAATTTGATGCTCTTACTTCAGATTGCAGACAGATAGGACTCGTTTCGTCATTTGTACACATTAATGAGCTCACCCCATCTTCAGTTAGAAAAACAAGTGCGGTTCTATCGAACAATGCATTTGATGATTTGATGTTGCTAGTTGGATTTGTATTTGAAAATACAGTATTGTTGATAAGAGAGAAAAATCCAGATTTTTTGTCGAAATCAATTGTGGATATTTCACCAAATCTATTGTTAAGTTGATTTTGATAAGAGAATCTTAATTTAGCTGATGTTCCTCCAGTAAGTTCTGGCACAATCATTGTGTCGAAATTTGAAAAGGCAGATGAGGTAATCAAGTCAGTTATCTTTGTGCTATGAGTTGTAAGCAATTCTGGTACTTCTGCAGACGCAGCATTTGTCGTGGGGAACTCTTTCACGAGAAAGTTGATTTGCGTTGTTCCTATTGTAATGTTGAAGTTTTCTTGTGCAACAACACTCACTCCGTCGAGTTCCTGTATGCTGTCAATATTAATTTGAGTTGAATCGATTCCAGGGAAAACATATTTTATTCCTCGCAACAACTCCAAAGTTGTTGAGGTTGAAGGCAACGTTTGTATGACTTCAGTTGCACTATTGTTCAATTGTGATGGATCGTATGCCGTGCTTGGTTGTGACATTTGAGCAAAAATGAGTTTTGATGGCGTTGTAATCAAGAAGGATCCAGATCCCATTGCTGTGGTCGATTCAGCATCTAATATTCCCGGAAATATTGATGAATTTTGCAGTGTTATTCTGTTGATAAACTCAACGAATGAACCATTTTCTAAGTCGTTTTGAAAAGATCCATTGATTGCAATGCAATGATGTAAATTCTCTTCTTGAATTCTTCCAGTCAATTGATTTGTGAATACACGTCCAGTTGTCGTTAACAAGTTTGGCAACCCATCTTGATCCTGCCAATAAAGAGCGGGCGCTGAACCCGGGAAACAGTTATGAGAATAATTTTCAGGTATGGGTGTGAGTTGAGGATGTTCAGAATCTGTGTATTCACGCGAAAGTTTCCATGTCCAATTTGTTGCTTCGTCAATAACCCATAAATCTTGTCCTTTGTATTGTGATGAATGTGTCGGTAGCAGATAAAATTTAGTTGTCTCATGGTCATAATGTAGATGACATTTTGATCTAGCTCCTGGGGAAGGATTGGACTGAGAAACTGACCTCAGGGGTAAACCCTGATTTAATAATTCCCAAGATCCCAAATTAATGGAATATTTCCAGAAGTCCGAAAGTATATCTGCATCACGGACTTCAACATGAAGATTGTAATTCAAATCTTGTAATTCGTCTGATGAATTTAATCTTGTGAATGCATTCAAGCCCAGAGTCGCTTGGTCATCTTCTGGAAAAAGAAAGATGTTGAAAGTTTGAATCCCATCTGAAACTTCAGCTGATACGACTTGAGACGAGTCCAGAAGCACAGCACTCTTCTTCGTGAACACCGGGTACAATTTCACACTGGCATCCCCCTCCCAAAAAACAACTGATTCTTCACCCTCCATTTGGTTGGAAAGTTTGATTAAGTTCCCACTAAATTGAAAGGGACCAACGGATGCGTCAGTTTCGCCTCCGAAAATGTACAAGTTCTCACCATCATTGTAAGAAGCGAATTCAGATCTCGACCCGGGTATGTCACTAGTTATGAGTCCGGTACTCAAGGGAGATCCAGATACATTATAAGCGAGAAATGTAGATGTTGTTAGTTGCCATAAATCGTTTGCACTTCCGTTTATATTTTTTCCACCAAAAATCCACAGATTTGGCTGAGTCGAGGAATCTGCGGACAAAGTTCCGCCAGCACGGCCCAACAAATCGAACGAGTTACTTGTATGTGATGTGTAATTTTGGTGCTTCCAGATCATGCTTCTCGTTCTAAGTGAATTATCATTGGTTTCCCTTACGTAAATCAAGCTTTCTTCATTAAAAGATCCTAGCAGTAATTTGATATCATCCATCATACCACAGAAAGTATCTCTGACAAGTGAGTTGAAACTTCTTTGTCCGCCAATAAGTACATCTCCCGGTAGTAAAGCAGTCGAAACTGGTGCTTCAATGTTTGCTTCTCTGGATGTGGTCATCAATCGTATGATTCCGTTTTCACGACCAAAACAAATTTCCAGTGGGTCATTGTCGTCAAAGGTCAGATGTGTTTCATTGGAGAACAATGATGCACATAACAAAGGGGCTGTGCCAGAACAATCAAAAAATAATTTCAAGCTGTTGCTGCTCACACCAGTGGAAAATACCGTGTAAATGTTACTAACTTTACATCCATTTTGGTGATCCTGACCAAGCAATGTGAGAAAATCAATTCCTTTGGAACCAAAACTCGTACAAACATTAATTCCTGTTGTGAGAACTGTTCCATTCCAACCCCCACCACCAATCCCGAAATATGCCACCGTATCGCGCGCCACAAGATCTGTGACTGAAGTTCCGTCAACAACAAGCTTCATGGCCATGCCATTACCGATCCATGATACGTGAAACCATTGATTCCGGGGAAATGATACACTCATAGAATCAACTTGTATTGAATCGTTCAATGCGAATAACTGAAGTTGTCCAATTTTAAACAATGGTATAATACCAGAGGCAGATGAAGGAATAAAAACAAATGCATTTATAATGAATTGACTGGGAAGTAAAGTATCAAAATCAAGTCTCACGCCCTGGTTAAGAACTAAAGATGTACCTGATTCGTAAACATTAGGTATGCTATTTGAAACGTTTCCAGAGAAGCTTGTGAAACTGGGTTGTAAGCCAGTGAAAACTAATGAATTTGAAGTAGACTCTACATTTAGGATAAGTTTGCTCAATCTTGGTTGCAAAACACAACTAAATGTGAAATCGTTTGTTTTATTCGCACGTAATGCAGCACCAGCACCTGGCAAATTGAATACACTATTGCCAGTGAACATTAAAGATGGACCGTCTGAGAATAAACCTGGACCCTGTGTCACATTTTCAGCAACAGATGACGTGAAAAATGACGATACCCTGTCTGTTGAAATTGTTGGTATTGTTCGGTTGCATCGGTCTATCAGAATACCATTTTCGAGTTTAAGAGAAAAACTTAACAGTGAAAAGAGTGGGTCTACCACCATTGACCAGAGGTCGTTCATAAACTGATGTTCAAGCTCGCAAGTTTGTGCTTCCAGGGTGAATCTTGATATTTTTGGACTCTGTTTTACGCTATCAAAGAAGAGCTCAACCAATAAATCACCAGTGCCACAAATCAATTCTGAAATAAACAATTCTGGCTCTCTAATTGCGCAAAAACCATATTGCATAAACACATTGGAGCATGTCACTTCTATCTTCATATTCTTTAGATTAGAGCTCGTCCATATTGCAGTGTCAAATTCCAAGCCAATATTTGTCCAAATATTTAGTGCGACATCAAAATCTTTTGAATCTTTGGCTTCATCTCCATCAAAAATTTGAAGTGTGATTCTAGCATTCTGATCACCAGTTCTCAATAAACCTGATGTATCTACACTATTGAACTTTGGGTGCACTAGGAGTGAAAAAGTATATTTACCACCAGTTGGGTTTGCAACCAGATTATTCGTGTGTGAAATCTTTTCAGCACGCAAAGATGTAACAGGAAAACCAAGTGTTTGTTTTTCAAAGAACTGACTTACATCGACCAAACCGGTCCAGCCGGTCGTTCCTATCAGACTTGCAAATTCTAACTTATTGTTTCCAGTTGTGATATCATAAAAAGTAATACTTTGATCAGTATTTCGAATGTTTCGTAAACTATACGAATTGGTTGCAGCAGGTACTATTGAGAAGTTGGGAGTCTTGTACACACCCAAACCATGAGTAGACCTCAGTGTCGAGACTCCTCCAAAAAGAAATATTCGGTTGCCTACACTCGCAACCATTGCGCCAGTCCTAGGACCAGGTGCACTCGTCCCAACAGTTGCAGGGTATACAAGAGTCCAATTCCCGTTGAAAAAACTCCATATTTCTGAGTTCTCATGAATAAATAGTCCAGTTCCGTTGACACTTACTGTTGCACCAGATGCTTGGTTCTCTCCTGGGCACTCAAAGATTTTTCGTAATGATCTTTCGGACATTGATGAATTCTTGAATGAAAATGGTTTATTGCCCACATCGGCCACACCAGAAGCGAAAATTGTGAAAGGAAGTGCATAGTTTGTTGATGATTCCACAATGTTGATAGTCCCACGAGTCAGTTGATCGTCAATACCATAATACAAAAAATTTATAGATTCATCGATGAATAATATAAAGGATGATATTGATCGTTTTATGTTCGTGTACTCCAGATTGCGTGTTTGTGAAGTGAAAATCTTAATACTTTGCAAAATAGAACTCGGTAGGTCAGGATCTAAATCATGTCTTATGAAATTAAATCTGTAATATTCATTGCTGTGCAAATTCAAAGTAGGAAAAGGGGTTGTCCCGCTGCTCAATGAAAGAAGAATTGAACCGTTTTCCCTTTTTACTTTTACCTCGATTACTTCGAAAACGTCCACAGACCACTTTGCCACGCAGTTAGTATCAATCTCAAATGATGAGTTTTTCCCCGTATTCATTGATGATCTTGATGCATCAAGATTGTAGGCTGTGGAACTCAATAAAATAAGTTGTGGTCCATCTACAACGAGCAAAACGTAAACGTGCATTTGACCATGTACGTCTACTGACGAAACCAAAATTCTATTGTTCATTGAATCGCAGCTAAGTCTCATACTTGCTTTCTCATCAATCTGAATCTCACTTCGTAAATATAATGCGAAATCTGTATCAATGGTTATAAGTTTAGCACGGATTTGGGTACCCGAACAGAATACAACAAATGCCGTACTGCTATTAAGTCTGCAAGAAGAATAAACAGTAACGTTACTATTTATTAAGTTAGAATTACTTTGACGAGCATCTAAATCGGACAAATGATTTCCGACAGAGCCTACTAATAAATTCACTGACTCATTCTTTCTGTTGTATACGAGAGCAAATTTGTTCTCTTTTAAAATGCAAAGTCGTTTATCAAACGTAGAGAAAGCGTCAAATTTAAACTCAGAACCAAAGGAAAACGAACTTTCATTTTCACGTTGCCTAAAAATCATGAATCGGCAATTTCCAGAGAAATTATCTTCCTCTTCAGAATAACACGTCACAAATAAAATTTCTGTAAGAGACTCGAGTAAAATTTGCGCGTCCAAATGCGAGGTTTTTGATGTGTTAAAAACGGAACGTACACCACGCTGAATTTCCCCACTGCCTATGTTAGATAGACCTAAGTTTTCTATGATACCATGAGAATCAGCCTGTGAGCTATCGATCCGTAGAATTGTGACATTGTGATTTTGTGGATGCACAAATGACAACATGCGTTCATCCGAGTTATCTGGTGCTCGGTTAGCGAATAAAACAGGATCAATTAAAATTTGCATCAGGTTGTTAGAATCATCAATGAAATATTCAGATTTGGGCAATTCTGCACTTATTAATTCAACTCTTTTCACACCGAACAGAGCATCTTTTAATTGTACAACGTAATCATTTGTATCGGGATACGCAGTTTTGTTTCTATCGCGACTATCAATATTAACGCTTCTTTGAACAACTTTAGAATCTGGAACCAAATTATTTAATATATTTTGATTCATCCTTATAAGAAACAAACAAAATTTTGCACACAAAGAGGCGCACCATAGTGTTTGTTTGTTGGCACTCACATTTTCCACCTCTTACCACATGTAAGACAGTGGCAAAAAACAGTCATGGGCTCATCCGAACTGCGAGTTTGTAACTCTCGAGTTTGCACAGTATTGCTTTTACAAGATTGACATTTCAAAAGTGTGTCTTGAACTGTGTCATCTTCTTCTCTAGATATCACTGTAGCACGATGCCCGGCTTGCATGTTTGGTAACGACCAAAGTTCTGGCCAAAGGTCTTTTCTGCTTGATTTACCAATGTTTTCAACATCGAAAGTTCCATTCAATGTTCTTTCGAGTAATTTTGTTTTACAATTCTTGAGATTCCATATGATTCTTAATGCCTGAGATTTGTAACAAGACTTGGATGAGTTAAATTTGGAGATCGATTCTTCCATTTGCATTGCAATCTCTTCATCCTTCAACAAAGTTTTGAGGACTCGAAGTGTGTGCATACGCATAGCAATTCGAGCATCGTCTTGTGCAGTGAGTTTCAGACTGTTATGCTTCACCTGCAAAACTTTCATCAGATCGACCGGCTTAACTTTCTCCTTCCCACTAAGTACCTCGTTCACAAACTTCACATCCTCAAGAACAAGTTGAATGTACCAATTGTAGTAAATTCTAAATTCTTTCTGCGATGGCGTTGGATTGGTGCATCGTATCAAATCGACCGACGCTTTGTATACAACCTTTTCTAGCTTTTTCAATTTCGTTTCATTCAATAGAGTGAATTTGTTTGCAAAAGACTTCACAGTATTCTCTCGAAAGTCATCCACACTCATCACCTGACCTTCTGCTATTGGTCGGTTTGCTCCGTTTTTTTCAGACGATTCTTTTTAACATTTATTTTCTATGTAGATTTCAAATGAATCATAGCAAACATACCGAGGACCTCGTCAAATTTCTTACGAATAAGAAGCAACTGTCCTCTGCAGAGCGCAAGCAGATGAATGCTTACTTAAAACGCATGGCAAGAAAGGGTGCATATGTCCTTGCCTTTGCTAGTATTGCTTTAGCACAAATTAGAAATGCTGAAAGAAGAGTCTCAAAGAGAAGAGTTTCAACAAGAAGAGTCTCATGATTTCTCACAATCACCTAACGTCATGTCATCAACCAATGTCATGACTCGGTACCAGATGTGTTGAATTTCACAACCACCTAACGTCATGTCATCAACCAGTGCCACTCCTAAGCACTTCTGCGTTGGTTACTAACGATAAGGGAACTTCTTACAAGATCATATCGGTCTTTTTTTTAAGACTAAAACATGTTCGTCTTGTAAATGAGACTAAGTGAATTAGTTGCTTTCATATCAGGTTTTTTTATTATGTCACTGACACTTTTCGTTGTACCAACCATTACAATGTTCCCAATCATGAATGTTATCTACAAAGATGACAACGGTGTTTGTTACAGTTACGATCGTGTCGATTCAGAATGTGAGACGGATCAAGTCAGTGGTAGCTAACCAGTTCCCAGTCTTGAAAAGCAACATCTTTTCTGTCAAACCAGCAACCATACCACCCCGTGCAAACTCGCCGAACTGGGGGTGGTGCAGGAATCATGTTATTATCTTTGCGATAAACGTCCATGTGCAAGATGATTTTGCTGTGGAGAAACTCAATCGGATCTTCTGTAGAAGAATCGTCAGCCACATGTTGGTTCATATCAATCAGACATGCTTCGATGACAGTCCTCATGATGCAGCACCGTTTCTTGAAATCTTCTGGCGTGTGCGACTTGCCATACCTCAATCGCCGGTTCTGCATCCACTGCAGCTTGGTCTCAACCGGAACCTTGCAAAGTTTGATGACCTGACGAGCAACTTCGTCATGAGTGAGAGCAGGCTCCATCATGCGCGCGAACGCAGCTGATCCGTTATACAATCCACGTGTGGACCTACACGTGGAGATTCAGAGGTGGCCTTGAGAAATGGAGGCATGGGCTAAGCCTTCTTTCTTTCTCTCTTAAACTTTAAGAGAGAAAGAAAGAAAGGATAGGCTATAGGCTTGGCTCTCATGGCCACCTCTGAATCTCCACGTGTAGGTCCACACGTGGAGCGTAAAGTCTGGCGCGCGCGAAGCAAAAGCAGTCCACGAACGAACAACACACAGGTGAACGACCAACAATCGCCCGCCTGCCGTTCCTCCCCCCGCGCGCGCCTGCTGCCCCCGCGCTCACACACGCTCACACACGCTCACACACGC
>CEVF01151828.1_pt1 | contig 10356 bp, 7 predicted proteins | sample 356441 | NCBI WGS metagenome assembly CEVF01 (sample SAMEA2622765, study PRJEB7988) | marine metagenome | biome: marine biome (ENVO:00000447); feature: surface water layer (ENVO:00002042); material: "saline water (ENVO:00002010), including plankton (ENVO:xxxxxxxx)" | depth 5 m
GTTCTTCAACAACAGCTTCGGCTACGGGTTCTTCAACGACAGCTTCAGCTACAGGTTCCTCAACAATTGGTTCTGAAGCTTTATCATGCTTTATTTTCGGCGTATCAACTTCACCCTTTATTTCAGCTAAAGCTTGTTCCACAGATATGCCAAGGTGCTTTGCCCTTGCTTCGGCAGACCTTAACAATAAATATTCAGGTACATTTAATGGTTTTTCTTCACTCATATTTTTACTTTACTTGTTTAGTTTAATCTACGCGGGGATAAAGTTATTTCATTTCCTTGTGGAGATGTGCAATTTTCTGTAGTTTCACCATCACAACATTCGGCTTGGTTTAAACCAAACATAGGACATTTGTTGTTTATACATGCTCCATGGCCATGTAAATATGCCAAATCGCTTTTACACCAAGTGCAAATTAAATTACTCATAAATTTTAAACTTATGATATGGCCAATAAAGATATTTTAGTTTCCAACAATCTTTAAATTTAATTGGGCCAATTGAAGCAGAATCACTCGAAGATTTTTCTAAATTATCTCCGAGAACAAAAATTTCATCTTCTCCAAGAGTAACAGTTTCGAAATTTCTACTTTTTCCACTACTCCAATTTTCTTCAAGTTTTTCACCATTTATGTTTAGTTCTCCATCAACATTTGAAATGGTCTCTCCTGGTAATCCAATTACTCTTTTTATAATTTCAATATTTTTTGTATGATATTCATAAATTACAATATCTCCTCGTTTTAAAGATTCTGAAATTTTAACCGCTAGTACATAGTCTCCTTCATGCAATGAAGGCTCCATGCTTTCTTCTTTAATTTCATATGCTCTATATTTCCCATCTTTGTTATTTTTTATCAGAAGGTAGATACCAATGAATAAAAGATTTCTTAAATTTAATATGCGTGTAATGCTTTTAATCATATACTTTTTTTGTTATTAAAATTAATAGTAGATTATTAAAGGAGATTTATGAAGTTATTTAAACCAACAAGAATTGCATTTGCTCATTGTGATTTACCATGTGGCGTCTACGACCCAGCTCAAGCAAGAATTAATGCAGAGTCTGTCGTTAATGCATCTAAAAAGTATCAAGAATCTGACGATCCTGCATTTAAACAAAGATGTATAACAATCAAAGAAGACATGGCTGAAGAAGTTAAAAAAGATTTATGGGTTCTTTGGACTGATTACTTTAAACCAGAACATCTTGAAAAATTTCCAAATGTCCATGATTTATTTTGGAATGCAACAAAGAAAGCTGGGGAAGCAAAGAAAACAGAAGATCCTTCAGTTGGTGAGGAACTTTTGGGATTGATTAATGAAATAGATGAGGTATTTCAGGCAACAAAAAGCTAATCAAATTTCTTAAAAAGGTGCCCAATATTTTTTAATTCGGCACCTTTTTTAATTTCATTTAATTCCCAATTGTTTTGAGTATTTCTTACGATTGCATTCTTTACCATTTGTGAGGTAGAAGGCATAAATGGCGTGAACATAGAGGCACATGCATCAATAGATGTAAGTGCAGAGTAGAGTATTGCCGTACCTCTTTTATTATCTTTTTTAATTACTTTCCAAGGCTCAGTTTCATTTAAATAAGCATTAATTTTATTTACAAAACTCATTACTGTTTGGAGTGCAGATTTTAATTCAACCTTTTCAATTAATTGTCCAGTTTTTTCAAAACAAGTATTTGCTTGATCCAAAATATTCTTATCAACATCTATTAACTCAAAGTCAAAATCTAAGTTATCAAAGTTATTTATATATTGTGAAAATACTCTTTGTACTAAATTACCCCACGCCGCTACAAGTTCCTCATTATTTCTTCTGATCATTTCATTTTCTGAAATCTCAGAGTCATTTTGCTCTGGGAGTATACTTCCTAATGCGTATCTCAATGAATCTGGATTCCATTCATCAAGATAATCATTTAAAGTTTTACCAACACCCCTACTTGCTGAGGCTTTTTCTCCTTTAATAAGTATGTATTGGTTCGCAGGAACATTTGTTGGTAAATTTAAATCACCGTAGGCCATAAGCATTGATGGCCATATAATTGCATGAAATGGAACATTGTCTTTTCCAACAAAATAATAAGATTCTGAATTTTCATCTAGCCAAAAATCTTTCCATAATTCAGGATCACCCATGTTAGATGCCCATTCTTTTGTTGCAGATAAGTATCCAATGACAGCTTCAAACCAAACATATATTTTTTTTCCATCTCCCAATTCATTATTTGGAATATCTACACCCCAATCAAGATCTCTGGTAATAGCTCTGTCTTGCAACCCTTCTTCTACAAACGATTTTGAAAAATTAATTACATGTGGTCTCCAACCTTTTTTACTATTAAGCCACTCTGAAAGTTGGTCGTTTAAAGCACTTAATTTTAAAAAATAATGTTCAGTCTCTTTAAATTCAGCTTTATTTCCATTCAATTTACTTTTTGGATTTATTAATTCTTCTGGGTCCAGGGTTACACCACATGAATCACATTGGTCACCCCTCGCTTCTAAGTAATTACATTTTGGGCATTCTCCCTCAACATATCTATCAGGAAGAAACTTGTTTTCTATGGGATCATAAGCTTGGATACTTTTATTTTTTTCAATTAAACCATTTTCTTTTATTTTTAAAAACATTTCCTGAGTGACTTTTTTATGATTATCAGTCATAGTTGTTGTGTAGTTATCCCATTGGATGTTTAATTTATCCCAGTAGCCAAGAAATTCTTTATGGTATTTGTTAACTATTTCAATTGGTTCAACGCCTTCGTTGTCTGCCCTTACTGTGATTGGTGTACCGTGAACATCACTACCGGAAACCATTACAACTCTGTTGCCTATCAGTCTGTGATATCTCGCAAATATATCGGCTGGCAAATAAGCTCCACCAATATGACCAAGATGTCTAGATCCACTAGCATACGGCCAAGCTACACAAACTAATATATTCTTTGACATAACACTTTAAGAATAGACTTTTAAATCATAAAGAATACATTTTTGTGAAACATTTATGAAACATTCTGGTAATAATCATTTAACTTTTTTGAGATCTCGTAACATTTCTTTTTTATTACATTATTTCAAAAGGAGATTTAAAAATGGAATTAACTACATATGTAAATAATTTATGGATAGTTGTTGCAGGAATATTAGTTATGTTCATGCAACCAGGATTTATGCTAGTTGAAACAGGCTTCACAAGATCGAAAAACTCAGTCAACATTGTAATGAAAAACTTTATGGACTTCTCTGTTGGAGCAATCACGTATTGGGCATTTGGATTTGGACTAGCTTACGGAGGTATAAGCGTTGGGGGGTTTTTAGCTTATGGAAGTTTTTTTCTAGAAGGTGATTCCATTAACTACTTTTTTCAAGTTGTATTTGCTGCCACGGCGGCGACCATAGTCTCTGGAGCGGTTGCAGAACGAACAAAATTTAGTGCATATCTATTCTTTCAGCCATTTATATGTGGTGTAATTTATCCAATTGTTACACATTGGGTTTGGAGCGGTCAAGGATGGCTTAGTGAATTAGGTTTCATTGATTTTGCTGGCTCTGGAGTAGTACATATGGTTGGTGGGTTTGCTGCTTTGGCAGGAATTCAGATTGTTGGACCAAGAATTGGTAAATATGATGAGGATGGTAAACCTCAAAATATACCTGGAAGCTCAATGGTTGCGGGAGCCCTTGGTGTATTTATATTATGGTTTGGATGGTATGGATTCAATGTAGGTTCTGCATTATCTGCTGTAGATGTTGATTTAGCTTCGATTGCAGTAACAACTACATTATCAGCAGCTGCTGGATCAATAACAGCCATGTATGTATCAATGATTTCAGGAAAGCCAAATGTTGGTATGACTTTGAACGGAGCACTTGCAGGACTAGTTGGTATAACAGCTGGTTGTGCGAACGTAAACAATTTAGGAGCCGTTTTAATTGGCTTAATATCAGGTGTGATTGTTGTGTATTCAATTAATTTTCTTGAAAGACAGGGATTTGATGATGCTGTAGGAGCAGTTTCTGTTCATGGTATTTGCGGTATTTGGGGTGTATTTTCTGTCGCAATTTTTGACATTAGCAGTGGTCTTCTATTCACGGGGGGAACTAGCTTAATTATCCCTCAATTAATTGGCATCTTATCAATAAGTGCTTGGGCTTACGGAACTTCTTACTTTGTACTCAAAGTTATTGATTCTGCATTAGGACTCAGGGTAACCGTAGAAGAAGAAATAGCTGGATTAGATGCCACTGAGCACGGAACAATCGCATATGGAGATTTCATCACAAAAAGTTAAAAAAAACTGAGAAAACCAGCCGATTTTAGGTCCCCTTCCTAAAGATTTTAAGGCTGGTTTTCTTGTACAAATAACAACTTATACATAGTAAAATTGTCCTACTTATGACATTTAATTTTGAAGAAAAAGATTCATGTGGAGTTGGGTTCATAGCTTCTCGGGGAATTCCTCCTACTCATGGAATGACATTAAAAATACTTGAATGCCTTTCAAATTTAGACCATAGGGGCGCAAAATTTGCAGATGGTACTGGTGACGGTGCAGGGGTACTTACTGAAATACCTTTCGAACTAATAGAGGCGGAGTTATCAGAAAGAAATATTCCATACGAAACAGAAAGCAAGATTGGATTAATCTCATGTTTTTTTGAACCAAAAAATATTGATGAATCAATTGAATTGATTAACAAAAAACTTGAAGAATTTGATATCAAATTATTGTATTGGCGAAAAGTCCCAACTGATAAAGCAATATTAGGTACAATGGCACAAAATTCGAAACCTGGAATTTATCAAGCAATAATTTGCTCTACAAAAAAATATGATTATAAATTTGAAAAGTATCTCTATCTTTTTAGAAAATCACTCGAAACAGATCTTGCAAAAAACGAATTTCTAAACATTCACATTAATTCATGTTCCAGTAAAACCGTTGTTTACAAAGGACTGTTTACAGCTACACAGACTTCTGATTTTTACTGGGACCTTAGAAACCCTCTGTTTAAAACCAGATATGGAGTTTTCCATCAAAGATTTTCAACCAATACAACGTCTACTTGGGATAAGGCACAACCATTTAGAATGCTCGCACACAACGGAGAAATAAATACAATTAGAGCAAATTATTCTTGGATGAAAGCTAGAGAAGTAGATGCAACCTCAAATCTATGGAAAGAAGATATAGAAAAATTAAAACCATTTATTGACGAAAGATTATCTGATTCTGGACAACTTGATAATGCTATTGAACTGTTAGTTCAATCTGGAAGAAAGTTAGCTCATGCTCAAGAAATGTTGATTCCATCTGCTTGGGAAAATAATCCAAGGTTTACTAAAGATCAACAAGCATATTATCAATACCATGCTTTTTTATCTGAACCCTGGGATGGACCAGCTGCAATTGTTGCAACTGATGGAAAAGATATAATTGCAGGTCTTGATAGAAGTGGATTGAGGCCTTTGCGTTGGATGATTTCTGATAGGTACATAATGGCAGCATCAGAAGTTGGTATATGTCCTTCTGTTGAAGCAGGCGCATATAAGACTGCACAACTTGAACCAGGTCAGACCATTAGGTACAGAATAAAAACTGACGAGCTTTTGGACGAACAAGAGGTTATAAATAAGTTGTCTGAGAAAAATCCTTATAGTGAGTGGGTAAAAACAAAACCGTTAATTGCCGATACAGAGTTCAGTGACAAACCTGATGAAATTGATCTACAAAAGATTTCAAATTTCTATCAATATACTCCGGAGGAAGATAGATTAATTTTATTACCAATGATTCAGGGTGATATCCCTACTGGTTCAATGGGTAATGACTCTCCGTTGGCAGTTTTAAGTAAAACAAATCCACGATTAAGTAGATTTTTTCATCAAATGTTTGCACAAGTTACGAATCCTCCAATTGATCCAATAAGAGAACGATTTGTAATGTCTACAAAAACATATCTGGGTAAAAGAGGATCAATCCTAAAAGAGACATCACAACAAGCCAATTTAATTACCTTAGAGTCTCCAATATTAAGTAAGGGAAGTTACGATTTACTCATCTCAAATGAATTTTCAAAAGACAAATCAAAAGTTTTTGATATAACATTTGATAAATCGAAACAGAATCTTGAACAATTTTTAGATTTGTTATGCGAAGATGTTTACGATGCAATCAACAAAAAGAAATCAATTATTGTATTCAGCGATAGAGGAATTAAAGAAGGAAAAAGCACAGCCCCATCATTGTTAGTGATAGGAAGAGTTCATCAATTTTTAATAAATAAAGGGGTGAGACTTAAAGCTTCATTAATAATTGTATCTGGTGAAATAAGAGATTCACATGATTTAGCGTGCCATATTGCATATGGAGCCTCAGCAATATGGCCATACTTAGCACTTGAACGAGCAAGGCTGCTATCAATCGAAAATCCTCAATTAGATATATCGCCATCACAAGCTCAAGAAAATTATCGTGAAGCATTAAATAAGGGTTTATTAAAAATAATGTCAAAAATGGGTATTTGTACCGTTTCTTCTTATCGAGGTTCTGAAATATATGAAATAATTGGTATTGATAATAATGTGACAAATGAAGCATTTACGAATTCATTTACAAGGACCGAGGGATTAAGTTATAAAAAAATAGATGAAAATCTTCTAACTTTTGGCGAAGAAAAGTTAGAACATTTAGAAATCGGAGGATTTTATAAACATAAAAAAGGTGCAGAGCCACATGTTACTTCACCTGTAACAGTTCTCAAATTACAAAAAGCTGTTAGATCGGGAGATCGAGAAGAGTGGGTTAAGTATTTAGATTCTTTAGAAAATAGAGATAATGTACAAATTAGAGATTTATTTTCTCTTCCAAAAAATAGCTTTATCGAACAAAATGAAAATGAATCCAAATTAGAAGACATATATCAAAGATTTACAGTAAGTTCAATGTCACTCGGTGCTCTTTCTGAAGAAGCACATCAAGCTTTAGCTATTGCAATGAACAGAATAGGAGCAAAATCTGGCTCTGGTGAGGGCGGGGAGGATCCTGAAAGATATGGAAATGAAAAAAATTCAAAAATTAAACAAATAGCTTCTGGAAGATTTGGAGTAACGCCAGATTATTTAGCTTCAGCTGAAGAATTTCAAATAAAAATGGCTCAAGGATCTAAACCTGGTGAAGGTGGGCAACTTCCTGGTTTTAAAGTTGATCCTCATATTGCAAAACTGAGACACACGGTTGAGGGCGTTACATTAATTTCCCCACCACCACACCACGATATTTATTCTATAGAAGACCTTGCACAATTAATTTATGATTTAAAAACATTCAATCCAGATAATCCTGTAAATGTAAAACTTGTATCGGAGCCAGGGGTTGGTGTTATAGCTGTTGGTGTTGCAAAAGCGGGTGCAGATATAATTACGATAGCTGGTAGTGATGGTGGAACTGGTGCAAGTCCATGGACGAGTATTAAACACGCTGGTTCTCCATGGGAACTTGGATTAAGTGAAACGCATCAAGCTTTAGTTGCTAACAATATGAGAGAAAAAGTCTTATTAGAGGTTGATGGTGGATTGAGATCACCAAAAGATATTATTATTGCCACTCTCTTAGGTGCAGATAGATACGGATTTGGGACCCTTCCACTTCTTGCTCTTGGTTGTAAAATGGTACGTCAATGTCATGAAAATACATGTCCTGTAGGAATTGCTACACAAGACGAAAATTTACGTGCAAAATTTACTGGTGCACCAGAACAGGTCATGCAATTGTTCAGATTTATTGCAGAGGATGTGGTCTCTTATCTTAAAATTTTTAATGTTGAATCTTTAGATGATTTAATTGGTCACGCGGACCTACTTGGCTTGAAAGTAATGGATAACAATCTTCCAAAAAGTCTCCACAAACTTTTAGTGAATGCAGTATCTGATAAAAAACATCCTGGATTTATAAGGCATGATGAAGGACGTCTCTCAAGACGATTAACATCGGAAATTATGGATGGATTACGAAACAAAAAATCTACAATTATTCAATATCCTATTTCAAATGAAGATAGAAGTATTGGAGCGAGAATTTCTGGAGAGGTAACATTAAATAAACTTGGTGATGTCCTTAAGGCAAATCCAACATTTATAAGTTTATCTGGTGCTGCAGGCCAAAGCTTTGGAGCTTTTATAAGGGATGGTATAAATCTTAAATTAATTGGTAGCGCTAATGATTATGTTGGTAAAGGCATGGGAGGTGGAAGTATAACAATCATCCCACAAGGTAGAAAAAACAAAGGTGCATACCATGCTGCTGGAAATGCTTTGTTATATGGGGCAACAGGAGGTCAGCTTTATATTTCTGGAAGAGTTGGTCAAAGGTTCGGAGTAAGAAATAGTGGGGGAATAGCAGTAGTAGAAGGATGCAGTGCCCACGCTGCAGAATATATGACAGGCGGTACCTTAATTATTTTGGGAAGCATAGGTTTTAATTTTGGCGCAGGTATGACAGGTGGAAAAGTTATTTTACTTAAAACACAAAAAAACTTTTCACAATATATTTCGAAGTCAGCTCCAGAGTTAAGAGAAATTAATGATATTGATATTCTTGAATTGAGAGCATTCTTAAATAAACATATTGAACAAACTGGATCAGAATTAGCTCAGGACATACTTTCAAAAGAAGAGAATTGGTCAAAGATGTTTGCCGTTTTTGGAGGTTTAGATACAGTCACAGATCAAGAGATTTCAAGAGCAAAAGAGAAAATAGAATCATTGGACTAAATTAGTATTTCTTTATAGCAAATAAAGTTATACCATAAGATTATGAGCCTTAATAATGCAATAAAAGATAAGCCACTTGAATGGTCAAGTGTTATGGATATTGTTAATAACGTCAGAGTTGACGAATTAGGCGTAATTGAGAGAACCTCTTCTTTAGCTACAAGAAGTATAAAAAGAGAAGCAAAATTAGATGCTCTTAAAAGAATAGTTACAATGTGCGATCTAACAACTTTGGAAGGAGAGGACACTGAAGGTAAAATCGTTCAGATGTCATCTAAAGCTATGAGTCCAGACCCAGGTGATTCAGATGTTCCAAGCGCAGCTGCAGTTTGTGTTTATCCAGCCCTTGTATCAACAGCAAAGAAAGTTGTAAAAAACTCAAATGTCAATGTTGCGTCAGTTTCATCATATTTTCCAAGCGGCCAAGCACCACTCGAATCAAAAATTTCGGACACCAAGTTTGCAATTTCTGAAGGTGCTGATGAAATTGATATTGTTATCAATCGCAAGGCTTTCTTTGAAGGAGATTATAGAAAAGTTTATGATGAAATCTATTCATTAAAAGAAGTTTGTGGCAATACACATCTAAAAACAATATTAGAAATAGGTGAACTTAAAACATTTGAAAATATAAAAAAAGCTAGTGTATTGGCATTGTGTGCTGGTTCAGATTTTATAAAAACTTCCACAGGTAAGATATCAAATGGATCATCAAGGGAAGCTTGTCTAGTTATGTGCAGAACTGTTAGAGAGTTTGAAAGTTTTGGTTTTGGTAAAAAAGGAATTAAAGTTGCAGGGGGAATTCGTGATGCCAAGGACGCGATCAGGTATTTGGTTATAGTAAATGAAGAATTAGGTGACGATTGGTTATCCTCAAAATACTTTAGATTTGGTGCTTCAAGTTTGTTAGATGATGTACTTAAACAAATTAAAAAACTTAAAACTAATGCTTATCAATCAAGTTACTATTTTCCAAGAGGATAATATATGAATAATTGGAATTACGCCGAATCAAAAGAATCAGAAAAAATTGTAAGTATCGAAAAAAAGTATGGACATTTTATAGGAGGAGACTTTATTTCTCCAAATTCTAAAAAATATCTTGATACAATATCTCCGTCAACTGAGGAAGTATTGGCCTCAATATCAATTGGCAATGAAAAAGATGTAGATTTTGCCGTTCAGTCTGCAAAGGAAGGATTAAAACAATGGGAAAAAACATCACCTTCAGAAAGATCTAAATATCTTTTTAAATTAGCAAGATTGATACAAGAAAGATCAAGAGAATTTGCAGTTTTAGAAAGTTTAGATGGTGGTAAACCTATAAAGGAATCAAGAGATTTTGACCTTCCACAAGTTGCACAAAATTTTTTCTACTATGCCGGTTGGGCTGACAAAATAAATCTTGCTTGGGGTGATCAAAGAACTCAACCTTACGGCGTTGTTGGACAAATTATTCCTTGGAATTTTCCACTCTTAATGCTTTCATGGAAAGTTGCACCAGCTTTAGCTAGTGGAAATACGGTTGTTTTAAAACCAGCTGAAACGACTCCGTT
>CEVF01014083.1_pt1 | contig 10342 bp, 6 predicted proteins | sample 356441 | NCBI WGS metagenome assembly CEVF01 (sample SAMEA2622765, study PRJEB7988) | marine metagenome | biome: marine biome (ENVO:00000447); feature: surface water layer (ENVO:00002042); material: "saline water (ENVO:00002010), including plankton (ENVO:xxxxxxxx)" | depth 5 m
AGTTTAAGATCCTTTCTATCACTCACTCTCTCCGAATCAATATAATATCCTTTTGCAATTGTAACAAAGTCAGGATTAATCATTTCTGTTGAAGCATACCTTTTGTCAAAAAACAGTTGTTGCCATTGACGAACCATACCCAAGAAGTCATTATTTAAAATAACTATTTTAACTGGAATTTGAAGCTGAAATATAGTGCCTAATTCTTGAATTGTCATTTGGTACCCCCCATCACCTATAACTGCAACAACCTCTCTATTCATTGCACCCATTTTTGCACCCATTGCAGCAGGAAGAGCAAATCCCATAGTGCCAAGTCCACCTGAAGTAATATTACTTTTTGATTGAATAAAGTTTGCATATCTACAAGCAACCATTTGGTGTTGGCCTACATCAGTTACGATTATTGCATCACCCTTTGTTTGTTCGTTAATTGCAATGATAGATTCTCCCATAGTTAATCCTTTTTTTGAAGGATTTAAATCAGAGTTAATTACTTTATCAAATTCTATTTTCATTAAATCATCAAAATTTGAAATCCATTTTTCATGAGATTTTTTTTCAATTTTTTCAGTAATTAACTTTAAGGACTCTTTACAATCTCCTATTATTGGAACTTCAACTTTAATGTTTTTATTTATCTCTGCTGGGTCAATATCTAAGTGAATAATTTTTGCCTGTTTAGCGTAAGTTTTAGGATCTCCTGTAACACGGTCATCAAAACGCATACCAACAGCAATAAGCAAATCACACTCATTTGTTAAAAGGTTTGGACCGTAGTTACCATGCATTCCAACCATTCCAACATTAAGTTCGTGGGATGTTGGGAGAGCTGATACGCCAAGAATAGTCCATGCAGCTGGTATACCAGATTTCTCAACAAAACTTTTGAACTCATCCTCTGCATTTCCGAGTATTACTCCCTGACCCCAAACTATAAAGGGTTTTTTTGCCTTATTTATTAATTTAACAGCATTATCAATACAAGAACTATCTATCTCAGGGAGTGGATTATAACTTCTTATGCCTTTACATTTCGAATACTTATAATCAAATAATTCAAATTGAGCGTCTTTTGTAATATCTATAAGAACTGGACCAGGTCTCCCTGATTTTGCTATGTAAAATGCTTTTGCAAAAATCTCAGGAATTTCAGAGGCTTTTGTAATTTGATAATTCCATTTTGTTACCGGCATTGATATACCAATAATATCAGTTTCTTGAAATGCGTCAGAACCTAAAAGATGAGATGGGACCTGACCAGTAATACAAACAACAGGTGTAGAATCTATTTGAGCATCAGCTATTCCTGTTACAAGATTTGTAGCCCCAGGTCCTGATGTAGCAATGGCTACTCCAACTTTACCTGATGATCTTGCATAACCTTGAGCTGCATGAATAGCACCTTGTTCGTGTCTAGCAAGTATATGTTTTAGTTTATCTTGAAATTTATAAAATTCGTCATATACAGGCATTATAGCTCCTCCTGGATATCCCCATACTAAGTCAACACCTTCATTTAACAATGAATGTATTACAGCTTCAGCTCCACTAATCTTTTTTTTCTTCATAATTTTATTCATCAGTTACACACCCACTTGATGCATTTGAAACTGATTTAACATATTTATACAAAATTCCTTTTTTAATTTTTAAATCAGGTTTAGACCAATTTTTAATTCTATTTTTTATTTCATCATCTGAAAGATCCACAAATATTTGATTATTCTCGGAATCTATAGTAATCATATCACCATTTTCAACAATTGCAATTACTCCACCATCAAAAGCTTCAGGAACAATATGACCTACAACAAAGCCATGAGTACCTCCCGAAAATCTTCCATCAGTAATTAATGCAACATCTTTACCAAGACCTGCTCCCATAATTGCAGAAGTAGGCTTTAACATTTCTGGCATTCCAGGACCTCCTTTGGGTCCCTCATATCTAATTACAACAACTTCTCCTTTGTTAACCTTTGACTCTGCAATAGCAGTTAAACATTCAAACTCACTATTAAAGACTTTAGCTGGACCTGAAAATTTCAATCCCTCTTTACCCGTTATTTTTGCAACACATCCTTGTTCAGCTAGGTTTCCTTTAAGAATTTGAATATGACCAGATTCTTTAATTGGATTACTTACGGGAAAAATTATATCACTTGATTTAAGGTCAGGTGATTTGATTTTAGAAAGATTCTCTTCTATAGTTTTACCGGTTACTGTCATACAATCTCCATTGAGCATATTATTCTCTAGCATGTATTTGAGGACAGATGGAACCCCTCCAATTTTGTGAAGATCCTTCATTAAATACTTTCCACTTGGTTTAAGATTGGCAATGTAAGGAGTTGAATCACTAATTTCCTGAAAATAATCAATCGATAGATCTAAATTGGCAGCTCTTGAAATTGCAAGAAAGTGCAATACTGCATTAGTAGAGCCTCCTAAAACAGTTATTAGTCTCAGGGCATTCTCTAAAGATTTTTTTGTTACAATATCAGAAGGTTTAATATCCTTTTCAATAAGTAGCTTCATTGCTGATCCTATTTGAGCACATTCACTGACTTTCTCATTGCTAATTGCAGGATTAGATGAATTGTAAGGTAGAGACATACCTAAAGCCTCAATAGCGGATGCCATCGTGTTTGCAGTATACATTCCACCACATGCTCCAGCACCTGGACATGCATTTTTAATTACGTTCTTATATTCTTTATCATCAATCTTGCCTGATACCTTCTCACCCCAGGCTTCAAATGCAGAGACTACGTCTAATTCTTTATTATTATAACAGCCTGAGTCTATTGTTCCTCCATATACAAGTACACTTGGCCTATCGAGTCTTAACATAGCCATTAATGCTCCAGGCATATTTTTATCACAACCAACAACAGTAACTAGACCATCATAAGACATCGCTTGAACAACAGTTTCCATAGAATCAGCAATAATATCTCTGGATGGAAGAGAGTATCTCATACCAAAAGTTCCCATGGAAATACCATCACTCACTCCTATTGTATTAAATATTAATCCAACATATTCAGATGCAGAAATACTTTTTTTAATCTTGACTGATAAATCATTTAAATGCATGTTACAAGGGTTGCCTTCATACCCAGTGCTAGCTATACCAATGAATGGTTTGTCAAAATCTTCTTCAGATAAACCAATAGCATGTAACATAGCTTGGGCAGCAGGTTGAGAGTCATCTTTTGTTACTACACGACTAAATTTGTTGTACATAGCATTTAATTATTTATTAAAATTATTACCATGATACCATCTTTCTTTATCTTTTTAAATAATTTACCTATGTTCAAAGAAATATTTTATTAATTAATATACTGATAATCATTATTTTAGTAGTATAAATATATCATATCCAAATTAATAAATATCATTTTCGAATATAAATAATTAGATTTGAAATCAATTATGGAACATAAGGAAATTGATAATATAATTAATTCACAAAAAAAATTTAGTAAATCTAATTCTAATTCTGTGAATTACAGGATTCAAATTTTGAATTCATTATTAAAATCTATTGAGAAAAATGAAGAAAAGATTTATGGTGCTTTAAAAAAAGATCTTAATAAACATGAATTTGAATCTTTTTTATCCGAGATACTTCTAGTTAAACGAGAGATTAAATTATTCACAAAAAAACTAAAAAGATGGTCTAAAAAAAAGAAAGTAAAAGGTTCAATATTTAATTTTCCATCTAAAAATTATTTAGTTCCAGAACCATATGGCAATGTTCTAATCATAACACCTTGGAATTATCCTTTCCAGTTATCTTTAACACCACTTATTGGTGCTATAGCAGCAGGAAATACAGTAATAATCAAACCATCAGAATTAGCTCCAAATACTTCAACTGTTTTAAGAGAGTTAATTGAATCTGTTTTTCCAAGAAACTTAGCATGTGTGGTTGAAGGAGATGCTTCAGTTGCAAAGTATTTATTAGAAAAAAAATGGGATTATATATTTTTTACAGGAAGTACAAGAATCGGAAAAATTATTGCTGAAAAAGCTGGAAAAAACCTAACTCCAATTACACTTGAACTAGGAGGAAAGAGTCCTTGTGTTGTTGATATTGGAGTGGATATAGATAAGGTAGCTAAAAGAATAGTTTCAGGAAAGTTTGTGAACTGTGGTCAAACATGTATTGCACCTGATTACATAGTTGTTAATAATCATGTAAAAGATGAGTTGATCTCAATGATTAAAAAAAATATAATATTAACTTATGGAAATTCTTCGATAAAGTCTGAAAGCTATGGAAGAATTATTAATAAAGATAATTTAGTTAGACTTAAAGAAATTTTAAAAGAGAATGATGTTGAATTTGGAGGTAAAATCGATGAAGAAAAACTTTTTATCGAACCTACTTTAATAATTGATCCAGATTTAAACTCTGAAATCATGAATGATGAAATATTTGGACCTATTTTGCCTATTTTGTCATATGAGAATGAAAATGAAATTCAAACAATAATTGAAAAAAATCCATCCCCACTTGCATTCTATATATTTTCAAAAAATCAGAAGTTCATTGATAAACTTGTTCAAAATAATAAGTTTGGAGGATGTGTTGTAAATGATACATTAATTCATTATGTAAACCCAAATTTACCTTTTGGCGGTATTGGACCAAGCGGAATGGGAGCATATAGAGGTAAGTTTTCATTTGATACATTTACTCACTACAAACCTATTTTAGAAAAAAAGTCAATGATTGATCTACCATTTAGGTATGGTCCCTATCCAGAATCATTCAGTCTAATAAAAAAGATACTAGATAAACTTTAATATGGAGAAGAGTGTGACTGAAGCAATAAATTTCAGACGATCCGTTAGAAAGTTTGACCCAAATAAAGAGATTGATTCTAAAATTGTAAAAAAGTGTATTGAAAATGGTGTCTTAGCTCCTACTAGTAGTAATCTTCAGTTATGGGAATTCTATCATATTACTAATAAAAATTTATTACAAAAAGTATCTAAAATCTGTTTTAATCAACCTGCTGCGTTAACAGCTAAACAGATAGTAATAGTGTTAGTTAGAAAAGATCTCTGGAAAAAAAGAGCTAATCAGAATATTAATTTTTTTGATTCAAAAAAGAAAGAGTTAAACCAAAAGCAATATGACTTGGTGAAGAAATATTATACTAAAGCAGTTCCATTAGTATATAATGACTTTCTTGGCATATCTAGCTATTGTAAATATATTTTAGCAAATTTTCTGGGATTTTTTAGAGTAATGTATAGACAACTTAGAAATTCTGATACTAGAATTGTTGCTCATAAAAGCGCAGCTTTGGCATCTCAAAATTTTATGATAAGTATGGCAGGGTTTGGATATGACACATGCCCAATGGAAGGTTTTGATTCGCTAAAATTAAAAAAGCTTCTGAAACTAAATAAAAAGTCAGAGATAAACATGGTAATTGGATGTGGGATTCGATTGAAAGAAGGGGTTTATGGAGAAAGATTTAGGATTCCATTTGATGATGTATATTTTAAAAAATAATTTATTTGGTTGATTCTTCTAAAGATAATCTTAACCAATTTTCAAAGTTTTTTTCTGAAGTATATTGAATAGGCTCAGTTAATATTTTTCCTGAGGGCATCATAGCTACATAGTATGGCTGTGAAGCATTACTAAAATTAATTTGCTGAAAAAGAGACCATCTTCTTCCTACATTGTTAATATATTGAATATTACCAGAAGAATTTAAATATTTAAACTCTTCCTCTTCAGATAATTTAGATCGATCATCAACGTATAAAGATATAATTACAAATTCTGAGTCAAGTAAGTTAAAAATAGCTGGTTTTGACCATACATTTTCTTCCATCCTTCTACAATTTGCACAGGCCCAACCTGTGAAGTCTAGAAGTATAATTTTATCATTATCAATGGCATATTTCTTACCACTTTCATAATCTTTAAAACAATTTAGCCCCAATGGACAGTCATTGTTATTTTCATTAATCGAGTAAAACTCTGGAGGTAGAATTCCACTAAGCAATCTGACATTCTTACTTTCAAATAATCCAGATACAAGATATAATGAAAAGAGCAGAAAGAACCAACCTGAGAAGTTCTTGTAGTTAAATTTAAACTTACCAAAATATGATCCGAATAAATAAAATGACATAATAAGAAAAATTATTACCCATATTATTATAAACACTTCTCTTTTTAGTATACCCCAGCCTTCAACAAGATCAGCATTAGATAGAAATTTAAAGGCTAAAGCTAACTCAATAAAACCTAGGGAAACTTTCAACTTTTTCAACCATATTCCTGATCTAGGAATCAATGATAGATATTTTGGATAAAAGGCTAGAAAAGTGAAAGGCAAAGCTAATGCAGCTCCGAAGCCTAACATTCCATATGAAAGCTGCGTAGCACCCGATTCTGCTGATGAAAGAGAGCCTGCAAGCAATGAACCTAATATTGGACCGGTACAAGAAAATGATACAAGTGCAAGAGTTAGTGACATAAAAAATATTCCAACAACTCCACCTTTTTCTGATTTCTTTTCTGAAGTAGAAATTAAACTACTAGGTATCACTATATCGAAATATCCAAAAAACGATATTGCAAATAAAATAAATACTATAAAAAAAGTAATATTTACATAAACATTAGTTGAAATAGTATTTAAAATATTTGGATTTAGGCTATCAAATAAGTGAAATGGCACACTAAGTAAAAGATATATTAAAACTATAAATAGACCATACAAAGAAGCAGAAGTTGCACTACTGTATTTAAGCTTTGTTTGATCAATAAAATATGAAACCGTTAATGGTATCATAGGAAAAATACAAGGAGTAAGAAGAGCTAGAAAACCTGCAAGCAAACCAAAAATAAAAATCTCAAAATAATTTGAAGATTGGACAATATCAAAGCTAGTATAACTGGATTTATCTAAATCCAGCTCAAGCATGTTGTATTTTCTAATATCATTTAAAGAAACATTATCATCATATTGAACACTCTTTGTTTTATCTAAAACAATATTGAATGTTTCATTTCTAAAAATACATAGTTCATCATCACATGAAGAGTAATCTACCTCAATTTTGATTTGATTAATATCTTTATTTAAAAGATTTATTGTTTGATTAAATGAAGCCTCTTTTTCAAAATAGAATAGATCCATTTTGAACACATTGTCATATCCTATTGTGTAAGGATTTTCATTAAAAACATTATCTGCTTCATAATCTAACTTTTTATTAATGTAATTGAACGTAGTTGAAACTGAACCTTCTTCAGGTGAAAATTGAGAATAGAGTTTCCATCCATCTAATATTTTTGCATCAAATGTTATTTTATACTCTTGGTTAGTAAGTTTCTCTACTTCATATGACCATGTAACAGGCTCTTGGTCTTGAGAGTTAAGAGAGAATACTGAAAGTAAAACAAAAAATAAATGTTTAATCATTTTTTGAGATTATTAGGTCATTTTTATTTTTAGTCAATTTATATCTAATTGATTTAATGTATTTGCCAGTATCAGACGAAAATAACTTAATAACCTCCTTAAAATCAAAGCCATATACTGAAAACAAACTGTGTACATAGAATTCCAAAGGGTTCAATTTACTCAGTTCAGATATTTTAACCCTTTCATCTAAACCATCTTTTAAAAATATTTTTTCTTTAATATTATTAATGATTATATCTGCAAATATCTTGGTAGAGTTTAAGTTATTTATAGTTGTCTTGAACTTTAACATAACATTATCATCATATTCCTGAAATTTTGGAATGATTGAATTTCTGATAGTATTTCTGAGGTAATCATTACCTAAATTTGATGAGTCTTCCCTAAATTGGATTTTGTTATTAATTGCGTATTCTTCTATTTCAGTTTTAGAAATATTGAGTAGTGGTCTAAATAAATTATCTGTTTTCTCTGGAATACCAACTAATCCACTTAAACCTGTACCTCTCATAGAATTAATTAAGTATGTTTCAATTTGATCATTTAAATGGTGAGCTGTAACTATATAATCAAAGCCATATATTTCTTTTAAATCATAGAACCATTCATACCTGAGTTTTCTTGCGCCCTCTTGTATACCAACTTTATTGTACCTACAAAATTCTTTTGTATCAAAACTTGTGCTGTAATACTTTTGGTTATTATCTACAGCCCAACTTTTTACAAATGCTTGATCCAAATCACTTTCCTCTGATCTTAATTTGAAATTACAATGAGCCACAGAAAAATTTAAATCACTTTTTTTAAATAAATTGACTAAAACCATACTATCAACACCACCACTAACTGCAATTAAAAATTCAGAATCTTTAAGTAATTTTAGTTTTTCTTTAAAAACTTTTTCAATATTATATTCCACTTGGTAAAAATAAATAAAGTTTGACCAAATAAGTGTTGAATTTTATTAATGGTTATAATTTTTTTTCTGAACTTGTACAATATAATTTGCCATTTTGAAAAACTCTTCTAATGTAAATTTATCGATTGGAGTAGCTTTGCTTCCTATTATTTTTCTTGTCTTACTCCTTAGTATTAACGTCTTTATTTATGGAGATGACTCTTTAAATGGAACCAATCAATTCATTTTAATTTTATCAGGTCTTTTTGGTGCTTCAATTGGTTTTATATATAAAATTTCCTACAAGAAGATCCTTACAAGTATTTCCAATAGTGTAAAATCAGTAACTGGAGCATTATTAATACTACTATTTGTTGGTGCACTAGCAGGTACATGGATGATAAGTGGTATAATTCCTGCTATGGTATATTATGGATTAAAGATATTAGATCCCAACATTTTTCTCCCGGCTTGTATAGTGATATGTTCCATAATATCTGTTGCAACTGGAAGTAGTTGGACAACTTCAGCAACAGTTGGAATTGCACTAGTTGGAATTGGAAAAGCTTTAGGCATTCCAGCTGGTATGGTTGGTGGTGCTGTTATTGCTGGAGGATATTTTGGGGATAAACTTTCTCCATTGAGCGATACAACAAATCTGGCAGCTGCTGTTACAAGGGTGGATCTTTTTAAGCATATAAAGTATTTAACATATACCACTATCCCTAGTATAACTATAACACTAATTGTTTTTATAATTTTGGGATTCCTTCAAGTTTCTGATGGAACAACAGATAATACTTATTTGTTAAATGCTATATCTGAAAAATTTAATATTTCATTAGCTCTTTTTATAGTTCCATTACTAGTACTGATTATGATAGTTAAAAAAACTCCCCCATTAATTGCACTTGTAATTGGAACACTTGCAGGAGCTTTATTTTCTTTAATTTTTCAACCTCAGATTATTAATGAATTGTCTGGCGCAACTAGTTCTAATATAGTTGACTCATATATTGTAATCATGAACACAATTACTGGAGAGATTAGTATTGAAACAAATAATGAGATTCTTAATGATTTATTTTCTACGGGTGGGATGCTTGGAATGATGAATACAATTTTTTTAGTGATTGGCACAATGGTATTTGGTGGTGTAATGGATGCAATTGGTGCTCTTAAAACTATTAGTAAGTCTCTACTAGAATGGGCTGATAATACATTCAAATTGTTTGCTAGTACCGTAGCTTCATGTTTAGCTCTTAATGTAAGTGCTTCAGATCAGTATTTATCAATTGTTGTCTCTGGTAAGATGTTTGAGAAGGCATTTAAAGATAAAGGTCTAGCTCCTGAAAATCTAAGCAGGACTTTAGAGGATTCTGCTACTGTTACCTCTGCATTAATTCCATGGAATTCCTGTGGTGCTTATCACTCATCAGTATTGGGTGTAAATGTAGGTGAATACTTTATTTATGCAGTTTTTAATTGGATAAGCCCTTTCATGACTCTAATATATGCAGCACTAAGAATAAAAATTAGGACTTTAGGAATCAAAAATCAATAATATAAACTCATATTCGTATTTTTGTAGAATACTATTAATTTATGAGTAGTAAGAAATCAGCTAGTTTAAACAAATTTAAGGTTGTACTTGGCTACACACTTCTATTCACTTCAATTGTACTTTTCATTTCCTTTATTTCATACATGTTTAACTGGAAAGTTGATCAAAGCAATGTTAACAGTCTATTTGATAGAGACATTCAAGTAGAAAATATTTTAGGTAAGGTTGGAGCATCTATAAGCCATTTCTTTATTTTTAAATTATTTGGGATAGGAAGCTTTGTCATTCCAATAATACTTCTCATATCATCCTACTTTATTCTTTTCAATAAAAGAATATTACTGTTGATTAAGAATATAAACTGGCTATTAGTCCTGATGATTTGGACTATAATATTTTCAGGATATA
>CEVF01046760.1_pt1 | contig 10342 bp, 10 predicted proteins | sample 356441 | NCBI WGS metagenome assembly CEVF01 (sample SAMEA2622765, study PRJEB7988) | marine metagenome | biome: marine biome (ENVO:00000447); feature: surface water layer (ENVO:00002042); material: "saline water (ENVO:00002010), including plankton (ENVO:xxxxxxxx)" | depth 5 m
TCGTCTTCGGAAACTGGAATTGGCCTGTTGTCCAAAATTGGTGTTGCCACCTCTCCAGGACAAATTGCACAAGCTCGCACCCCGTAACTACACGCCTCCATGTTGATACTCTCGTTCATTGCGTTCATGGCATGTTTTGCTGCAGTATACGCGGGCCCGGTAACCACACTCACGTGCTTTCCAGCCCAAGACGAAATATTGATGATGAGTCCATCTCTTTGTTTCTTCATTGTCGGCAGTACAGCCTTACAACAATAGAAAGCCCCGTCTAAATCAATCCGAATGACGGAATCCCAATCCTCCAAGCTAACATCGTGCCAGTTCCTGTTCTTTACATTGATCCCAGCACTCGCAACCAAAACGTCTAATCGATCGAAGCGATCAATTATTTTTTCCGCAACGTCACTAACGGCGTTCTTATCTGCAACGTCTAAAACCTCGATGACAGCCTCGCCCGAACAACGGCTCGCCACTTCTTTCAGCTTGTCAATTCGGCGTCCTGATAGAACAACTCGCATTCCGGCTTCGCTCAAAGCTACCGCGGCCCCTTCCCCAATTCCCGTTCCAGCTCCCGTGATCCACGCAACTTTATTTGATAAATCTCTTAACATAATTCCTTCCTCTTCTATGATCTTAGTCTTAAGAGTTCTTGGAGCCAACTTTGAACGACGAAATACTAGATAGAAACCGATTGACTGAACTGGAGGAACGCCTCGAGCATCAGGATGATACGATAACGCAGCTAAACGACGCGTTGATTAATCAGCAACAACGTATAGATAGTCTCGAGACCAAGCTTCAAGAGGTAAAATCCACCCTGCTTTCTGTCACCGAGATTAGGGAGCCTCTTGATCCGGACGAACGACCGCCCCACTACTAGTTTAAGAAGCTAAGGCCTCAAGCTTCCCAAAAACTCCAGGGTTCTATGATATGCCCCATCCTCTACATCCATTATCGCTGCGTTAAAATCTGTCACACCGAGCGACTCTAAGCGTTTGATCTCTCCTCCCAGCTTATTTTCATCGCCGACTATGGCTACGTCCGCAGGCCCGTCCGCTCCTTCCCTGTCTAACATCGCCCTATAGCTGGGTAGCTGACCATAAACTGCTAAGCTTTTACCGATGGATTCTTTCGCATGATCGATATTGTTCGTTAAAACGATAGGCATGCCAGCTACTATTTCTGGAGAGTAATTCCCTGACGCCTCGAAGCAGGGGATGATGTGCTCCTCCATTGTTTTGGGACCGACCATCCAAGTATTTGTGCCGTCCGCAAGTTCCGCTGTTAGCTTAAGCATTTGTGGCCCTAATGCGGCTACGACAACAGGTAGTGATTCGACTCCCGGTATATCCAAAGCGAAACCATTTACTTTGTATTCTTCACCGTCATGATTGACTGTTTTTCCTTTTATTAGGGGCATTAGAACCTCTAAATACTCGCGCATATGTCGAATCGGCTTTTCATAGCTCAACCCCAACATATCCTCGATGACCACCTTATGGGATAGACCGATACCCAACGTAAATCTATTATTTGAAGAAGCTGCCACAGTCATCGCTTGTTGTGCGAGGGCCGTTGGATGCCTAGGGAAGGTTGGTGTTACCGCCGTTCCAAGCCTAATTCTTGAGGTTTCTTGTCCCATTAAAGCCAACGCTGTAATGGCATCATAGGAGAAAATATTCGCTAACCAGGCGTGATCCAAGCCCGCTGCCTCGATCTCTCTGCCTATCTCAATCACTTCACCAATGGACGATTTTGTGCCATCCGCTCCAATCATCGCTCCTATACGCATCTTATCTCTCCTTTTTTCAAAAAGGCTCCTACGAAATATAGGCGGTTGCAACCACTGTATTCACAGCATCTTTCTTACGGGTCATAATCGCGAGCTCAAAATCCAAATTAGGGAAAAAGATGTCTTCAAAAGAAACAGTCGCGATACTCGGAGGAACGGGTGATCTGGGCACAGGATTAGCCATTAGATGGTCCAAAGTCGGGTATAAAATTGTTATTGGATCAAGAACACAAGAGAAGGCAGAGGCCGCTGTAAAGGCGCTTAAAGAGATAAGCCCAGACACACCTGCCGAGGCTATGGAAAACGCCGAAGCTGCGAGAGCGGGGGATATTGTCGTGCTTACGGTTCCTGCAGATCATCAGATCAGCACATTGGAACTAGTCAAAGATTCGCTAGCAGGCAAAATTCTAATCGACGTGACCGTGCCCTTGGTGCCACCTAAGGTAGGAACAGTTCAAATGCCACCGGAGGGCAGCGCAGGAAAACGAGCACAAGACTTTTTGGGAGAGGAAGTTCGCGTCGTTAGCGCATTTCAGAACATAGCAGCACACCTACTCCAGCAAGATGTGACTATAGAGTGTGACGTTCTGGTGACTGGAAACGACAAGGAATCCAGACAACGTGTTATAGATATGATCGGTGAGGCGGGAATGACTGGTTGGCATGCTGGCCCGATAGCAAATGCAGCAGCGGCGGAGTCACTGACTTCGATTCTAATCCAAATCAATCGAAGTGGAGGTATATCTCACTCCGGGATCAAGATCATTGGCCAAGAGCACTAGCTAAATGAGGAGCAACTTCTCTGTGATCGGTATCGAGGGCATACCGATGATCGAAGAAGGTGATGATTTAGCCAGCATCATCCTCGATGCGTCACGGGAGTGCGGGCTTGAGCTTCTTGAGGGCGATATTCTTTGTATTGCCCAGAAAATTGTCTCGAAATCAGAAGGCATGCTAAGAGATCTCGCCAGCATCACTCCTTCCCGCGAAGCAACTGAGCTCGCAGAGAGTACGAAAAAAGATCCGAGAATGGTGCAAATGATTCTTGATGAGTCCTCAGAGATTCTCAGGTCTAAGGAAAATGTGATAATCGCACGGCATAAATTAGGTATCGTCGGTGCCCATGCTGGCATAGACCAATCCAACATTGACCACGTGGATGGGGAAAAGGCCTTGCTACTACCAAAGGATCCGGACCTGTCAGCAAAGACAATACGGGCCAAGCTTCAGAGAAAATCAGGAGTAACGGATATCGGAGTAGTTGTCACGGATAGTCATAATCGCCCATGGAGGATGGGGACAATCGGCGTCGCTATTGGAAGCTCTGGTGTAAAAGTTTTGGATGACAGGGTCGGCGGCACAGATATTTTCGATCGCAAATTGAATGCAACCTTGATAAACAATGCCGACGCGGTAGCGAATGCGGCAACGTTAGTAATGGGTGAGACAATCGAGCAAATCCCCGTCGCTATCGTGAGAGGCCTTAATCCTGAAAAAATGCTTACGAATGATCCTGAGGAGAATGGCACCCTAATCAATCGGCCGTTGGACCAGGACATGTTCCGCTGATGCCGCGGATCTTAGCTATAACCGGTGGCGTCGGAGGTGCGAAACTCGCCAGCGGGCTAGCCTCAGTATTAGGTCCCTCGGATCTTGCATTTGCGGTAAACACAGGCGACGACTTCGAACACTTAGGACTCAAGATCAGCCCGGACATAGACAGTTTGACCTACGCCCTGGCAGGAATTAACAACACTGAAACTGGGTGGGGTAGAAAAGGCGAAAGTTGGAATTTCCTCGCGGCGCTGGAGGAGTTAGGCGGCGATACATGGTTTCAGTTGGGCGATAAAGATCTCGCTCTCCACCTGCAGCGTACGACCATGTTGAATAAAGGAAAAACGTTAACCGAGGCGACCGAAGACATTGCAACAAAACTTGGGATCAAGCACCCGATCATACCGATGAGTGACCAACCAGTCTCGACTCTGGTGAATACCAGCAAAGGTGAACTCTCCTTCCAGAGCTATTTTGTGAAAGAAAAGTGCGAACCTGCGGTTAGTGGTTTTCGCTTCCAAGGAATAGAGCATGCGAATCTTCAAGCAAAACTGGAACAGTGGATTCACGGATGCCAGGGGGTAATAATTTGCCCATCCAATCCCTATGTATCTGTTGATCCATTTTTAGAATTAAACGGCGTGAAAGAGAAATTAGCGAAGATCCCGACCATTGCAGTCTCTCCGATCATCGGGGGCCAGGCTTTGAAAGGTCCAGCAGCGAAAATGATGAGAGAACTTGGCATTCCCTCTAGCGCTAAGACTGTAGCTGAGCATTATTCGGCTTTCCTTGATGGTTTTGTCATCGATAACGCTGACAGGGAGAGCGCCAAATCGATTAAAATCCCTACTATAAGTACCAACACCGTCATGTTAACGTTGTCTGATCGCATTTCTCTGGCGGAGGATTGCTTGGGCTTTTTGGAGCGTTTCCTTTAAACAGAGACCTTCAAAATAGCGGCTCCAACTCAGTCAAGCAAAAAAAGGAGCTTGAATAGGGGGACTCGCTGCATCTTCAACCGAACATCAGGAGGTCTTTATGTGGGCTATCGTACCCATCAAAACGTTCGATCGAGCGAAACAGCGCCTCTCTAATGTTCTGACTGAAGAAGAGCGAAGAGGCCTGATGCTCGCCATGGCAAGAGATGTAATTACCTCCCTATCAAGATGTAAAGAGCTGACAGGAATTTTGATTGTGTCACGAGCACGAGAAGCCGATTCCTTAGCCGCAGCTTTCGCAACAGAGCGTTTTAGCGAGAGCCCCGATGCAAGTTTGGCCGAAGCGCTAACGCAGGCAACTCATCATCTAGTAGCGAACTTTAACGCAAAGGGTATTTTGGTCGTCCCTGCCGATGTACCAGGTATCGAGGCCGAGGAGATCGATTTACTTATTAGAAGCAATCCAGGCGTCACGATTATGCCTGACTCCGAAAACATAGGCACGAATGGATTAATATCTTCCCCGCCCTTAGCTATTCCGTACATTTTCGATGGAAAAAGTTTTAAACCGCATGTTGACGCGGCCTACTCAAACAACTTGAGCCCCAAAATTGTGCCGGCTAGTCGTTTTGCGTTAGATATTGACATACCCGAGGACTTGCTCAGCGTGATGCAAGAAGCCCCAAGAACACAGACAGCAATTTACCTATCGAAATCTGGTATTGAGGAGCGCTTAATTGACAACCTCGATTGGGGGGCGCGGTCATGAATGATCTCCTACACCGCGCTAGCTTGGGCCAGACACTTAACGATAGAGAGATACTCGACTTATCTGAAAAGGCAAGCACGAAGGAGCTGGCGGACGTAGCCAGTGATCTTCGTAACCAGGGCTTCAATAATGTTGTCACCTATTCGAGAAAAGTTTTCATACCACTGACTCATCTCTGTCGAGATGTCTGCCATTACTGCACCTTCGCGACCGTTCCCAGAAAACTGAAATCTGCCTACCTCTCCATAGAGGAAGTGGTCGAACTCGCAAGGGACGGACAAAAAATGGGTTGTAAAGAGGCGCTCTTTACATTGGGTGAAAAACCGGAGCTTCGATATCGGGTCGCCAGAGAGTGGCTGGCCGAGGCAGGTTATGAATCAACAACCCAATATCTAAAAGCTGCCGCCAAGGCTGTTTTTGAAGAAACAGGACTGTTGCCACACGCGAACCCGGGTAATTTAGAGCCAGAAGAATTAGCGGACTTACGAGAGGTCTCTCCATCGATGGGAATCATGCTGGAGTCGGCTTCCGATAGATTGTGTGAAAAAGGTATGCCGCACTATGGTTCACCAGACAAAGCGCCCTCAGTTCGCCTGCAAACACTTCGCAATGCCGGCATAGCGAGGGTTCCATTTACAACAGGAATTTTGATTGGCATCGGGGAAACAAGGCGAGAGCGGATAGAGAGCCTTTTAGAGCTTCGCAAAATTCAACACGAATATGGGCATATTCAAGAGATTATTGTCCAGAACTTCAGAGCCAAGGAAGGCACCAAGATGGTAAGTGCCCCCGAGCCAGACTTAAATGAGCTTCTTTGGACAATTGCATGCGCTCGAATAATGTTCGGTCCCAACATGAGCGTTCAGGCACCACCAAATCTAAGCCCCGGTGTTCTGCCGCAAATTGTCCACTCTGGAATCAACGACTGGGGAGGTGTCTCACCGGTCACCCCTGACTTTGTGAATCCGGAGGCCCCATGGCCTCACCTTGAAGAACTTTCCAGAGAGACGGCGAACGCTGGAAAATACTTAACGGAACGGCTGACGGTTTATCCTCGGTTCGCCATGGAATTAGAAAACTGGGTACATCCAGACTTGCACGAGCGAGTTCTAGACTTAGTGGACAGCGAGGGATTTGCGCGGATCGATAAATGGAGCCCAGGAGACACTGAGACACCTCCTCCCGGTGAGCTAATGAATGCTTTAATCACCGAACCGTCTCAAACTTCGCGAGACATCGAGGAGATAATCAAAGCGTGCACCAATGGCGAGCGCATTGAGGAAAATCAGATTGTTCGCCTTTTTGCTGCCAGGGGTGATGACTTTAATGCCGTCACTCAAGCTGCTGACCTTCTTCGACAGCAGGTAAATGGAGACACCGTCAGCTATGTTGTAAACAGGAACATCAACTACACCAACATCTGCTATTTCAAGTGCCAATTCTGCGCTTTCTCTAAAGGGAAATTGTCTGAAAATCTAAGAGGAAGACCTTACGATCTTTCGGATGAAGAAATAGCTCGTAGGACTACTGAAGGTTGGGATAGGGGCGCAACTGAAGTTTGTATGCAGGGTGGAATTCACCCTGAATATACCGGGGACACCTACCTGCATATCCTCGAGGTGGTTAAAAACGCTGTACCAGAAATGCATGTGCATGCTTTCTCGCCTCTGGAGGTGTGGCAAGGAGCAGCTACGCTTGGAATCAGCCTTCGAGAGTATCTCACAAGACTAAAAGCGGCAGGCCTAGGAACTCTTCCAGGGACTGCTGCTGAGATTTTGGATGATGAGGTCAGATCAATTATATGTGCGGATAAGGTCAACACAGCTCAATGGTTGGAAGTAATGGAAACTGCCCATGAGCTCGGGTTTAAAACCACAGCGACAATAATGTATGGACATGTGGAGAAGCCTATGCACTGGGCTCGACACCTACTTCGAGTTCGCGATCTACAAGCCCGCACCGGAGGTTTTACGGAATTCGTACCCCTTCCCTTCGTGCACATGGAAGCACCTATGTATCTGAAGGGCAAAGCCAGGAAGGGACCTACTTTTCGAGAGGCCGTGCTGATGCATGCCGTGTCGAGATTAGTACTGCATGGTCAGATAGATAACATACAAACAAGTTGGGTAAAGATGGGGCATGAGGGCGTAAAAGCTTGCCTAAATTCTGGGTCAAATGATCTTGGCGGCACATTGATGAACGAGTCGATCAGCAGGGCAGCTGGAACGATGCATGGACAAGAGACGACACCCTACGAGATGAATACCATCATTCACCAGCTGAATAGAAATGCGCGCCAACGTAATACCCTATACTCCAACGTCAGCAAGGAGCGGATCACTCAGGGGCTTCGAAGAATTGAGCTAGCCGAAATCGTTAACACTCCGGCCAAGAAGTACGAGCGAAAAGCGGCTAAGAGAGAACTCGTCAAAAATATTCCTCAAAACAGAAAAGTCAGCTGATTATTTTCTTATTTAGAAGATCTCTCAGTTCATCCAGCTGCTGTTTGATCTCGTAGAGAGTCGGCTCTGGCCCCCCAAATTCGCTCTCTTTTGCCGCTGCCTCTTCAGCGCGGTGTTCTTCTTCCAGTACCTTAACGACAATACCAATAATCATATTTAGAAAAGCAAACGCGGTGAGGAAAATAAAAGATAGGTAATAGAACCAACTCCACCAATAAACAGCTTGTGTTGCGTACATGACGTCCGTCCAATCTTCAAAAGTCATCACCCTAAAAAGGGTCAACAGGCTTATTGCAATGTTTCCCCAAAGAGTTGGGTCAATCTCTTGAAACAGAGAGTTTCCGATCGCGGCATAGATGTAAAATATGATGAACATTAATAGGGCGACGTAACCGAGTTGTGGTAGTGCGCGCAATAAAGAATTCACCAACAATCTGAGCTCGGGAATTATCGAAATCATTCTCAAAACACGAAAAATACGGATTAATCGCCCCAAAAAAACCAGCTCTGACTCATCGATAGGGATCAAGCTTATCGACACAATCATTGTGTCGAAAATATTCCAACCGGACTTAAAAAATTCCCGCTTGTTGGGTTCGCCAAGGAATCTGACGGTCAGCTCAATAAGAAAAAACAGCGTGATTCCGAAGTCGACGATGAGAATGAAGCCCACCAGCCTTGGATCTAAATCATAGGAGTTGATTCCGACCATCACGGCTGAGAAAACAATAACTAGAATCACAATGCTTTCAAAAACTCGGTTAGAGCGGACATTGTCAAAAAACAACTGCAATTTGTTCATGTTCCGTTCGTTATCCCTTTTTAAAGTGATGTGGTAATTTTACCAAATAAGCGTTGGATAAAACTCGCGGATATTTAGGGGGAGCACGGGAATGCAAAATATCAATATAGAGTATAAAGAGGTGCCGAGATGGAGCCCTCAAGATCCGAAGATGTCGGATTATATGGATGAGAACGGCTTCGCCGTAGTTGCAAATGCGTTAAACAGGGAAGAGACCGACACTGCCATTGGCTTAATCTGGGATTATCTGGAGGAGCTGGGAACAGGTATCAATCGAAACGATGTTGCAACGTGGGACGACGACCGATGGCCTACCGCTGTCCATGGCGGAATTCTTCCAAGTCACGGAATAGGACATAGCAAAGCTCAGTGGTATATCCGCAGCGTGCCAGCTGTCAAAGCTGCCTTTACTAACCTTTGGCAGGACGATGAACTCCTCGTTAGTTTTGATGGCATAGCTTTATGGAGACCGTGGACCTATAAGCGAAATTGGAAAACGAACGAGGGCCCGAGTTGGCTTCACATTGATCAACATCCTATAGGGCGGCCTGGCAAACATTGCGTGCAAGGTCTTGTTAATCTACTGCCGACTTCTCCGCAGACCGGAGGTAACGTTATGGTGCCTGGTAGCCACAGGCGTTTTGAATCCATCCCAGAGATGTATAAGGAAAGGTTAGAACGCATACATCCCTCCATCGATCATTTTCGTTTTCCGAACGATGATCCACTGCTGGCTGATGCCGAACCCGTAATCTGTCATATGGAGCCCGGTGATCTCATGCTCTGGGATTCAAGAACCATTCACTGCAGCAGCCCTGGCGTGGGGACTCCCGATTTTGATGACCGCCTCTTTAGGGCTGCCAGTCTCATCTGCATGATGCCTAAAGAAAAATCTAACGAGAAAGTTATTGCGAGGAGAAGAGCCGCAGTAGAGTCCGTTACCTCGACAACCAACTGGAGCGATCGTTTCGTCAACGCGGATGAATTCCCACAAGTGCTTGAGGACTTGGCCTCCGGCAGATTTAAGCTGCCTACAGCTCCAAAACTTGATGACTACCAAAAGGCGTTAGTAGGATAAATACGCAGCTGCATTTACTTCTCCTTCTGTTGATGTTCGAAGATGGATTTGTGTCTCGTCTTTGACCAATCAGGTGGGAGCAACACCGGCCTTGAGTCGAATTTAGCCCACCTGGCGGCTTTACCTCTAACAATCGTCTCCGAATATTTCCCCCCACGAGTGAGATCGGTTATTGGGAGAGCGTGTGCCGCTGAATAGGCACACAAAAACAGCGGCCGTGATCTGCTGCTCAAGTTGGGGGCTGATCCATGAACACAGCGACAATTATGCACAGTCACCGTACCAGCTGGACCGCCTAGGTACTCAGCAGAATCCAATTCTAAAAGAGTTAAGTCATTTTCGGAGATGTTTCCCGTCCAAGTATCCGACTCATCATAGAGATCGAATAAAGGACCGTCGTGACTGCCTGGAATGATACCCATCGGAGCCATAGTCGGGTCTACATCCTCAAGGTAAACACCAAGCGTAAGCACCTCATAATTGGTGTGTGGCCAGAACTGTATATCCTGATGCCACTTCACTTCTTCACCTCCATCCCCCCATTTAAAATTCAACTTCGAGTGATGAAATTTAACATCTGGGCCTAAGAGATCTTCCGCGATTTCTACGAAAGGGCCTTTGCTGGCAAAGTCCCAATATTCCTGATGGTGATCAACCGGAGAGTTAAGCCGTCTGATCCGGGGAGCACCGGGCTGATGACTCGGCTCCAAATCAAAGCGCTTGTCTTTTCCGGGCCCTATTTCGTAGCTTAAACCACTACTGATTTCTATAAAATCAGAGGTGATTTGATTGAGGCGATCCAACCAACCCTGGGATAAAAAACCAGGTAGGCCAAGGTAACCTTTTTCGAAATACTCAACCCGTTGATCCTGTGAAAGTATTTTCGCATCTCGCTCCAATATTTCCTGCATCACTTAAGTCCTGTCTTCTTCAAGTCCTAAAATCAC
>CEVF01059557.1_pt1 | contig 10310 bp, 9 predicted proteins | sample 356441 | NCBI WGS metagenome assembly CEVF01 (sample SAMEA2622765, study PRJEB7988) | marine metagenome | biome: marine biome (ENVO:00000447); feature: surface water layer (ENVO:00002042); material: "saline water (ENVO:00002010), including plankton (ENVO:xxxxxxxx)" | depth 5 m
ACTCCTAAACCTGCCCCTTCTGGAATTGCAAGGCTACCTTCCTCGATCTCAAGGCGCCCACCCATGATCACTTCGTCATAACATTGCCAGGGATAATGGGTATCAACCGCATATGTTAGATTGGGTACGGCTGCAGCTAAATGCGTCATGGCGGCTAAAGATATTCCAACGTGGCTATTGGAGTGCATGGACAGCCCTCGACCAAACGTTTCGCAAATACGGCCCAATTCTACGGAGGCTCTCAAACCGCCCCAGTAATGGTGATCAGCAAGTATTATGTCTTCTGATCCCAATTGAATACTGCTAGGCAAATCGTCAAAAGAGGTGGTGCACATATTAGTCGCCAATGGTATTGAGAGGGCCTTTCTCACCTTCGCCATATTCTCTTGTCCACGAGTGGGATCTTCATAGTATTCAAGGACACCTTCCAATTTTTTCCCGTAGTCAATCGCCGTTTCTAAGCTCCAAATGGCATTGGGATCTAATCGCAACGGGGTGCCTGTCCCAAAAGCCTCTTGTAGAGCGAGAATACAGTCGACCTCTGTTTGTGGGGGAAGTGCACCTCCCTTAAGCTTAATGGACTGGAAGCCAAACTCTTTGCACATAGCTTCTGCTTGTTCAACGATGCCTTGGGGGGAAAGGGCTGCTTTTTGCCTGACGGCAGCCCATCCTGATGCAGTAGAATCAGTGCTAAAGGCCAGTGGACCGCCAGCCCCTTCGTGTTTAAGAAACAGATATGCTGAAAATGGAACCCGGTCTCTACAGCGCCCGCCCAAGAGATCGACTACTGGCTTGTCCATCGTTTTGCCAATTAAGTCTAAACAGGCCACTTCGACAGCACTAAAAATGTGTACGAGGCGTCGTTGGTCCCAGGGGGCTTGGCCTCGATTGTCCTCTTCTTTTTGCCCAAACCGTTTGGTAAGCTGACGAAGTATGTGGTTTAGTTCGAAAGGACTTTTCCCTATAAGGAGTTCTGAAGCAGAATGGAGAGCACGTGTTATATCCTCACTGCCAGGTATTTCGCTGAGCCCTACTACACCGTGGTTGTCTTCGATCTCTATGATTGTCCGTAAGGCAAAGGGAGCGTGCAGACCCGCAGCATTCAGGAGGGGGGGATCTTCAATTGCTATAGGAGTAATTCGCATTTCTTGAATATGCAAAACAATGCTCCTTCGAAGTGCTTTGTTATTTTATGTTCTGACGACTGATTGCTATGTTAATGCGGAGAATATACTTATATTTCTCCGCCCAGTCTAACTTATGTTGATAAGCCGTTTTGCTGCAGGTGAAGCATTGAGTATAACATCGAGTTTAAGCCGATTTGAATCCGTTGTGTTAAAAATAATCAGTAGCTTGAATGGCGATAGATACGGCAATGTGTGCATAGTATGAGTTCATACGTGAGATCTTTTCCGTATTTGCCCTCGTTGCCCTACCTGATGTTTCAAAAATGGGACAAGAGCCGATTACGCGAACATTTTACAATTAACTAATTGGTGATGAGATAGTTGATCGGGTTTATTTTGCAACCGAGAATTATAGTAAAGAGTACTAACGTGCTAATATGGGGATGCACTACGAGTTGCGTTGTGAGTAATGCAACGTGAGTATGATTTGTATTAGTCCCGCCCGGGACCTTAAAAATATTCCGTTTCAGAGTACTTTAATACAAAAGATCTTTTTGATTGAATAATCGAAGGGAACTGCTGCGGAGCACTCACAAAATTACATCTAAAGGAAAGCATTTAGAGACACCTCATTGTGTCTCAGCACAAAACGCATAGATAGGCAATTTGTTCGCAAATGGCCTTCCGAAATACTGAGACAAATGGGAAGGACCTTTTAACTCAGGGGCTCCTTTAAAATAGCTTTAAGGTGGAATAAGAATGGCCATATCTGGTTTCCAGATAGGTGTTTAGGAGATAGCGATGAACCGAGCAAATAAGATCTTTTTTTTGAGAAGGTTACTTATTGTATGCATCTTCTTTTTCCTTCATAAGCTGCCAGCATACGGTGATAAGATAGATTTAAACAATGCTATTGCCTTAGCGATGAAGCATAACGAACAGATCCAAATAAGTATTCTGGAAGGCGCCCAGGCTCATGAGAGAGTGCGTGAGGCACGAGCAGCTGGTTTACCTCGTGTTGACATGTCGGTTAGTTATGACAGGAACTGGTTATTGCCCTCGCTCGTATTCAATGGGAATAGCGTAAAGCTTGGTTCAGAAAACAATATTTCAGCTATATTGAACCTCCAACAACCGCTCTTTTCTGGTGGAAGAGTATCTGGACTGCGGAAGATCGCTCAGCTAGATAGGGCCGCTGTCAAAGAAATACATAACCAAATGCACCAAGAGGTGATCTTTTTAGTTGAAAATGCTTTTTATGAACTGCTTGTGGCAAGAGAGTTAGAAGCCGTTGCCTCCTTGGCTCTAAAAAACGCCCGGGCAAACCTTGACCAAGTGCAGGCATTGCGAGCTGCTGGGCGGTCTTCTCAATATGACTTTCTACGAGCCGGCGTACAGGTTTCGGAAGCTATCGCCGATTCAATAAGAACTCAGAATTCGGTGCTCTTGGCGGAGATGGGATTTAAAGATATTATAGGTATAGATTTAAACCGTACCGTGGAATTTGTAGGTGGCTTCAGGACCCAAACAGGGCTTTCACTTAAACAACTTGAACCGCTTATTGAAAAGGCGTTATCTAAGCGTCCGGATCTGTTACAAATAGGCCATCGGATTCAACAGCAAAAAGCTAATATAGAAGTTGAGAAGGCGGGGAAGATGCCAGATATAAGTCTGGTTGCAAGCGGGCAATCTCAATTTCAAAGCGAGTCTTTTGATGTAAACGAGAGAAAATGGAGAAAGAATTGGGGCACGGGAATTGTCCTACAAATGTCTATTTTTGACGGCATGCGTTCAAGTGCTCGCGTAGCTCAAGCAAAGAATGAAATTCATAAAGTCGAATTAGAGAAGCGGCGATTAGAGAGACTAATTCGGCTCGAGGTTGAGCAAAACTGGCTTCGATGGCACGAGATCAACGCACGTATGAAGGTGCAGGAGGAATCTGTTATTCAGGCTGAAAAAGGGTTAGAAATCGCAGAGTCTCGTTATAGATCTGGAGCGGGAACGCAGCTTGAGGTGTTAAATGCACAATTGGTTCTTGTTCAATCTCGAACTGGAATTGCTTTGGCTAAACGAGATCGTGCTCAAAGCTTAATTCTTTTAGAGCTTGCAGTAGGAACCTTAGGAGGCCAATAATTAGGATTATGGTGAGTAGAATGGAAAAGGACTACAAGGTTAGAGCATCGCACTGTGATTATAGGGCGACGGAAGACGAAATTTATAATGCACTGAAACAAACGACTGATCCCTTGGATCGATCTTGGAAAAAGCTTGAAAAAGCTAAAAAAGTTGTTCTTAAGTTGAATATGATTAAAAAGCCGGAAGCCATTGCGTATTTTAAGGGTCGGAGACGTGAGTTAGTAGATGATGCCGTCGCTAGGGCGGTATTACGCCTTCTCCGTGAACGGACTACAGCTGAATTAATAGCTACGGATACCTTTCCATATGGAAACGGATTTATCACCCCTGAAGACTTCAATTACCGTCATATATTAGATGAATTCGGTGTGCAATATGTCGACTCAAATTTACCTCCCTTTACGGAATATACCGTACCAGGAGGTGGATCGATGTTTGATACATACATACTAAATCAAGTGTTTGAGGAAGCAGATGAAGTTGTTTCTATTGCTAAAATGAAAAATCACGTATTTATGGGCATTACACTCACAATGAAAAATCTGTTTGGTTTGCCCCCTATGATTCCTCCTGATGGGCGGACTCGGTCCTATTATCATCACTTTATCCGTCTGTCATACGTCTTGCCTGACCTTGGTTTGATTACAAACCCCTGTTTGAATATCATTGATGCATTGACAGGGCAGTGGGGACGTGAATGGGGTGGAGAAGGACGTATTTGCAATGCATTAATTGCAGGTGATCACACAGTTGCTACCGATGTATGTGGTATGACTATGATGGGCCACGACCCTTACGCCGATTGGCCGACTCCCCCCTTTCGCCGGGATCGAAACCACTTACTTATTGCAGCAGATCGTGGTTTTGGTACACTAAATATGAATGAAATTGATTTTCAAAGTGAGGTCCAAGGTCCACTCGCTGATTTTGATTCGGTTGCCACAGATTCTGAAGAAATTGTCGATAGTTGGCGGCGTACAACTTGTGAGCAAGGGTTAATCTATAGAGAGGAACAGAAGAAAATTATTGATGCCTACCGCGGTCAATATGTTTATATGCAGGATGGAAAGGTTGTTTGGAATGGTGATGATCCTACAAATCTTGGTAGTCGAAGGAAGCTAAGCGGTGATCGAAAAGACAGTGCTTTATGGCTGAAATACGTCGATCCGTATGAGAAAGAAGGAGAGCATTTCGAGCGCTATGAAGAATGTTTACAAATGGCGTCATGATGAGTTTACTGTTATTGGGAGGAGATAAACCAAATGATAAGAGGTGATAAAGAGCTTTTTGTTGTAGGGGACCGTGTATTGATACGCTTGGATGATAGGGAGGAACGAACGGCTGTGGGGCTTTATTTGCCACCAACGGCTCTTGAGCGCGAGGATGTGCAAAGCGGACGTATCGAAGAAGTGGGTCCCGGGTTGGTGCTACCACCTAGAGGAGATGAGGATGGAACTCCTTGGAGTGAGGACAAGGGTGAGCAGGTCCGTTATATTCCCCTGCAGGCAAAAAAAGGTGATCATGCGATCTTTATGAGAAAAGAGGCTATTGAAGTTAAGTTTGATGACGAAAAGTTTCTGATTGTTTCTCATTCTTCAATTCTTGGGCTCGTGCGCGATATAATATAGTTTTTTTTAAAAACACCTTAACTAAAAAAGGGCGGCGATCATAGTCAACGATCGCCGCCCTTTTTTAGTTAGTCGAAAAAGTGTCATTTATCCAAAAATGGGATGGGTAAGGGTTCCTGCCATCCTCTAGTGTAATAATCCTGCATTGTCATTGAAAACATTATGATGAGCCAAAAGAATCCAGCAAAAGCGAAGAGAGCGACCAGCTTAGGGCTATATTTAACATGCATGAAATACCATATAACTAAAGTCGCCTTGACCATAGCAATGAATATTGCTACGGGTGTGTTCAAAAAACCTAGATCGACAAAAGCAATTGCTACGGTTATAACAGTGCAGATCAAAAGGGCCGCAAAGATTAACATGTAGGTCTTTAATGGAACTATATGATGTTCAGACATAGTTAACCTTCTTTACCGATAAGGTATAGTAATGGAAAGAGAAAAATCCAAACTATATCAACAAAGTGCCAGTACAGTCCAGTGATCTCCACCGGGGTAAAATAATGTTCGTTGATTTGATTGAGTCGGATTTTTGCGATAACCCACAACATAATTCCCACACCGATAAACATGTGCAACGCATGCATACCAGTCATCACGAAGTAGAGGGAAAAGAATATTTTTACTTGGCCGCCTGTCACATTAGCGTATTCTGGTTTGTCCCAAAGAAAAGAGGAGGTAGGTACTAGGTTATCGTGCCATTTGGCGCTGTACTCTACATATTTTACGCCTAGAAATCCAAATCCAAAAACAATTGTTGCGACGATCCATCCGATTACGGTGTTTTTCTCTCCTTTCTGAGCGCATCTAACGGCAAGAGCCATTGTTAGGCTGCTACAAATTAGGATCGCTGTGTTGTAACCGCCCACCATTTCGTCAAGTTGGTGGCTCGCTGCACTGAAGGCATCGATATACATATTGCGGTAAACAACATAAGCTCCAAAGAGTCCACCGAAGAAGAGTATCTCTTGAACAATGAAAGCCCACATACCAAGAGTAGCAGACTCATACTGCTGCTCGGCCGTTTCAAAGTGATGGGCACGACCCACAGAGTGTTCAGAGTCAGACAAGTTCTTTCTCCTTCACCGGCTCTGGACCCTCAATAGGATGATTCTCACTATGCTCTGGGCCATAGGCATAAGCTTCATCTACAACGATAGGTACGTCTATAAAATTGTGAGTTATCGGAGGCGAGCCAACCTTTTCCCATTCGAGCCCTTTAGCATCAAAGGGGTTTGATGTTGCCCTTTTTCCTGCTATAGCCGACCAGAAAAGGTAAAGGAAGGTCAAGGCGAAACCCAGCCCCAAAACTCCGGCTCCAGCTGTCGACATGACATTTAATGCCTGCCACTCCTCAGGATACATATGATACCTTCTGGGCATACCCAAGTAACCAAGAACAAACTGCGGCAAGAATGTTAAATTAAAACCAGAAAAAATTAGAAAAACCCCAACTCTAGCTGCTGTCTCAGAATAAAATTTACCGGTAATCTTGGGCCACCAGAAATGTAGGCCAGCGAGAAAAGCCATAACCATGCCACCGACCATAACATAATGGAAGTGTGCCACAACAAAGTAAGTATCGTGCATGTGCACGTCTAATCCAAGAGTCGCAAGAAACAGTCCAGTCAGTCCACCTATGGTGAATAATCCTATAAATCCTAGTACATACAACATCGGAGAGTCAAGTAAAACAGATCCCTTGTAGAGGGTAAATGCCCAATTAAATATTTTGATTGCAGAAGGTACTGAGACTAAAAAAGTGAGGAATGAGAAAACCATTCCGGAATAAGTCGACTGTCCTGAAACAAACATGTGATGACCCCAAACCAAAAATCCCAGCACTGCAATGGCTAAGGAGGAGAAAGCAACAAAAGAGTAACCAAATATTCTCCTGCGTGAGAAACAGGCGATCACTTCACTTATAACACCGAACCCGGGTAAAATCATGATGTAAACTGCAGGGTGAGAGTAAAACCAGAAAAGGTGTTGCATTAAAACAGGATCACCACCTAAAGTCGGATTGAATATGCCAATCTGAAACATACGCTCAAATACGACCAGAAGGATGGTAATTGCTATTACAGGTGTCCCTAACACTTGTATGAGACTAGTCGCATACTGAGCCCACACAAGCAGGGGAAGCCTGAACCAAGTTAACCCGGGGGCCCGCATCTTATGTATGGTCACTATGAAGTTGACACCAGTTAAAATAGAGGAGAAACCATTGACAAAGACTCCCAACAGTGCCAAAGCAACATACGAATTGGAGTAGGTAGTACTGTAAGGGGTGTAAAAAGTCCAACCAGTATCAACGCCTCCCGCGACAATGGCACCGAGAGCCATCACCCCTCCAGCAACATATATGTAATAACTAATTAAATTTAATTTGGGAAAGGCGAGATCTCTTGCACCGAGTTGTAAGGGCAAAAGAAAGTTACCTAAAACTGCAGGAATTGATGGTATGAGGAAGAAGAAAATCATCACTACGCCATGCATAGTGAACAATTTGTTATAGGTTTCGGCTTCGAAGACGTCACCTTGTGGTGTCGCCAACTCCAAACGAATTAAGCCAGCGAAAATACCTCCAGCTGCAAAAAAAGCCGCAATTGTAATTAGATAGAGTATCCCTATTCGCTTGTGGTCCAGAGTCAACAGCCAAGACTTAACGCCATAAGTTTCGTTCAAGTAAGTCTTGCCAGTACCGTGGCCGTTTTCCACTGCACTAGTCGCTACACTCATGAAAATATTCCCCTTACTCTTTTCCTTCCAAAGATTTTATGTAAGCTACAATCTGGCCTAAAGACTGCTCATTAATCTGTCCGTCAAAGACTGGCATAATAGGGTCATAACCATCAACTATCTTCGCCTGTGGGTGGAGAATTGATTCCCTGATATAATCAATGTCAGCTACAACCTCACGTCCACTACTTAGCCTACGCTTCTGATCGTAAATTCCAGCTAAATGGGGACCCCGGGCATCAGATCCGCCTTGGTGGCAAGATTCACATCCAAGTTGTGCGAACTGTCGCTCACCAGCCTTTTCCATTGATTCTGACGCCATTGGACCACCTAACAACCAATCGTGATAATCTCCAGGTTCCATGGCATAAACTTTGCCAATCATGTATGCATGCTGCGTCCCGCAGTATTCAGCACAGAAAAGGTGGTATTCACCAACTTTTGATGCTTCAAACCACATAGTGGTGTAGCGTCCAGGTACAACATCTTTTTTGACTCTGAAGGCTGGAATAAAAAAGTCATGCAAAACATCTTCTGAGGTCATCGTGAGACGAACAGGCTGTCCTACAGGGACATGCAAAGTATTAATTTCCCGTTTACCGGATTCATGTTGGGACTTCCACATCCACTGTTTTCCCACCACATAAATTTCAAGTGGGTCTGCTGGAGATCTCTCTATTCTAAAATAAACATCAGCTCCAACTGTGAACACACCGATTGCCATGAAAAGGGGTATAATCGTCCAGGCCAGTTCAAGTGGTATTGAGCCATGTATTTGTTCTGGTTGCTCATCCTTTGATTTTCGTCTGTATTTGAGCGAGAAAACAATTACTAAGCCAAATACCAGCACGATAAAAAACAAGGTCAAGGCCAGCAATAATCCATACAAAGCATCGACTTGCCACGCAATGGTAGATGCCTGTTCTGGAAATAGCGGAAAATCTGACATACCTATTCAGGCTCCGTATCAGTTAAGAGGCAGGTAACGAACCACTTTTTCGTTCCCTCCGTAGCATCGTAAATATATAAGTTCCAAGGATTAAGACAGTCGTTATACCGACAACTTGTAGCGAACTACGGATAACTAGTCCATATTTCCCTGTCATTGGGTCATAGCTGTAACAGAGCAACATAAATTTATCTACTACATTTCCAATTTTACCGTCGGCAGCTTCTACCAAAGCCCATCTTAAGTTACGGGGGGAAAAGTCGATACCAAATTGATATCGAGCAACTTTCCCCTCTGGTGTTGTGACCATTATGGCGCTCGCGTGTAAATACTGGTCAGATTCCTCTTCATACTTGTAGCGAAATCCTACGGAATCGGCCAACTTACTTATTTGGTCTTGGCTACCTGTAAGGAAATGCCAGCCAAGTGACGCTTTGTTACCCCTGTAGCTGTTCAAGTATGCAGCTTTGGTTTCTGAAGCTAGTTTTGGCTTTTCTCCTGGATCTATACTAACCGTGATAACATCAAATTGTGTTCCTATATCGAAAGTAAGAACATTAAGAGCTCGTACGAGGCTGTTAAGAACCTGATTACAAAGGGTAGGACATTCGTAGTAAACCAAATTTAATATCACAGGTTTGTCTACAATTAGGTCAGCCAGCTGAACAATGTCTCCGTTCTCATTAGTAAAAGTAAGATCTAACGGTATTTGCGAGCCGAGCTTCTGCTCTATGTCAATTCCTTCTATCACATCGTCATTAGGCTTCGAAATGCCTTTAGGGCCTCCGATCTGAGCAACGGACGGAACAACTTGGAATGCTGCCATAATGGCTTGCAAGAGAATTATGATACAAGAAGTAGTAGAAATTTTCATAGCTTTACCGTAACCAGTTGAATTGTTCCATAGAAAGAATATAATTGGTTTCTGGATGATTCCTATGGTAAGGTAAGTGTATTTTCGAGTGTTTCTTGTGGTTTTTCCATTGGTAACTCAACATTGCCAGAACTCACCAAATCAATGGCACGTTGTATGGGAATTCTGGCTATTTTTAGGTCTTCATCCACCCAACCGTAGCTTGTAAGTATCTTATCTGTTTCGCGTTTGTATATGTAATTCTGACGTGGAGGATCAATTTCTAACAGGGGTTCTGATAGTTTCATTACCCGCTCTTTTGCCATCTTGGGTGCAGGATCGTCAAATAGAGGTTGATAATAATCGAGAATTTTAAAAAGAGGTACTATTCCTATAAGAGAGCCGAACATCACTACCATTATTACGGCTCCCATAATTAGCAAGGGTTTTATGTGTGCATCAGATTTTTCGTAGCCTGGATTTTGAGAATTTTCATTCATGACCATGCTCATCATCTTCGGAATAAAGTTCAGAGAATCTTGGATCGTTGAGGGCTATTAAAGGACGTTGCTTGAGCTGCGAGAAGAAAAGCGAAATCACTAATCCTCCTATTCCAATCATAAGTGTTAAATCTAGCCAATGCATAGTGAAACCGGTGGTATGATACAAGTAAGCACTGCCAGTAGGTATTTTTGTAGAGGCGGGACGAGTCTGCCAAAGTAGGTCGAAAAAGCGAGCGATTAGCAGCCATATTGAGAAAAATACTAATACTTTTGTCTTTGCCTTCATTGTGCTAGAGATCAAAAACAAGAATGGAACAGCGAAGTGAAATGCAATTAGACCATACGCTATATACTGCCAACCGCCGGCAAG
>CEVF01063807.1_pt1 | contig 10296 bp, 9 predicted proteins | sample 356441 | NCBI WGS metagenome assembly CEVF01 (sample SAMEA2622765, study PRJEB7988) | marine metagenome | biome: marine biome (ENVO:00000447); feature: surface water layer (ENVO:00002042); material: "saline water (ENVO:00002010), including plankton (ENVO:xxxxxxxx)" | depth 5 m
GTGCCGCTGTCGGACCAAACACGTCGCTGGCATCGCCTCTAAGCCCCGAACGCGTTTCGACAGGAACCGCTAGGTCGACGGCTGTTTCCATCGCCGTATTTGGAGGGCAAAGTGCGATACAATAACCACCATATTCTTGGGCAATTTTTATGGCTTCTAATTCTGCTTGGTTGGTGCCCCCTAGAGAACAGCATAAGAATACATCGCCGTCGCGCGCAGTCGTCGCAAGCAACGACTGCATGATCCCATCGCGGCAAGGCACGATTGTAGATCCAAGTCGGAAAAATCTATTCTGTATTTCATCACATAACCAGTTTGACACACCGCCGCTTCCGTAAGCGTAGACCACCCTTGCTTCCAAGATCTTTTCGACTACTTTTTCGATTATCTCTTCGGGTACGCCCATTGCACTAACAATGCCGTTCTGGGCTTTCGACACCGTGTATTCCAACCATTTCTTAAAATCCGACTGCTCCGAAGGCTGTTCCAAATAAAGAGCGCCCACGCGTACCCCGCCCATTATCTTGAGTTTCAAGTCCCGTAATCCGTCACAGCCAATCGCATGACTAAAACGGGTGATCGTCGGCGCAGAAACACCAATCCAAGGCACCAGTTCTTCGATTGGCTTTTCCACAAAGGCACGTGGTGAGCTTAGAATTGCTGACGCAATTTTAGCTTGGGTCCGAGACAGCGAAGGAAGCTTGTCATTTATGTGCCCTATTATGTCTGTGTTAAATTGCTCGTCACGCGTGGTGATATTGATCTTTTGCATAGTTGGCTAATACTCCTAGAATTTTCTCTTACAGGATGCTGAGAAAAGGGTAAAGCTTTTAACAGCCTAAAATTCTAACCACTTGCCTTGTGATGTTGGAAAAAGTAATGGAAAACCATGAAACTTGTTTCTTTTTCAACCAATGACCTCACTAGGCTTTTCCGCGTGCATCTCTAAGCATTAGGGTGGTTATCTTGATGACTGGTCATTCGAACCCTGGTGCTCCTGAAATTGATTTTAAAAATTTTTTTCGCTTGCAACGACAAAGTTTTTGCAGTTCAAAGGCTATAGGTGTCGTCTGAAATTGCTCGGAGGTACAGATGGAAATTCTCATTACAAAATCTGACTGGGGTATGGATGCAATCCCCGGAACGCCAGCGCGTATGGAGGCCGTCAAGGCGGCCGGATTTGACGGATTTGAAGCATTCTTCCTGACCTGTGACGCCGCTGAATTCAAAGACAAAGCGTCAGAACTCGAGTTGAAGCATGTCGCAGGACTATTGGCTCCCAATACTGAGATGTTTCGAAAGGGTTTGGCACAAGTTCTCGAACGAGATCCGATACTGGTAAATTGCCATGGCGGGCGTGACTACCATACGCATGAAGAAAGCCTGGAATATTTTGCAGAGGTTTTGAAAATAGCTAAGGAAGAGACCGACATACCGGTGGTCTGGGAAACGCATCGTCGTTGCAATCTTTATTCTCCCTGGGCGACAGAACGCCTTTTGACCGATCTACCTGATCTCATGATCAACGCCGACTTCTCGCATTTTTGTGTCGTCAGCGAGGGCGATATGACGTCGTCGACGGGCGAACCACCTGACTCGATGATTTTGGACACACCGACTGATCCGACGGTGCGGCCGCCTTATTCAGGCCTAATCCAGATGTTACCGGACCCGCGCAAGGAAGCTATGATGGAAATTGCGATAACACGCGCCGACCACATTCATGCACGTGTTGGCGATGCCCACCGCCCTCAATGTGCAGACCCTCGAATTGGCGAGGGTCTGAAGTGGACCAAGCACTTCGAAGGTTGGTGGGACCGGATCATTGATCACGCTCGCGCGCGCGGCCGAAAGTGGTTCACTATTTGCCCGGAGTACGGCTCGGTCCCTTACGCGCCGGCAGATCCTGTTACAAATGAAGCCTTATCAGACCCTTTTGAACTCGCCGTCTGGGCAAAGGACCGATTGCGCGCGGCTCATGGATGAAGCCGGATATACGTCAGCAACTCTGTGAGGCAATTAGTCGACCATCAATCTTTATCAGGAACAACCTGACCGCCCGCCGGCTTCAACGCTCGAGACGATTAAGGAACTTCTCGAACTCGGCTGAATCGATCTGCACCGTTTCCGCCTTACCCGGAAAGGTCCCGTCCATAGCAGCTTCACGAAACGCCGTCAGCGCACGCACCCGTTCGACTTCTATCTCCTTGTAAAGCCGGTGGAGATTGCCGAATGCGCGGGCGTGCCGCGGCGCAGTTTTCTGCTCACCGCAGATATCGTTCATGAACAGATAGTTGACGTCGGCCTCATGCCCCGAGCCCAGCGAGACGCAGATCAGTTCGCTGCGGCTGGCAATTTCGCGCATTACATCGCCAGGGATGACTTCTGCCTCAACCAGCACGGCGCCGGCGTCTTCCAGACGTTTGAATCGCTGATAGAGGTCAAAAGCCTCGTCACCGGTTTTTCCTACGGCACGCAGTCCGCCGACCCATGTCGACTTTCTGGGCACCAGGCCGAGGTGGCCCATCACGGGAATCTCCTCGCGCGCTAGCATCTCGACCACCTGCATGCTGCGCGCCGTAAACACGGCGTCAGCTCCCAGTGCCAGTGCTCTGAGTGCACCTTCGAGAATGTCCTTTTCAGTTGGATAGTCGGGTATGGCGAGCGCTGCAGTCAGAAACAGATGATCGTTGGCTTCCCGCACGACCTCAACATTGTGTGCGCTGCAGAGCATCATGTCGATACCCGCGGCGCCAGCGGCTGCGGCTTCGGCGGAGGTGTTGGCCGTCACCTGGGTGAACTGCTGTTTTCCCTTGGCGGCAAGCAGGTCAGCTACGGTGAGATTGCGCGTAGCCGGTTGCGCGCCCCACGTATAGACGTTCGGCATTGGCCCCATGCTCCTCTGGTTCGATTGAAAATGCATACCATTATTAATTGCGTATAGGCAATAGGCAGAACAAAGCGCATTTCGGAAACAAACAAAAAAGAGTGTTTTCGATTTACGGCGTCAATTCAAACTAAATAGCGAGTTTGAGCCGATTTGTCTGACACCACGGACACCAAAGTCATGTCATTTGGGAACTAAGCTTTTCAGCAGCATCTTGGAGTACCGGTAAAAATTCTTCTCTTAATTCGTCAACAGTTCGCCTTTGTTTCGTCGATCCCACCGACATGGCAGCGACCACCCTTCCCTGTTGATCAAAAACCGGCACAGCTATAGCAATCATACCCAACTCGAATTCATCTTCTGCCGTTCCCCAGCTTTGAAGACGGACCTTCCGAAGGCACTCCTTTAACTCAGCAATGTCAGTGATCGATTGTTCAGTGCATTGTTCAAACGGTTGGTCCGTTTCTAGGAGGTTGTTCAATTCGTCTAAAGTTAGTGCAGCCAGCAACACCTTTCCCGGCGCCGAACAATGAGCTGGGAGAGAATCTCCTGCCCGCAATAGCCGCGACGAAATCCGTAGTTTTTGGTCCCTGGCCACGTATTTGGCCCGCTTACCTTCAAGGATCGAAATCGCGAAGGACTCGTTCATTCTATTGGAAAGTTCCAAAACCATCGCAGTGGCCTGGGTCCACTTGTCCTGGCGCGCCAACAATCCCTGGCCGATGGACGCAATTTTTCCAGTCAAACCAAATGAGGAATTGGTTTGTTCCAGATATCCAAGAGCCGTATATGTCAAAAGAAGCCTTCTTGCTGCAGCCCGGCTAATTCCAACAAGCTCTGCAACTTCTCTCGTAGTGACAACTTTTTTCTCTGGCGAGAATATCTCCAGAACCTTGATTCCTCGCACCAAAGTCAGTGAAAAGTCATTTGTATTTTTTTCTGATATATCCAAAACCTGATCTCATTTCCCTGAACGCTAACCACATCTGTTTAAGTGTGCCAAATCTACTACAGAACAAAACCTTTCAAAACGTAGGATATAAATTTACCTTTTTCAAAGCAGGAGTGCCTTGGGAGGCCAACACTCCGGCGCCTCTAAGCGCGTCTCAGCTCTATGACAACGCGTGGTCAGCGGCAAAGGAGCTGAAATATTGCTTCCTGTCATCAGTAGTAGAACCGCTGCTTTGCTCGCCCCGCTTCGCGTTCAGCTACCAGTTCTCGCGTTTTCGGATCATCGGTCACTTCTGCGCCAACAACCTCCCACCAAACACCAGAACCAGGAGGGAACCGGTACTTTTCTGTTGGAACGATTATCATACAGGACCGTGCCTCTTCGCGAGCTTCAGATAGCGCTGCTCTGATTTCTACCTCAGTTTTAGCCACCCAGCTTCTCACACCAAGGCTTTCGGCATTTTTTGAGTAGTCCACCTCAATGAACCTACCTTTGTCGAGAAGACCCGTTTCCTTGTCTCTGACTTTAAATTCATTGCCCAGGGAATGGCCTACGAGTGCTTTTTGATGACCATGAATGGATTGGTAACCGTAGTTCACGTTCAGAATAACAGTGATCTTTGTACGCTCCTGCATCGCTGTGACCAGTTCCAAGGGATGCATTTGATAGTTACCGTCACCCATCAATACGTATACTTCGTCTTCCGTACCTGTGAGACGGACACCAATCGCGGCGGGGATATCATACCCCATGCAGGAGTTGCCAAACTCAATATGAACGTTCTTTCCTCCGCTCACATCAAATAGTTTGGTTAGATCCGACGGAATTGTACCTGCCGCCGCAAGGAGCGTGTCACCTTCTTTCATTTCTTCATTCAGTATTCCGATCAGATAGCCTTGGCTCATTTTTTCATCCGGGTGATTAACAAAGACTTCTGTACTTTTGACTCTCTCCCAACTTTTTCGCTCAGCATGGGCTTTGGTCACCCAATCAAAATTTGGTTGAATACTGGCTTCAACACCGGCCACGCTCAAAGATTGGAGCGCCAAAGTTGCGTCAGCCGTTAGAGGTAGGGCTCCCAACTTATAGGCATCACGGCCATTTACATTGATGCAAATGAACTTCACATCTGGATTTTGAAACGCTGAATTTGACCCAGTGACAAAGTCGTGCAAGCGCGTTCCGATACACAAGACTAGGTCAGCCTCTTCTGCGATCTTGCCAGCACAAGGCGTACCAAGATGGCCGGTACCTCCCATTAGCATGTCGGATCCATTGCGGATAGCTCCACGCCCTGCGTGTGTTTCTCCGACTGGGATTCCAAACCGTTCTGCAAACTCTGCAAGTTCATCCCAAGCTTCGGAATAATGAATACCGCCGCCTGCTATAATATAGGGCTTCTTGGCGGTCTTCAGCATTTCGATAGCCTCCTCAATTCGGTCCCGATGAGGTACGGGTCGTTCGATACGCCAAACGCGTTCCTTAAAAAAGCTGACTGGATAGTCATATGCATAGCCTTGAATGTCTTGCGGAAGGGCGATTGTCACAGCCCCTGTTTCAGCCGGGTTGGTCATTACACGCATAGCCTCTGGAAGTGCCGTCAAGATCTGTTCGGGACGGGTAATTCGATCATAGAATCGACTTACTACCCGAAATGTATCGGTGACGGACATATCGTCTGACGTCAGATAATCAACGTCCTGAAGGACCTTGCCACCGTAGCGAGAAGCATAATAGTCAGAGGGAAATAACAGTACTGGAATTCGGCATATCGAAGCCGTTGCGGCTCCAGTAATCATATTTGTTGAGCCCGGTCCAATAGAGGTCGTACACGCCATCGTCGCTTTGCGGCGCATCGTCCGAGCAAATCCAGTGGCAGCATGCACCATTGATTGCTCATTTGTTGGCTGATGATAGGGAAGATCCTGACCACACTCCACTAGGGCCTGACTCATTCCTGAGACGTTTCCGTGCCCGAAAATACCCCACATGCCCTGAATGAATCTCTGTTGTTCCCCATCGTATTCAGAGTATTGGGCCTGCAAATACTTGATAATTGCTTGCGACATCGTCATGCGCTGTTTTTTTTCTGACGAGTAGAAATCCATAGTTCTCTCCCTTTATTCGAGGTCTAACCTCAGTTATTTTGTTTTCTCACTATGTAACCGGTTTAACATCCCGGCTCAGCATTTCTTGGCCCAGAAATCAGGCGAGATTCACATCGACAGATAAGCCAGACATCTTTGATTGGTGGGCAGCTTCTGCCAATTGCAAAGCACGCCGGCCTGCCACGAAGTTGGGTTCAATTGGAGTTCCATTTTCAATTGCATCAATGAAAACGCTGAGCTCAGTAGCGTAGCATGGTAGGTATCGTTTCATAAAATCTGGCTGTAACATCGAGCGAATTCCGGTTCCTCTCATTGTCCATCTGTCGATGGCAGAAGTGTGCAAGTTATTGGACGACACCATTCCACTTGCGCCAAAAACTTCGACCCGCTGATCATAACCGTAGTTGGAACGCCTACTGCATTCAATTTTGCAGAATGCACCCGTCTCCAACTCAATCAGTACATGTGCGCTATCTGTGTCTCCTAGCTCACCAATCACTGGATCAATCAATGCCGCGCCCATCGCGAAGACTTTTGCGTTGCCAGAGGCACCGCTCATCCAAAGAGCTAGGTCGAAGTCATGGATCATCTGGTCGAAAAACTGCCCCCCGGATGTCTTGATGTATTCGTAGGGAGGTGGGGAGGGGTCGCGACTGGTTATACTGATACTCTCAACAGCGCCGATTTCGCCCTGTTCAATCGCCTGCCTCACAGCCCTATGCGTCGTGTCGAACCTGCGCTGAAAGCCGATCATCACGGGTTTGTCGAAACCAGCGATGGCTCTCTCACACGTTCGAACACGTTCCAGGCTCAGATCGATCGGTTTCTCACAAATAATAGCCTTGTTTGCACGGACCGAGGCTTCAATGAGATCAGCATGTGTATCGGTTGCAGAGGCAATGATGACAGCATTAACCGACGGATCAGCTAATACGTTTTTACAATCTATGCTCGCGATCGCACCGTATTTATTCGCTAGGGTGTTGGCGCGCTCAAGGTTCGTGTCAACAATGTATCCCAACGTCGCACGATCTGTGGCAGCAATATTCCCGGCGTGGATGGCCCCCATGCGCCCAGCTCCAAAAACGCAGAATTTCATTTCAATTGATCTCCATCTAAGGATTGAACAGGCGTCCAAAGGCCGTTGTTTTCTTGCGATAAAGCCGCGGCTTCACCATTTTCCCTGTTGCGACCGCATATAGCTATTACCTTAGCACCGTGCTGCGCAAAGAGTGTTGCTGTCGCAAAGCCGACACCCTGAGTACCGCCCGTCACAACAATTGATTGACTTGAAAAATTCATTACCTCACTTTGTGCTACTATAGCACATTAGTACTATTTTTATTTTATATTTTCGCCAATTCGCCCATTAAGTCAACATAAATAATAAAAAATCTAGTTAAGCGTGGCATTTGTGCGTTTATTATTGATCATTAACTCATTTTGTCATACAAAGTAGCGAAAAAGGACCACACAATGAGAATTGGAAATGCGCCCTGCTCTTGGGGCGTTGAATTTGCTGACGATCCACGCAATCAACGCTGGGATGTCGTTTTGGAAGAGTGTTCGGCGGCCGGGTATGACGGCATCGACTTAGGTCCGGTTGGGTTTCTGCCGGAAGACCCTGCAATCTTGAAGGATGCTCTGGATCAGCGAGGACTCAAACTAACCAGCGCCGTGCTTTTCAGACCGTTTCATGATCCATATAAAAAAGCTGATTGTATTGATGCAGCCCACCGCTCCTCCAAGATCCTTCAAGCACTCGGCGCGCAACAATTGGTGCTCATTGATTCAATTGCACCTGAGCGGACAACCACGCTTGGCCGTCCAAAAGATGCACCAAAGCTAGAGGGCCCCGAGTGGCGAGGTTTTCGCGAACGGCTTAAAGAAACAGCCAAAATTGCCAGCGAGGAATACGGCCTGACTGCGTCAATTCATTCTCATGCCGGTGGATATTGCGACTTCGAAGTGGAACTTCTTCGCCTTCTCTCTGAGGTCGATGAGTCGCTTTTGAGTATCTGCATCGATACTGCTCATATGACATTGGCTGGAATAAACCCTCTGGAAATGACCCGTGAATATCGGGATCGAGTTGCTCACGTCCACCTCAAGGAAATTGATCCAAAAAAAAAGAAAGCTGTGATTAGCGAGGGAATTGAATTCTACGCTGCTTGCGCCGACAACCTGTTTTGTCAAATGGGGGACGGTGAAGTCGATTTCAAAGCGTATCGGAAGTTACTCCAGGAAATCGGCTACGACGGCTGGTGCACCGTTGAACAGGATTGCGCGCCAAACTCAAAAGACAGCAAGGTTGAAGTTGCGAGAGCAAATCGTACCTACCTTGCGGAAGCTGGCTTTTAGAAATGTCCAAGCAGCCGCACATCTTAATGACTGGCTCTACAGGCAACCTTGGAGAAAAAGCCGTTGAGGTTCTAAATTCGAAAGGCTGCTTTGTCACTCGTATTGGACGCAATTCCAATCGCCAGAGTGACGTCATCACCGCTGATCTGGTTCAATACGACAAAAACTGGGCTTCACACTTTGCCAATGTTGATACTGTGTTTCACCTGGCAGCAGATCCAAAACCCATCGCTACGTGGGGCTCTGTGCAAGAGCTCAATTTTGACCTAAGTCTTAACGTCTTAAGAGCGGCTCAAGAATATCGCGTCAAAAGGTTTGTATTTGCCAGTTCAAATTGGATATTGGGCGGCCACAGATTCACGAACGAACAGCTAAATTCGTCGACCTCGCCATTTCCAATAAATCCCTACGGCGCTTCAAAGTTGTTCTTTGAGCGGGTCGGCATTGAGCAAACGCAACATTCTGGTATGTCGTTTCTTTCTCTGCGGATTGGATATTGCCAACCCGGGAACAACAAACCGGGGCCGCACATGGCTTTTGGTCGCTGGGGTCAGGAGATGTGGTTGTCTAACGAAGACTGGAGGCACGCTGTCGAATGCGCTTGCCTTAGTGAATTCGACGGAGCCGTCGTCCTCAACATCGTTTCGGATAACGCTGGGATGCGATGGGACCTTTCAGAAGCAAAAAGTGCCATTGGTTATGTACCCTTGTCTAAATCAACCCCTCGAATGGGAGTCGTGGGCAATGTTAAAGACCTGCTCGTACATATGCGACAAAGGCTCATTCCAGCAATTACAGGAAAATCACAGTTGGGAAAACGGTGGTAAAAGTGAAGAAGAAGATCCTAGTTATTCAACCCTTGCATCCAACGGCGATTGCCCTTTTGGATGCGCGAAAGGATATCTCTTACGAAGTTATGACCGATTTTTCGGAGGCGACCCTTGTGAAAGCTGCCAGGAACGTCGATGCGATTACAGTGAGGGATGCGCCTCTAAGCCGAAATGTTATTGAGCAAGCGCCATCTCTTAGTGTGATTTCCCGACACGGCGTTGGATATGACAATATTCCTGTCGATTTCTGCACCCAGAAAAGCATTCCCGTCACGGTGGTCGGACCGGTGAACGCGGTGTCTGTGGCTGAACAAACACTGTTCCTGTTGCTGGCCGCTGCGAGGGCAGGAGTTGTTCTGGATCGGGCTGTCAGGGATGGAAATTTTTCGGCGCGCAGTAATACGCTTGGCGTGGAACTCCTCGGCAAAACACTACTTTTGATTGGCTACGGCCGAATTGGGCAGGAAGTTGCGCGCAGAGCGTTAGCCTTCGGACTTAAAGTAACTGTTTACGATCCCTATTATGCTGGCGGAGCAGACGTAGAAATCACTCTGGTCGGTTGTCTTGACGCAGCCTTGAAACAAGCGGACGCGGTGAGCCTTCACTTGCCTCTTTCAGATGCAACCAGGAATATCCTCGGTGCGCGGGAACTTGGACTGTTGCCCAAAGGCGCAATAATTGTGAATGCAAGCCGTGGTGGGTTGATAGACGAAACAGCGCTTGCCAATGCGGTCCAATCTCGTGCGCTTCATGGTGCCGGCATTGATACCTTCAACGTAGAGCCCCTTGACCCCAGATCTCCGCTAATTCGAGAACCGCGGATCGTTTTAAGTCCACATTCTGCAGCCCTGACAGAAGACGCGCTGATTGCAATGGGAGTGAAAACTGTCGAAAATGCTCTTGCTGGCCTAAAAGGCTCGCTAAACCCCCAACTTGTTATAAACAAAGAAGTTCTTAAGCTTGGAATATGAAAACAAATCGAGTGAGATCGCATTGGTCCGAAAAGAAAAGAAAGATGCGTATTTATTTAATTTCTTATAAGAAATAAAAAATCACTTAAAAAACCATTTACAAATTTTTGTGTAAAGAAAACTATCTTTATGTTATTATTAAAATAGAGTTTTCTAAGTAATAGGACTTCTTAAAACATATGTCGGT
>CEVF01154450.1_pt1 | contig 10268 bp, 7 predicted proteins | sample 356441 | NCBI WGS metagenome assembly CEVF01 (sample SAMEA2622765, study PRJEB7988) | marine metagenome | biome: marine biome (ENVO:00000447); feature: surface water layer (ENVO:00002042); material: "saline water (ENVO:00002010), including plankton (ENVO:xxxxxxxx)" | depth 5 m
TCTTTTTGGCTTTTAAATTGAGATATTTTATAAACTGGTCTTGTAATTTCTTTTTCAATTAAGAATGTTCCGTTTTCTGTGGTTTTGGTTAAATAACCATTTTTTTCGCCAACAGAATCTATAAAAAAGACTTCATCTTTTAATGTCGCAATACCAACAGCGATATTAAATAATTGCTTTATCGGAGTACCAATGTTTTCAATAATTCTAATGTTTTCCTGTTCTTGCGTTTTGAGTAAACGCCATTTATTTACATTGAGGTTTTCTATATAGTTTGGTGAACCATTTGCAGATATTAAAAAACTTGGACAAGTTTGTTCATCTTTGATTTTGTCGAATAAAATAGATTCATTTTTCTTGTTGTCAAGAAAAGTTATAGCAGTATAAGTTTGTGCATCAAAAACCTTTTTATGCCTAAAATCTACAATTCGTGTGACACATTTATTTTGTAGAAAATATTGACGAAGCGACAAACCTGCCAACGAAGTGAAATAATTGTTTGGTGTTATGTAACCTAACTTTCCATTTTTTGTTAAAAGTTTATGCCCCAATTCAAAAAAGGCAAAATATAAATTGAAAGTTCCATTTTCAATACTTTTCCAATTGTTTATTAAATAATGTCTGTTTTCATCACTTAAATCTTGAAACTTAACATATGGTGGATTCCCAACAATAATTTCAAATTTAGTTGACCAGTCAGCTTTTAAACTATCTTGATGGTAAATATTAAAATCGGATTCTTCTATAATTTCATTTTTTAGAAGTCCGTAAAGTGATAAGATTATTTTTGAGCGTTTTACATTGTAACCCAATATATCAGAACCATATATGTTTTCTTTGATAGTTGCTTTGACACTTTTATCAAAAGTCTTTTGGAAATATTCAACCAAGCCAATTAAAAATGCTCCACAACCACAACTTGGGTCTAAACATTTGTCATTGTTTTTCGGTGATACTTCATTGATAATAAAATCTACAACGTAAGTAGGAGTAAAGAATGCTCCATTTACCTTCCTGTCGTTTTTGGGAATTAAAAGTTCAAGATAATTCTCTAATAGTTTTAAATCCTTAATGTCCAGAGTTGAAACGAGTAAATAGATTTCGGGTTCTGCTTTAAAGTCAGTTAATAGTTCTGAAATTATTGGACTTTTTGAATAATCTAAATCGTTGTTTTGAAGAAATGAATAAATGAGATGTTTCTCAATGAGGTTTATCTCGTGAGAGTTAATTAGTTCATTTATTGTGCTTTTATTCATATTCCTCTGGTGTTGACTATAAGTAACAAAATTAGATTTTTTATTTGAACTATCCAAATCTTAGTGTTGGGAAAATTTTAGCTCTTTTGGTTTTCTTGCGTTGGATTTGTGTTTCGGCAAAAACCGAAAGTGCTAAAATGTGCGGCAGGTTTTCAGCTTGTTGCCAACGTTACAAGATATGATTCGTTTTTAAATGAATGATATCGACCGATACTGAAACAAGTTCAGCATAGGCAAGTGAAGTTAGTATTTTTCTCGTTAAAATTCCACCGGCAATTGATGAATGGGCTATTGAGTTGGCAGATAAAAGATAATCTAAACCCCAGCCTCTTCCCTATTCCCTAATCAACTCCGCCTCGAAAAGTTCGGTAAAATGTTTCAGCAATTTTTCTTTCACTGCTGTCATATCCACTTCTTTTTGGCCCAGTTCCACATTAAGGGAAGTCACAGCCTTATCTTTGATACCACAGGGAATCATCATATCAAAATAGCCCAAATCCGTGTTTACGTTCAAGGCAAAACCGTGCATGGTCACCCAACGACTGGCGCGTACGCCCATGGCACATATTTTACGGGCAAAAGGAGTGCCCACATCCAACCAAACGCCTGTTTCTCCTTTGGAGCGCTCCCCTTTTATGCCATATTCGGCCAAGGTGAGTATGACCATCTCCTCCAAAAAACGAAGGTATTTGTGAATGTCCGTGAAGAAATTGTCCAAATCCAAAATAGGGTAGCCCACCACTTGCCCAGGGCCATGGTAGGTAATATCCCCCCCACGGTTGATCTTGTAAAAAGAAGCACCTTTCTCTGCCAAGGTTTTTTCGTCCACCAACAAGTTGTTGATATCCCCACTCTTGCCCAAAGTGTACACATGCGGGTGCTCCACGAACAAAAAATGGTTTGGGGTTTCAAGCCCGGCATCCTCCCGCCGGTTGCGCACTTTGGTGTCCACAATATCCTTAAAAAGAGCTTCTTGGTAATCCCAGGTCTCCTTGTAATCCTTAAATCCTAAATCCTGTAGGGCAACTTTCTTGTTCATGCCACAAAGATACGAAGTGCAATAATGGAAAACTATTTCTCCAGTTCCACTTCCAAATCCAAAACTGAGGGATTCTTCATCATATCCATAAAGTTCACCTCATAGATCAAGGTTTTGCCATCTTGGCTAAAAGTTGCCGCTTCCGCCGTAGTGGATTTTATTTTTCGTGGAAAATGGTATTTTAAAGTATACGTAGAACCTGAAAGGAACATTTCGGCACCTTGCAAACTATCCAATTGCTGCTGGAACAACTCTTGGTCCACAATCTTGGCGGTACGGGTAAACCTATTTTTCTTGAAAGTATAATTGACCTCTGTAGGCTGCTGTTCCGAAGGTTTCATTGGTCCCTGCTGGGGATTGGTTTTGCCACCGATGGAACTTGCATCTTGAAAAGCACTGAAGGCATCATTTACTTCGTTCACATTTTTAAATTCGCTGAACAAATCGAACATCATAACACTTTTCTCGGGATCCATCACCATTCGCATACTGAAAGGCTCCAATTTTTTGAGTTTTTCCTGCTCATCTTTGGGCAATTGTGCGATACTGTCTTTTTTCTCCTCCAAAAAATCTTTGAAAGAGATGATGGAATCAATGGCCTTCTCGTCTGTCTTCGCCATTTCGTCACCAGCCATATCCATCATTTCGGAACCATCAAAACTGATGGACAATCTACCGGAGCCATCTTCTTTTAAATGTATTTCTTCAGTAAAATTGCATGAATACACCAAGGCAATAATAATTGCCGCAATAAAGATTTGGGTTCTTCTCATAAAAAAATCAGTTAGTGTTATTTAAAATGACCAAGGCCCCGATAACTCCGGGAACCCATCCACAAAAGGTTAAAAGTAATACAATAAGAAAAGACCCACAACCTTTCCCGATTACGGAAAGTGGAGGGAAAAATATAGCAAGCAATACTCTCCAAAAACTCATGATTATATATTTGATTGATGTACCCTATTAGTAAACAAAATTCGTGTTTTGTTACAGAAAACCACTATTTTTAACCAGAATCGGATAAAAAATGCGGTTTTTTGCCCTCATCTTATTACTTATAAGCTCATCTACTCTTTTTGGGCAATACCGTTTTTCCGGAGAAGTCTCCAAGGAAAACGCAGGCAACTCCGTTTACCTGTCGCTGGTCGAGGATTATCGCAAATCCACCAGAGTATATCTTGATCAAATTGTTAAAAAATCGGAAGTTGACTCCTTAGGGCATTTTTATTTTGAAGGAAACAATCTGAACGACCAAAATCGAATATATCGCATCCACTTGGATGGCTGTTCGGACAATACCGGGTCCATCCATTTTTTAGGACAGTGCAACAACAGCAAGAATGTGCTTTTTATAGCGAACAATAAAGATACCCTGGAGTTTCCCACTTCTTTTGAGGACCAATCCCTCTGTACCATTTCCTCGACCAACCCGAAATCTGGATTGCTTTTGGAAATAAATCACTTAAAAGAACAAATGGCCTACGATTTTGTAGATTTCCCCAGTGAGGCCAATAAAAAAATGAACTTGGACAAATGGTTCAACATCCTCCACGACTATGGAAAGGAAGCCAACGAGCCGTTGTCCGAGCTATACATCTACGATTTTATATCGGACAAAAGGAACGAAACTTTTAAGTATTACCTGCAAGATCTGACTACAAATGATTATTACGAAAATCTATCGGAAAGACTTAACGATATTTACCCAAACACGGAATTCACCCAACAATACCAAGCAGAAATAACCACCGACCGGGAGTTGGCCAGTTTCAACCAACCTAAATTGTCCAGATGGAACCGTATCATTATCGTGTTTTTAGCCATTTCGGTACTGGGAAATGTTTTCTTTTTTATGCGCAAAAAAAACAAGAACAAAGCCAAAAACCTGCTCGAAAAACTCACTTCGCAAGAACAGAAAATTGTCCATCTAATTCTAGAAAACAAGACCAACAAAGAAATTGCTTCAGAACTTTTTGTCAGTGTGAGCACTGTAAAAACACACATCAACAACTTGTACAAAAAACTGGATATCAGCTCTCGCGATGAGATGTCCGTTCTCTTCAAAAATAAATTTCAACCCCCGGTCTAGTCCCGATTTCCATCGTCAAAAAAATCGTTCAGCCATTGATTTTAGTGAATTTGGCCATCAAACCATAAATCACATAAAATCATGAAACAAGTTTTGACCGCATTGCTTATGCTTTGCATTGTTTGTGTTTCGGCACAAGAATTCAACAAGGAAATCACCACCGAAAACGGCCGAAGGTTCTTGGTGGGACAAATTAACGTAGAAGGATTACAGTCCGAACCTTACAGCAACTGGTTCCAACCCAGACACGACAACTATGTACCAGATGAGACCATGGTTGCATTGCTCCATAAAAAGTTGGGCGAATACAACATAAAGCTATTTTTGGGAACTTGGTGCGGTGACAGTAAACGGGAAAGTCCAAAATTGATTAAAATATTGGAAGCCGTAGACTTCCCCATGGAACAATTGGAAATCATTGCACTGGACTACCGCAAAGAGCTGTACAAAACCAGTCCAACAGGAGAGGAAAAGGGCTTGAACATTATAAAAGTACCCACCATCATATTTTTTAAAGATGGAAAAGAAGTTAACCGAATTGTGGAAAGTCCTTTGGACACTTTGGAGGAAGACATTGCCCAAATAGTTTTTAAAAAGGACTACGTGCCCAATTACGCATATTAAATTTGGCCAAAACAAGGATTTAAAGCGCAAAAGTGTAATTTTGCGCTTTAAATTTTTTACAGACTATGCAACTATCGGAACAAGAAATCGTTCGAAGGGAAAAATTGACCAAACTCAGGGAAATGGGAATCGATCCATATCCCGCAGCACTATATCCTGTTGATGCCACTTCCAAGAGCATCAAGAATGATTTCGAAGAAGGAAAGAAAGTAGTGATTTCCGGTAGATTGATGTCGCGACGTATCCAAGGAAAAGCCTCTTTCGCCGAACTACAAGATAGTGAAGGACGTATCCAAATCTATTTTAATCGGGATGAAATTTGTCCGGGAGAGGACAAAACGATGTACAACGATGTCTACAAAAAATTATTGGACATTGGCGATATTATCGGTGTGGAGGGTGAGCTGTTCACCACCCAAGTGGGCGAAAAAACCGTGATGGTAAAAAACTTCACGCTTTTGAGCAAGAGCTTGCGTCCATTACCGTTACCAAAGGTAGATGACGAGGGAAATGTATACGATGCCTTCAACGACCCAGAGCTTCGTTATCGCCAGCGGTATGTGGATTTGGTCGTAAATCCGCACGTAAAGGACACCTTTATCAAAAGAACAAAAATCACTAACAGCATCCGGGAATTCTACAATCAAAAAGGATATTTGGAAGTTGAGACCCCTATTTTGCAACCTATTCCAGGAGGAGCTGCGGCCCGTCCATTTTTAACGCATCACAATGCATTGAACATTCCTTTGTACTTGAGGATTGCCAATGAGCTCTATCTAAAAAGATTGATTGTTGGTGGATTTGATGGAGTGTATGAGTTTGCCAAAGATTTCCGTAACGAAGGCATGGACCGTACCCACAATCCAGAGTTTACCGTAATGGAACTCTATGTGGCCTACAAAGACTACAATTGGATGATGGAAACCACCGAAAAGCTATTGGAAAAAGTGGCCATCGATGCCACGGGCAGTTCCAAAGTTAGGGTAGGTGACCATGAAATTGAATTTAAGGCCCCTTACCCAAGGGTACCTATTTTGGAAGCCATTAAAATCCATACAGGATATGATGTTTCCGATATGGACGAAGATGAATTACGCGAAGTTGCCAAGAAATTGGATATTGAGGTGGATGAAACCATGGGGGTGGGCAAATTGATCGATGAGATTTTCGGTGAAAAATGTGAACATCACTACATCCAACCTACATTTATCATAGATTACCCAAAAGAGATGAGTCCGTTGACCAAAGAACACCGAACCAATCCAAGGCTTACGGAGCGCTTTGAACTCATGGTGAATGGAAAGGAATTGGCCAATGCCTATTCAGAGCTCAACGACCCTATTGATCAACGCGAGCGTTTTGAAGATCAGCTTAGACTTTCCGAAAAAGGAGACGATGAGGCCATGTTCATAGACCAAGATTTTTTACGTGCATTGGAATACGGAATGCCCCCTACTTCGGGCATCGGTATCGGTATAGATCGTTTGGTGATGTTGATGACGAACAATTCATCCATCCAAGAAGTATTGTTCTTCCCACAAATGCGACCAGAGAAAAAGCAAGTGGAACTTACAGAAGAGGAAAAGATTATTTTAGATCTGCTTAAACCTGAAGGAGAAATGCCATTGGCAGACCTTAAAGTAAAAGCAGGTTTAAGCAATAAAAAATGGGACAAGAGCACCAAAAGTCTTTCCAAGCACGGGCTTATAAAAGTGGAAAAGACTGAAGATGCCTTGCTTGTGAAGTATACCAGTTAAGAAATAATCAAAGTAGAAATTTTATAAAAAATAAATAGTCGTAAGGGAATCCTCAACACCATCATTGAGCAATACCTTTTACAATTTTCAGGGCCCTAATGGGCCCTTCTTTTTTTTATTAAAGCTTTGATATTCAACAACAATTTGAAAAAAAACTATTACCTTACTCGATAATTCCTTCAAATAAAAAAGGAATTTCAGCATCCCCAACATAACAATATCTAACTAAAATCTACTATCATGAAAAAGTTAAAATTCACCTTTTTCCTAGCCTTGTTGGCTACGTTAACAACCATTGCCCAAGAGGTAACGGGAACAGTTTTCGACGACCAAAATGTGCCTCTGCCCGGGGCCTCCGTCCAAGTTAAAGGCTCTCAAACAGGAACAATCACCGATTTTGATGGAAAGTATACCATTGAAGCAAACACAGGAGATATTTTGGTCTTCTCCTATGTAGGTTTCAATACCCTGGAAGTCACCGTTACGGGCAATACATTAAATGTAACCCTCCAAGCAGGTCTGGAATTAGAGAATGTCGTAGTGGTCGGTTCCAGAAACCCGAATAGGACCGCTACAGAAAGTACTGTCCCTGTAGATGTCATAGACATAAAGGAACTCAACAATGTGGCGCCGCAGGTAAATTTAAATCAAATATTAAATTATGTTGCGCCTTCCTTTACATCCAACACCCAAACCATTTCCGATGGTACAGACCATATAGACCCGGCATCTTTAAGAGGACTTGGACCTGATCAAGTTTTGGTATTAATCAATGGTAAACGCAGACATACCTCTTCCTTAATTAATGTAAATGGAACATTTGGTCGAGGTAGTGTTGGAACCGATTTAAATGCAATTCCCGCGGCAGCAATAAAGCGTATTGAAGTGCTAAGGGATGGTGCAGCTGCACAATATGGTTCAGACGCCATTGCCGGTGTAATCAATATTGTTTTGAATACCACTGTAAATGAATTAACGGCTACCGTAACCAGTGGCGCCAATTTTTCCAAAAATGCAAACGGACAAACAGGTGGTATAGATGGTGAAACAACAAACTTTGCAGCTAGTTATGGTTTGCCTCTTGGTGAAAATGGTGGATATATCACCTTCTCAGGTGATTTTGATGTTCGTCAAGATTATAATCGGATGAAAGAATGGGAAGGCAGCGTCTTTAATCTTTACAATACGGTGGAACGTTTTGCCAATCAAGATGGTTATAATCTGGCCAATCTATTGGACGACGATGTTGCAGATGTAATTCAGTATGCAAATCAGGCCAATATTAATCTGAACGGTGCAACGACAAAAGAAGAGCTTCAACCCATTTTAGCTGCAGATAATACCGAGGCAGAACTCGCAGCACGAGGGCTGGAAAGAAGTGATTTTAATATGCGTGTTGGTCAATCCGCTTTACGAGGTGGAAGATTCTTCACCAACTTTTCATTGCCCTTGGATGATAAGGGTACTGAATTATACTCTTTTGCAGGTATTAGCTCAAGAACAGGGAATTCTGCTGGATTCTATAGACTTCCAAATCAAAGTAGAACCTATACACCGGCCTACATTAATGGATTTTTACCTGAAATCAATTCTACCATCAGAGATCATTCATTATCTGCTGGTATAAAAGGTATGGTTGGTGATTGGAATGTGGATTTCAGCAATACCTACGGGAAAAACTCTTTCTTATACACCATTGGAAACACCTTTAATGCTTCTTTACAAAGCTCCTCTCCCACTGTTTTTGATGCAGGGGGGTTTTCCTTTAGCCAAAACACCACCAACCTCGATATCAATCAATTTTTTGACGATGTAATGTCTGGTCTGAACGTGGCTTTCGGCGCGGAATATAGAGTAGAAAACTATAACATTGAAGCAGGTGAGGAGGCATCTTACTCCCAATATACGGCAGAAGGCCAAGTAATAACCCTAGCTTCGCAAGAACCTTCCAGAGATTTCTTTGGAAATGCTAGACCAGGTGGTTCACAGGTTTTTCCTGGCTTTAGTCCAAACAACGAACTTTCTAGAGGCAGAAGTAGTGTTGCAGGGTATTTTGATGTAGAAGCTGATTTTTCAGAAAGATTTTTGGCAAGTTTTGCCACTAGATTTGAGGATTATAGTGATTTTGGGTCCACCATCAATTTTAAATTAGCGACCCGTTACAAAATTACAGACCATATAAATATCCGAGCAGCAGCAAACACTGGATTCCGAGCTCCTTCCTTACATCAAATTAATTTTAATTCCACATCAACAATTTTTGATCAAAACGGAAACCCACAAGAGGTCGGTACTTTTGCCAATGATAGTAGGGCGGCACAGCTTTTGGGCATACCACAGTTAAAGGAAGAAACATCCAGCAGCATTAGTTTAGGCCTTACTGCTAAAATCCCAGATGCAAATCTAACTGTAACTGTAGATGGTTATTTTGTTAAAATAAATGACAGGGTAGTTTATACAGGACAATTTCAAGGACCTGGTAATGGGACTGAACTCGACAATTTGTTAAGTCAGGCCAATGCTACTGCAGCATCTTTCTTTGCCAATGCCATCGACACAGAATCAAAAGGTTTGGATGTTGTTATTACACACAAGGCTCAGTTTGGCAGTAATTGGAGTTTAAAATCCGACCTAGCGGGTACTTTTTCCCAAACAAGAAAGGTGGGAGATATAAATGCCTCAGAAGTTTTGGAAAATGCAGGATTGGTAGATACTTATTTTCCAGAAGATAGTAGGGTATACTTGGAAGAGGCTGTTCCCAGAACTAAGATAAACCTATCCAATAGCTTAACGTCTGATAAGTTCATTGTCTTTTTAAGAAATGTATATTTTGGGGAAGTCACAGAGGCCACCACCAACATAGATAGGCAACAAGTATTCGGGACTAAAGTGGTTACCGACCTATCTATTGGGTATAAAGCCACTCCTTCACTCACCTTCACCATTGGAGCGAACAACCTATTGGACATCTATCCGGATAGAGCAGCCGAAACTTTGGCCGATGGAGGAAACAACAGAAGTGATGGACGCTTTGATTGGTCCAGAAGAGCGCAACAATTTGGAATTGGTGGTAGATTTCTTTTTGGAAGAATCAACCTTACTTTAAAATAATCAACCTCCATTGGATAATAGTATGTTTTTGGAAGCCCCACTTTTGGGGCTTCTTTATTTATTTTCAAAATTTAGCAAAAAAGCATAGCTTAGAACCCCGATGGAACTAAGCAAAAAAATTGGGCTGATCCTAGGACCAGCCATCTTTCTCGTTTTGAACATATTGCCTTTTGAGTTGGTATCCGAAAAAGGCGACCCCGTTATTTCAATAGCCGCATGGATGTTGATTTGGTGGATCACTGAGGCAGTATCCATTTCGGTAACCGCTTTACTCCCCTTACTTCTATTGCCTATTTTAAAAGTATTGCCCATAGCGGAGGTTGGCGCCAACTATGGAAGCCCTATCGTCTTCCTTTTCTTTGGAGGGTTTGTGATGGCTCTTGCGCTGGAAA
>CEVF01027234.1_pt1 | contig 10250 bp, 9 predicted proteins | sample 356441 | NCBI WGS metagenome assembly CEVF01 (sample SAMEA2622765, study PRJEB7988) | marine metagenome | biome: marine biome (ENVO:00000447); feature: surface water layer (ENVO:00002042); material: "saline water (ENVO:00002010), including plankton (ENVO:xxxxxxxx)" | depth 5 m
TGGTATGGTTGACACCATATGGGCACCTTAAGTCTTACATGACGGCAGGCGGACCGGCCGATGGACAGTGGACGAGTGATGCCGCAACCCTGGAAAACTACGAACTAGGGATAGACAACTCAAGCAAGAATTTTACGAGTGGCAATAATCCCTACAACCGAGCTGCTGCTGCATTGGGCATGCTTAACGGCGCTTTCGGTGACGAACTTGTTCCAAATAGTCAGTTAGGCTTCGGGAATTTTTATCGGGTCGCCGATATCTGGATCAATGCGGAAGATATGGCCCGCACGAGCGTTCAGTCAAGTTGGAAATCGGATACGATCGTCGCGCCGGGTGGCACCTATGATGTGACGCACCGGCGACCCTTTCTGACTAGTTCGCAAAAGCAAGACTACGGATTTTGGGGCCCGGAAAGTGGACGCTTATCGGATCCGGAGCAGGTTGCCTGGCGATCGTCGATGACGCAAGGCATGGAACTCTACGGCAACGATGACGATGGTGGCCTAGTTATCAGTTCGATTCGAAGTGACGCGTTTAAAAAGATAGTGAACCTCACCGGCATCGATTGGCAGAGTTTCCTAGAGACACACGGATGGACAGATGTCAGTTTGCCTGCTGATCAACTCTTGCATCTGTGGTCGAGCGATAACAATTTCGGGGCAATCTCCACTGCATTTTACGATCTTTGGTGGGAAATGAATACCAAAACCGGCGGCTTCCCCTGGACAGGCCACGGTTTCACATACGATTGGTACAATGGCTACAGCGATTCACAATACGATCTGCTTTACGGCACACCCACCGATTGGCAGACCAACGCATTTTCTGAATTCATTGTCCGTCCGGGCGCAGAGTTCGAGGTGATTCAGACGCGGGAGCTAGTGGAATATCTCACTGGCTCACCTGCGGTCGTCGCCCCCACCTCTATCAACGCCGTACCCGAGCCGAAGACGGGGCTGCTGGGCCTGCTAACGCTAATTGGATTGCTGGCCCTGGGTAGGCGACGACGCACATCGTCCTGAATCACACAATGAGCGGCGAGTTCCTTCGAAGCGTCGTGCCGAGGCGTTAAAACAAATTGAATGGCCCGCGCGACAGGTGCCACTATACGCAACACAGCACCTTTATTCGAGCAATGACTCTATCGGTCTGAGGTCCGTGCGGTACAATCTACTTTGACATGCTGCTGCTAACGTAATTCTTTGCCGTCGATTTGGAGGATCTCTGGCTATGTTGCATCGTACCCCCCACTCCCTGTTTGTGATTGGCGTGAGCCTCACAGTCCTTTTGACCAGCAATGCTGTCGCACAGCGGCGGGGTGGTGGTGGCAAGGGTGGTGGCAACCGCGGTGGCGGCGCAGGCCAAAAGGGAAATTTCAACAAAGGGGGTGGGGTGAAAAAAGAATTTAATCCTGGTGGGGTTCAACGGAGTGACCTGAACCGGGGTGGACCGCAGGGTGGTCGCGACAACGGATCGGCACGTGGCAATCTTCCGGAGGGTGCCGGTAAAAAATTTGATCGAAGTCAAATCAACCGCGATGGACTGAAGCGACCAAACGGCGCGGCGGGAAAACGCGACGGCGCACCGACACGTAGCGACTTGGAAAATTTTCTGAACCGTGGTGGTGAGGGAAACCGGGCGACAATTGGAAAGCTGCTTGGCCCAGAATCGGCACAGGGCCTTGAGAATCGTGGTCCACAACGACTTGATGCGGCGACACGAGGAAATCTTAAAAATAACGTCACCGAGCGTGGTGACCGGGTCCGAAGCCAGATCGATAAGAATTATCCCCATTGGGATTTCTGGAAAGAGCACCCTAACTGGGCCAGCTACCGATGGAACCGACCCTATCGGTGGGCGACGTGGGGAGCCCTGGGAAACTGGTTTGGTTGGAGTGTGCCCTACGTAAATTATATCTACGGAGACAATCTCTATTACGACGATGGCAATGTCTATTATGACGGTACGCAAGTCGCGACCGATACCGAGTATGCGGAACAAGCTCAGCAATACGCAGAAGCCGGTGAACAGGCGATTAAAAATGCGGGCGATAACACGGAGTGGATGAGCCTGGGCGTCTTCGCATTGGTTCACGAAAAAAACGAAGAACCCCACATGTTCTTTCAGTTGAGCGTCGACAACGCGGGAGCCATCGCAGGCACCTACCACGATTCAGCAACGGGCGGAACTAAAAGTGTTCATGGTCTGGTCGTTAAGGAAACCCAACGCGCGTGCTGGTCTGTCGAGGGAAAGCCGGATAACGTGGTCGAGACCGGGATTTACAATCTGACCCAGGATCAAACCGAATGTCTCATGCATTTTGGCACGGACCACACACAAACCTGGCTCCTGGTCCGAATGGACGAAAATCAGGACCAGTCAACGGAGGAAAATAACCGGGACAAATAAATACAAACGCATCCATAGCTCAAACCGCGAAACCATCTTGACGGGGCAAGCGGTTGTGGGAAACAATCGGCCCAACCACCCTGTCATGTGGCAGAAGTACCCTCGAACGCATTGATTGAGACTGATGTTTCGCAAATACCAAATCTGGCATTTTTTGATCATCATGTTCGCAGGCCTCGTTACCTGCCCAGTTGCTGATGCCATCGACGCGGCCATGCCGAATCCGCCCGCATCTCCAACCGAAGTCAGTGTGGGGGTCTTTGTGGCGGACATCATCGACCTTGATGAGGTCAATGAAAACTTTCAAATCGAGATGATCTTGATTGCCGTCTGGCATGACCCTCGTTTGGCCTTTGATGCCGAGAAGGAGGGCACTAAAGAAAAGATTTTTCAAGGCCCGTATCAGTTTGCCGAGGTCTACACGGGTTGGTGGCCGCAGTTGCTCATTCTTAACGAGGTGGGCCGTGGTGATTACAACGCGGTGAAACTCACAGTGTATCCGGATGGGATGGTGCGTTACGCCGAGCAACGGAATGTGCTTCTGGAAACGCCGATGTCGCTGCAGGACTATCCATTTGATATCCAACGCCTGCGAGCGTATATCGTGCCGTTTGGAAATCGCAAAGAGGAAGTCGTTCTGAAAATTAACGATGGACTTAGGCAGGCGACAGATGAATATGTGAAGCGACACGGCGATGTGAATATCGCCGAATGGGACCTGAAGCATTTACAAATGGAGGAGGGCGAAACATATTATCGCTATTTCGGGAAAAAACAAGAAATTTCCCAGATCAAGCTCACCATCGTCATGCAACGTCAGAGCGCGCATGTGGTCTGGGATATCATCTGCCCACTATTCATTCTCGTGTCGATGATCTGGTCGATCTTCTGGATGGATATTGAATCTCTTGCCGATCGATTGAACATTTCTTTTATCGGTATTTTGACGATCGTCGCCTATCAGTTTTTAATAATCGATAACATGCCCCGTATTTCCTACCTGACTTTTACTGATGCGTTGCTTCTACTTTCTTTCATCATTATGTCAGCCACGATCCCGGAAAGTCTTTACATTCACTCTTTGGTGCGTAGGGGTAAGCAAACTAAAGCACAACGGATCGACCGTGCGGCGCGGTGGGCATTCCCTCTCTTCTATGTCATTGCCGCAAGCATCAATTATATCGCTTATATCTACCTCACCTGATGCGTGCTTACCCGTTTTCTGAAGCGCCATTTGCCTCATAACGTCGCATGCCTTTGATCCGTTTGAGAATGATCCAGAAAAAAGGCAGGTAGATAATATCGGCAAAAAAGAGACAGGGCAGGAAGAACCAAGGGAGCGTGCCCCAAAGCACATAATAAATACCTAGAATCGACCCCCCTGCCTTGCTCAAAAAACCGAGTAGCAAAAGGTCGTAGTTTTCTCGCGGACGCGAGGCTACCCGGTGGTAGCCGACGCCGAAAAGCATAACGAGCACGCCGGTTAATTGCAGCGGCATCACCAGTTCGGGCTTTTCGATGCTGAACAACCGATAGCCCTCGTGATACAGCACGATCATGCCCAGACCGGCAAAGAGATTAAATGTTCCGGCAAATCGCAACAACCTTCGCATCCAGCGATCTAGAAATAGGCGGTGCCCGGCTTTAAGTTCTGGAGTTGTTGCCATCTGAAGCCCTCAATATCAACGCGAATGTACCATGCGCACAACATAGCTCATTTCATTCTCGCCGTCATGATCGGCACCGGGGGCCTGCCCACACGGCTGCACTTACAGTAGGCTAGCAAAGCCGGAATGGAGCATCACCATCCGGATTAAGGCAGAACGAAGTTGGTCCTGAAAGGAACGAGGGAACATGCGAATTTTTCTACTGATCTTTGTTGTTCTGATCGCACTCGGCGGGTGCAATGCCCAACAAGACGCGAAGCCCGAAGACTCTAAGCCACCGGTCCCCCTTCACATTGAGGCGCCCGGTGTCGATGTGCAAATTGGTGGCGGTGAGGGCGTAAAAGTGGACGCTCCAGGTGCGAATGTCGAGGTGGGCAAAGAAAGTAATTAGGCTCGGCAATCCGTGCTTAAAATCTTGGTTCCATTGAAGGGCGACCAACGTGGATGCTGTCTCTGAAGCTGCCTACCTTGCACTTAAAGCATTAATGATGCCCAGAGATACCAATGCACACGGGACCATCTTCGGTGGCGTGATTCTCAGCTACATGGACCAGGCAGGGGCGATCGGCGCTCGTCATGCACTCATGTCCGCCGGCGCGCCGGAAAAACCGCTAGTCAGCGTTGCGATTGACCGAATTGAATTCCTCAAACCAATTTATGTGGGGGACGTTGTCAGCTTCGTCACTAACGTCATCCGCACCGGCAAAACGTCTTTATCGGTGCAAGTCGTTGTCAGCGCTGACCGCGATGGCGATTCGGTGGAGATGACTCGTGGCACGATCACTTACGTCACCGTGCACCTCGGTGCGGAGGGCCATGCCCCGGTCCCACTAGATGCGTAATCCATCTTCGCTGTGCGGAACGCGTCACCTGGCAAATCGAATGGCACGTTGCGTCAAATCTGCAGCCAATTCGCCCTTACCGTCTCACGTCTAATTCGATATAAAATCCAGGGTAAAACTGACTTGTGACGGTCAGCGTACTATAATTGTGTGAAACCGGATATTTTCCATGCAGCGGGTACTGGCACTTTACGAAAGCTCTCTCGGGAAGAAGGTGGTTGTAGCGATCACCGGTTTGATCCTCTATGGGTTTGTGCTGGGTCATATGGTGGGGAATTTGAAGGTTTTCACCGGTAATGACGCGGCGGGTGAGCCTCACATCGACATCTATGCACACTTTTTGCGGACGGTCGGTGAGCCGCTTGTGCCATACAGCTTTTTATTGTGGATTGCCCGGATTATACTAATAGTCGCATTGGTGCTTCACGTGTATACGGTCATCGTACTTGCGAAGAAAAATCATTCTGCAAGGAAAAAAGACTACGCTAGGCATAGTTACTCTCAGGCTAGCAACACGGCACGCTGGATGATGATCAGCGGAACGTTGCTGTTAGTCTTTGTAGTCTTTCATCTTGCCCAGTTTACATTCGGCACCGTCGGTGGAGCGAAATTCGTGGAGGGCAAAGTGTACGCCAATCTGTACTTTGCATTTCAGCGATGGTTTTTCGCCGGTCTCTACATTTTGGTAATGGCTGGTCTCGCGCTGCACGTTCACCACGGAGTTTGGAGTCTTTTTCAAACGCTCGGCTTAGACAACCCTGATCGCAATCGTACCTTTCGTTTACTGGCAACGGCTAGCTCGATTGGGCTATTCATCGGGTTTGCTGCCGTACCGATTCTATTTTATCTCGGTCTAATGCCGTTACCGCCCGCTACCGAATCCACGCAACTCGCTGACGGAGTAATGTAATTCATGGACTTCGATGCGAAAATTCCCGACGGACCGATTGAAGATAAGTGGACTGGTCACCTCGAAAGCATCCGCTTGGTCGGCCCGCGAAATCGGCCTCGTTACAAGATAATTGTCGTAGGCTCAGGTCTTTCCGGCGGCGCTGCGGCAGCGTCGCTCGGGGCCATGGGTTATAAAGTTCATTGCTTCTGCTTCCAGGATAGTCCTCGCCGTGCACACAGTATCGCAGCCCAAGGGGGAATTAACGCGGCAAAGAATTATCGCAATGACGGTGACAGCGTTTTTCGATTGTTCACTGATACGCAAAAGGGTGGAGATTATCGTGCACGTGAGGCGAATGTCTATCGACTGGCTGAGTGCAGCACCGGAATCATTGACCAAGCGGTCGCCCAGGGTGTGCCATTTGCACGGGAATACGGGGGCATGCTTGCAAACCGCTCATTCGGCGGCGTCTTGGTGCAGAGGACCTTCTACTGTCGGGGCGAAACCGGCCAACAGCTACTGCTAGGAGCCAATTCGTCGCTCGCCGAGCAGATCCGTAATGGCGGGGTTCAGATGCACACGCGCTCGGAGATGATGGACTTGGTGGTTGTCGATGGCAGGGCTCGGGGGATTGTGTACCGGGACTTAATTACTGGTCAAATAAGGAGCGAATCAGCAGATGCTGTAGTTCTGGCTACGGGCGGATACTGCAACGTCTATTATCTGTCGACCAATGCCAAAGGTTGCAACGTAACGGCCATCTGGCGAGCCTACAAACGAGGCGCAGCCATGGCCAATCCAAACTTCGTTCAGATCCACCCCACCTGTATTCCCGCATCCGGTGATCATCAGTCGAAGCTAACACTGATGAGTGAATCCCTTCGAAATGACGGGCGAATCTGGGTCCCGAAAAATCAAAGCGACCAACGGCCCCCAAGTGAGATCCCTGAAGAAGATCGCTACTACTATCTCGAGGAACGCTATCCGCGTTTCGGAAATTTGGTGCCTCGCGATGTGGCTGCCCGGAACGCGAAGGATGTTTGTGACAGCGGGATGGGCGTCGGACCAACAGGGTATGGAGTGTATCTCGATTTCCGAGATGCTATCCATGACCAAGGGAAAAAAGTCGTTAATGCGAAGTACGCCAACCTGTTTGAGATGTACGAGAGAATTACGGCTGACGATCCGAGGAAAACTCCCATGCGTATTTATCCCGCCCCGCATTACACCATGGGCGGGTTGTGGGTGGATTACAACCTCATGACCACTATTCCAGGGCTCTTCGCGGTTGGCGAAGCCAACTTCTCCGACCACGGTGCAAATCGTCTTGGCGCGAGTTCACTGATGCAATGCCTGGCGGACGGATACTTCGTACTCCCCTCCACGATAGGAGACTACCTCAGTCGTCACCCCAGTGGTGAGATCGGGGCAGACGACCAACATTTCAAGGACGTCGAGGGCGAGGTAAAAGATGGACTTTCAAAATTGATGTCGATTCGCGGGAATCGATCCGCGTCCTCTCTGCACCGTGAGCTGGGCAAGCTAATGATTGACTATTGCGGGATCTCTCGCAACAAGCAAGGACTTGAGAAAGCGCTGAGCAAAATTCCACAGATGAAGGAGGAGTTTTGGGCACACCTGTCGGTACCCGGCAGCGATGACCAAGTAAATCAAGCCCTCGAACATGCTGGGCGTCTGAGTGACTTTTATGACTTTGCAAACCTAATGTGTCGCGACGCACTGCATCGCGATGAATCGTGCGGATGTCACTTCCGTGAGGAGCACCAAACGCCCGAAGGCGAAGCCTTGCGAAACGATGACGACTTTGCCAATGTTTCGGCCTGGCAATACCGAGGCGAAGATCATGAAGCAGAACTCTATCAAGAGCCACTTAAGTTTGAGGCTGCTCCACTCGCCCAGAGGAATTACAAGACATGAAGCTCCATCTGCGTATATGGCGACAAGATGATAGTCAGTCGAAAGGCCATTTTGGCGAGTATGATCTTGAAAATGTACGAGAAGACATGTCGTTTTTGGAAATGCTCGATGTACTTAACGAGCAACTGATCGACAGTGGCCAGGAGCCTGTGGCCTTCGATTCGGACTGCCGCGAGGGGGTGTGTGGTATGTGTTCGCTTGTCATCAACGGCAAGGCGCACGGTCCACTCGCTGGAACTACAACGTGCCAACTTTACATGCGGCACTATAAAGATGGCGATGTCATAACCATTGAACCTTGGAGGTCGGAAGCCTTTCCAGTGATCCGCGATTTGATCGTGGACCGCACCGCATTCGACAGGATCATGCAGGCAGGTGGCTTCGTCACGCTACACTCAGGGCCCAAACCCGAGCCGAACTCGATACCCATTGAGCCTGAGGTCGCGGAACAGTCGCTAGATGCGGCAACCTGCATTGGATGTGGTGCATGCGTTGCAGCCTGCCCTAACGGCTCTGCTATGCTTTACACTGCCGCCAAGATTTCACACTTGGGACTTCTCCCGCAGGGGCAACCTGAGCGGTACTCCCGAGTGAAACAAATGGTAGAGCAAATGGACAAAGAAGGATTCGGCTCGTGTCGCAACTATGCGGAATGCGAGGCGCAGTGCCCGAAGGAAATCAGTATCAATTTTGTCTCGCAGATGAACCGCGATTATCTGAAGGCGACACTTCTCGAACCGGTTGATCGTCGAAGTAAAATGAACGCGCAGTGAGTTGCCCGTATACATGCCTACCATTCTCTTTAATGGTCTTCGCTCATTCGTTTTAATTTTTTTCGCTTTCAGCTCTCCAAACACTGCACTTCCCTCCAGAGCAGAACTGAAAGATCTTCGCGGTGGCGTGACGCGGATCGAAGTGCCGCAAATCGTTGGCGGTAAAACAATCCGTCGCCAGGTGCTGATTCACGCACCGCACTCGATTCACAAACAGGTCCGGTATCCGGTCGTATTCGCACTGCACGGAAACGGTGGTCGCCACAGCAACTTTCTCAGACCACTGCAACCTTTGATTGACAAAGGAACGTTTGTGGGAATTTATCCGGAAGGGCATCGTCGAAGTTGGAATCTAGGTAAGGAAGCATCGACGGCCGATGATATTGCATTTATCGCAGCGATCATGCAACAGCTCAAAAAATATCGGCAGCTTGATACTTCGAGAGCGTTCGTCTTGGGCGTCTCTAATGGCGCAGGGATGGCGCACCAACTGGCCATCGAGACGGATTATTTCAGGGCAATCGCCGCAATTGTTTCCCACCTTAACGCGTTGAACCTTCCAGGTGATCAGACGCCAGAAGTCTCGGTGTTACAGATTAGCGGTGATCGGGATAAGATTGTTCCTTACGATGGCGGCGATTCACCAACCGGCCACCTCTTTCTGCCCGCTGAAGTTAGTTCTCGGCTCTGGGCGCGTCACAATGGCATCGAGGCCCCCCCCAACATTACAGAGACGCGGGACGGAAACCTGCGGTTGTCTTACCGCGGCGGTCGAAATGATACTACAGTCATTCACTACCGGCTGCACGACCACGGGCATGGGGGATTCGATCATGAGGAGGGTGGTATCTACAGACTGATCTGGAGATTTTTTCAGCAGCAGATACCGCGAGGCGGTAGTTAAACCATCTCTGCTACAACATGCGTAGTGCGTTTATCAAGTTGTGGCTCTCTTGCTGGCGGCTCTACGCTTTGCTATACCGCAGTCCACCCGTGTGATTGTTTTCCGTCGTGCCCGATGCGCAGGGCACTGTCGAGAGGTGACCTGAACCCGATTCGAGGGCGCGCTGATGGCAAGACTCTCGAAGCAGGAATTCGCCTGGGCGCTCTATGACTGGGCGGCAAGCGCTTTCGCACTCAGTATCCTGGCAGGTTTTTTTCCTATCTTTTTTCAAAGCTACTGGGCTGAGAATCTACCGGCAGCCGAGGAAACTTTCTGGTATGGCATTCTAGTTGCGCTCGCCAGTCTTGTCGGTACCATTTTAGCGCCATGGATCGGTATGTTCGCGGATACCGGACAAAGTCGAAAAAAATGGCTCGTTTGTTTTGCCATATTCGGAATGGGCTGCACCTGCGCACTGATTATGGTCGGTCGTAACAATTGGCCACTGGCAGGGACGATCTTCGTGTTCGGCACGATCGGCTACTATGGTGCGTTCATCGCCTACAATGCGCTTCTGCCATGCGTGAGTCCATCGGAAAACCGTCATTTCATTTCGGGATTGGGTTTTGCCATGGGATATCTCGGGGGTGTGATTCTTTTCGTCGCGAGCGTCCTGGCGGTTAGGAACTTTGCTGCACTCGGTCTGGCAAGCGAGACGGCCGCTGTCCACCTTGCTTTTGTGGTGGCCGCACTGTGGTGGCTCGTTTTTACACTGCCACTGCTATTGCTGGTCCACGAGCCCCATCGCCCGCAGTCAGCGATTCCTGTCACTGAGAGTATCAGTCG